>Ga0137366_10000444_pt1 | contig 26979 bp, 23 predicted proteins | sample SagtaG_8_FD_104938 | JGI IMG/M metagenome (GOLD analysis project Ga0137366, IMG submission 104938) | Vadose zone soil microbial communities from Sagehorn Ranch, Mendocino, California, USA - Sage1_L_60_16 metaG | ecosystem: Environmental > Terrestrial > Soil > Vadose zone | place: USA...
CCACGGTCAGCGCGACCGGTGGCAGCGTGGCGTCGGAAGCGCCGTGGGTAAGCAGCATGAAGCGGGAAGACAGACGCAAAGTTTTGAATTATAGCGGCTTCCCGTCGACGCCAAATTCCGGGAACGGTTTCGGCGCCCCGCAGCGCAGAATACGCGCCGGCACAAGGCGTAAGATGTCCGGCAAAAGGACCGATGATCAGATGAAGTCCCTCGACGAGCAAATGGCGATCTACGCCGCCTACCACCGCAATCAGTGGAACAAACTTACGCACTTCGTCGGCGTCCCGGCGATCGTCTTTGCGATCCTGATCCCGATGAGCTGGATCCCGCTCGGAGCCGGCGTCACGCTTGGTCAGGCCTTTCTTGGAGTGGTCCTCGCGTACTACCTGCTGCTCGACATCCCGGTGGGGTTGGCAACGGGAATCATATCGTTTGCGCTCCTCTACGCCGCGGAGCTCGCTGCCGGGACCGGCATCGCTTCGGGCTGGATCTGGTTCGGGACTTCCTTCGTCGGGGGTTGGATCTTCCAGCTGGTCGGCCACGCGTTCGAGGGCCACAAGCCGGCGCTCGCCGACAATCTATTCCAGATTTTGATAGCGCCGATCTTCCTCGTCGCCGAGCTATTTTTCGCGCTGGGATTGAAGCGCGAGGTGCTGGAAAAAATCGAAGCTCGCCTCGCGCAGTTGAATACCGCGAAATGAACCGCCGTCAGATCGACCCCTAAGGTTTCTGCTCGCCCTTGGGATTGAATTTGAGCGGCGGCTTGCCTGAGCTTGATGCCGAGCTGGCCGCGCCTCCCCCCTTGACTGCGGCCGCCGGAGGCGTGGGCGGGCTCGGAGGAAGCTTGGCGGCGTCCGCCTTCTGCTGTCCCTTGCCCTTCTTGGTCGGCGCTTTCTTGGCGACGGACTTCGGCTCGGCTTTTGCCTTGGCGCCCGGCGCTTTCTTTTTCGCGGCGGATTTTTCTTGAGCTTTGGCACCGTCGCCGGGACCTTTGTCCCCGGCGGGCGGGTCCGCGCTCATGACACCAGGCGAGGCGGAAATGCAGGCCGTTGCGGCGAGGACCGCGAGCAATCTTTTCACGGATTCTTCTCCTTCCTGGATCCCCGCTTGGCCGTTCCTCGAAACTCGCTTTCGCTCGTTTTCGCGGGGATGACTCTTCAGCGTTCCTACGGCAGCGCCTGCTCCCGGACCGCGACCTGCTTGCCCCCGAGATACATGTATTCCTTGAGCGTCGAGTTGGGCGTTTCTTCCCAGAGGAGCTGCCCGCCGTTCCCGTAGACGAAGAACGTGTCCACGCCGCTTTTCAGCTGATGCACGCGCTGATTCTTGCCGTCATAGTCGTAGAGAATTTCGTTCGGCTGTCCGCAGTTCGCGCAGCGCATGTTCGGCGCGTCGTTATAGGCGAAGCTCGTCGTGCCGTTGCCCGTGACGTTGCCGTACACGTCGTAGCCGAGCATGTAGGACTTGCTCCCGCTCACCGAGCTCAGGCGCTGCGTCGCCGCATCGTAGGTATAGGTGAGGTTGAACGCGCCGAAGTTCTGGGTCGTGATATTGCCGCGGAAATCGTAGCCGATGCTCGCGCTGCCCCACGGCCCGCTCACGCCCGTCAGGCGATCGAGCGGATCGTAGGCCATGGTGCGGTTGTAGGATTCGTCCGGGGGGTTGCCGATCGACGTGACGTTGCCCAGGGGATCGTACAGGTACGTCATGCTGACCAGATTCGAGGTCCTGGCAATCTGCAAGGTGAAAGGCCACTGCCGCTGGTTCAGGCCGATCGTGGTCTGCACGCCGTTCGCAAACGTGAAGCTGCTCGGCTGGCCGGTCGGGTGATACGAAACAGAGTTGACGTAAGGCGCAACCTGCCTCGGCCGGCCGAACGCATCCGGCGCATAAGTCACGGTCTTCCCCGACCCGTAGACGAGCGTCGCCAGAGCGTCGTTGCCGTCGTACGAATATTGCGTCGGGAAAGTCCGTGTCCCTACCGTCAGTGTCTCACTCGTCATGTTCTTATTGGCGTCGTAGGCGTAATCGCATCGGGCGACTCCATTGTCGACCGACCTCAGCTTGTCGTCCTTGAAGTAGGTCAGGGTCACGCTGGGCGTTCCCGCCGGATAGGTGATCGCGATCTGCCGGTTGCGGCCGTCGTAGGTATAACCGGTAACGCCCGAAGTGCCGACCTGCCGCGAAGTCATGTTGCCGACCTCGTCGCGGCCGATGACCGTGGCTCCGGTCTCCGGATCGGTGATCGATGTCAGGAAGAAGTGCGTATCGTAGCTGTAGCTGCGCGTGACGCCGTCCTGCGTGACCGAGGTCATCTGCCCCGCGATGTTCCGGCCGATCGTGGTGTTCTCGGAGCTGCTCAAAGGGTCGAAGATCGCGACGAGGTCGCGCTTGTCCGGGTCGCCGTAGCTGCGGTAGCGGAACGTATAGACGAAATTGTTTTCGTTGGCCGTCTGTATCCTGTTGGAGAAATACTGATTCTGCCGGAGGCTCGAAAAGGAAGTCGTGCCGGCGGTGTTGTCATGCAGCACGAACACTAGCCGGTGCAGCATGTCATAGATGAAACCCGTCCCCAGCGTGCCGTTCGGGTAGGAGGCGAACACACGGCGTCCCAGCGAATCGACCCCATAGGTCTGCGTGATCGTTTCCTGGCGCCCGGTGTCGGTGTGCTGCACGCTCGCCTCGCGCCCGAAACCGTCGTAGGTGACCACTTCACGATACGCACCGCGCGTGACGGTGCGCGTCGTGGCAGTCCAGTCCACCGTGACCGGATTGCCGAGCGGATGGGTGATGCCGGTGACGCGGTTCAGTCCGTCGTAGGTGAAGCTCGTCGTGGCAAGCTCGCCGTCGGTTTCCGAGGTGACGTTGCCGGCGTCGCTCACGGCCCGCGTGACGACGATCCCCTCGGGTTGCGTTTCCGTCTGGGGAATGCCGCGGAGGTAACTCGAATAGTTCCACGTCTTCAGGCGCGCGTCGGTTCGGGAGGCCAGATCGCCTTGCGCCGTATAAGTGTAGCTCGTCGTCACCCCGGCGCGCGTTTCCGTGAGCAGGTTCGCGTTCGCGTCGAAGGTCCGCGTGGTCACCAGGCTTTCGACGCCTTCGCTCACGGTCTCGTCCTTCTTGACGCGGATGATCCACTTCACCGGATCGACGTAGTAGGTCACGTTGGTTGTGCGCGTGTTGGTCCCCGTCTCAGTGATCGTATGCGGGTTGGCGAAATTGTCGAAGTTGCCGTAACTGGTGGTGAATGACTCACCGGAACGGCCGACCCCGTGAAACGTCGTCAGCGGTGCGGACGTCGTCGCGTCGAACACGAGCGTGTCGCCCGGTCGCGCATTCGGCTGGTTCGAAATCCGGATGAAAGTCGCTTGGAACGCTTCGTTCTGGGCCGGGCTCGAGCTCCCGAGCTGAAAGCCGATGGCATAAACAACACCCGGAGACGCACTGTTGTATCCGACGTGGTAGTAAGTGCGGGATTCATCCGGCCCGGTGACGCTCGTCTTGTCCACGGTCGGAGCCTGCGCGGCCGAGGGAGGTATCGACATGTCGAAAGTATTGTCCGGGTTGAACACGATGGGGCTCGTCGCAGGCTCGTAGGTCCAGGTCCACGTCTGCCCGGAGCTGGCGGGTGCTCCGTCCGGCCTGGCGACTTTTTGCGTCACCACCGTGCTGCGCGGAATCGACGGGTTCTGCGCGAAGAACACGAAAGCGTAGGTGTAGTCGATGGTGCCGCCCTGCGGGTAGGTGATCTTTCCGATGGCGAAATGCGTTGCGTCGTAATCGTATTTCCAGCTCGTGCCGTCCGGGCGCACGACTTCTTTGAGGTAGGGCAGTCCGGCACCCGGGCCCGCGCCGTAGATATAGGTCCACGTCCTGGCGCCGTCGGTGATCGTGTTGAGCACACTGCCCGAGTAATTGTAGGTGACCGATCGCCCGTCGCCCGTCGTCACTCCGGCCACCGCCATAACGCCGTTCACGAACGCATAGGTCAAGCTCATCGAATTGCCGTTGCGGTCCGTGATGCTGGACGCGTAGTACGTGTGCTGGGGATGAGTCGCCGTCCCCACCTGGTGCCCCGGGGTCGTCATTTCGTAGCGGGTGCCATCCGGGGAGAATACGTTCAGGCCGACCCCCTCTGCACATTCCGCTTTCCAGAAGTCGGTCGTGACCCACGACACGCCGTCGAGCGCCACGTACAGAATGCGCCGGCCGCCGTCCGGCAGCTCGAGCACCGGGTTGACCTTGGGTCCGTTGACCGTATCGCAGATCGATGTGGTCGCATTGCGCAACACCCGCCCGAAATGCATCGTCCAGCCCAGGCCGACCGGGGTGGGCTCCCACGGCGGGCTCGTGAAATCCGGGACGTAGGGACTGGTATAGGAGCGCTGCACCTTGAGATCGAACCCGCCGTTGCCGGGGATGAACAGATCGACGTAGTGCCATTGCAGCTTGCCGGTGAACGGGTCGACGCGCTCGTTTGCGTGCTGGTTGACATAATCGCGCGTGCGCGAGAGTCCGGGCTCCTCGTAGAAGCTCGGAATGGGCTCGTCCTGGCCGTCGGCGAAGGCGGTGCCGTTGAAACCGCACAGGAAAATCAACATCAAAGCCAGTTTCATCCTATGGATTTTCATAAAGCGCCTCATACAAGACAGGGAAACTTCGCGAGGCGAAGCAACAATATTTATCCTCGAAATCATCTACTCGACTTTCTCTAAATCGTCTTCGTGTACTTCCGCAGTGAAACCGTCCTCGAACTCGATCGTGTACACGGCACCATTCGGAAAAGCATCAAAATACTTACCAGGGCGCTTTTCGCGAGTCTCGAACACTGCAATCACCCAGGCCCGCGCGCCAGGGCGGAACTTCGCAGGGGCACCGCCACGAATCATCACAATGTCGTCGTATGTAAACTTAGCCATCAGGAATTAATCCGACGGGGGATTAATTGGAAGATGCTGGTTGCCCTCGGGGGTGGTAACTCCTGGTACGTGAGCGTGGGGATCACGCGCGAGCGGATCCTTCCGATTACGGTGCCCACCACGATCTAGCCTAACACCCGTCTCTCTACCTGCAGAGTCGCGAATCTGTTGATAGTCGCCGCTGGGTGAGGTAGTAATTTGTTCACCTTGGCCTACGGGTATCGCGTTGCCATGAGGATCAACAACAACAACGGGGTTGTCTACGGGTCCTTTATAGGGATTGGTGTTTCCCTCCTGTTTTTCGCTGAATATTAAGTTTCCGAGCTTGTCTAGTAACTGCGAAAAACCCGGCAATTGGCCTGCCGACTGTGATTCCCCCGGAGTTGTCAGAAGATTTGAACCGGCCGCATCAGTCCCTGCCTGCTTACCTGGCAGCGCAGGCTTGGAGCTATTAACAATAATGTAGCCACCAAGACCCAGAATACCGATTCCGGTCGCAATCTCCACAATGGAGAATCGACCATCTACGTCGACGTACTTGTATGGATTATTGTTCCCATACGCGTACCTGTTGAAACTGTGTAGATTGCGCTGATCGAACCTAAGGCTATCCACTCCCATAAACCTCCCCACCGTCGGGTCGTAATACCTCGCCCCGAAGTAGGAAAGCCCCGTGTCCGCATCGGCGGGTTTGCCATGGAACCACTGGCGATTGCCTGCGGCAGCCGTTTGGTTATTGAGCCGATCGCCGTACGGCCGGAAGTTTTCTTTCCAGAGAAGATTGCCGTTACCGTCGGTCGCGGCGATCGGGTTCCCTGCGAAGTCGTTGTGCAGGAAGGTCACCGTGCCGGCGACCGTGACGGTGACCGGCGCCGACACCCCCACCCCGCCCAGGTTGTCGAACGCTTTCACGGTGAGCGAATACGTTCCCGGCGCGAACACCGACCAGCTCGCGGCGTAAGGCGCCGCGGTCGAGGCGCCGATGAAGGTGGTGCCTTGATAGAACTCGACCCGGACGACGGTGCCGTCGGTGTCGGAAGCGGTTGCGGTGAGCGTGACGGTCGAGGGCGCGTTGAAGGACGCGCCCTGCACAGGCGAGGTCAGCGCCGCGGTGGGCGGATTATTGACGGTGATACTGACCGGAGCCGAAGTCGTCTGCCCGTTGCGGTTGTCGGTAGCGCGCGCCGTGAGCGAGTACGAACCCGCCGCGACGTTCGACCAGGTGAAGCCGAATGGCGCGACGCTCGTTGCGCCGATCGTCGCGCCGTTGGCGAAGAACTCGACGAGCGTAACCGTACCATCCGAATCGGTCGCGTTGACGGTGATCGGCACGGACGCCGGAGCGTTGAACGTGGCGCCCGCGGCGGGCGAGGTGATGCTGATCGACGGCGGTATGTTGGCGCCATTTACGGTAATGGTCGTCGTAGCCGTCCCGACGGCGCCGAAGTTGTTCTGGGCATTCGCCGCGATCGTGTAGGTACCGGCTGCAACGTTGTTCCAGGTGAACGTGTACGGCGGTGCCGTGGCCGTGCCGAGCAATGCGCCGCCTTGGAAGAAATCAACCTTAGTGATGGTGCCGCCCGGTGCCTTCGCATCCACTGCCAGCGGAACGCTTGCCGGAGCTTCGAAGGTGCTGCACGAAGGGCCGGTAAAGACGACCAGGGGAGACGCATACCCCGTTACCGAGACGGTTCTGGTGGCCGAGATGTTGTCCGGCCGGTTTAGCCTCCCTGTGACCGTGACCGGACCAATCGCAAGGGGCAGCGTGGCGGCAAATGTATTGCCGCTGATCGTTGCCAGAGCGGTATTGTTTCCGTCATCGACCAGGATGGTGCTGTCGGTCGTCCCCTCATAAGTGCCTGACACAGCGACGCCGCCGTCGATGTTCACCGCCGCGCCGTTCACCGGAGTATTTATGACGAGAGCCGTCGCCGAACTTACCGAGATCGACACGGCATTTGAATTTCCGGTCGCTCCGGCGTTATCGGTCGCCTTCGCTATCAGGATGTAGTTGCCGAGCGGGACATTGCTCCAAGTTGCAGTGAACGGAGCGCTCGTCGCGCTGCCAATGAGGGTGAGCGGTCCGTTCACTGTGGTGGTCTCAAAAAAGTCGACGCGGACTACCGTTCCGTCGGGATCGCTCGCAGTTGCGGCGAGAGAAATGGTCGTCGGCGCCACGAACGACGCCCCGTCGGCAGGCGACGTCAGCGTCACCGTCGGGGGCTGATTCGGAGGAGCCGCGAGCGTGCCCCGGAAACCGGCCAGGAGCAGAAGGCAGGCGATTTGTGCCAAAACAACCCACCGGCCGCCTTTAAAGTATTTCTCGCGCATGGCTATCCCTCCCGCTTTCACGTGGCGGTGCCTCAATTGCAGACGGCGGCTTGTTTGACGGGTAGAAACAGCGGCCGGGAGGTTCGGCCGTCGCCGCTGTAGACCGCGTCCAGCTGATGTACGCCGGCCGGCAGCGTCACGGTGAGCGTTGCGCCCCCTCCTGACACCGGAACCGTCGCCAGCGGATTGCCGTCGCTATTGAAAGTCACGGTCCCACCCGGCGCGACGTTGGTCACGAACGCGGACAGCGTGACGGCGCCGGCGCTCGTCGGATTGGGATTCGACGAGAGCAATTTTGTCGTGAACCGTCCGGGCGTGATCTTGAACACGAAACCGCCTCCACCGGTTCTCAAAGCGCCTGGGGTGGTTGGGAACGGCCTTTGCGCCGTTGTGATCGAGCTTTCGTTTGCGCTGCCTACCACGTATATGTTTGCGTTGAGATCGACCGCAACATTGTTGGCGATCTGAGACGTGCCTGAGGCGAAGTTTCCCGGGGCTCCGAACAGGGTGGAAAAAGTCAGCATGGACGAATCGAGCTCCTGGATCTTGGCGACAAACGGGTGGGAGCTGACCGAGCTGGACGAGGTCATGAACGCATCGACGTTGGGCCAAAACACGACCCTGTTGGTGGATCCTGCGATATAGGCGTTTCCTGCGCCGTCCAGCGCGATGCCCCCGATACCCATATCCGGGAAACCGTCCGAGCCGTCGTCCGGCGCACCCAAGAACGTCGAATAGGACAAGGCGCTGCCGGACGCCGCCAGTTTCGTTACGAATGCAGACATGCCCGCGGCTGGACGAACCGGCATGAACGCACGGATCACGGGAAAATCGTTCGAAGGGGTGCTTCCCGCCACATAGGCTTGGCCTGACGAATCGACCGCAATCGATTCCCCGGTTTCCCCTCCAAATGCCGAATCGGAGCCGCCTAGATACGTCGAATAAACGAGTGCGCCGGTCGAACTGAACTTGGTGACGAACGCGTCCTGTGTACCCCTCAATGCAGGCTGATAGGCATTAAGGGTCGGAAAATCGGAAGAGGTCGTATAGCCCGTGACATACGCGTTACCCGCTCCATCGACGGCGATCGCGGTGCTCTGTTCGTTGCCCGTCCCACCAAGGAATGTTGCATAAACGGCGGCCGTCCCGGTCGCATTGAGCTTCACGACGGCCGCATCCCATGTGCCGCCTCTGATCGTGGATTGGAATGCGCCGGTCGTCGGAACAAAGTTCGACACGCCGGAGCCCGATACGTAGGCATTGCCGCTTGCGTCGACGGCAATGGAGTGAGAGAAAACAACACCGGACGGAATGAGGCCGTTGATGAAGGTTGCATAGATCAGCGTGTTCCCTTGGGGTCCCAGCTTCGCAACAAAGGCAGCATTGCCGGTGTTTCTGGTTTGATAGGCCCCCTTGGTCACCGGGAAGTTGGAATCAGTGCGGCCAAATACATAGGCGTTTCCGCTAGAGTCAATCGCAACGCCGTTGTTGCTGCTGCTGCTTTTCGCGCCGCTGATGAAAGTGGAGTATATGAAGCCCGTCCCACTGGCGTTCAGCTTGCTCACGAAAGCCGCCGAGCCGGTTGTATGCGTCTCAAACGCGTTCACGAGAGGAAAGTTCGTGCTGGTAGTATTTCCCGCAACATAGGCATTACCGGCTGCGTTCACAGCAACGCCGTATACGTCGCTGGCGACTCCTCCGCTTCCACCCACAATGGTCGAATAGCTGAGCAGCGGGTCGATGATGAGAGCGCGGCTCGTATCGTAGGCGGCCACGTCGAACCGGACGCGGTCTTCCTCGAGCACGTAACGCGCGGGTACGGCGACACGTCCTCCGTCGCGTTCCTGATATGCGAGAGGCTTCTTCAATCTCACTTCACCGGCGCGGGTCGTGAGAACGAGATCGCCGGACTCCGAAATGCTCGCCTTGTCGTGCCCCTTGATTCGGACCTTGATCCTCCCTGCGTCGGCGCCAGGTGCAATGATCAAGTCATATTCGAGCTGTCTCCGGCTTCCGTAGTAAACGACGTCGATACCTGGATAGATTTGCTGTTGCCGCACACGGGCAAAATTCGGAATGTTGGTAAAGTATTTCGAATTGAACGGAGAGGATTCATCCCCAATAAAGTAGTTCGTTATCCCGTCCAGTTTCTCGACTCCCTCGGACTTCGCTTCGGTGTTCCGCCCTTGAAATTCGAGGGCGACCCATGCATCACTGCCCAGAGCGAGCACCATCCCATCCGAAGTGACGAACACCTTCTGGCCATGCCCTCTGGCCAGAAATTTCACGCGTCTATCGAACTTCCCAGTATTGGCTTCGAACGCGAGAGGAAGCCGATCGAGCATGGCCTCCACTCGCGGCGCGCTCGCGCCGCCCGCCGACCGCTCTTCGAATGCGGGAACCAGGGACGTGGTCTCAGCCCGTGAAATGCCGGTGCTGAGCGCGAGAAAAATTGAAAGCGCCCAGCGCGTCAGCGACGGAGCGTGCCTGATGCAGCGTCTCATACGGGGAGACGCGTCAACTACCGTCTGAAAAACAAACCGGGCGCAAAGTCTGGCGTCAATACGCTGAGCGAAGCACGTCGTCTTTATGGGCTTCATGTTTCTCCTCTGAGAATTCCGGAAAATCACTGGGTACTCACCGCCCGCGGACAGAAACCCCTTACACGCTGAAACAAGAATCGATGCGCGGGCGAAGCGCATTGCGCCGCACCGGATTCATTGCGCGAGTCGAGCGCAACCGCGGCCGCAAAGCGAACGGGCGCTGGCGACCTCGTGAAAACAAAAAACGGATATCACCGGGATCCCCTTAAATCAGATTCTCCCCAGCTTCGGCTCAGGCTTGCGCGCCTGGTTTGCCGACGACGAACGACTATTTATGCTTTCGACTCCGAAGTCATCGAATACGTGCTTCGAAATTTTGTGGAGTCGTCCGTGCTTGAAAAACAAAGTACAGGAAAAGAAAGCTTTTAACAACCTGTCAAATATTCGGATGTCATAAGGATCTTCTGAATCGAGCGGATCGTATTGTTACCAAACAATTTGTTCGCGTTCGGTGAAATTGAAAATCCCGCAAACCTGTCGCTGCGGCACAAATCGAACCCCTGCCGCTTGTAAGGTTTCCCGTACATGCGACGTCAGGATTACCCAATGCGTCGTTGGCGGAATCGGTGGCCGGACGCGACGTACGCGCTGCCGCGTGTAATCGCGAGACCCTGCGGTTGATCCGGAAATAGCGGGAGGACTTCCAGCAGCTGCCAGTTTGACGCCTGTCTTTAGTTCAGCCGCGCGGCGGACTGCTTGAGCTCGACGATCTTGCCGTGGATTTCCGAAGCGTCCGGCGCCTGCGGCCGCCGCCGCAGGTAGTTCTGCAGGTCGGACAGCGCTGGCCGGAAGCATTCGAGCTGCCGGTATACCAGTCCCCGATCTCGAAGTTCCTCGGCCGACTCGGGCATCACGAGCAGCATCCTGTGCATGACGGCGAGCGCCTGTTCGAGCTTTCCCGTCTGCGTGTAGATGTTCTTCAGGTTGCGCAGGACCCTCGCGATGATCTGGCGCGGGGTCGCCGGCTCCAGATACGGGTCGAGCTGCGCCTGCTCCGCCTTCCCGGAGGGCAGAACCTGCGCGAGGCGCTGGCGCAGGTCGGACTCGGACTGCGCCTCCCCCCCGGTGAAGGGGTCGAGCACGAGCTGACCGCGCTTGACCGCGAGCTTGACGAGGAAATGCCCGGGGAAGGAAACCCCCTTCAGGTTGAGGCCGAGACGCTTGCCGACTTCCAGATAGAGAATGGACAAGGTGATGGGAATCCCGGTGCGGCGCTCCATGACCTCGTTCAGATAGCTGTTGCGCGGATCGTAATAATCCACCAGGTTGCCCGAGAAGCGCATTTCGTTGAACAGGTAGTAGTTCAGCGCGAGCACCCTCTGCTCGGAAAAGGCGTCGCCCGCGAGGCGCTTCTTGATGGCGATCGCGATGCCGTCGAGCTTGGAGAGGTACCCGGGAATGTCCAGCTCCGGGTAAATGTCCTGGGCGAGCATGAGGCTCGCTTCGGCGAGATTGAACTGATCCCGCGAAACGATTTCTGCGAAATGCTCGAGCCGGGCGTTCACGCGGCGCGTCTCGAAAAGTCCCTCAGCCGGAATCCGAGAATCCAAAGAGCGCCGAAATACGCCACTCCTCCGAGGAGCACGAGACCCGCGATCGCGGCGGCCCGCGTCGCTCCGGAAGCGCCGAGCCACCAGCGCCCAGGTCCCATCGCAAGCCACAACACGACCGCCATTGTCGCCAGAGCGGCCGCTACCTTGAGCGTGAACATCCCCCATCCCGCTTGCGGATGATAAATACCGTACTGACGGAGCTTGCGGTAAAGCAAGCCGGCGTTGAGACAGGCGCCGAGCCCGATCGCGAGCGCAAGTCCCGCGTGCTTGAGGGGAACGATCAGGGCGGCGTTCATGAGCTGGGTGGCAACCAGGGTTACGATGGCGATTCGGACGGGCGTCGCAATATTCTGCCGCGCATAAAAGCCCGGCGCCAGCACTTTGACGAGGATGAGCCCGAGGAGCCCCGCGCTGTAGGCCATGAGCGCCTGGCGCGTCATCCACACGTCGCGCTCCCCGAACTGCCCGTAGTGAAACAAGGTCGTGACGAGCGGCACCGAGAGCAAGGCCAGCGCGACAGCCGCCGGCGCCGCGAGGATGAACGTCAGACGCAGGCCCCAGTCGAGCAGCTTTGAATACTCGCTTTCGTCCGAAGCGGAGTGATACTTGGACAAGCTTGGCAGCAAGATCGTGCCGAGCGCCACGCCAAGCAGCCCAGTGGGGAATTCCATCAGCCGGTCCGCATAGTAGAGCCATGAGACGCTGCCATCCTCGAGATACGAAGCGAATATGGTGTTGATGAGGAGGCTGATCTGGCCGACGGACACGCCAAGCACCGCCGGCCCCATCAACAGAAGAATCCGCCGCACTCCGGGGTCCGAAAACGACAGCTTCGGCCGAGGGAGCATGCCGATTCTCGCCAGCGCCGGGACTTGCAGCCCGAGCTGCAGCGCCCCGCCGGCAAATACCGCCCAGGCGAGCACCATCGCCGGCGGCGCGAAATAGGGCGCGAAAAACAGCGCCCCGAAAATAAAGGAGAGATTGAGCAGCGCCGGGCTCAGCGCCGGTATCGCGAAGCGGCTCCAAGTGTTGAGGATGCCGCCGGCGAGGGAAACGAGCGAGATGAACAGAATGTAGGGAAAGGTGATGCGCAGCATCGCCACGGTGAGGTCGAACTTGGCGGGCGTTGCCGCGAACCCCGGCGCGCTCACGTAGATGATGAGCGGCGCCGCCGCGACGCCGAGCGCCGTCGCCACGAGAAGCGCGAGAGCGAGCAGCGTCGCGGTGCGATCGACGAGCAGCTTCGTTTCCGAGTCGCCGCGGCGGGTCCTGTACTCCGAGAGCACCGGAACGAAGGCCTGCGAGAAGGCGCCCTCGGCAAACAGGCGCCGCAGCAGGTTGGGGATGCGGAAAGCGACGAAAAAAGCGTCGGTCGCGGGCCCTGCGCCGAAAAGCTTCGCGATCAGTACATCCCGGACCAGCCCGAGAATGCGCGACACGAGCGTCATGCTGCTCACGGTCGCGAGCGCTTTCAACAAATTCATGTGGGAATTATAGCTTTCATCGGCGGGAAACCTTGCGCCGCATTGCCGCACCGATTACAATTGCGCCCTTTCGTTCGAGAATTGACATGGCGAATACAAAGGGCGCGCGCAAGGCGGCCCGCCAGGCCGAGAAGCGGCGCAAGCACAACGCGAGCCTGCGCTCGGCGCTGACCAGCGCGATCAAAAGCGTCACCAAGGCGATCGCCGCCGGCGACAAGGCCGCCGCGCGGAAGATTTTCAGCGAAGCCTCGGGGATCATGGATCGCATCGCCGACAAGAGAGTCATCCACAAGAACGAAGCAGCGCGGCACAAGAGCCGGCTCGCCGCGCGACTCAAGACGATGCCGGGATAAGCCGGATCAAGCGCGCAGCGGCGCGGCTCGACCGCCTATTCCACTGAAGGGGTTTCGGTCCCTTCTTCGGGCCGTTTCATGAAAAAACCGGTCAGCCGGGTCCTCATCATCAACGACGAGCCGCTCGTGCTCAGGGAATTCGTCAAGGGCCTGAACGCCGCCGCACGCTCGCTCGACAATCCGCTCGGCATCACGTTTTCCGGCGTCACCACGGCGCGCGAAGCGCTCGCCGCGATCGAGGAGGACGGCGATCTCCAGGCCGTCGTGGTCGACGACAAGCTCTACACCCTCAATCAGAAAAGCCCCAAGAAGGAGATGTCGGCGCTGGAGCTCGTGCAGCGCGTCACGCGCTTTCGGCCCGAGCTCGACGTCTACATCCTGATCGCGCAGGAGCACGAGGACGAGATCGTCGATGCCCTCTTCGCGGAGGCGGTGGACGGCTACTTCTACCGCGAGGAGCGCGATTACCGCGGCATGTACCGGATTCTCAACGCGCAGGTCCAGGAGCGTTCGCGAACGCCGTTTTACGACCAGCTCAAGAACTACGTCTGGATGGCGAAAGACTCCTGGCACACGCCGGGCCACTCCTCCGGCGAGTCGCTGCGCGGCAGCCCCTGGGTCAACGACTTTTACGATTTCATGGGCGAGCATGTCTTCGACGCCGATCTTTCGGTGTCGGTGAAGATGCTCGACTCGCTGATGGAGCCCACCGGCGTGATCGCCGAGGCTCAGACCATTGCGGCCAAGGCCTTCGGCGCGCGCCGCACCTTCTTTGCGACGAACGGCACTTCGACCTCGAACAAGGTCATTTTCCAGACGCTGCTCGCCCCCGGCGAAAAGCTGCTTCTCGACCGCAACTGTCACAAGTCGGTGCATCACGGCGTGGTGCTCTCCGGCGGCCATCCGATCTATCTCGATTCCTCGATCAACTCCAAGTACAGCCTTTACGGTCCGGTACCCAAGAAGACCATCCTTTCCGCGATCCGCAGGCACCCGGACGCCCAGGCGATCATCCTCACCTCCTGCACCTACGACGGGCTGCGCTACGACCTCGCGCCCATCGTCGAGGCGGCGCACGCGAAGGGCATCAAGGTGATCGTGGACGAAGCCTGGTACGGGTTCGCGCGCTTTCATCCCGCGTTCCGGCCCACGGCGCTCGAGGCCGGGGCGGATTACGCCACGCAAAGCACGCACAAGGTGCTCTCGGCTTTCTCGCAGGCCTCGATGATCCACGTGAACGATCCCGGCTTCAACGAGCACCTGTTCCGGGAGAACTTCAACATGCACACGTCGACCAGCCCCCAGTACAGCATGATCGCGAGCCTGGACGTGGCGCGGAAGCAGGCGATGATGGAAGGCTACAAGCTCCTTTCGCGCACGCTCGCGCTCTCGCAGGAGCTGCGCGCCCAGATCAACTCGACCGGGGTTTTCCGGGTGCTCGACCTCGACCAACTTCTTCCGGAGGAGGTCAGGCGGGACAACATCCTTCTCGACCCGACCAAGGTGACCGTGGACATCTCGAGCTGCGGCTACACGGTGGAGGATTTGCAGCGCGAGCTGTTCGACCGCTACAACATCCAGGTCGAGAAATCCACCTTCAATACGCTGACCCTGCTCCTCACGATCGGCACGACGCGCAGCAAAGTCTCGCGCCTGTACGACGCGCTCATGCGCGTCGCCCGCGAGGGCCGCTCGCCGCGCCGCCTGTACCGGTTCCCGGAAATCCCGGGGTTCACCCGGCTGCGCTACCTGCCGCGCGATGCCTTCTATTGCGGCGGAGAGCTGGTGCCCCTGGTCGACGAGAAGGACAACATCCGGCGGGAGCTGCTCGACCGGGCGTGCGCCGACCAGATCGTCCCCTACCCGCCGGGCATCCCCGTGCTCGTGCCCGGGCAGATCATCACGCGCGAGATCGTCCAGTATCTGGTCGGTTTGCTGAGGTCCCAGAAGCGGGTGGAGCTTCACGGGATCGTTTATGACGGCTATCTGCCTTGCCTCCGGGTATTGAAGCCGGCCGAGGAGCGCAGCCTGCGCCGCATCGGTTAAAACACCCATCGACCCGTTGATGCGGCCTTGCAACCTCGAAAATGGTATGTTATACAGGCAGTTCCGAGTAAATTATGCTCCCGTCATTGAACACGACCAAATTCGGTTTTCGCATCCGCACGCGGCAGGGCCTGGTGGTCGAGCACCTCATGATCCACGGCCGCGACGAAGCCGACGCCGAGAGAAAGCTCCGGCAGATGTACCTCTACTGCGAGATTCTGGAACGCAGCGTCATGCAGCCCGCGGTGATGCAGCCGAGCTTGGCACCGGCCCCGGGTGCCCCGGACGGAACGAGCTTCGAAGAGATTGTTTCCCTGATCAGCAAGTAGCGCCGGGCGCGCACGACGCCTCGAGAAATCCCGAAGACAGCAACTCCTCCAGCAGGCCCGCGTAGTCCTGCGCCCCGCGGCTGTCGGGCGCATGGCTGAAAATGTCCTTGCCGAGCGCGGGGCTCTCCGCGACGCTCACGGTTTCGGTGATGCGCGTCAGGCACAACTCCGCTCCGAACCGCGCGGCGAGCTGTCCGGCAATGTCGTGCGACATGCGCCGGCGCGTGTCGAATCGCGTCAAAAGGTAGCGGCGCTCGACGCGCCGCTTCAGCACCTGTTCGAGCGCGCGCAGAGTCTTTTCGAGCGCGAGCGCTGCTCTCAGGGCGAGGTAGTCGGTCGAGATCGGGATCAGAACCCGTTCGGAGGCGAAAATCCCCGAGAGAGACAGCACCCCGAGCATCGGGCAGCAATCGATCAGCACCGGGCGCTTGCCGTCCCAGCCCGCATCCAGCCCCCGCTTGAGCTTGTTCAGGATGTCCGGCCCCTTGCCGAACAATGAATCCACCTTGAGCATCTCCATGTGCGCCGGGATGAGCTCGCCGCCGAAGCGAATCGGCCGGGCAACTTCCTTGAGCGGCTTGCCTGCATTGAAGTACGCGAACAGACTTTCCCCGCTGGAGGCTCCCGGGTTGAGGATCGAGCTGAGATGCGACTGCGCGTCGAGGTCCACCAGCAGCGGCACCGCTCCTCGCCGCGCGAGCGCCGCGCCCAAGTTCAGCACGGTGGTGGTCTTGCCGACCCCGCCCTTCTGATTGAATACCGTCAGGCGCGTTCCCATGCCGAATTCATTGTGCTAAGCTACTGGCCCTTCAGAGCAATTCGATTATCGCACAGGGCGACGAGATGACTTCTATCCGGCCAGCGCGTCACGCAGGCGCCGCGGCTTCGCCCATTCGGCCCGACACCCGACGACGCCGAGCGCGGCAATAAGCGCCCGCGCCTTGCGGCGCGTTCCAGAGGATTTTGGCGCAAGCGTTTCGCTGCGCCGTAAACACCAACGGGTGATTTCATGTCTCATTCGATGAACACATACAGCCGGATTCCGGTCGCTTTTACCCGCGGCGAGCGCGTGTGGGTGTGGGACGAATCCGGCAAGAAGTACCTCGATGCGCTCGCGGGAATCGCGGTCAACACGCTCGGCCACGGCCACCCGAAACTGACGCGAGCGATCGCGGAGCAAAGCTCGCGTCTGATCCACGCCTCCAACCTCTACCGTATTGCCGAACAGGAAAGACTCGCGGACAAGCTCGCGGCGATCAGTGGCATGGAGAACGCGTTCTTCTGCAACTCCGGCTGCGAAGCCAACGAGGCGGCGATCAAGCTGGCGCGCTTGTACGGCCACGGCAGGGGAGTGGAGAGTCCCGGAATCGTCGTCATGGACAAGGCCTTCCACGGCAGGACGCTCGCGACGCTCTCGGCCACGGGCAACCGCAAAGTGCAGCAGGGATTCGAGCCCCTGGTGCCGGGCTTCGTGCGTGTGCCGTTCAACGACATCGAATCGGTGCGCCAGGTCGCTTCACACGACAAGAGCGTCGTCGCGGTGCTGGTCGAGCCGATCCAGGGCGAAGGCGGAATCAATATTTCCACGATGCAGTACCTGCGCGATCTGCGCGAGCTGTGCGAACGCCAGGGCTGGTTGCTGATGGCGGACGAAGTCCAGTGCGGCCTGGGCCGCACCGGCAAATGGTTCGTCTATCAGCACGCTGAAATCGAGCCCGACGTCGTGCTGCTCGCGAAGGGCCTTGCCTCGGGCGTGCCGATCGGAGCGTGCCTCGCCCGCGGAGCGGCAGCCGAGGTGTTCAAACCTGGAACTCACGGCTCCACATTCGGGGGTAATCCGCTTGCCTGCGCGGCAGCCCTCGCGACGCTTGCCGCCATCGAGGAAGAAGGTCTCATGAAGAACGCCGGGCGCATCGGCGGGATTCTGCTCGCCGGGCTTCGCGAGGCGCTCGCGGGCCGTCCGGGGGTGAAAGAGGTTCGCGGCCACGGCCTGATGATCGGCGTCGAACTCGACCGGCCCTGCGGAGATCTGGTCAAGCGCGCGCTTGAAGAGGGCCTTCTGATCAACGTCACGATGGACAACGTCATCCGCCTGCTGCCGCCGCTCATCATGAACGAAGGCGAGGCCCACCAGGTGCTTGCCATCCTGGTGCCGCTCGTGCGCTCGTTCCTCGCTCAAGCCCCGACCGCCGTATCCGCGCGCGCATGAAAAAGGCGCAGACCCGGCTGGGGCACTACCTGCAGTTCAAGGACTTCTCGTGCGAGGAGTACGAGCATCTGTTCGCGCGCACGCGCTGGATCAAGGACAAGTTCAAGCGCTACGAGCGCTACTGGCCGCTCGAGGACCGCACCCTCGCCATGATCTTCGAGAAGCCCTCGACGCGCACGCGCCTGTCGTTCGAGGCGGGCATGCATCAGCTCGGCGGCGCAGCGATCTATCTGTATACGAGGGACTCGCAGCTTGGGCGGGGGGAGCCGGTCGAGGACGCCGGGCAGGTGATCTCGCGAATGTGCGATCTGGTCATGATCCGCACCTTCCAGCAGGAGATCCTCTCGCGCTTTGCGGCGAACTCGCGCGTCCCGGTGATCAACGGCCTTACCAACGAGTACCACCCCTGCCAGGTGCTCGCCGACATCTACACCTACATCGAGCAGCGCGGGCCGATCCGGGGCAAGACGCTGGCGTGGATCGGTGACTCGAACAACGTGTGCAACACCTGGCTTCAGGCGGCGACGATCTTCGATTTCAACGTGCACGTCTCGACCCCGCCGGGCTACGAGGTGGAGCCCGAGCGCGCCGGAATCTACGGCGACGCGAACTACGAGAGCTTCGCCGACCCGATGGACGCCGCGCGCGGCGCCGACCTCGTCACCACCGACGTCTGGACCAGCATGGGCTTCGAGGCGGAAAAGGAAGAACGCAGGCGCGATTTCGAGAACTGGCAGGTGGACGCAGACATGATGCGCGCGGCGAAGAAAGACGCGCTGTTCATGCACTGCCTGCCGGCGCACCGCGGCGAGGAAGTCGCCGCCGAGGTCATCGACGGGCCGCAGAGCGTCGTCTGGGAGGAGGCCGAGAATAGATTGCACACCCAGAAGGCGCTGATGGAATTTCTCCTGCTCGGCAAGGTAGAGAAAGACAAAGACAAAAAGGTGAGAAGGTGAAAAACAAGGTGAAGAAGGTCGTCCTCGCCTACTCCGGCGGCCTGGACACCTCGGTCATCCTCAAGTGGCTGCAGGACAGCTACGGCTGCGAGGTGGTCACATTTACCGCCGACATCGGCCAAGGCGAGGAGCTGGAGCCCGCGCGGAAAAAGGCGCGGAAGCTCGGCGTGAAGGAGATCTTCGTGGACGACCTGCGCGAAGAGTTCGTGCGCGACTTCGTGTTTCCCATGTTCCGCGCGAACGCGATCTACGAGGGCGAGTATCTTCTGGGAACTTCGATCGCCCGCCCGCTCATTGCCAAGCGGCAGATCGAGATCGCCCGCAAGACCGGAGCGGACGCCGTCGCGCACGGCGCAACCGGCAAGGGCAACGACCAGGTGCGTTTCGAGCTCGGCTACTACGCGCTCGAGCCGAATATCCGGGTGATCGCCCCCTGGCGCGAGTGGACGCTCGGCTCCCGGGAAAAGCTGCTCGAATACGCGGAGGAGCACGGCATCCCGATCGAAGGCAGGAAAAAGGGCGGGTCTCCCTACTCGATGGACGCGAATCTGCTCCACATCTCCTACGAGGGCCGCGTCCTCGAGGACCCTTCGCGCGAGCCCGAGGAGGACATGTGGCGCTGGACCGTGTCGCCCGAAAAGGCTCCCAGGCGCGGCGAGGTCGCCGAGCTGGAATACCGGGGGGGCGACATCGTCGCAGTGAACGGCAGGAAGCTCGGCCCCGCGAAGGTGCTCGCGGAGCTGAACCGCCTCGGCGGAAAGCACGGCATCGGGCGGCTGGACCTGGTCGAGAACCGTTACGTCGGCATGAAGTCGCGCGGCTGCTACGAGACGCCGGGCGGCACCATCATGCTGAAAGCGCACCGCGCGATCGAGTCGATCTGTCTGGACCGCGAGGTCGCCCACCTCAAGGACGAGCTGATGCCGCGTTATGCCTCGCTCATCTACAACGGCTACTGGTGGAGCCCGGAGCGAGCCCTCCTTCAGACCCTGATCGACGCCTCGCAACGCGGCGTGAACGGGCGGGTGCGGCTCAAGCTGTACAAAGGTAACGTCGCCGTCGTCGGCCGCGACTCGAAGGCGGACTCGCTCTTCGATCCCGGGATCGCGACCTTCGAGGACGACCGGGGCGCCTACGACCAGGCCGACGCCTCCGGATTCATCCGCCTGAACGCGCTGCGGATGCGCATCGCCGCGAACCGGCGCCGGAAAAGGCGCTGAGCTATTCGAACTTGTTGGTGAGCGTGCCGACGCCCTCGATCTCGATGCTCACCGTGCTTCCGGGCGTCATCGAGCCAACGCCCACCGAGCTGCCGCAGGCGATCACGTCGCCCGCCTCGAGCGTCATGTCCTGGGAAATCAGGCTCACCAGCTTCTCCGGGGGAAAGACGATGTCCGAAAGGGGATAGTTCTGGCGCTCCTGGCCGTTGAGGATGGTCTTCACGGTGAGCTTGCTGGGATCGACTTCGGTCTCGATGCAGGGACCGAACACCCCGAAGGTGTCGAAGCTCTTCGCGCGCGTCCATTGCGCAAACACCGGGTCCTTCGCGATGATCTCGATCGCGGTGACGTCGTTGATGCAGGTGTAGCCGAAAATGTGCCTCGCCGCGTCGCCCTCGATCACGCCGCTCGTGCGCCTGCCGATGACGATGCCGAGCTCGCCCTCGTACACCACCTTTCCGCCATAGGATTTCGGCGCGCGGATGGTCTCGCCGTGCGCGAGGACCGAGTTGTTGCCCTTGAGAAAATACAGAGGCTCGGATGGGACCGCGTGGTCGAGCTTGGTGAGGAGCTCGTGATAGTTGTCGATCAGCGCGACGATCTTGCCCGGCACGCTCGGCGTGAGCAGCTTCGCAGCGGCGAGGGGAAACGCCTGGGACGTCGCCTCAGCGCCCGCGAACATGCTGCCCGAGTGCACCCGGACGGTGTCGCCCTCGAGCTTGCCGATGTATTCCCGCCCCTGATGGGCGACGCGTACCCACTTTGCCATGAAACCTCCTTCAAGCCGGGCGGACCCGCGGGAGCTCAGCTGGCTCCTCGCTCCGCCCGAAGACGCGCGATCATACGCCGGATTCCATGCGGTGCGCGCCCGACTTGGCGATAATGGCGCCAACATCCGTCAAAACCCGGTTAATCCCCCTGCCCTCGCGTGCGCATCCGAATCTATTCCGACCTCCATCTGGAATTCGCGCCCTTCGTGCCGCCCGCAAACGACGCCGACGCGATCGTTCTCGCGGGGGACATCGACAACGGCCCGGCCGGAATCGTGTGGGCAAGAGAAACTTTCGAGGAGCCCGTGCTCTATCTCGCCGGCAACCACGAGTATTACGAGGGCGAGTTCGAAGCGGTGCAGGAAGCCATGGGAGCGGCGGCGCGCGAGTCTGCGGTCGAGCTGCTCGATTGCAGCGAAGTCGTTCTCGACGGCGTTCGTTTTCTCGGCTGCACCTTGTGGACCGATTACTCCCTCGCGCCGCACGCCGAGCGTTCCGCGGTGATCGAATCCGCGCGCAAGCTCAATCCGGATTATCAGTTGATCCGCTGCGGCTCCCGCGCTTTCGCGCCGGAGGACGCGATCGCGCTGTGCGCCCGGCACCGCGCCTGGCTGGGCGCGGCGCTCGCCGCGCCCAGCCAGGGAAAAACGGTCGTCATCACCCACTTCGCGCCGCACCCGCGCTCGATCGCGCCCGCCTTTGCGGGCCATCGCGCCAACCCCGGGTTCGTTCTCGATCTCACGGAAATGATGGAGAGCGCGGTGCTGTGGATCCACGGACACACGCATACTTTCTTCGACTATCGCGTGGGCGGCACGCGAGTGATCTGCAACCCGCGCGGCTATCCGGGCGAACCGACCGGGTTCAGCCCCGACCTGATCGTGGAAATCTGAGCCCCCACCGCTACAGGCTTCAGCCGGGGTTCATGGCTGACAACTCTTTGGTGCACGGGTGACTGGCCGTTTGTCCGCTGGATCGGCTGCTGGATCTGCGAACAGCCGAACTCCGTGATAAACCCACCAAGCGCGCAAAGACCACATGCCGTCTTCCTTGCAAATCTTCTGAAGAGTGCGATCTGCCGCCTCTCTATGTACTTTGTGGTCTAGGCGACTCTCTCGCATCAGCTGATACAACGCATCGTGAACCAGTGAGCCGCGCATGAATGTCAGCGTATCGATCGTTGGTCCGGATGGGCCATCCCACGCATAGCCTTTGGCAAGGGTGAGATTTCCTTCGGTATCGAGGTCTATGTATTCCGTATCGATGGGTGCCCCTGGCTTTACGTCGATTGCGATGGTGTAGGTCTCCTTGAGCTGGTACTTGTATCCGTCGTTGTAGGCAATGCACTTCATTGGACTGTCATGTGTTGTGCTTGTTTGGCCGGGCGTGTGAGTCTACGCTTGTCGGAAATGTCTCGCACAATCATCTGTATAATTCCGCATCCACCCGCGGGGAATCTGCAATGCCCTCTTTCGACATCGTCTCCGAAGTCAACAAGGTCGAGCTGAAGAACGCGGTCGACCAGTCGAACAAGGAAATCTCGAACCGCTTCGATTTCAAGGGCTCGGACGCGCGCATCGAGCAGGCCGAGCTGGTGTTGACGCTCTACGCGGACGACGATTTCAAGCTGAAGCAGGTGACCGACGTGCTCCTCACCAAGTGCGCGAAGCGCGCGGTGGACGCGCGGATGCTCGACACGAAGAGCGTCGAGAAGATCGGCACCAAGGTGAAGCAGCCGATCCACGTCAAGGCCGGCATCGAGCAGGAGAAGGCGAAGAGCATCGTGAAGCTCCTCAAGGATTCGAAGATGAAGGTCCAGGCGAGCATCCAGGGAACCGCTGTGCGCGTCTCAGGCGCGAAGAAGGACGATCTCCAGGCCGCGATTGCGCTGGTGCGCAAGAGCGTCACCGACATTCCGCTGCAGTTCCAGAATTTCCGGGACTGACCACCCCGCCGGCTTCGCCGGCACCCCTCCTTGATAAGGAGGGGAAAATTCCTTTCTACCCGCCGCTCAGCGCGCCGACGATGACGACTTCGTCGTTTGCGGCGAGCGCGGCGCCCAGGTCGCGCGCCTGCTCCTGGTTGACGAAGATCTTGATGTGGCGCCGGATCGCGTCCTGCTCGTCGATCATGCGGAATCGGATCCCCGGATAGCGCCGCTCGAGATCCGCGAGCAGCGCAGCGAGCGTCGCGCCGCGCGCTTCAACGTGCGCGCGCCCCCCGGTGTAGTCGCGCAGCTGCGACGGGATGAGGACGTTCATTCAGCCGCCGGCCGCCTCGACCGAATAGATTTCCGGCAGGTGGCGAGCGATGCAGCTCCAGCGATCGCCCTCGCTCGCACTCATCCAGACCTCGCCGCTCGTCGTGCCGAAGTACACGCCCACCGGATCGCGCATGTCGGCGCACATCGCCTGGCGCTTCACGGTGAACCAGCCCTGCTTGGCCGGCAGCCCCTTGTCCTGGCGGCGCCACGTCCGGCCGCCGTCGCGCGAAACGTAGGCCGCGGGCTTGCCCTCCGGGCTCACGCGCGGCCACACGGTGCCACCGTCCATCGGGAACACCCACAGCGCGTCGGGATCGCGCGGATGCAACACGACCGGAAAGCCGATGTCGCCGATCGCCTTCGGCATGGCGTCGCCGATACGCTCCCAGCGCTCGGCGGGACGGTCGATCCGGTAGATCCCGCAGTGGTTCTGCTGGTACAGGCGGTCGGGCGCGAGCGGATGCAGCCGCATGCAATGCACGTCGTGCCCGTACTCCGGGTCTTTCACCGGAAGAAAATCGGCCGCGACACCCAGGTTGAGCGGCCGCCAGGTCTCTCCGCGGTCCGAGCTCTCGAACGCGCCCCCGACCGAGATGCCGATGTAGAGGTGCCGCGGGTCGCGCGGATCGACGTTGATCGAGTGCAGCGTCGCGCCACCGGGCGGCCCCTGTTCCTGGTCGCCGCCGATCCAGACGATGCGCATGGGGTTGGCATTGAAGCCGGTGACACCTTCCCAAGTGACGCCGCCGTCATCGGAGTGGAACAATCCCGGCGGTGAGACGCCTGCGTACCAGGCGCCGGGCTCTGAAGGATGTCCCGGCGCGAGCCAGAACACGTGTTCCACCGCGAGGCCCTTCTCGCCGGGCGCCGCCTTCGGGAACGCGGGCGGGCGCTCGGCTTCCTTCCACGCGCGGCCGGAATCGGTCGAACGAAACACCGTCGGCCCGAGATGGCCGGCACGCGCGGCGCAGAGCAGAGTCTTGCGGTCGCGCGGGTCGAGAACGAGATGGTTGACGATCTGGCCGAGAAAGTGGGGGCCCGCGAGCGTCCAGCTGCGGCGCGCGCGATCCGACCGGATGAAGAACGCACCCTTGCGCGTTCCGACGAGCAGCGTGACCGGCCCCGAAGCAGGACGCGGGGTTCCCTTCTGGGTTTTGGCTTTCGGCATGAGGTACCTCTCTATACTTTCAGTCCTTCGATCCAGCGCTCATACAGCTTCGCAGCGATCCCGTTGAGCGAATGCACGCGCTCGTCGAGCCGCTCGAACATCTGCTCCGGGGTTTGCACCGACGGCCCGGCCCTCGCGATGAGCTCCTTTCCCCAGTCTTCGCACCAGGCGCGGATCAGCTCGGGCGTCATCTCGACGTGGCATTGCATGCCGAGGTGCTTGCCGAGCGCGAACGCCTGGTTTGCGCAATGCGGACTCCCGGCAATGCGCGTCGCCTTCGGCGGGATGGTGAAGGCCTCGCCGTGCCAGTGAAAACCGGAGAACTCCCGCGTCGCGCCGAACCACTCGCGCGCGCAAACGTTGTCTTCGATCGTGACCGGGCCCCAGCCGATTTCCTTTACCCCGTTGCGCGTCACCCTGCCACCGAGCGCCTTGGAGATGAGCTGTCCGCCCAGGCAGTGGCCGAGCACCGGAATATCGGCGTCGACCGCCTCGCCTACCAGTTCCAGCACCCGCGAGATCCACGGCAGGTCGTCGTTCACGCTCATCGGCCCGCCCATGAATGCGAGCCCCGAGAATTCGCGCGGATCCGCGGGAACCGTCTCCCCCGCGTCGATCTTGACCAGCCGGTGCGGAACGCGGTGTGCGTCGAGGAATGTGGCAAAATAGCCCGGCCCCTCGGTGCGGCTGTGGCGGAAAATCGCAACCGGTTTCATGTGCGAGGCAAGAACATCGTGGTCAACCGTATTGTAGCCTCCCTTCTTTTTCTGCTGCCGGCGGCCGGCTGGACCGCCGAGGTGAACGTGATCGGCTTGTTTCCCGGCAAGGCAGTGGTCGTGATCGACGGCGGCGCGCCGCGGGTTCTTTCGGTGGGCCAGAAACCCGTCGAAGGCGTCACGCTGATCTCGACCGACCGGGAGTCGGCGACGCTGCTCATCGACGGCCGGAAAAGGACGCTAGTCATCGGACAGCATCAGACCGGTCCGGCTCCGGCCTCCTCGAGCCAGAGCGCCACGCTCACCGCCGATCCGCGCGGACACTTCGTCGTGGATGGGCAGATCAACGGCGGAGCGGTGCGCTTTCTGGTCGACACGGGCGCCACCTCTATATCGCTCTCTTCGGCCGACGCGTCCCGGCTCGGAATCGACTACCGCAAAGGGCAGCCCGGATTGACGGGCACCGCCAGCGGCACGGTGGCGGCCTACCGAGTGAAACTGGACACGGTGCGCGTCGGCGACATCGTCGTCAACAACGTCGATGCGGCCGTGCTGGAAGGCAACCAGATGCCGTTCGCGCTGCTCGGCATGAGCTTCCTGAACCACATGGAAATGAAGCGCGACGGCCAGACGATGGTGCTGATCCGCCGGTTCTAGCACCGGTCTCATCGGTTTTCGGTTGGGGAAGGGGTAACGGGGAAACCGTAGGGTTTCCCCGTTCGTTTTATTGGGCCCTTGGGCGGAGCCCAAGGGAACCGTAGGGTTCCCCCGTTCGTAACTTACTTCTTGGTCTTGTCTTTCTCGATCAGCGCGTAGGCAGAGTGGTTGTGGATGGACTCGAAATTCTCAGATTCCACCCGGTACCACTCGATGCGCTTGTCGCGATTCAGATCCGCAGCGATGTCGCGCACCATGTCTTCGACGAACCTGGGGTTGTCGTAGGCGCGTTCGGTGACGAACTTCTCGTCGGGCCGCTTGAGCAGCCCGTAGAGCTCGCTCGAGGCGTGCTTCTCGGCGTAGTCGACCAGCTCTTCGATCCACACGAACCCCTTGGTGCGCGCCGAAATCGTGACGTGCGAGCGCTGATTGTGCGCCCCGTAGTCGGAAATGCGCTTGGAGCACGGGCACAGGCTCGTCACCGGCACGACGACCTTCATCTTGAAGCACTTCTCGCCCTTGTCGATCTCCCCGACGAAAGTCACCTCGTAGTCCATCAGGCTCTTCACCTTCGAGATCGGCGCCGACTTGTTGACGAAATAAGGGAATTGCATCTCGATGTGGCCGGACTCGGCCTCGAGCCGCTCGACCATCTCTTCGAGGATCACCTGAAAGGTCTCCGGCGAGATCTCGCGTTCATGCGCGTTCAGGATCTCGACGAAGCGCGACATGTGCGTGCCCTTGAACTGGTGCGGCAGGCCGACGTACATGTTGAACGTTGCGACGGTGTGCTGGACGCCGCCCGAGCGTTCGGCGACGCGAATGGGATGGCGGATCGCCTTGATCCCGACCTGGTCGATGGCGAGCTTGCGCCTGTCCTCGGAACCCTGGACGTCGGGGATGGCAAGCGGGTCGCGGATATTCATGAAGAGCCTTTCGTTGCGCTGGGCTCGGTGTTAGAGGATTTTAACATGCGTCCCGTTCCCGGCTTTTTCAACTGGACGCCCTATCCCAGACGCGCGCGGACTGCGGCGACGATGCCCGCCTTGTCCAGGCCGACCGAAGCGAGCAATTGAGCCTGGTCGCCGTGATCGACGAAGCGGTCGGGAAGCCCCAGCTGAAGGAGCGGGGTGAGGACAGCGCGCGCGGCGAGCGCCTCGGCCACCGCGCTCCCCGCGCCGCCCAGGACTGCGTTCTCTTCGATGGTGACGAGGAGCCCGTGCGTTCCCGCGAGCTCGGCCGCGAGATCTGCGTCCACCGGCTTCACGAAGCGCATGTCGACGACGCTTGCATCCAGTTCCTCGCCTGCCTCGAGCGCGGGCTTGAGCAAGCTGCCGAACGCGAGAATCGCCACGCCGTCCTTTCCGCCGGGGCCGCGCCGGCGCACCGTTCCCTTGCCGAG
>Ga0137366_10000446_pt1 | contig 26892 bp, 29 predicted proteins | sample SagtaG_8_FD_104938 | JGI IMG/M metagenome (GOLD analysis project Ga0137366, IMG submission 104938) | Vadose zone soil microbial communities from Sagehorn Ranch, Mendocino, California, USA - Sage1_L_60_16 metaG | ecosystem: Environmental > Terrestrial > Soil > Vadose zone | place: USA...
AAAAAGCAAAGCCCCTCACCTGACCGGAGAACTTCCAGCGCAGGCCGAGGAGCCTCTTGTTGCTCGAATTTCGACGACGTGGCACAGAAAACATCAGCCCGAATCTGATGCAATGCCCCGAACTTTGGGCAGTGGCAAAAGATATTATTCAGGAACTTACCTTTCTGGCAAGAGAAAATTGCAGAGCTAAATCGTTTTTTATTGACTTGAAGGATTAAGGCTAGTGACGCGTCACGCCCGTCTCGGCGCCGAACGCGACTTAAGTCTTTGATAATATTGATCAATCGTGCTGCCACCGAGTCCCGAATCGAGAGTCAATCCCCCCGCCGCCGAGCACGATTCCTTTCGGAACCGCGTTCGGTATTACTATCGCCTTTCAGTTTCAACCGTGAAGTATCTGCTGCACACCGAGGTGCACACGTTCGCTTTCTCGGTTGCAGCAAACGCGATCCTTTCCTTCTTCCCATTTGTTCTGCTGCTCATGAGCCTGGCGTTGCGAGTGTTTCATTCCAGGACTATGAGCGATGTGATCAAGGAACTGCTACGTGACTACTTGCCGGCAGGGCAGGACTTCGTGATTCGTAATCTCGAAGCACTAGCAACAGCACGGAACAAGGCGCAGGCATTTTCTCTTGTGATGTTGCTTATCACGTCCACCGGCATCTTCCTCCCGCTTGAGGTGGCGCTGAATCGCGTATGGCGATTCCCCAATAACCGCTCCTACATTGGGAACCAATTCATTTCACTGGGCCTGGCTTTTGCCTGTGGAATCCTGGCCATGGTCTCTATCGCCCTGAGCGCTGGCAACGTAAAATTGCTGCGCTTTCTGGCCTTTGGACACGACATTTTCCTGGTGCGCGTACTCGGATTCCTGACCGCAAAAGTATTTGCCACCGTAACCAGCATGGCGATTTTCTTCCTGATTTACTGGCTGCTGCCGAATGGCAAAGTTCCCGCAAAAGCCGTGCTGCCGGCGGCGATCATCATGGGATTTTTCTCGGAAATCTTGAAATACTCCTACATTCTTCTGCTGCCAAGACTCAATTTTCAAGAAGTCTACGGGCCATTTGCTATTTCCGTCAGCATGATGTTCTGGGCATTTTTGTCCGGATTGCTGTTGCTGACCGGAGCCCACCTTTCGGCCCAGAAAATCTTCCTGAAACAGGAATGACTAGTCGGTTTCAACGTGGGACGGAGCCTCGCCTGCCCGCGCGCAATCTTGGCACTATCCAATGTAGGGACAGCCGCCCTCGGCTGTTCTGCGGAGCGGAGGCTCCGCAACTTTCGAACGACAACCGGCAGCCTCCGATCGGGAATTCCGGGCCTGGCTTTGCGGCCGCTTTGTTCGCTCGTCACACTTGACCTGTGACATCCGTCACAGAGTTTTTCCTGTTGAGGCACTAAAATCCTGCTGCTCCCGTCAGAGCGGCGCTGTGCTCCAGAAGTGTGAGGCCGTGCATGCGCGTTGTCCTATGCCTGACGATTCTGATCTCACTCGTCTATGCCAGCGCTGAACCGCGTTTGCAACCATCTGCAGACGTATCCAGTTCGGTTCTAGCTGACCTCGCGATTCCAAAACCAAATCTGCGTCGCATGATTCGCGATTCAGGAAGGATCTTCGCCGGAACTGTCATCAAGGTTGAGCGCGTCGATCTGAGCCCGGCCAGCGGCATCGCGACGACTCAAATCACATTTCGCGTGGAAGAGCCGGATATGGCGCATTCAGCGTAAGCATCTCACAGCAAGATCAGACTATCGCGTACATCAACTCGCAACCGAACACCATCGCAAACACGATTTTGAAGCTGAATTCATTGCATTCTTCAAAAACCACAATATTGACTACGATCCGCGCCACGTTCTGGGCTAGCTCAGGCGTGCCTACGGCACTTGATCCGCTTGTCATTTGGACCCGGCGCTAAAGCGCCGGGCTATTGGCACTCGTTCCTCCGGAACGATTTTGTATGCAAAGCGTCTGTACCAGTAGCTCCCACAAAGCGATTGTCGTTTTGCAAAGCGGCGGTAATCAAAAGCGCACTTTTGCCTGTTCCGTAGCGACGGCCACCAATAGCCCGGCAGTTTCAAGGCGAGATCGGCATTGAAAACTGAGGTACGTCCGGGTTGGGACATTTGCCAACAGCCGGAGTTTCAACGAGGATGGCATTGAAAACTGAGGTACGTCCCGGAGGGACATCTGCCAATAGCCCGGCGTTTCAACGCCGGGTTGGGCGTTGAAAATTGAGGTAAGTCCCGTAGGGACGACTGAGCCCACCCGAACCATACTCCGCCGTGTCATCTTCTGAATTAACATGACGGCCATATGAAAAACCAACAACCTCGCTTTGTGACTCTTGGTCTCGTGTGTCTTCTGTTCGCTTTTGGATACGCAACTGAGTCGCGCGCGCAAACCGCCAAAACTCGCATCGCCATTGTCGGCCTCGATCACGATCATGTCTGGGGACTGTTGAAGGACATCGCCAACGAGCCCCAGGCCGAACTGGTGGCGATCGCCGATCCGCGTCCTGAACTCGTCGATAAAGTAAAGTCGCAGGTCCCCGCGAGCGTGCGCTTCTTTTCCGACTACATAAAAATGCTCGACGAGGCCAAGCCAGAAGCCGTCTTCGTCACCACGGAAAACGACCATCACCTCGCAATCCTGCGAGAGTGCGCCAAGCGGCACATTCACTTTTCGACCGAGAAGCCAATGGCCACGAGTGCCGCGGATGCCCGCGAGATGGAACGGCTCGCCGATCAGGCTGGAATCAAGTTGATGGTGAATTACTGGAACGCGTGGGTCGCGCCGAGCCACGAATTGTTTCATCGCATGAAGGCGGGCGAGATCGGCCCGGTTCAGAGAATGATTGTTCAGTATGGACATCAAGGGCCGAAGGAGATTGGCATTTCGAAGGAGTTTGGCGACTGGCTGTACGACCCGATGAAAAACGGTGGTGGCGCGATCATGGATTTTGGCTGCTACGGCGCCGAATGGGCTTTGTGGCTGAAGGGCCGCCCGACTCGCGTTTACGCCACCACGCACAAGCTCAAGACCGAGCAACACAATCAGGTTGATGACGACGCCACCATCGTCCTTGATTATCCGGACGCGACCGTCACAGTCGAGCCTTCGTGGGATTGGCCCTACGGCATGGATCGCGTGTATGTCTTTGGGACGAAGGGCAGCTTTCTCGCGACGCACAATGATCTGTTCTTCCGGACAGGCGACTCGCAAAGCTTGGACGGTGACGCGGTGACGCTTGCGACAGTCGCACGCGAGACCAGCAATCCGATTTCCTACTTCATCGAGCGTATTCGCGACAACAAACCAATCGAAGATCCGCTATCGGCGCGGCTGAACGTCGAAGTTATGGAAGTTCTAGACGCTGCACGGGAATCGGCAAGGACCGGTAGGGCGGTGACGTTGAAATAGCCACTTTGACCGCACTGAATAGCTCATGCCGCGAAAGTCGGTGCAGCTGGAAACGACCATGGAGTTGAAATAACCCCGCTTTGACCTCCCTAGCGACAGACGCGGCACGGCACAACCGTGGAAGAGCGGCCATTTATGGCCGCGTCAGCCGGGAGCCCAAGAGGAAGCGAGCTTCAGCTCGACTGAAAAGGAAACCGCGCATCTGTCCGCGTTGATATTCCACTACAAAGCGGAGCAATCAGTTCCCTTCGCTCCTGACCACTTCCACGCACTCCCGAATCTCCGCTTCGCTCAACGTGTGGTCCGATGCCTTTGCGCGGTTGTAGATACGTTCCACAATCCCATCCTCTGCTGAAATTCCACGCCGTTCAAGCCAGAACAGCACGTTCGATTTCCCGCTCATAGGACCGATGTCAATCACCTGCTCCATGCCAAAAAGCTGTGCAGGCACACCTGAATAAACTGCATTCGCCAGTTCGACGTCATTTTTCCTGATGGCTTTAATGACTGCCGCGGCATGAACCCCCGTCGCGGTGCGGAATGCATCTTCACCCACGACCGGATAATTCGGCGGAATCGGAACACCCGTGGCGCGGGCTACGGCGTCGCAATATTCACGGAGCTTGGTCAAATCCTGCTTGTCCCATGGCGAAACTCCCATCAGCTTGAGATTCACAAGCATCTGGTCCATTTGCGTGTTGCCGACGCGCTCTCCAGTGCCAAGCGCACATCCGTGAACGCAATCGGCGCCGGCGGCGAGTGCCGCCATCGAATTGGCAACAGCGAATCCGCGGTCGCAATGCCCGTGCCAATCCACGCGAATTTTTTCTCCTGAGGGCTCAACGACCTCATCCAGCACAAACTTCACTAGCGCATACGCGCCCATGGGAGTTGCATGACCGGCTGTGTCGCAAATAACGATGGCGCGTGCGCCGCAGTTGATCGCCGTGGAGTACAAGCGCTTGACCATTTCCGGATCGCAACGGCTCGTATCTTCGGTGACGTACATGGAATCGAGGCCGAGGCTGACCGCGAATTTCACGGCCTTTTCCGTCGTTTGCAGCAGAAAGTCCTCTGTCCAGTTTTCGGTGTAGCGACGGAGCGGGCTGGAGCCTATAAACGTTGCCGCCTCAATCTTGAGTCCGGTGCGCTGGACAATCTCTGCAATAGGTCGAATATCGCTTTCCAGCGTGCGGGCGGCGCAATTTGCCGTAATGCGCATGCGGCTGTTCGTGATCTCTCGAGCCAGCGCCTCAACGTGCTCCACGGCGCGCGGCCCGGCACCGGGCAGTCCGAGGTCAAGCGAGTTGATGCCGAGCGCTTGCATCAAATGAAGGATCTGAATTTTCTGTTCGATCGAAGGATCGCGCACGGACGGCGATTGCAAGCCGTCGCGCAGAGTTTCATCGTTGAGGAGAACCGTCCCCTTTGGAAGGAAGTTCGCTGATTGCGCGGTGTTCCAGTCGTAGATGAGTTCGGCGGGCTTCATGTCTCGAACACTATTCTACGCTGGCAAAATGCTGCTGCAGAGGCTGCACCGGTCACAGAACGGCAACCTATTTTGCTATCCTCGACCTTAGCTATGCGCATTTTTGTGGCGCTAGATCTGGACGAGGAAATCCGCGAGCGAATTCAGCAGTTCGTTGACGAGGTGCGCAGTTTCGCGCCCGGTGCTCGCTGGGTACCACCAGAATCGCTGCACATTACTCTGAAGTTCATCGGCGAAAGGCCCGAGCCATTAGTCAAGCAAATCGAGAGCGCGTTGGGCTCGATCCCAGTTCAGCCATTTCGTATTACGTTCAGCGGCACTGGATTCTTTCCTACGCCCAGGGCAGCGAGAGTCTTTTGGGCGGGCTTCGAAGCCGAACCGGGGTTAGAAGAATTGGCCCACAAAGTAGAAGACTCACTGGTGCAGCTCGGAATCCCTAAAGAACAGCGTTCTTTCAGTCCGCATCTCACACTGGCGCGAGCCAGCGGAGGATCAGGCGCACCGGGCTGGCGTAAAGGAGACAAGCCGAACCGGCAGTTTAGCAACCTGCTGCGGAGGCTGGAGCAGTCTCCGCCGCCCAACTTTGGTACCATGACGGCCCAGGAGTTCTTTCTTTATAGAAGTCAACTTTCACCCAAGGGATCCCGATACACAAAGATTGCGCAGTATGGTCTTTCATAAAGTTAGCCGAAGTCTGCTTCAATGCATGCACCAGCAAGCACAAACGAACACCGGCCCATGAAGTTAAGAACCTGACATGCACGCCATTCTGATCACCGTCGCCATGGGATATTTCTTGGGCTCCATTCCTTTTGGATATTTGCTTGTGCGGGCCTTTCGCGGAGCGGACGTTCGTACCACGGGAAGCGGTAACATCGGCGCGACGAATGTTGCCCGGATGTCCCCGGCGCTCGGAGTCATCACCCTGCTACTCGACGCGACGAAAGGGTTTGGAGCTGTGTGGGCAGCTTCTCTTCTCTTCCCAGGCCAGCCGATGATTCCCTTTGTCGCGGGTTTCGCCACAGTCGCCGGACATATCTTTCCACTATGGCTCCGTTTCAAGGGAGGAAAAGGTGTTGCCACAGGGCTGGGATCGTTCTTGATGCTGACTCCCAAGGGCATTGTATTGGCGCTTGTGGTTTTTCTACTCGTCCTCGCTGTGTTTCGGCTCGTTGCTCTCGGCTCAATCGTGGCAAGCGCATCGCTTCCCGTGTCCGCATTTTTGCTGAGAGAGGCCGAAAGGCCCACCGGGATCGCGATGTTATCGGCGTCCGCTTTGCTCATCATTGTGAAGCACCATCAGAATATTGCACGCATGCTGCGTCACACCGAGCCCAAGTTTTTGGACTGAAGCGCGCATGAGCCAGATTGCAATCATCGGTGCGGGTGCGTGGGGCACGGCGATTTCAATCGTGCTCGGGCGCAAGCAGCGTCACCAGGTGCGTCTTTGGGCTTACGAGAAAGAAGTCCGTGAGGCCATCGTCGCCGGCCGGGTCAATGAACTATTCCTGCCCGGCCACAAAATTCCTGAGAGCGTACAAGTAACCGCCGATCTCGCACAGGCCTTGGACGGCGCCGACATCGTTGTCAGTGCGATGCCCTCGCAGCATTGCCGCCGACTTTTCGAACAGATGTTGCCGCTTCTGAGAGCCGAAACACTTGTGGTAAGCGCCACCAAGGGCCTCGAACAGACCACTCTGCTTCGCATGACGGAAGTGATCGAACTTACGACGAAAGCACAAAACAACAATGCCTTCATCGGCGCTCTCAGTGGCCCCAGTTTTGCTGCCGAAGTTGCACGTGGCGATCCCACTGCGATCACCATCGCCTCAAGAGATTCAGATTTGGCCGCGACCGTCCAACGTGAATTCAGCGATACGGCGTTCCGCGTCTATACCAACGACGACGTTGTTGGCGTCGAGCTTGGCGGCGCGTTGAAAAACATAATCGCCATCGCCGCCGGTGTCTGTGACGGGCTGGGTCTGGGGCACAACTCCATCGCCGGGCTGATCACTCGCGGCTTGGCTGAGATGACGCGATTGGCAACTGCGTGCGGCGGCCGCGCCGAGACCATGTCAGGTCTGGCGGGCTTGGGCGATCTCGTGCTCACCTGCACCGGCGGCCTCTCCCGCAACCGCACTGTTGGCGTCGAGCTAGGGCGGGGATGCAAACTGCCAGAAATTATTGCTGGCATGCACGGCATGGTCGCCGAGGGTATTTACACCACCGACGCTGCCGTGCAACTTGCCCGGCAACATAGAGTGGAAATGCCGATTACCGAGCAGATGCATGCCATCCTTAACCAAGGCAAATCACCGCGCGATGCCATTCAAGAGCTGATGACACGAAGCGGAAAGAGCGAAGTCCACCTCACCGGCGGCTAGCCCCCGAAAACCGCAACCCTTCAACAGCACTCCCGCTTAATGGTACTTTCGTAATCAAACCTGCCATCCAACCGGCATCTCCAGCCTGGTTGCAATCTAGAATTCCTAAGGACTGTACTCGCGGTTCTCCGTAAAAGGAGATGGAGCAAAGCCACTTTGGCCCGCAAATTTCTGCCAACCCGCATTCCGATTCTGTATGTAATCCTCAGTGTGCTTGTGCTCATCAGCGTGGTGCCGATGTTTTTCTACTCGTCACAGGTGCAGTCCATCAACCGTGACCGCCTCATCACCAACGAGCGCCTTCTACAGAACACGGTCACCCGCTCCGTCGCGGATGACATTTCGCAGCACCAGGAATCCTTCCGATTGATGCAGACAAACCTGGCATCGGCTCTGCAAGTTGCCAGCGGCGGAGACTTGACCGGCGACCACGTCCAGGCCCCGGAACTGCGCGCGCTTCTGGAGAATTTCGTTTCTTCTTCCGAAGATCTCGACTATGCAACGCTATTGAACTCGGACGCCAAGGGCATTTCTGCCGGACGGATTGAGCCCGACGCATTTCTGCAGCGTGAATTGGAGCAGGCGTACGCTGCCGCCCGCGACACGCGAGCTTACAACGGTCAACCTCTGGTGGTTGGAAACGGAAAATCTTCACATACGGTCATGTTGGTCAGCACCCCGGTGAAATATCAGGATCGATTCCTGGGAATGATTGCGTCAGTCGTTGACCTCGATTTCTTAATTCGCCGGCTGCACGAAATTGACGGTGGCGGCCTTACGCCCTACGTCGTGGACAGCCAGGGACGCCTGGTTGCCGGCGCCACCTCCGAGTATGCGACTGGCCAGGACATGACCAACCTTGAAATCGTCCACAACTTTGTGGAGCAAGGGGGCAAAGCCCAAATGGTCGCCGCCACCCGTGAGTTCACCGCGGGTAGCGGAAGAAAAAGCGTGGCCATGCTTGGCACCTACAGTCCAGTAACCAATTTGAACTGGGCAGTGGTTGTACAAAAGCCGCGTAGCGAAGCCTACAGCAGCGTCTTTGAGATGCAGAGGACCGCGCGAATTCTCGCATTGTTCGCGATTGCGCTGAGTATCGGCGTTGGAGTCATTGCTGCCCGCCGCATCACCAATCCTCTTGAAGTGTTGACCGAATCCAGCCACGCCATTGCGCGCGGTGACTTTTCACAGCGCGTGCAATTGAAGAGCCGCACCGAGATTGGCGAGCTTGCCCAGACATTCAACTTCATGTCCGAGGAGCTCGAACATTTCGTCGAAGATCTGAAGCGGGCCGCGGCAGAGAACCGCGAGCTATTCATGAGTTCTATTCAAATGCTCGCCGGCGCAGTTGACGAAAAGGACCCATACACTCGCGGTCACTCCGATCGCGTGACCAAATATTCAGTTTTGATCGCGAAGGAAATGGGGATGGCGGAAGACTTTCTCGAGATTGTCCGCGTTTCCGCGCAACTGCATGACGTCGGCAAGATAGGAATTGAGGACCGTATTCTCAAAAAGCCAGGCGCTCTGACCGCGGAAGAGTTCGAGATCATGAAGACTCACACCACCAAGGGCGCAAATATTCTGCGGCCTGTGGCGCAGCTGAAAGAGATGATCCCCGGCATCGAATTGCACCACGAATCCCTTGATGGACGCGGCTATCCGCATGCACTCAAGGGAGACGAGGTTCCGGTGCTCGCCAGAATCATTGCCGTCGCCGACACATTTGATGCGCTGACCACGAATCGCCCCTATCAGCAGGCCCACGACTGTGAAGACGCCCTGCGCATTATTCATTCCATCTCCGGCAAGCGGCTCGATCCAACAGCAGTCGCGGCTCTTCAAGCCATCTATGAGCGCGGAGAAATCCGCGTCCCACGTATCGTTCCAATGGCGGCCAAGGCGGCTGCGGCATCCAATGTACCCGCCAGTGTCGCCTTTCAGCGACCGAACGATGCCGGCCTCGATTTGGACCGCACGTAAACCGGCCGTCAGCCTTCAGCCATCAGGAAAACCAACCCATGCGACGTGTAACCTGCGTGGTGGTCAACTAAGTATCAGCTCGTTTTCCCTGACGGCTGACGGCTGAAAGCTGATAGCTAAAGAGCTCGCTATAATCAATTGAGCTTCAGTCATTCATGATCCAGACGCTTTTTGGCACTCCCGAGAAGAAATCCGGCCTTTTCGATCGCTTGAGGGACGCGGTCTCGCGGACTCGGGAAAACCTCACCGATCGGATCGAAGAAGCGGTTGCCTTCAACAAAGAAATTGACCGCAATACACTGGACGATCTGGAAGGCACGCTGCTCGGCGCCGATCTGGGATCGGCAACCACCCATCAGGTGCTGGAGAAACTTCGCGAGCGCGCCGACCGCAAGCAGATCAAAGACGTCGAAGAGCTCAAGCGTTTGCTCAAAGATGAACTACTGGCAATTCTCAATGCAGCGAACACTCCACCTATTGAGACGCCGGAAGGATTTCCGGAAGTTGTACTGGTCGTCGGAGTCAATGGGACCGGCAAGACCACGACCATCGGCAAGCTGGCTCAAACCGTGCGGTCTGACGGAAAAACCGTATTGCTTTGCGCTGCTGACACTTTCCGCGCCGCCGCCATCGAACAATTAGAAGTTTGGGGACAACGCACCGGCACGGAAGTAATTCGCACCAAGCCCGGCGGCGACCCAGCCGCGGTTCTCTATGATGCCCTCGAAGCAGCAAACGCCCGCCACATTGATTGCGTGATCGTGGACACTGCCGGTCGCTTGCATACAAAAACGAACCTGATGGCGGAGCTGGAGAAAATGCGGCGCACGGCCCAGCGATTGATCCCAGGCGCTCCCCATGAAGTCTTACTGGTGATTGATGCCACCACGGGTCAGAACGGCCTGCAACAGGCAAAATTGTTTACCGACGCGGCCGCGGTCACTGGCGTCGTGCTCACGAAGCTCGACGGCACCGCGAAAGGTGGCGTGGTAGTTGCCATCGCTCGCGAGCTTGGCCTGCCCGTACGTTACGTTGGGGTGGGTGAGAAGGCTGGAGACCTTCTGCTGTTTGAGCCGAAAGCGTTTGTAGAGTCACTGTTCGCTTAATTCTGCGTGTCATCCCGAACTCGCACGCTGGAGCGGGCGAGAGAGGGACCTTACGATGCGCCCGCACTATCACGGACGTGATCAGGCTCTCCTCCTTTGCGTGCACCAGGGCGACCGCGTCGTCAGTCCCAGATGTCGTTAGGTCTTCCGCCATTGCCGGACGCTAGCGAGGTTACACTTTGGATGAACTGCAGGAAGGCATGAAATAGCAGCGTGACCTCATCTCTCGAATCCGATCTGAAATATCTCCGCCGCGCCTTGGAACTCGCCCAAAACAGCTTCGGCCTAGCCTCGCCAAACCCTAATGTCGGCGCTGTTTTGGTGAATGCCGAAAAGATCATCGGCGAAGGCTTCCACACTTACGACGGCCTGAAGCATGCTGAGGTCCTTGCGATCGATCGTGCCGGAGACAAGGCGCGCGGCGCAACCCTCTACATCAACCTGGAGCCGTGCTCACACCAGGGACGTACCGGCCCATGCACAGAAGCTTTGATCGCCGCCGGAATCAGGCGGGTAGTTGCATGCACGGCAGATCCTAATCCTACCGTCAGTGGTCGCGGCTTTGCGCGTTTGCGACAGGCCGGTGTCCAGGTCGCGTCAGGCATTCTGGAGGAGGAAGCGCATCCGCTGAACGATGCATTTGCGAAATACATTCGATATCGTCTTCCACTTGTGACTCTAAAAGCCGGAATGACGCTGGACGGCAAGATCGCTCCGCCGCCAGAAGACCTGCCCGCGGAACTCGGGGCCGGTGGCCCGACCGGCGGATGGATTACAAGTGACGAAGCCCGGGCCCACGTCCAGAAGTTGCGACATCAGCACGATGCAATTCTCGTCGGTGTCGGCACCGTAATCGCCGACAATCCTTTACTCACCGACCGCAGTGGTCTTCCGCGGCGGAGACCCCTTTTGCGGGCGATCGTAGATTCTCACCTGCGCCTGCCGCTCGATTCGCGCGTCGCGCAGACCGCAAAGAATGACGTTCTGGTTTTCTGCTCTTTCGCGGAAGAAAAGAAAAAGCAGAATCTAGGCGAACATGGAATCGAAGTCGAACAGGTCGCGCCAGCAGGAGCGGATGGGCGCCCAGACTTGCAGGCCGTCTGCCGGCGCCTGGCGGAACGGGAAATCACCAGCATCATGATTGAAGGCGGAGCCTTGGTGAATTGGACGGCGCTGGAATCGCGCATAGCAGATAAAGTCTTTCTATACTATGCGCCGAGAATTTTAGCCGGGACGGGTTCGGTGCCCTTCGCAGCCGGCCCAGGCTTTCGCAAAATGAGCGAGGCCGCACATCTGAAGGGCTTCCGGCTGCACCGCTTCGGAGAAGACTTCGCGGTCGAGGGATATTTGCGTGATCCATACCTCGACTGAACTTTCTTCCGAAACTTACTTTTCTTTGCGGATGAATTGTCCCGTACTGGCGTCCACGTCTGCGACTAATTTGGCGTCATTGCGGCCAGTCCCATAAATCACATGCCACACCAGATTGTTCCCGCTGCGGTTCCAGTCCAGAAAGTAAGAGACCGGAGCATCGCCACTGTCCTGCAGCACCTTCTCCCCGCCGTGCTTCTGCGCGATATCAAATGCCTGGTCGGAATCCACTTTCAGGAACGCAATATCAAAGGAGTTGCCGGGCATGTACGAATCCTGCGTGCCGGGAGTAACCCCGCGCGAAGTATCCTGCGATTCAACTCCCGACCACACGTAGGTCCGCGAACTGCTTTGGGTCGCCGACGCAAACGCTGCGCGCCACAGCGTCGCCTTGCCGTCCTTACCTTTGCTCTCGGCGCTTGGCTGCGATTGAAGCTGATAAGGCCGCGCGTCAGCCGCCCAGCCCCGTGCCGAGACAAAAAGTTGCTGGAAGGCACTTCGCGCGGTCAGAAGCTCAGGCGGCTTCGGTTTGGCTTCCTCCGATGGGTTGGATCCCGATGTGCACCCCGTAACTACGGCCAGAGACATAAGGATCAGCGCAAGCCGTTTCATCTAAGCCCTTTCATGAAAAGAAATTTTTGCGACCGCGAGTATCTGGCGACATTCTACTAAATCAATGATGAATACCAACCTGGAGCCACTTCGCGCCGCGATTGCTGAAGCAATCCACGGCATGACCCCGGACGACCTTTCACGCCATCCCGAAGGCAGGTGGTGTGCGGCGGAAATTCTCGATCATTTGAATCTTACCTACATCGGCACCGCCAAAAATCTGGAACGCTGCCTCAGATCAGGCCAAACTGTCGCCAGTTCCGACCGAAGAAGCAAGCGCTGGCCGCGGCTTGTTGTTACCGGCCTCGGAATCTTCCCGCCAGGCCGGAAGTCGCCCGATCGCGTCCTCCCCCGCGGCATCCCGCCGCAACAGGTCACCGCCGAAATCCTGCAAAACTTGGCCCGCATGGAGGAAATCATCCGTGCATGCGAAGCGCGCTTTGGCAATACCAAGCCGATCGCCGATCACCCGGCACTTGGCCCGCTCACTGTTCCTGAATGGCGCAAATTCCATCTTGTGCACGGAAAGCACCACGCCAAACAGATCCTGCGCTTGAGGCAGAACTAATGCCTACTCTGCCGACGAACTCGGTACGCCGTCTTTTCGCGCCTGATCTTGCATCTCGCTCAGCTTTCCTTTCGCATCATCGAGGATCTTCTGCTTGTCTGCAATCTGCTGCTTGTACTTGGCATCTTCTTCGTCGAATCCGCGGGGGTTTTGTATGGTTCGAGCAGTGCTCGAATTGAAGTCAGCTTGCTTGACCTGACGCTCACGCTGCAGAACATCCAGCTCACGGGATAACAAGTCAACTTTGCCCTTCTGGTCGTCAATCTTCTGCTTCCAGTCGTCGATTGCCTTTTTCCTGTCCTCCGTGGACTGGCCGGCCTTGACCTCGCTTGAGTTTTCCGCTTTCTTCGAAGAATCGTCCTTCTGGTCAGGATCCTTCGTTGCCGTCGCGTCCTTATCCTGATCTTTGTTGTCCTTCTCCGCCGCAGATTCGGTCGGAGGGGCGCCAACAACGCTCAATTTGCTGTTATTCGGCAGATTGTCGTTGTCATAAGTCTTCGAAGCCTTTCTCGACGCCGGCTTGCTCTTCTTCACTGCGCGCGCATAATCGCCCAAAGCTGGGCTTGGTGTTTGTGCTCCCGCGTCCACGGCTGCAATCGCAATTCCCGTCAGCATCACAAGAAAGAGGAGTCCTTTCATAGCTTGTTCCATTGAGTTTGCCTCCATCGAACTACTTGATCTAAGCGTGTGCACCTTTTGTCTTTTCGTTTCCCGCCAGGAACTGCCCCACAACCTTTTCTAGGTTCCCGGCCTCAGCCGATATGTCACCAGCAAGACCTCGCGTGCCGCCGTTGCCGTCAGCTTTCATCTGCTCCGCCCACTCGCGGATGGTCGAAAGCGAGGTGCGCAATTTTAGCGCTAATTCAGCCGATTCCTCGGCACGAATCACTTGCGCTTGCCGCAAAGCGGCTGCTTCCCCGTGGTCCGCGATGACCGAAGCCAGTCCTAGAATTTCTCCTCCCGGCACTTGCACCGGAATCAGCGTGACCTCGAGCGAGCGTTCTTCGCCGTTCGGAGTGGCATACCAGGTTTGAAAAACATCACTGTGGGGCTTGCCATGCAGTGCGTCGGCAAAAGCGTCGGTCACCTTGATCTCGTTTCCACCCTCGGGAAAAGCCTTCGAGTCGTGAAAGATTTGCGTCACGCTCATTCCCATTGGTGACGCGAAGCCCAGAATTCGGCGCGCCGCTGCGTTCGCCTGCCGCACCAATCCATTCGGTGCAACAAACATCATTCCGACCGGAAGATTGGCGATGATTGCTGACGTTATATGCTCAGAAGTCTTTGAGCGCCTACGTTGCTCCTTCTGCTCACTTTGCAAGGCAAACTTCTGCTGTTTCAATTGCTGAATTACCGTGTAGGCCTGCAGCGGCAGCGACTGTTGCGCACCCGACCTATCAGGCATTTCGCCGTCCACCATCCGGTGCCTCAGCATCCGCATGGCGACGGCTCCTACAACAAAGGCCGCCGCCGAACATAAGAACAGCGCTATCGCACGAATAAAAAGGGGATTGGTCAGCAGCTTCACGCCAACCTCCAATACCAGTGGAGAAACTGCTGACCAAAGAAAAACGCCACCAGCCCCATGCTGCCCAGGAAAACCCCGAACGGCATCTGATGGCGCCGCAACGCGACCATCGCGGAAGCCCAAGCGTTTCTCCGGGCGGCCGCCCCGGACTCGTGAAACACGTGCTTCCTGCGCTGCGTACGCTTGATCCAAACAGCGAAAACTGTCCACAATCCAAAAAACGAGCCGGCAAGTGAAGCCGCGAAGATCGTCAGGATCGTCAGCCGCAGTCCCACAAACGATCCGATCATTGCCATCAGCTTCACATCCCCGAATCCCATTCCTTCCACGCCGCGCCACCGCAAATAGACAACTCCGACTCCGTACAGAAACGACGCTCCGACTACTGCGCCAAGCAATGAGTCGAACAGCGAAAACAATCGCCAGGAGAGTTCCGAGCTGACCGGCAATTGGACGATTCCCGGCAGAATCATCGAAAGCAGATCGCTTACTGGCACGAACAGGCTGAGCATCAGACCCGCAGCCAGTCCGGTCAGAGTTAGCTTGTCCGGTAGAAGATGTGTCTCAGCATCGGTAAAAATCAGCCCCAGCAGCAGGAACCCAAACACCGCGCACTTCAGCATTGCCGGTGTCAGCCCGAAATGCCAGTAACAGAGCAGGAACAGACCGCCGGTCAGGATCTCCACAACGGCATATCTCGGTGTAATTCTGGCCGAACAGTTGCGACACCGTCCGCGAAGCAGCACCCAGCTCAACACTGGAACGTTGTCATAGAACCGGACAGCCTTGCCGCAATTTGGGCAAGCCGAGCCCGGCCGCACCACCGACAGCCCCCGTGGCATCCGGTAGATGCACACGTTCAGGAAGCTGCCAAAGGCCAGCCCCAGCGCGAACACTCCTCCGGCAATAACGGGATCCACCCTGCCTCCAGCGACACCTTGGCCTCAAACTTCAGGCGCAATTGGCCTGATTATATGTGTTGGAAGCTAACCGCCCCTGAGTACAAAAGTCATTGGCCGAAAGGACATGGGCTGCCCACTGGCCAAGCAAAGGCTTGAAAGGCGGGCTGGCCCAACCTTTGAATCACCCCAAATGAGGCTGCCCCACCCTTTGCGGTTTTCAAAGGCTGGGATTCACGGATGTGTCCAGTGAGGGCCCTGTTTTCACTCCATGAAGCGCGCCACGATCCGGCCAGGCAACGTCACGCCGCTTGCGAGTTCGCCATCGCCGGAGTCTCCGGCAGAAACACCGCAAACACGGTCCCACTGCTGCCCGAATTCGTTCGGCTGGCGACACGTATCCATCCGCCGTGCTTTTGCACGGTACCGTAAGCCAACCACAGTCCGAGGCCGGTTCCGTGGTCTTTCTTGGTCGTATAGAACGGCTCGAATATGTGCGGCAAATCGATGGGCTTGATGCCATTTCCGGTGTCCGCAATCGTGATACGCACACCCGATCTCTGAGTGCCTGAATACTCGTGGGTTCGAACCACTCTCAGCCGGAGCCTTCCGCCGTCTTGCATTGCGTCTATGGCGTTGAGAATGAGATTAGAAATCAATTGCCGGAGTTCACCCGGATATCCACGGATTTCCAAACCCTCGCCGCAGTGCCTGTCCACCGCGACGCGATTCGCTTGCAGTTTGCGCAAGTAGAGCTGCAGAACTTCTTCCAGGATCTTTCCTGCATCCAAAGGTTCCGGCGACAATGCCTCGCGAACGAATCCCAATGCTTGTTGCGCGATTGAATCGAGCCTGCCGATCTCCTGCTCAGCAAGCCGCAGATATTCATCGCGGCCGGATGCATCACGGCGCGCCAGATACACAAGATTAGTCAGCGCTTCGAGCGGATTTTTGATCTCGTGTGCAATCGCCGCAGTCAGCCTTCCCGCAGTCGCCAGGCGTTCATTGCGGCGCAGTGCTTGCTCAGTGCGTTTTTGTGCGCTTACATCACGCGCAATTGCCGATGCACCAACCAACTTTCCTTCTTCGTTGCGCAAAGGCGAAACGGAAAGCAGTACCGTAAGTCGCGTTCCATTTTTATCCAGCCGTTCTGTCTGATAGGAGCCGACTCGCTCTTCGCGGTTCAATCGCGCCATGTTGTTCCCGAATTCTTCAAGCTTGTCCGGAGGCACCAGCACGGAGATCGGTCTGCCAATGATTTCGGAAGCGGTGTACCCATACAAAGCTTCCGCGCCGCGATTCCAGCTGGTGACGATTCCGTCCACTGTGAAACTGACGATGGCGTCCTCGGACGACGTCACAATCGCCGCCAGTTGCTGCCGCACTTCGTCGGCTTTCTCTTCTGCCCGCGAACGTTGACGTGCCAGTCCAGCTACCAGCACCGAAATCAGGACAAAAATTCCAACCCGCTGAAGCTCGATCTGTGACATTTGGATCCCGAGCTTTGGGCCGAACACAAAATAGTCAAGCACAACGGCAGAACTAAACGTGCACAGCACCGCGGGTCCAAACCCAAAGAAACGCGCAACGAAGACTACCGCGAGAATGAAGATGACGAACGGATCTTGATGCATGACCGGCGACAGCCACCAGATGCACCACGAAAGCGCCGTGGCCGCAAGCGCAGAACCGTACCACGCGACGCGGTCTGACCATCGCGGCTCAAATCTGTGGATCGGACTATAGCGGTTGTTCATGACCCGAATAACGAATGGCGAAGTTGAAGAAGCGGCAGGCGGTACGGCGCGAATCTGTAACAGAATCTAGCACGAATTTCTGATTTCGCTACACGCAATAGTACAAAAAAAAGAGCGCAGCATAGCCGCGCTCTTAACTGCAAAAACTTTCACTGCTGATCGGTGCTCGCCGGCATCTTCTGGGCTTCACGCGCCGGCTTCGTCGTGGGTACTATAGTAACCGGCGCCTGCAGAGTGAAGGTCAACACCTTCTCCGATGAAAGCTTAATGTCCGGTTTCTTGCTTGCGGCTTGGACTCCGCCTCCTGCTCCAGCCCCTGCCACCGAGCCGATGGCGGCGCCCTTACCCCCACCAAAAATCCCTCCCAGAATTGCTCCGGCGACCGCACCTCCGCCAACCTTTGCGGCCGTGTTCTTTCCGCGCGATCCCGTCTCCTGCTTGAAGTGATCGCTTTCGATGTTGTAGTACTTCTCGCCAACCTTGATGCGATCAAGCTGCAGTTCCAGCAGAGCGCGTCCCGCGAATTTTCCTGAAGCCTGCGCAGTCACCACGTGGCCTTCCACGTCGTAGTGCGCGGGAATTACAACGTCACCGTCAACCGCCACCGGCGCGTCGAGGGTTGCGTGGAAGGTATCTCCGGCCTGTGCGGTTGCGCTGTCAATCGCGTCCACAAGGCGTACAGGAATGACCGCTCCCGAAGGCACGGTAACTTTCTTGACCTCGGGCGGAGGAGGCGACGCTGCCACGGGCTGAGTTGGAGCTGGATCTTGACTCTGCGCGGCAGGTGCCGGCGGCGCCGCAGGTGCGGCTTGCGCCATCTGGTTCTCTGGCTGCGCAGTTTGATGACTCGGCCTTCGGGATGGCGACGGTTTCGATGCCCTTGCCCGCGGAGCTGGTGCTTCCGCCGGAGCACGCGAAGCTGGTTCCATCGCGGGAGCCGGTGTCGGCGCATTGTCTGCGGACGGCTGTTCCGATGCTACCTGCAGATTGTTGATTACGGTCTTAACGCCCGGTTCCGAAGCCGCATACTTCGCCGCAGCCTCGCGTTGCGTGTCATTGCCCACCGTTCCCGAAAGAGTGACAACGCCCTTTTCAGATTGAACACTGAGCGCCTTCCCCTGTAATCCAGAGTCGGAGGAAAGTTTTGTTTGGATAGCAGAAGCGACCTGATTGTCGTTCGCGGATTTAGTGCAGGCCACTCCGAAGACCAGCCCGAAAGCAAGCGCAGCGGTGCAGCAGATATGGGAAGTGTGCAGCCTCATATAAATGACTCCTAGTTCTGTCAGCGGGATTGTTCCTAGTTTACCTCTACCCGCATATTTACGCGCACAGTCACGTACAAATGGTTGCGCTTTCAAAACCGAAACACCACTCCCGTAGAGATACGCGCGTGCCCCTGCGGCTGTCCAAAAAAATGGGTATGAATGTAATCCCCCTGGAAGCGCCAGCCGATGATAGGCGCGAGCTTGAGATCGACGCCACCTCCGACGGCGCTAGCAAATGAAACATCGGAGCTGCCGCCACTGATGTCGGCGGCCCAACCAGAAAGTGTGCGAAAGGCCTGACGCCGTGAAACGATGCTGAGATGCGCGGGCCAATTAGTGCCGTATAGAGATTGCCACTCACGGGTGCACATGATCCACCAAAGGGTACCGGACAAGCTGGGACTAGTGTCGGTCCGTAGTGGCCGCTCCGTCGGCGACGATCCCCAGGAAAGGCAGTACTTTTCCTTCGAGCGAGCCTTCCCATCCGTTGAGATTCTGGCGACCGGAACGGTTCGGGAGGTCCGCACTCACATACGAGTACCCAATGAAAATATTAGCTTTGGGGACCTGAGCAAATGTACTGCCCAGAAAGGACAGCAGAAACAGCACGGATCCAGCAACCACGCGCATGCAAAGCCTCCACTAGTTTTTTACGTACTGCCTGAATTTTAAGGAGATTCAATAAGCTTAGATGCTTACCGGAAGGGTATTCCCGCACAAAAAAGATGGCTAGAACACAAATATCTACTGCTCAGTGGATAAACTTGTAATCGAGAATTGAAGCCGCGAACTCGTGCTGCCCGGTTTTCTCGTGGACTTTTTTCATGCGGGTGATTCGTCCCTGGCACAGGACTTTGCTGTTCTTCTGCCCGGAAATCTCTTCGGGCATCTCGAACACCATTTCGACCAGAGTATTTTCCGGAAACTGCTGGGGGCCGAGAAGTAGCACACCCGACTGGCTCAGGTTCTGGATCGTTCCCTCGCTCCACGTCCCGAGGTTCTTCACGCGATAGCGGACCGGCGCGTCCAGCTTGATTCTGCGTGCGCGCGGAACCCATGTGGGTTTACGCGCGTGTGGCCGGCGCTTCGAGGAAGTCGCAGCCTCCTCCGCCTCGTGCTGCAGGCGCTCGGTGCGCCGCATTGTCGCCCAGTCATACTTAAACTCTACGGCGCACAACAGACACACCTGGTAATACTGGCCATCTGTCGCGCGGCGTGGCCACGAAAATTCGTGTGAGCAACGGCCTAGGAGGAGCACATCCAACAACTTCTGGGGCATAGAGTCAGCCTGACTGGCAAGCGTCGGCGAGTTCATCATCCGATGGATTCGCCAATTTCGGTAGGTTACTTTCGTGTACCTGCGCCATCGCGCCCGGGCAGCCGCCGCTCAGAAGTCGATACTTGAATTCACAGCCTGCGTTTTATCATGTGCAAATGGAAGGTGTTACAGGTTGGGTACTCGCTGGCGGCAAGAGTTCGCGCATGGGCCGCGACAAAGCCCTTCTTGAGTTCGCAGGACGTCCTCTGCTGCGGCACGCGCTTGAGCTGGCGAGTGCAGTCACCGCCGACGTAAGAATTGTCGGCGATCACGCCAAGTACGCTGCTTTTGGCGCCGTAATCGCTGATATCTATTCAGAGCGCGGACCACTGGGCGGCATCCATGCTGCTCTCGCGGACTCCGGCACAGATCTCAATCTGATTCTAGCTACCGATCTTCCTTTCCTTGAACCACGTTTTCTGCGTTATCTGATTGTCGCGGCTCAAGCGACTGACGCCCTCGTGACCGTCCCTCGGATAGGCAGTTATTTCGAACCCCTTTGCGCCGTTTATCGCAAGAGGTTCGGCGAACTCGTCGAGGCGGCGCTCTCCAAAACCAAAAATAAAGTTGATGAATTGTTTGCAGAAACGCCCACCCGCACCATCACCGAAGAAGAGATCGTTAAGGCCGGTTTCGGCTCTGCTATGTTCCGCAACCTGAATTCACCCGACGACCTGCGGCAAGCACAGCAGCAATTGCCTTAATGAATGTTGTCTCGCTGCGTCCTCTGTTACCTGTTGTTACCTCTGCGGGTTGAGGCTCTTCACAAACTTGGCTTGAGCGCTGTGCGGTTATCATAGTCAGACAAACGAACTCTTATAACTATGGGCATTCCGACCGAACCCGCGCTCACCGAGGCCGCCACCACCGACCGCTCAGGACCTTATATCCAGTTCGGCCACGTCTCGAAAGCATTCGGTGAAAACCGCGTCCTCGACGATGTCAGCTTCGAGGTGAATCCTGCCGAAACAGTCTGCATCCTTGGCCGCAGCGGCGTGGGAAAATCCGTTTCCCTGCAGCACATTCTCGGTTTCTTGAAACCGGATTCCGGACGCATCACCGTAGCGCATGAGGACATCACCGATTATCCCGAGCAAGAACTCGAGCGCATCCGCAAAAGAGTGACCATGGTCTTCCAAAGTGGCGCATTATTTGATTCACTTACTGTCGGCGAAAACGTCGCGTTCCCGCTCCGCGAACGCAAGGACCTGAGCGAAGACCAGATTTTCCAGATCGTGAATGGCTTGCTCGAAATGGTCGGCGTAAAGGAAATGGCGGAGCAGTTCCCTTCCGAGCTTTCGACCGGCATGAAACGTTCCGTGGCGATTGCTCGCGCCCTGTCTTCGCAGCCCGAATGCGTACTTTATGATGAGCCCACAACCATGGTTGATCCGCTCATGGCCCAGTTGCTTGGGGACCTGATGAAGCGCCTGAAATTGCAATTGCACCTGACCAGCGTGGTCGTCACCCACGACATGCGTCTGGCAAAAAAACTCGCCGACCGCGTGGTCTTTCTCCACGAAAGCCGAGCGCTATTTTTTGGCTCCTACCCTGACATGGAGAGATGCAGCGAGCCCATTGTGCAGGAATTTCTGGAGTTGGACGAATTGGACTTGGGAGCGTGAGGGACATTGCACAATCGTCTGGTAGAGACGTTGCTCGCAACGTCTCTGGACGATTGACAGTCTCAAAATCCCGCCCTTACCAGCTTTTCCAACGTGATCGAACTCTTCGCTCTCTCCGGTCCGATCATCTTCTCCACATACTTCGCCATCACATCCACTTCCAAATTGGCGGGATCACCGGCTTTGAGAGACCGCAGATTCGTGACTTCAGAAGTATGTGGAATAATGGCGACCCGCACTTGAATTCCTTCGACCTCGGCCACCGTTAGGCTGATGCCTTCAATCGCGAGCGATCCCTTGGCGACAATGTAGCGTGTCAGCTCCGAAGGCACACTTATGGTCAGCAAGTAGTCGTTTCCATCCGGAGTGGGTTCGAGTGAAATTACGGACCCGGTTCCATCCACATGGCCTTGCACAACGTGGCCATCGAACCGCCCATTGGCCCGCATCGGGAGTTCAAGATTCACGAGCGCGCCACTTTTCAGACGCGAGAACGAGGTTCGCAGCCACGTTTCCTGGGCCAGGTCAGCACTAAACCTTTCACCTGTGACCTCTACCGCAGTTAAACACACGCCGCTGACGGAAACGCTGTCACCCACCTTGATTTCCGGCAAGAGCTTCGCACAGGAAATTGTCAGCCGGCGTTTTTGGCCATTCGCGTTGACAGCAACCACGCTTCCGACTTCTTCGATGATTCCCGTGAACATGATTCATCAGTAGGTGCCCTGCTTCTCGCGCTTTTCGAGAAGTGGGGATTTCCCTAAAGAACGCCTTTCTCAGCAGTGCTGATCGAAAATCCGCTTAAGCTCGTTCGCGATATCCGCAGAGTCGCGATGTTCAATGTCACTACGCTGCATCATGTGAACCAGCTTACCTTCGCGAAATAGCGCCAGCGACGGAGACGACGGCCGGTACCCCGTAAAGTAGGCGCGGGCGCGCTCGGTTGCTTCAACGTCCTGTCCGGCGAATACCGAGAATATCCGGTCCGGTTTGGATCTGTGTTGCAGCGCCGCCCGGACCGCGGGACGCATGCGGCCGGCAGCACATCCGCAAATCGAATTCACGATGACCATCGCCGTTCCCTGCTTCGCGCTCAGCTCGCTATCAACTTCAGCGGCAGTTTTCAATTCCTGAACTCCCAACTGCGTGAGTTCTTCGCGCATGGGAGTAACCATTAGCTCTGGATACATTTCTCTCCTTCTTTGCTTCGAGCTTTCTCAAATTCTAGCGTGAATCTTTTTTTGCGTCATGCGCGGACTCGGGAGTTAGTCCGAGAATTGCGTATATATTGATTGCGGCTTATGGAATGCCGCTGATGGAAATCAAAGAGAACGTGCCACTCGCGCCGCTGACCACGCTGGGCGTAGGCGGTAAGGCGCGCTTTTTCGTGAGGGCTGAGAGCATCCAACAGGTCGAGGCTGCTGTCGCATTCTCACGCGAAAAGAGTTTGGCGCTATTTGTGCTGGGCGGCGGCAGCAATGTAGTGATTTCCGATCGCGGATGGGACGGACTGGTTCTGCAGATTGCAATTCCCAGGATCGACGAACACGCCACGGGTCGCTTCAACGTTGGCGCCGGCGTCAATTGGGACACGTTCGTTGCGCACGCCGTTTCCCGAAGTTATTCCGGAATCGAATGCTTGAGCGGAATTCCAGGCAGCGTCGGTGGCACCCCAGTGCAGAACGTCGGAGCCTACGGCCAGGAGGTTTCGCAGACCATCACTTCCCTGCGGGCGTTTGATCTCGCAGAAAACCGAGCACGCGAGTTTAGCGCTGCCGAGTGCAAGTTCAGCTATCGCACCAGCGTCTTCAATACCAGCCAGCGTGGACGCTACGTCATTCTGCGCGTGAGTTATGTGCTTGAACCGGAAGGCAAGCCGCGCCTGCAGTATGCCGATCTGCAAAAATATTTTGCCGGACACGACACCTTACCCTCTCTCGCCGACACGCGGACTGCCGTGTTACAGATTCGCGCCAGCAAGGGCATGCTGATCACCCCTGGCGATCCCGACAGCCGAAGCGCCGGATCGTTTTTTAAGAATCCGGTTCTGACCGCTGCTGCACACGACGAACTACTTCGCCGGACGGCAGAACAACAGCTAACGGTGCCAACCTATCCAGCGCTTGCCCAGCAACACAAAGTCTCGGCTGCATGGTTAGTGGAAAATTCAGGATTCAAGAAGGGCTACAAACGCGGACTCGCCGGGATTTCAACCAAGCACGCTCTCGCGCTAGTGAATCGTGACGATGCCACGGCAGCCGAAATCATCGCACTCAAAGAGGAAATTCAGGAAAGAGTGACGCAGGTGTGGGGAATTCACCTGGAACCGGAGCCGGTGTTTGTCGGATTTTGAGACAGAGGTTCTTGGAATGCCCACGTCTCACGTAGGGGCGGGCGCCTCACCCGCCCAACCCCAGCATGAACACGTGGCACAGGCGGCTCGCCTGTGCTGGAGCTTAAATAATAATTCCGAGCAAGAAATCTAGGACGTCAGTCTTCATAGAGTGAGGGCAGCAGCGTGGCAGAGGCAGTGATCTCAAATGGCGCCATTCCGCTGGCAGAGGCAGACGAAGACGCGCTCGAGGCCGCCGTCCGCGAACATGCCCGTCTGGTGTATCGCATAGCGTATTCCGTTTTGCGAAATCACCATGATGCCGAGGATGTCACGCAAGAGACGTTTGTGCGCGTGTTGCGATACAGGCGCAAGTTGGAAGGCGTGCAGGACCCGAAGACTTGGCTGGCGCGGATTGCTTGGAGAGTAGCAGTCGAGCGCAACAAGAAAAGACCCGAGATTTCATTGAGCGGGGCGGAAACGGCCGAAGCCATAGTGGAACCACGTTCCCAACTGGCTTCCGCCGAAGAGAAGACGTTGGGTCGGGAGATAGCTGGACTGCTGGAATCGCTGATTTCGGCTCTGCCAGAGTCATTGCGCAATGCCTTGACGCTTTCGACTCTGGAAGAGCTCGCGCCAGCGGAAATCGCTCAAGTGCTGGGAACAACCGAATCGTCAGTTCGTTCTCGCTTATTTCGTGCACGGCAGATCCTGAAGCAGAAGTTGGCGAAATTGGAAGGTAAGTTATGACTCACAACGACAACGACAAAGACCGCCTGGACCAGTGGCTGGATTCAGCTCTGAACGTGTACGGAAAAGCGGAGCCGCGAGCCGGATTGGAAAGCCGCATCGTTACGAATTTGGCGATCGAACGGCAGAGACTGGCTGTGCGCTGGGGCTGGGGATTGGTGGTTGCCAGCGCCGCGGTGACCTGCGGGGTTCTGGCGTTGTGGTTGGGTACCTTTTCGCATGGCCCGCACAGTACAAATGGAGTTGTTGCGGTGCGAAGAGCGATGCAAGAATCCAACGCAATCCCAGTGGCGCCTCAAGCACAAAGACATTTTGGCACCAAACTGACAATCAAGGGTCTCCCTGGCCGTTCGGGTAGGGCGCGAAAGATGAGGACTGTCGATCTGGCGAGCGAGCCTCGACTGGAACAGTTCCCTTCTGCGCGTCCTCTCAGCGAGGAAGAGAAATTGTTGAAGGAATTCATCAGGAATTCACCGCAAGAAGCAGTGTTAGTTGCGCAGGTGCAGGCCGAGAGACAGAAGGAACTGGATAGGTTGATGGCAGATCAATCTTCAGTAAGTCAACCAAATCAACAGGAAAGATGAGGCAGATCTCATGCGAAAACTGATTGGCATTTGGCTAATCGCGACATGTGTGGTGCTATCGGGCGGTTTCATGAGCTTGCATGCCCAAGAAGAAAAGCCTGCTTCCGAAGACAACAACGCGAAAGCGGAACGTCGAGGCGATTCCGGGCAGCAAAGTGCTCCAGCCGCAGAAAAGCCGATGCACCCATATCGGGCAGATTTCGTCATATCGGAGCTCGAGGACGGCAAACGAATCAACGCCAGGCACTACTCGATGTTGCTGAACGCTGGGGGGTGGAACAAAATCCAAATCGGCACAAAAGTCCCAGTCTCCACAGGCAGCAGCGTCCCGGGACAATCTCAATTTGAATATCTCGACGTAGGCACATCGATCGACTGCAGGCTGATCGAATCCGGGGACGATCTCGCGATTGACGTCCGTACCGAATTTAGCAATCTCTCGGGTCCTGAGGAGCAGCACAGTCCGCAGCCGTTCATCCGACAAGTCAGCCTGCACGGCAATACTCTCGTCGTCAGTGGAAAGCCGGTGGTAATTGGTGTTGTAGACGATCCCAGTTCGCATCGCCAGTTCCAGCTGGAAGCTACGGTTACAAAGTTGAAATAAACGCGGGCGGCCTCGCCCCGGACGCTATTGATAGTTCCCCTCGAGGTGAGGCGATCCGGCAACCGACGAAGCCGCCATTTTATTCATCGGCAAGTCTGGCCGCTTCTTTAAACACTTGCATGAACATTGTGCGGGTAAGCTTACCAGTCTGCGTGTTTTGATTCGAGGGATGATAAGAAGCCAGCAGCGTGCGCCCATCCGGAATTTTGTATTTCGCGCCATGCTGGAAGAGAAACGCCCGGCGGCGCTCGATGATGCCGAGTTGTTTGAGATGACTCAGGTACGCATCGAAGGCAATCTTGCCCAACGCCACTACTACTTTCGCCTTTTTTAGACCGTGAAACTCCCGGTCAAGGTACGGCGCGCAATTCGCCAGTTCCTGAGGTAACGGCTTGTTCTCGGGAGGTGCGCAACGAACCGCAGCCGTGATGTAAAGGTCTTTCAAGAACATGCCATCGTTGCGGTCTGTAGCGATAGGCTGGCTCGCGAACCCGATTTCGTGGAGGACGGGATACATGAAGTTGCCAGAGGCATCTCCGGTGAATGGGCGGCCAGTGCGGTTGGATCCATGCGCTCCCGGAGCCAGGCCGAGAACGATCACGCGAGCGTTCGGATCACCGAAGCCCGGCACCGGTTTTCCCCAGTACTCCCAATCGCGATAAGCACGGCGCTTTTCGGTGGCGACCTGCTCGCGATAGGTAACCAGGCGCGGACAGCGAGTACAGGCAATGACTTCGGCGTTTAGTTGGGAAAGCCAGACGGGGAGGATCATAGGCTCCCGCATTCTAGCCTGACACATCGGGAATATGGCTTGACCGAGCTCAGGCGATGAAACGAGCGACTACTCCTGCGAAGACGCCCAGCGCAATAACCGTTGCGTAAGCAGCGCTAGCTACTTTCCAGGAAGTCGCCTTCCCGATAATGGAGAGTGAGAAGACGCTAACGATTCCTAGCGTGCAAAGAATCGTTACCACATACGGTAGGGGAACGCCACGCGTCATTGCCATATAGGCGATGGCCACATCGAAAGCCATTGGAACGGGCAGAAATGCACTAACGATCGCCACCAGAACAATTCCGCCGAACGTGACCTGCGCGACTAGTGCCTGAGCCGGCAGGAGTTCGACAGTGACAGCACCCAGCACCGCGGCCAATAACATCAGGGGAAAAGCAACGCGAAAAACATACCAGAAACTTTTGCCGTAGGAACGAGCCGTCCCTACAAATGCCTCAGGCCAGGTTTCCAGAACGTGGATCTCGATAGCACAAGGCACCGCCGCCTGGACTTGA
>Ga0137366_10000452_pt1 | contig 26772 bp, 21 predicted proteins | sample SagtaG_8_FD_104938 | JGI IMG/M metagenome (GOLD analysis project Ga0137366, IMG submission 104938) | Vadose zone soil microbial communities from Sagehorn Ranch, Mendocino, California, USA - Sage1_L_60_16 metaG | ecosystem: Environmental > Terrestrial > Soil > Vadose zone | place: USA...
ACAGGTCGTCGCCCAGGCGCTCGCCCCCGAAGAGGAGCCAGGACCAGCTGCTCGCGCCGGTCGCCTTGCGCTCCTGCAAGAAGGCGCGGTAAAGCGCGATCCCGGTGCTGGCGCCGATCATGATCGCCGGCGCGTCGCCGCGCGCCGGCAGCCGTAGCCGGCCTCGGTTCACGAACATGCGCGCGGCGGCGCCCACGGGGAGCTTCTGCGCGAGCCAGGTGGATGCGAGGCCGCGCGGGGCCACTGCCACCGTGAAGTGCGCTTCCCCGGGGTGGAGCCGGGGCGAGGACGCGAGCGTGTAGAGGCGGGGCTTGAGCCGGCCGAGGGTCCGCACGATTTCGCCGAGCGGCGGCCACTTCGATGGCAGCTCGGCCAGCACCTGGTCGAGGTCGCGCAAGTCGCAGTCTTCCGCCAGCGCGACGCGCAGCGAGCTCTCGCGGTGGGCGGGGCCGAGGACGCGCTCGCGGCCGGTGGCGCGGAGCGCCGCCAGCGCCGCCTCCACGGCCTCGGCGGAGTTCTCCGGGAAGATGCCGAACGAGTCGCCGGGCTCGAAAACCTCGCCCGCCTCCGCCGTATCGAGCACGAGGTGGACCACCGGCGCCGTGGCGCCGGGGCCGTGCAGGATCTCGCGCGCCAGCAGGCGCGCGGGGAAGGTGACCCGTCCGGCGCGGGCCGCGGCCTCGGCCGCGGGTTTCCGAGCAGGCTGCGGGGAGACCACGCCCGGCGCCGGAGCGTGCCCGCTGGCCAGGATCTCCTTGAGCTTGGAGGCGGTGGCGGCGCCGCCCGGGCTGCACAGGGAGACCTTCGTCTCGGCGCCGGAGGCCAGCGCCACACCGTAGCTGCGGCAGTCGTAGCCGCACGCGTTGCAGTCGAGCTGGGCCATGGCCGCCATGAGGCGGGAGGCGAGCGGGTGGCCCTGCGCCAGGGCCAGGCGCGCCTCGAGGGAGAGCCCTGGGTCGTGCCAGGGCTCGGCCGCCGGAGCCGGCAGGGCAGCCGCGGCGCTCGGCACCGGCACCGGGATCGCGCTGGGCGCGGCGCCTGCCTGCGACGAGAGCAGGCCGGCGAAGAAGCCGTTGAGCCACGCGCGCTGTGCGGGGGTGAAGGGAGCGCTCTCGGGTAGGACCGGGATCATGCCGTCGCCTCCCTCGGCGCCGGCGCCACGCAGAGGGCGCGCAGCGCCTCGGCTGTGTGACGCTTTGTGAACTCCTGGAAGCTCTCCTGCTCGTGCCGGCGGTCGAGCCAGCCGCGCAGCAGGCGCTCCAGGAGTGGAGCGAGATCGGCCTGCGGCACGTCGCGCACGATCTCGCGGCCGAGGGCCTGCTGGGGACCGGCGCCGCCGCCGACGTGCACGTGGTAGCCCTGGGCGAGGCCTCCGCCCACCTCGATCTGCACGCCCAGGAGGCCGATGTCGGCGATGCGATGCTGCGCGCACGAGTGCGGGCAGCCGGTGAGGTGGATGTTGATGGGCTCGTCGAGCTCGAGCCGCGTTTCCAGGTATTCGGCCAGCGCCAGCGCGTGCGCCTTCGTGTCGGTCGCCGAGTACTTGCATCCCTTGATCCCGGTGCAGGCGACGAGCGAGCCGCGGAGCGCGGTCGCCTTCCAGCCGAGCCCGAGCGTCTCGACCTCCGCCTGCGCCTCGGCGAGGCGGGCCTCGGGGATGTCCGAGACGATGACGTTCTGCCAGACCGTGAGCCGAAGCGTGCCGGAGCCGAGCCGCTCGCTGAGCGCCGCCAGGCCTCGCATCTGGGCCGAGTCGAGCCTGCCCACCGGCAGCACCACGCCGAGGTAGTAGAGGCCCGGCTGCCGCTGGGGGTGAGCGCCCACGTGGCCGTGCTTCGCCCAGGGAGCGCGCGCCTCGCATCTCTCGAGCGGCAGGCGCGCCAGCGGCGCCGGGAGGAGCTTCTCCGCCTCCGCCAGGAAGCGGTCGTGGCCCCACCGGTCGAGCAGGAACTTGAGGCGCGCCTTCTTGCGGTCGGTGCGATCGCCGTGCTCGAGGAAGACGCGGATGATCGCGTCCGCCACCGCCACGCACTGCGCGGGCGCGACCACGACGCCGGCGTCGCGGCCGAAGTCGCCATGGCCGGTGACCCCGCCCAGGCGAAGCCTGAAGTAGACGCCTGCCGGCAACCCGTGGCCTTCGCCCACCCGCACCGCCGCGAAGCCCACGTCGTTCGTGTCCTCGAGCACGCCCACCGCGCCGCCGCCATCGAATGCCACGTTGAACTTCCGCGGCAGGCCGTACAGCTCACGGTGGTGGAGCACGTGGTGATGGAGGGCGCGGGTAAGTGGCCGCGTGTCGATGAGCTCCTGTGGATCGATACCGGCCGTCGGGCTGCCGGTGACGTTGCGCACGTTGTCGGCGCCAGCACCGCGCGGCACGATCCCGAGCTCGTGCAACGAGGCCAGCACCTCGACGCCATCCCTGGCGCCGATCCCGCGGAGCTGGAGGTTCGCGCGCGTGGTCACGTCGGCGTGGCCCGCGCCGTGGCGCTCGGCGATGGCGGCGATGCCGCGCAGCTGGTGCGAGGTCACGATGCCGCCCGGCAACCGCAGGCGGCACATGAAGGCCTCCTCCGCGGGCGCGACCTGGAACAGACCGTGGAACTTCCAGCGATAGACGTCGAGGCCCTTCGGGAAGCGGCCTTCCCGCGCGTGCTCCTGCATGCGGTCCCACGCGTCGAGCGGGTTCTCGGCCCGCTTCGACTCCTCCTCGGGGCAGAGCTTCTTCCCCTGAGCAAGGAAGCGGTCCTGGGCGCGGAGGTGCACGAGCTCGGGGCGACCGGGCAGCGGTGGTGCGGCCACCGGCGCCGGGGCCGCGAGCAGGCCCCCGAGCCCCTCCGCGACCGGAGGCAGACCACTGCGAGTGCGAGCCGCATCGACACCGCGGAGGAAGCCACCGAGGTAGCTCTTCTGCTCGTCGGTTAGGTTTGGATCGTCGCTCACCAGAGGTCCCAGATGCCGGCCATTGATCTACGTCAAGCAAGGCGCGGGCCACGCAGGGATGAGAGGCGCGCCGCATGGTTGCGCGTGCGACCGGCCCCGGGCCGCCTCGATAGGCGTCGCTCAGCTGCCTGCGAAACGCGCAGTGCTCGTGGCCATGCCATCGCATGGGCCATCTCGGCCGCGCCGGCGGCGGTCCCTGCGGTCGGCGGTCTCGGGCACGCGAGGCGGCCAGGCGCAAGGGCGCGCGGCGAGAGGCGCTCATGCTCCTCGTCGCCGAGATCGAGCACGCCGTGGCCGGGCCAGCCCCGAGCGCGCCGCTACGACGCCATCGAGCGGCGGCGGGAACTCGGGGTCGACAGACTCCAGACATCCACGGCGAGCAGGGGCGCCGCCGCGTCCCCACCGCGCCAGGAGTCGACCATGAAGCGCTGCCACAAGGGCAAGGGGGCCGACATTCGCAAGGTGAAGGACCGGTTCGTCGACAAGTTCGTTCCTCGCGGACGGGAGGACGCTCGAGTTCGTGTTCGAGGAATTCCAGCAGAAAGAAGGTCTGCTCGTCGTGCGGCGAGCGATACTACGAGGCCAAGGACCTCCTCGCGGCTGAGGACGCCGTCACCCGCGATCTCATGGCGCGGGGCATTCGCGACAGCGCGGTGTTCAAGTACCTCCGCAAGGCCGTGGGCCTCAAGGCTACCGAGCTGGCGGACCTCCGCGTGACGGCCGTCGCCAGGTACATGGTGAGGGAGCGGAAGCCGCCGTCGCCATCCTGGCGCGCGTTCTTGGACAACCACGTCAAGGACCTGGTGGCGATCGACTTCTTCGCGGTTCCGACGGCCACATTTGGAGTGCTGTTCGGGTTCCTGGTGCTGGCCCACGACCGCCGGCGCGTACTGCACTTCAACGTGACCGCAAACCCGAGCGCGGAGTGGACGGCGCGGCAGGTGGTGCAGGCCTTCCCCGAGGAGACGGCGCCGCGGTATCTCGTGCGGGACCGAGACCGGATCTACGGCGGCCGGTTCCGTCGCATGCTGGAGATCCTCGACGTCGAGGAGGTGGTCACCGCGGCGAGGTCACCGTGGCAGAACGCATACGCGGAGCGGCTCATCGGATCGCTTCGCCGGGAAATGCCTGGATCACGTCGTCGTCCTTGGCGAGATCCATCTCCTCCGGATCCTGGCTGGGTATTTCGAGTACTACAACCGGGCGCGCTGCCACCTTTCACTGATGGGTGACGCGCCGGAACCCAGGCTGGCGCACGGACCCGAACTCGGCCGGGTGGTTGAGCTGCCTGAGGCCGGCGGGCTGCATCATCGATACGAGCGCGCCGCGGCATGACGCCGTGGTGCTGGAGAAGGGCAGGGGCGACGGCCCGCTGCTCGTGTACTCGCATGCCTGAGGTGCCGGTGCGAGTGCAGGACGTCAACTCCGCTACCTCGTCGGCGACAACTTCACCTCCCCGTCGGTGCTGCGACCGCGCAGACGGGATATTCGGCAACCACAGCCTCATGACGCTCGCGCAGATCTTCCTGTTCCACCGCTACAAGGTCGATTCGGTGCACTACGTGACGCCGACCGAGGACAACCAGCGCCAAGCCGAAGGGATGAAGGCGCTGGGCCTCTTCGGCTCGGTCACGGAGGAAGTCGGCGCGATCATCGTCGCCGACATCGACGAAGCGCGCGTCAAGGAGCTGGTCGCGCCGGAGAGGGTGGCGCTGAAGGCGCTCATCGCCGGGTAGTCCAGCGGCAAGTGCGCCGACCCTCGTCCGGGCCTGGCGAGATCAAGGTGAAGGTACCCGCCGCGCCGGCCTCAACCCCATCGACTCGCCTTCTCGAAGGAGCGCGTTCGTCCTTCCGCGACGCGGGCGGAGTTTTCGGCAACCACAGGCACGCGCTCAGGAGGCGCCGAGCCGCTCGAGCACGATGCCGAGCTTGCGCGCCACCTCGCCGACGGCGCGCTCGTTGTCAGCGGTGAACTCGCCGGCATCGAAGCGATCCGAGACGTTGAGCACGCCGACGCAACGGCCGGCGGCGTCGGTGACGGGCTGGGAGATGAACGAGCGCGTCGCGTACTGGTCGGCCCGCGGCAGGCTCACGAACTTCTCGGGCAAGCTCTTGTTGGTCACCGCGCAGGCATGGGCGTGAACCCAGCCGGCGATGCTGCCCTCGAGGGGGACCGGCTTTCCAGTCACGTGCCTGGGCATGCCGACGCTGGCAGCCACGGCAAGCTCACCGCCGCGCGCGAGCATCAGGGAGCACCGCTGGACGGACAGCTCGCGGGTGGCCTCGCGCACGACGGCCTCGAGGAAGGCGGGGCGGTCGCTGACTGACATCGCCGTTGCTTCGAGGATGCCGACGCGCTGCTCCGCATCGAGGAGATGCTCGAGGCTCTGCGCACGGACGAGGGCGTGCTCCTGCTCGGTGAGGTTCTGGCGCACCCCCGCGAGCGAGCTCACCACGAGGACGCCGAGCGCGCCGACGAGAGAGGTCGATGGCAGGGTGGAGATCTCGGTGGCGGTGAGGCCATCGTAGACCAGGATCAGGGCGAAGCCGACGACGGCAGCGAAGACTGGAACGGCCAACGGCTCCTGACGTCGGGCGGCGTGGGCGAGAAGGTTGGCCGTGTACAGGGTGGCGACGATCGAGATCACGAGCACGGCCGGAAAGCCGACCCAGAAGACAGCGGCGTCGGGCGCGAGCAGGAGCGCTGCCAGCAGCACGAGGAACATGATCGTCCCTAGGCGCACGCGCTGCGAGGCCGTGTCGTCGTAGCGGGTGGCGAAGAAGCCGGCCATACCGAAGGCGGCGAAGGTGGCCCCCAAGAGCGGCAGCCGCACGGCAAGGTCGAGGGCCGGGCTCAGCACGTCGAGCGCCCCTGTTCCGCCGGCGAGCGCGACGGCGATGCCGAGACCGGCGCCGGCGAGCCACCAGGCCTCGCGGCTCGCCCAGCGCCCGCGCGAGATGACGACGTGGCTGAAGCCGGTGACGAGGGCGAGGGTGGCGAGCACCAGGTAAAGGCCGCTGCCACCCAAGCGAGCGCGTTGCGTGCGCTCGCTGACGAGCGACGGCGGGCCGAAGAGGATGGGACCGGCCGGGAGCCCGCCCGACCAGGTGGGATCGTAGATGCGTACGGCTATCAGGTTGTCGCCGCTCTTGACGAGCGCGGGCGGCACGAGCGCCGTAAGGGGGGTCGAGCGCGCGCCGCCCTCTGGCCGCGAGCCGAAGAAGCCGCGGGAGCCGACGAGCGCTCCGTTGAAGTAGACTTCCACCGCCTCGCGCGCGCGGCTCAAGGACAGCATGAAGTTGTTTCCGAGGGCGTGCTCGCCGACGCGCAGGTGCAGGCGGTACCAGCCATAACCGTGCCAGCGGTAGCTCCACGAGGCGTACGCGGTCGGCACCTGGCGCTGCTCCCAGTCGATGTCGTCGAGGCCTGGCTGGGCGAAGGCGGGGCTGTCGCCGGTGTGGAACAGCCACAGGCCGTCGAGCTCGAGCACGGTCGCGCCGTCGATGTCGTCGGCCGGGTGCACCAGACTCGGCTGCGCCGCGGTGGCACTCGTGGCGGCGAGCGTGGCGAGGAGGACGGCGAAGCCGCCTCGGCACGTCGAACACCTGGCTCGCGGCGCTGCCGTCATCGTCCGCTCACTTCCCGAGGATGGTTTCGATGGCCTTCTTGGCTTGGGCCGCACCGCAGCCTTTCGCGTTCGCGATCTTCATGAGGGGGCCCACGGCCCGCTCGTCGCTCTCGACGACGAGGCGGGCGATTGCGCTCAGGCGCGATTTGCAGCTCGTGTTCTTGAGCTCCTCGAGGGCGAGCGCGACCCAGTCGACGTCCTGCCCGGCCCCGAGTCTGTCGAGCCGGTTGGCGATCGCGAACCGGGCCTTGTAGTCAAAGGAGGGATCGACCAAGGCGGCGGCGAGGGAGCCCACCGCACTCTGCTTTAGGTACGTGTCGACGACCTGCTCAGCGATCCGGCGGGCCGCCGGATCGCGATAACTCTGCACGACGGCGGCGGCGACCTCGGAACGGGTGGCGAGCGCGGGATTGAGGCGGAGCGCCGTCGAGATGGCGACGACGGCGGCGCGCGGATCCTTGCCCTTCCTCGCGACGAGGGTTCCCTGTAGCAAGAGGGCCTCCGGGTCCCGTGGATCCTCGTCGAGCAAGGACGTCAGCTCGGAGCGCGCCATGTCGAATTTGCCGGCCTCGATGAGCTGGGCGACGGCCTGGCGACGTATGCGCCGACCCATGTAGCGCTCCTGCGCCGCCGTCGGCGGGATCTCCCCCAGCAAGGCGATAGCGTCGATGGGCTTGCCCTGCTCGATGGCCTCCCGGGTGCGCGCGAGCAGAGCGGTGTAGTCGGCACTCGGCCGGTAGCGCAGGTAGGCGGCGCCGCCGACGCCAGCGAGCACGAGGGCCCACAGCCCGACGTAGGCACGACGCACCCAACGCATCCTTCGCCAGTGCTCGAGCTCCAGGCCGCCGAAGGGCAGGCCTGGCGCCGGCGGGCGGGCCTCGGCGCCCGGCTCGGCCGCCGTCTCGACGTGCGCGAACGACTTGGCCCGATAGACGGTGACGGGCTCGGGGATGCCCTTGAGCTCGAACTCGCCGACGCGCTCGCTCGCCAGCTGCGAGCGGTTCATGGTGAGGTGGATGGCCGCGGAGAAGTAGATCTCGCCCCCGGGCGTGATGGTCTCGATGCGCGATGCGATGTTGACAGGCTCACCGAAGACGTCCCCGCGGTGCACGCGCACCTCGCCGATGTTCATGGCGATGCGGACGTGGATCGCCTGGTCGGCGCGACGCGAGGTGTTGTACTGGTGCAGCCGGTCCTGGATGGCAGCGGCGCAGCGCACTGCCTCGGTGGGCGAGCGGAATACGATCATGTACGCGTCGCCGATCGACTTGACGACGCGGCCGCTGTAGCCCCGCACCACCGGCGCGATGATGCGCTCGATGTGCCGGAGCAACCGCGCGTTCTCGCTGTGGGTCTGCGCCGAGGTGGCGGCGGTATAGCCCTTGACGTCGGTGAAGACGATGGCGAGCGTCTCGGTGCGCATGGGTTGGGCTGACGGTAGCCCAAGTGCGGGAGGGTAGAAAGGCCGGTTCCTGTCGCTCGCCACAACCCTGTCCTGCCGGGAACCATTGACGATTCAGCCTGCGTCAGATGGTCGCTGCGCGGTCGCAGCACCGACGGGGAGGTGAAGTTCGTCGCCTACGCGGTAGCGGAGTTGACGTCCTGCACTCGCAGTCCGGCACCTCAGGCATGCGAGCACACGAGCAGGGACCATCGCCCCTGCCCTTCTCCAGCACCACGGCATCATGCCGCGGCGCGCTCGTATCGATGATGCAGCCCGCCGACCTCGGGCAGTTCAACCACCCTGCCGAGTTCGGGCCAGGATTATCCACAGAGCGCGGTCCCAGCTCCCGAAACGAGGATGCCGATCGCCGAGAGCACGGGTGAGCACTCCCCATCTGGTGGCGGAGCGAGGTTCTCCAGCGGGAGCTCACGCTTCGTTCGAAACGATGACCTGGCGGCCCCGACGATGATCCGAATCAAGCTCCACCCCCTCGGACGCTACCCACGCAAGATGCTGCGGCTCAACTGATTTCTTGCTGATGGGATTTTCGGCAGGCACAGGATCACCTGGTGCGGCGGCTCCTCCCGTGACGAGCGAGCCGGGCGGCCGCGTGGCTTGGCCTCGGCGTATGACGCGCCTCGTCTTGACGGGGGCGCCGGCTCACCGTGTATACACCATACAGCATGCACGCATCCGAATCGGACCCCCGGACACCTCGCTCGCCCATCGCGAGAACCCCGCTGGCGGAGCAGGTGATGCAGCACCTGCGGCAGCAGATCTACGAGGGCGCGCTCGCGCCCGGACGGCGGCTCGACGAGAACGAGGTCGCCGCCGCGCTGGGCGTCTCCCGCACGCCGGTGCGCGAGGCCTTGCGGCAGCTCGCGGCTCAGGGGCTCGTCGAGATCCGGGCACGCCGCGGCTGCTTCGTGACGGAGCTGACGCTGCAGGACCAGAAGGACATCTTCCCGATCATGGCGCGGCTCGAGGGATGGGTCGCCCATGAGGTCGCGGAGCACGCGACGAAGGAGGAGCTGGACCGGCTCGACGAGCTGCACGCGGCGCTGGAGCGTCAGGCCGCCGCTGCCAACGTCGATCGCTACTGGGCGGCGAACCACGTCTTCCACACCGCGCTGCAGGACCTCGTGGGGAATCGCTTGCTGCAGCACCTGCTCAGCGAGCTGCGGCGGAAGATCGGGCTCTTCCGCCAGCGCTCGCTCAGGTTCCCCGGGCGCGTGGACCGCTCAATCGCCGAGCACCGCGCCCTGATGAAGGCCCTGCGCGCCCGCGACGGTGCGCGCGCAGAGGCCGTCATGCGGGAGCACCTCATGAACCAGCTCGACGCGCTCCTCCGGCTGGAGCGCGACGCCGAAGCCCAGCCGCGCCCTCGCCGGCGGCGCTCTTCCCCTCGCCCCTGACACCGCTCCCATGAACGAAAATCTCTTCGCCCTCATAGAGTCCCGCGTCCATCCGGCCGACCCATTCATCGAGACCGAGGACGGGCGCCGCTACTCCTACGGCGACATGCTCGCCATGTCGGCCCGCTACGCGAACGCGCTCGTCGCCTCAGGGGTGCGCGCCGGCGACCGCGTGGTCGCGCAGACCGAGAAGTCGCCCGAGGCGTACTGCCTGTACCTGGCGGTGCTGCGTGCCGGCGCCGTGTTCGTGCCGCTGAACACGGCCTACTGTTCCGCCGAGCTCGAGTACTTCCTCCGGGATTCCGAGCCGAGCGTGTTCGTGTGCGACCCCTCGACCCAGGAGCGCGCGGACGCGCTCGCCCGCGCCTGCGACGTCCCGTGCGTCCTCACGCTCGACGACGCCGGCGGCGGCACGCTCCCCGCGCTCGCGGCGTCGCAGCCCGCCGAGCTCGCCACCGCCGAGCGGGACCGTGACGATCTCGCCGCCATCCTCTTCACCTCGGGGACCACGGGACGACAGAAGGGCGCGATGCTCACCCACCACAACCTCGCGAGCAACGGCGAGGCGGTGATGCGGCTGTGGGGGTTCACGCGGCAGGACACGCTCCTTCACGCGCTCCCCATCTTTCACGCGCACGGCCTCTTCATCGCGGCGCACTGCTCGCTCCTCTCGGGCAGCCGGATGCTGTTCATGAAGAAGTTCGTCGCCGACGCGGTCATCGATCTGCTGCCCCGGGCGACCGTCCTCATGGGCGTGCCCACCTTCTACACGCGGCTCCTCGACTCGCCCCGCTTCCAGCGCAACGCCTGCCGGACGCTCCGCCTCTTCGTCTCCGGGTCCGCGCCGCTCCTCGCCGAGACGAGCCAGGCGTTCACCGAGCGCACCGGGCAGGTCGTGCTCGAGCGCTACGGCATGACGGAGGCGGTGGTCATCACGTCCAATCCGCTCTCCGGCGAACGGCGGCCCGGCAGCGTGGGCCGGCCGGTGGACGGGGTGGAGCTGCGTGTCGCCGACCCGGAGAACCGCCCGCTGCCGCTCGGCGAGGTCGGGATGATCCAGATCCGGGGTACCGCGGTGGTGAAGGGTTACTGGCAGAACCCGGAGAAGACCGCCGAGGACTTCACGCGCGACGGCTGGTTCCGCACCGGCGACCTCGGCACCGTCGCCGAGGACGGCTACGTGACCATCGTGGGACGCGCCAAGGACCTCGTCATCTCCGGCGGGTTCAACGTCTACCCGAAGGAGGTCGAGCTCGCCCTCGACGCGCTCCCGGGCGTTTCCGAGTCTGCCGTCATCGGCGTGCCGCACCGCGACTTCGGCGAGGCGGTGACCGCCGTGATCGTTCGAACGGACCCCGCCCTCGACGCGAGCGCCATCCTCCGCGCGCTGCGCGCCCAGCTCGCCGTCTACAAGGTCCCGAAACAGATCCACTTCGTCGATCAGCTTCCCCGAAACGTGATGGGAAAGGTCCTCAAGAACGTCCTGCGTCAGACGTACTCCGGCTCCACCGCCTCGCGCCCTGCATGAGGAGACGATCCGTGAACACTGCCTTGACCCGAAGGAAGCTCCTGCTCGGCCTCGCCGGCATCCCCGCGCTCGCCCTCTTCCCACGCAGGTCCGCCGCCGGGGCGATGAACCTGAAGCTCTCGCACCAGTTCCCCGGCGGCACGATCACCGACGGCGACTTCCGCGACCGGATGTGCCGCAGGTTCGCCGCCGAGGTGGAGAAGCGGACGAAGGGCTCGGTCACCGTCACGGTCTACCCGAGCTCCTCGCTCATGAAGACGAACGCCCAGTTCAGCGCGATGCGCAAGGGCGCCCTCGACCTATCCCTGTTCCCGGTGTCCTACGCGGGCGGCGAGGTCCCGGAGCTGAACATCGGCCTCATGCCGGGCATCGCGACCTCGTACGAGCAGGCCATGGCCTGGAAGCGCGCCGAGGTCGGGAAGGTCTTCTCCGACCTCTTGGCGGACAAGGGCATCGTGATCATGACGTGGGTGTGGCAGGCGGGCGGCGTCGCCTGCCGCAGCTCGCGCATCATCGAGCCGGAGGACGCGAAGGGCCAGAAGGTCCGCGGCGGGAGCCGCGAGATGGACATGGTGCTGAAGCACGCCGGCGCGGCGGTGGTGTCGCTCCCCTCGAACGAGATCTATGCCGCGATGCAGACCGGCGCGATCGACGCGGCCATGACGTCGTCCACGAGCCTGATGTCCTTCCGGCTCGAGGAGGTGTCGAAGCACCTCGTCACCGGACGTGGCAAGGCGTACTGGTTCATGCTCCAGCCGATCGTCATGTCCCGCGCGATCTTCGAGAACCTGCCGAAGGACGTGCAGGGGATCGTGACGGCCGTCGGCGCCGAGATGGAGGCGTTCGGGATCGAGGCCGCGAGGGCCGACGACCAGGCGGTGGCTGCCGCCTACGCCAAGGCGGGCGCGAAGACATACGACCTGTCCGAGGCCACGGTGCGGAGGTGGCAGGCCATCGCGCGCGAGACGGCGTGGAAGGACTTCGCCGCGCGAAGCGAACGGTGCGCGCAGCTCCTCAGGCTCGCGGAGAAGGCGCTATGAGCGCAAGCGAGGGACTGTCGTTCGAGCAGCCCCGCACCCTCCAGCCGCGTGCGGGCGCGGTCGCCGTCGCGAGCCGCGCGCTCGCCTGGCTCAACGCCCAGATCGTCGCGCTCTCCGCGGTCGCGGTCCTGGCCGCCGCCGGGATCCTCACCGCAGGCGTGGCGATGCGGTACTTCCTCAAGATCCCTACGGACTGGCAGGACGAGGCGTCCGTCTTCCTCACGGTCGGCGCGACGTTCCTGTGCGGCGCGTACGTGCAGTCGTACCGCGGGCACGTGGGGATCGCGGCGCTCGCGTCGATCCTGCCGCCGCGCGTGAACCGGATCCGGATCCTCGCCGGCGACGTCGTCTCGTTCGTCTTCTGCGTCTTCTTCTCGTGGAAGTCCTGGACGCTCCTGCGCGAGGCGGTGGCCGACGGCCAGACCACCTCCTCGACGTGGGCGCCGCCGCTCTGGATCCCGTACGGCCTCATGGCGACCGGGATGACGCTCCTGTCCGTCCAGATCCTGTTGCAGGTCCTCGCGCACTTCGCGGAACCGGAGGTGGCCGGATGAGCGTTTCCGTCCTTGGAGCCCTCTACGGTGTGGCGACGATGGTCCTCATGTTCTCGGGGATCCCCATCGCCTTCGTGCTCGGCAGCGTGGCGGTGGCGTTCATGTACTTGTTCATGCCGCACGCGGCGCTCGACACGGTCGCCCAGAACGTCTACGAGGAGATGTCGAGCATCACCCTCCTCTCCATCCCGCTCTTCATCCTGAAGGGCGCCGCCATCGGCAAGTCGAGGGCGGGCGCGGACCTCTACTCCGCGATCCACGCCTGGATGCGGCGCATCCCCGGCGGGCTCGGCATCGCCAACGTCTTCGGCTGCGCGCTCTTCGCCGCTATGGCGGGATCGAGCCCCGCCACCGCCTCGGCCATCGGCAGCGCCGGGATCCCCGAGATGCGCGCGCGCGGTTACTCACCTGGATTCGCCGCGGGGATCATCGCCGCGGGCGGGACGCTCGGGATCCTGCTGCCGCCCTCCATCACCATGATCCTGTTCGCGGTGGCCTCGGAGCAGTCGCTCGGGCGCCTCTTCCTCGCGGGCGTGGGCCCCGGGCTGCTCCTCGTAGCGCTCTTCGCCGGCTACACCGCGCTCGAGTACAAGCGGGAGTATCGCGCCGCGCTCGCCGCGTTCGAGCGGACCGGGGTCCGGTCCGCCCAGCTCGACCAGGAGGAGCTCACGCTCGCGGAGAAGACGCGGATGCTCCCCAGGGTGCTGCCCTTCCTCGTCCTGCTCATCGGGGTGATGGTTGCGCTCTACGGCGGCTACGCGACGCCGTCCGAGACCGCTGGCCTCGGCGCGCTCCTCGCGCTCGTGCTCGTCGGGAGCATCTACAGCGTGCGGCGAGCGGGCGAGCTGAAGCCGATCCTGGTCGGGACGCTCAGGGAGTCGACCATGCTGATGTTCATCATCGGCATGTCGCTGCTCTACTCGTACGTCATGAGCTACCTGCACATCAGCCAGTCGGCGGCCGAGTGGATCGTCTCCATGCACTTCTCGCGGTGGGTGCTCCTCGCGACCGTCCTGCTCCTCGTCGTGGCGCTCGGCTTCTTCCTCCCGCCGGTCTCCATCATCCTCATGACCGCGCCCATCATCCTGCCGCCGCTCAAGGCCGCCGGCTTCGATCTGGTGTGGTTTGGGGTGGTGATGACGATCGTGATGGAGATGGGGCTGATCCACCCGCCTGTGGGGCTCAACCTCTTCGTCATCAAGAACGTCGCGCCGGACATCCCGCTCAAGGATCTGGTGTGGGGGGTGATGCCCTTCGTGGGCCTGATGATCGCCGCAGTGGTGCTCGTGTGCCTCATGCCCGGGATCGCGACCTGGCTCCCGAACGCGGTCATGGGGGTGCGGTAGGCGGTCGACTTCGACCTCGACCTCGCGAGTGCGGAGGCGGCCGTGGGCGGCGCGCGTCAGGGACCGGCAGCGCGCAGCGCGCGCTACCGGACCAGGAGCGCTCCCACGGCGTCCTCGATTGGGCAGAGGAGGGGGGCTCGCCGAGGCTGCCGGCGGGTGGCGGATGTACAGCACGATCCGCCACATTTCCTCGTCGCTCAGGATGCCGCGCGCCGCGGGCATGCCGGAGGGGAAGAGGCCGATATGGGGTTCTCTCCCTCTCGGGCGTGGTGTTCGCTCTCGAACGCGGTGGGGACAAACCGCTCCCGTCGCAGCTCGGCGCTGCGGAGCCTCATGGTGGCGCGGTAGGCGCGGATCTTCACCATGCCGCGCCTGATGCCGAGGACCTCCGCGGATTCCGCGACCGAGAGGCCCTCCTACCTTGAGGAGCTCGAAGGCCTCGCGCACCGGTGGCGGGAGGCTCAGGAGGTGGCGGCGGAGGGCGGCCTCGGTTCGCTTCTGGTGCAACGCCTCGTCGGGAGCCGCTGCGCCCGACGGCTCCTCGGCGTCCTGGACCGGGTTCGCCCGCAGGTCCTCGCGGTCCCGGCGGCGGCTCGCATCGATCACCAGCCGCCGGGCGATGGCGTACGCCCAGGGCAACACCGCCGCGCCGCGCGTGAAATGGTCGCGCGCGCAGTGGATCTGCAGAAGTGCCTGCTGCACGACGTCCTCTGCGGCGGCGTGGCTCTGCAGCTGCCGCGCCGCGAAGCGGAAGAGCCGGGGAGCGAGCGCGTCGTACAGCGCGGAGAAAGCAGTGACGTCGCCGTCGGCGTAGCGCTCCATCGCCTGATCGGCGAGGGATTGCGGGCAGGCCTCCCCGAGACGCTCCTGTCTGGCCACGCCCATCACGGCTCGGGCCAGACGTGCAGGAACGCCTTTTCGGGCGACCCCGGCTCGGCGCTCATGCTCTTCGGGAACTGAGGGCTCGGTGTGGGCGCGGGCGTTGGCCCCGCCCACGCTCACACCTCGCCCCCGCAGGCGCGTCCGCGGCCGGCGAGCCGCCCCTGCGCGGCCTCCACACGCGCTTCAATCCACTCGCCCCGACCATGAGCACCAGTCTGCGGCGGCCTGGGGCGTCACTCCGCTCGCCAGCGGTCCTGCCCGCCGACCTCCGATGGCCCGCCGCGCGGAAGCTCGACCGTGAACGTTGATCCCACGCCCGGCTCGCTCTCGATTCGAATGGAGCCTCCGTGCGCCTCTACGATCCGCCGGCTGATGTACAGGCCGAGGCCGAGCCCGCCGTAGTGCTCTGCCGGTGCCGCGCGCTCGAACCGCTGGAAGAGGCGGGCCTGGCGATCTGGGCTGATGCCGATCCCACGATCCGTGACCGCGAGCCGCGCCACGCCGTCCTCGGTCGAGATCGAGGCCTCGACGGGTTTGCCTGGCCCGAACTTCATCGCGTTCGACAGAAGGTTCGTGACGACCTGGTCGAGGCGGGAGGGATCCCATCGACCTGTGACGGCGTCACTGGCTCGTATGGAGAACGAGCACCGGGATCTGGCCAGGTCCGGCTCGAGCCGCTCCACCACGTCGCGGACGAGGGATCCCAGCTCGACGTCGGCGAGCTCGAGCATGAGCCGGCCCGTCTCGATCCGCGAGACGTCAAGCAGATCCCCGATGAGCCGGACGAGCCGTCGTCCCTGCCTCGAGACGAGATCGAGCAGCTTGTGCATGGCCCTCGGATCGAGAGCCTGGCCCGTCGGCGCCGCCGGGAGCATCGCGTCGAGCGACAGCATGAGAGACGTGATCGGCGTGTAGAGCTCATGGGAAGCAACGGAGAGGAACTCGTCGCGCAGGCGGATCGCCTCCTGGGCTTGGCGGTAGAGACCTGCGTTGTCGACGGCGATCGCGGCGCGGCGCGCGAGCTCCTGCGCCAGCTCGAGATCGGGCCGTCCATAGCGGCGACCGGGCGACGCCGAGCAGAGGCTGATGACCCCGAGAGTCCGCCCGCGGGCCACGAGAGGTACGACGATGACCGACCGCGTCCCTAGCTCGCGGATGATCCGAGCGTGCTCGTCGTCTTCACAGAAGCTCCGGATGTCGTCGTCGGACCGTTCTGGGAGGAGGAGCGGCTCGCCTGTGCGAAGGATCGTCGCTGATGGGTGCGGCGAGTCCGACCGGGGCGGGTATCGCCGCTGGAGCTCCCGGAGCAGCGGCTCCTTTGCGGGATCGGAGTGCGCTCCGACCAGGCGCCGGATCTCTCGACCGTCCTGGACCATATCGATCACGCACCAGTCGGCGATCGAGCGCACGCAGAGCCGTGCGAGCCGTTTGAGCGTCTCCTCGTAATCGAGCGATTCGGAGAGGATTGGCCCCGCCTCGGCGAGGAACGCAGCACGGCTCTTCGCCTCCTCGGCTGCGACCCGAGCCGCGCGCTCCTTCGCGAGGAACAGGTCTCGCTCGGCCTCGGATCGCTTGCGCTCGGTGATGTCGAGGACCGTGCCGACACATCGAACGGCGCGGCCTGAGCCGTCGAAGAACGCGCGTCCCGCCGCGCTGACCCACCGTCCGATTCCGTCCTGGAGGCCGAGTGTGCGGTACTCCATATTGAAGCGCCCGCTACTCTCAGCCGCCAGCGCGCGCTGAACGGCCTGGTGCGTCCGCTCTCGATCCTCAGGGTGAAGCCCGGCCAGGAACACCGCGTAGTCGACTCTGGCGTCCGGGGGCAGTCCGAACAGCTCCTTGCATCGGTCCGACCACGTCATGTCCCCCGTCAGCGGATCGTAGTCCCAGGTGCCGAGGCTGGCCGCCTCGAGCGCCAGACGCTCGACACGCTGGTGCTCCTGGAGCAGCTGCGCTTCTCGGAAACCGATCACCGCCTGGTTGATCGCAACCCTGAAGAGCAACGCCTCGGTCTCCGTGGGGAAGCTCTGGCGGCGAGACCCGACCGCAACGACGCCGCTGTCTTCGTGGAGTCCGAATCGCCCCACGAGCAGCCGCATCTCGCTCCGCTCGAGCGGGCTCTCGATCGTGATCGGCGTGTTCCAGCTTTCCGCCTCCAGCCAACGCTCCAGCGCCACACCCAGCCAGGGCGCCCGCTGGGCAATCTCAGGGCGAGCGCTCGCGGACGCCGCTTCGATCACGGCCTCCCCGGGGTGCGTCACCCGCGCGTAGGCGAAGTCGACGCGCAGCATGCCCAAGAGCACGTCCACGAGCGTCCTGATGACCCCGGCCGGCATCTGCCCCGTCCCGATCGCGGGCTGAGCGAGCAGGCTGATGAGATCGCGATTGAGGGATCGAAGTCGTTCCACCTCGGACGAGGCGTCGAACCGCGACTCTGCTATCTTGTTTGCTTCGGCTGACCTCGACTCGGACATGGAATCACTGGGCGCCGTGGCTCTTCAGCTCGCGCAGGAACTCGTCGGGCGGAACGAAGAACGGATTGTCTTGCAAGACCCCCCCGACGACGGTCATCGGGTGTGTTCGAAGGATGTCGATGACGACCCGGCCGCCAAACTTGGCGGTGTCGTAGGTTCAAATCACGGGATCCCCGTACCGTGGCAGCAAGTAGTTGAGCCGCGCCTCGTACTCGATGAGATCGTCGACGCCTGGCCGATCCTCCAGCGCCCACTCCATGTGCGCGACCAAGCGCGTGAGGTTGAAGCCCTTCTTCGACCCCTGATCCAGGATCTCCTCGACGAGCGCGAGCATCCGGTCCTGGTCGAAGTGCCCTCCCCGGAGGTAGGCGTCCTGCCAGTTGCGCAGCTCGAGGGCGCCTCGCTTCTCCTCGGCCTCCACGTCGATTCCGGCTGACCGCAGCCGGCGGAGGTGGTCGTCGCGCAGCACCGGATCGACGATGTGGAAGGCGCGGTCGCCCCGATCGAATCCGTCCTTGATGAACGGGAGCATCACCTTGTACTCCTCTTCCGGATCGCGGAAGAACGCGCAGACGTGCCGGTATCGGTCGAGCTGGGCGCCAGCGAACCGAATTGGTGCCTCGCTGCTCTGCATTTCGTGCCCTCCCTCAATGGAGTGGGAACGTCTCGAGATAGGGAGCGCCTCGAGAGGAAGCCGTCACGCAACGGTCGGGAGGTCGAGCGTGCATCCGACCTCGTACTCGCTCGTCTGGCGCCTTCGGGGCCTTGGGTCGGCACCGCCTGCGATCAGGCACCTCGAGGATCACCGAGCTTCGATCGGTGCTCCTGACCGCACGATACGGAGTCGTGCCATCGCCTTCGTACAGCATCCCCGCGATCGGGTACGAGGAGTCCATCGGCGACTCTATTAAGCGGAGTTCCGCGACAGCGCCCCTTTCCCTCAGCGAGTCCTGCCCTGTGGTTACCGAAAACCCCGTCTGCGCGGTTCGCAGCACCGGCGGGGAGGTGAGGTTGTCATCGACGAGGTGGCGGAGTTGACGTCCTGACTCGCAGCCCGGCACCCCAGGCATGCAACCACGCGAGCAGGAGCCGTCGCGACCGTCGACTCGACGGCAGGTACGTTCAGCAGCCGGGGCACTGGCATCCGCGGGAAGCTGCACCCGTGGTCGAGCGTCGCCGAACGGAACCCGATCGTCGCTGACCGGACTCAGACAATCGCGAGCCGCTGACTCGCGATCGGCTGGTTTAGAAGACGAAAGGGAGGAGCCGCCAGCGCGTCCTGGCCTGGTAGGCGCGGTAGCTCTCGTGCGCCGAGAGGAGCCGCTCCTCGTTGAAGATGCGGGCCACCTGGAAGGCAAAGCCGGCGGCGAGCACGACCGTGTTCCAGCCGCTGGAATTGCTCAGCACGTATCCCAGGTCGGTGATGGCGTAGGAGGCGTACAATGGGTGGCGCACCAGCCGGTAGGCGCCGCTCGACTTCACCTCGCGGTGCGCGGGCACCACGCCCGCGCTGCGATTGAGCGAGAGGATGCCCAGCACGCACCCCGCCGCTCCGAAGATCTGGAGCGCCTGTGCCGCGACGAGGTCATGGGGCGCCGCGGTGGGCTGGAGGAGCAGCGGCGCCGCCGTCCCGGCGAAGGTGGCGAACCAGTCCCACGGCGAACGCGACACGTCGTCCGCGGGCCGCCGGAAGACGGCGAAGGCCGCGAAGAGGAGCTCCGTAGCGACGAAGAGCGGCGCGCTCGCCCGGTGGGTCAGGGCGAACGCCCTGAGCTGCCCGTAGGCGAAGGCGAGGCAGAGCGCGGCGAGCGAGAGATCGGCGAAGGCTCGCCGGAGTCCGGATGCGGTGACGCGTGGTCCTGGACGGCGCATCGGGCGGTCCTCCCTACCGGACGAGCCGGGTTCGGGTCGTGGGGAGGCCGAAGTTGACGCAGCCGGGTGTGCCGCGCGACGTCTGATCGCAAGCCACGGTGGCGGTGATGCAGGGCGTCGTGCCGCCGCACGCGGCGGGAGGATTGTCGCCGTTGTTCCGGTACACGCCCGTGATCTGGATCTCCGCGAAGCCGACGATGGGAAACAGCGTCGATCCATTGATCCTGCAGTCATCGGAGTGGACCACCGGGATCGAGTACTCTCCGCCGACCAGGGCGGCGAGCTGGTTCCAGATGGTCGCGGCCGAGATGTTCCCGTTGTTCAGCGAGATCGACTGCCCGTACTGCGTCGGGCAGGTGCCGCTGGCCAGGAACGTGCTGATCCCGCTGGCGCTGACGTTCCCCGTGGTCAGGAGCGTGAACCCGGCGGTGTCGGTGTTGTTGTTTCGGTAGACGATGGGCCCGCCACAGCCGGCGGAGAAGGCGCAATCGACGTAGGCCATGGGGAGGCAGCCCCCCGTGGGGATGTTGCACGGACCGCCTCCCACCGCCGTCGCGCCGGAGGCCGTGTCGATGCTCGTCAGCTCTCCGAGGAACGAGGAGAGCCACACCGGCAGCGCATTCCCACGGCTCGCCTCCCGCCCGTTCCGCACCTGGACCGCGTTGGCGCCCTGGAGCTGCGTCGTGGCCCCGATCGTCGGAAGCGGGGGAGGCGCCGTGGTGGGGGCTACGCCATAGCCCAGGCACCAGCCGATGGCCTGCGTCGCCGGGTTCCAGTTGCAGAACCCCACGTCCGCGTCCGTGATGCTCGTGACCAGCGTGCTGTCCGTCTCGTGCTGGGAGGAGTAGGTCGTCGCCACCAGTCTGGCCGCGGTGATCCCGTCCGTCTGTCCGTTGAGCTCGCGCGCGGCGGCGAGGGCGGCCGCGTCGGAGGCGTTCTGCAGCTCGCCGCGCACGCTGGTGGCGTGCCCCGCGTTGAGGACGAAGCCTAGGAACGCGAACAGCGCCGTCAACAACAGGGCGACGAGCACCATCACCACGCCCCGCTCGCCCCTCTCTCGCCGCGAGAGCCCGCGCATGATCACTCCTTCGGGACGGAGGGTGCCAAGGCCTGCGCTGCCATGCCCGCCTGCTGTGGCGCGACCACCAGGATGGGCTGCTCCTTCACGTCTTGTGTTTCCTTGGGCGCGAGGCCCTTGCGGTAGGTGGAGGCGATGATGGACGCCTCCTGGGCGTCGAGCCCGGGGGCGACCTTCCTGGGATGAGCGGGCTTCTCCACCTGGAGCGCGAACTGCGCCTGATAGGAGTGCCCATAGCCGGGCTCGAGGTGGGCGCGCCCGCAGCTTGCGATGGCGAGGGCAGCGAGGGCGAGTGCACGCTTCATGGCTGGCTTCCTCCGGGATGGGCGACGTTCGCGAGCACCGTGGAGGGCTCGCCTGCTGGCTTGGAGGCGTTGGCCTGCGGGCCGGCCGACACGCGCGACAGGTTCTGCCGGGCGGCGGCGAGATCCGGGTCGAGGCGCAGCCCCTCCTCGTAGTGGGCCCGCGCCTGGGCCAGGTTCCCCGCGCGCTCGTAGGCGAAGCCGAGGTTGTTCTGAGCCTCGGCCGGCGTCCCGCCCAGCGCGAACTCGTGCGCGGCGCGCGGGTAGTCGGAGAGCCGGGCATAGGTGAAGCCCAGGTTGTTCCGGATGCGCGGGCTCATCGGATCGAGGCGCGCCGCCTGCCTGAGGACCGGCAGCGCCTCGGCCGGCTTCCCGTGCACGAGGAGCGCGTAGCCCAGGTTGTTGGCGTAGCGCGCGTCCCGCGGCGCGAGCTCGGCCGCGCGCCGGTGCTCGGCCTCGGCCTCGTCCGGGCGCTGCCGCCGCTCGTGCAGGACGGCGAGGGCCGCGTGCGCCTCCGGCAGCCTGGACTCCAGCCGCACCGCGTCCTTGAGGTCCGCCTCGGCCTCGTCGAGGAGGCCGCGACTGGTGAGGAGCGCGCCCCGGATGGCCCGCGCGGTGCCGTCGTCCGGCGCCTCGCGGCAGGCGGCGTCGGCGGCCTCGAAGGCCGCGTCCTTCTGGCCCCGCTCGGCGAGGCCCTTCGCGAGCGCGACCTTCACCCGGACGGTGCCGTGCGCGGCGCAGCCGGCGGCGAGGAGAGAGGCGACGACGAGGGTGGTCCTGGCGTTCATCGGTGGCTCTGGAGCGTCGGCATGAGGGCCCTCACGATGTTCACCACCGCAGGCCCGAGGATGACGGAGAACAGCGAGGGCAGGATGAAGAGCACGAGCGGGACGCTGAGCTTCACCGGCACGGTGGCCGCCCTCTCCTCTGCCAGCTGCATGCGCCGGACGCGCATGCCGTCCGACTGGACCCGGAGCGCGTCGGCCACGCTCGTCCCGAAGGCCTCGGTCTGGTTCAGGATGGCGGCGAGGGTCTTCAGCTCCGCCACCCCGGTGCGCTCGGCGAGGCGCCGCATCGCTTCCGCGCGCCGGATCCCGGCGTTCACCTCGAGGAAGGTCTGCTGCAGCTCGCCCGCCAGGAGCGGGTGCGCGAGCGCCAGCTCGTTCGCCACCCGCTGCATGGCGGCATCGAGCCCGAGCCCCGCCTCGACGCAGGTGACGAGGAGGTCGAGCGCGTCGGGGAGGCCGCGCTCGAGCTGCGACTGCCGCTGGCGCGTCCGCCGCGCCAGCCAGACCGCGGGGAGGTAGTAGCCTGCCGCGAAGAGGATGACGCCCAGGGTGGGGCCGAGCGGCTGCGGCTCGGCGCTGCGCGCGGCGAGGACGAAGAACCCGCAGAGCCCGGCCAGGGCGGCCAGCATGCGGCTGCCGGCGAGGAGCTGGACGGCGTGCGGGCCGCGGAATCCCGCCCGGGAGAGCTGCAGCGCGACGCGGGTCGTCTCCTCCCCTTGCCTGGGTCTCGCCATCAGCGCGAGCGGGGCCATAGCGCGGGCGAGGATGGCGGCCGCGCTGGCTCCAGGGGTCGGCAGCGGCCGCTCGGGTGCCACATCTGGCGCCTCGCCCGCACCGGCGCCGCTCAGGCGCCGCTCCAGCGCCGCGCGCTGCCGCGCGCTCATGGATAGGACGCCGGCGGCGGCGAGCACGACCGCGCCCACCAGGAGGAGCCCCACCGCGATGCCAATCGGTTCCACGCTGCCTCCTAGATCTCGACCTTCGTGAGCCGGTACATGGCGAACTGGCCGACCATCCAGCAGACCGTCCCGGCCGCGAGGATGGCATTGCCGAGCGGATCGACGAAGAGCTTGGTGGTGTACGACGGGTTCAGGACGGAGAGGGCCAGCAGCATGAGGATGGGCAGCGCGCCCACCACCAGCGCCGAGGCCTTGCCCTCGGCGGTGAGGGCCCGGAGCTTTCCGTGGAAGCGGTACCGCTCGCGGATGGTGGCCGCGATCTTGTCCAGGATCTCCGCCAAGTTGCCGCCGGTCTCGCGCTGGATGACCGCGGAGATGGCGAAGATCTTGACGTCGGCGTTGGAGGGGGTGCGCGCGGCCATCCGGCGCACCCCCTCGTCGAAGGAGAGGCCGAGCCGCTGCTCCTCGAAGGCGCGCGCGAACTCGACGCTCGCCGGCTCGGGCATCTCGCGGGCGACGAGCTCGAAGGCGGCGGAGAGCGCGTGCCCGGCCCGGAGCGAGCGCGACATCATCTCGAGCGCCTCCGGGAGCTGCTCGGAGAGGCGCCGGCTGCGGCGCGCGCGCGCCGCGAGGAGCCAGAGCGTGGGGGCGAGCGCGGCGCCGGCGGCGACCACCACCAGGGCCGCCCGGCCCAGGGCGAGCGCCAGGAAGAGCCCGGTGCCGGCGAGACCGGCCGACCACCCCAGGATCTGCGCCACGGTCGCCGGCGCATCGGCCTGCTCGATGAGCTTCTCCAGCCGCTGCGCCGCCCCGATGGGCTGGAGCAGCGACTCGAGGGTGGCGTTCCGCGCGAAGCGGGCGCGGCGCAGCAGCGCCTCCCGGTCGCCCTCCGGCGCGTCGTGGGCGATGGCGCTGATGCGACGCTTCAGGTCCTGGGCGCGGCGGTCCGCCGTGAAGCGGCGGGCGTGGAGGACGGCCTCCACCGCCGCCACCGCCGCGAGCGACAGCAGGAGTGTGAGGAGCGTGGTCACGGGGCCCCCCCCAGCTCGCGCTCCATGGCCGCCACGTCGACGCCGGCGCGCTGGATGCGATCGAGGATGCGGGCCCGGATGCCGGTGGGGACGATCTCGCCCTGGACGCGGCCGATGGCGTCCACACCCCGCTGGTCGAAGCGGTAGATCTCCTGCATCGTGATCACCGCGCCCTCCGACCCCGTGATCTCGGCGACGCTCGTGACGCGGCGCCGGCCGTCGGCCCCTCGGTTGAGCTGCACGACCACGTGCACCGCGCGCGAGATGATCTGGCGGATGGCGGCGTCGGTGAGCGGCAGGCCCGCCATGCCCACCATCGCGTCGAGCCGGGACAGGGCGTCGCGGCTCGAGTTGGCGTGGACGGTGGTCATCGAGCCCTCGTGGCCGGTGTTCATGGCCTGCAGCATGTCGAGGACCTCGCTCGCCCGGACCTCGCCCACCACGATCCGGTCGGGCCGCATGCGCAGGCAGTTGCGGACCAGCTCGCGGGCGGTGATCTCCCCCTTGCCCTCGATGTTGGGCGGACGGGTCTCGAGCCGCACGACGTGCGGCTGCTGCATCTTCAGCTCGGCCGAGTCCTCGATGGTGATGACCCGCTCGTTCTCGGGGATGAAGGAGGAGAGGACGTTGAGGAGCGTGGTCTTGCCCGATCCGGTGCCGCCGCTGATGAGGATGTTCGTCCTGGCGCGCACGCAGGCGCCCAGGAACGCCATGGCCGCCGGCGTGGCGCTGCCCACCGTGACGAGGTCGCGCGCCCGCAGCGCGGTGACGCCGAAGCGGCGGATGGAGAGGGCTGGCCCGTCGATCGACAAGGGGGGGATGATGGCGTTCACGCGCGAGCCGTCCGGCAATCGCGCATCCACCATGGGTGAGGTCTCGTCCACGCGCCGTCCCACCCGCGACACGATCCGGTTGATGACCCGCATGAGGTGGTCATCGTCGTCGAAGCGGATGGCCGTGGGCTCGAGCTTCCCGGCGCGCTCGACGTAGGCGGTCCGGGAGCCGTTCACCAGGATGTCGGAGATGGTGTCGTCGCGCAGGAGGGCCTCCAGGGGCCCCAGGCCGGTGAGCTCGTCGAGCAGCTCCTGGACCATCCGCTCCCGCTCGGGCTGGTTGAGCGGGGCGCGTGCTGCCGCCACCGCCGAGCCGAGCAGCTCCCGCAGCTCCTCGCGGAGCCGCTCCGGCTGGAGCGCCTGGAGCGTCTTCACTTCCAGCTTGTCCACGACGCGCCTGTGCAGCTCGCCCTTGAGCGCGAGGTAGGCCTCGGGCGTGGCCTCCATCGAGCCCGGCTGGGAGACGCCGTTCGGGCGTTGCTTCAGGCGGTCGCTAAGTGCCATGGGCCACCGCCTTCCCGGCGAAGACGCGGCGCAGGAGCGAGGTGGGCTTCGCTTCGGCTGGTTCGGGGCCTGCGCCGCTCACGAGGTCCGCCAGCGACTCGAGGTCGTGCGCGAGCGGCGAGCGGCCGGCCTCGTCGGCGAGCAGCGCGCCGGCGTGGATCGATCGATCGACCGCGCCGTAGTCGTTCCCCACGCGGGCGGCGATGCGGAGGCCCGCCGTCTCGGCCAGGAGATCGTCCGGTATGCGCGCCTTCTTCTGGTGCCGGTTCACGACCAGGCGCACCCGATCCTCGCCGTAGCCCAGGCGGCGGAACAGGTCCGTGCAGCGGCGGGCGTTGCGGATGGCCGGGATCTCCTGGGTGACCACCAGGAGGATCTGGTGGCTGGCGTCGAGGACCGCCAGCGGCAGCTCGCCGAACCCGCGCGCGCCATCGACGATCACGTGCCGGTAATGCCGGCGCAGGAAGTCGATGAGGCGCCCCAGCGCCGGGGCGTCCACCGCCTCCGCGTCCTCGATCTTGTTGCTCTGGGCGAGGACGTGGATGCCCGACCGGTGGCGCGGCAGGGAGGTCTCGAGGAGGTCGCGGTCGAGGCGGTGCAGGTTCGCGATGACGTCGGCCACGCCGTAGGAGCCGGAGAGGTCGAGGAAGGAGAGGACATCGCCCATCTCCAGGTCGAGGTCGAGCAGGCAGGTCCGCTCGCCTCTCCGCTCCAGGGCGCCCGCCAGGTTCACGGCCAGTGTGGTCGCGCCCACCCCGCCCTTGGGGGCGAAGAGGGTCGTCACCCGACCCAGGCTCGGATCGCCCGCGGGCAGGAGCAGCGCCCGCGCCGCCTGCAGGAGGTGGTCGATGTCCGAGGCGACGGAGAACTCGCTCGCGCCGGCCCGCATGGCGCGCAGGATGAGGTCGGCGTCCTTCTCCGGCCCCACCACCACCGCCTTCACGCCCTCGGCGTTCAGGCGTCCCACGAAGGCGAACGACGCGGCGGGGTCGGGATCGACCGCCACGATGGCGGCGTCGGGCCGGCGGCCCAGCGGCTCGCTGGGTCGCGGCGGGCGCGGGAGGGAGTGGCACGCCACCTCGGGGCCGAGTCGGGCCGCCAGCGCGGCGCGCGTCTCCTCGCGCACGCTGACCAGGAGCAGATCTTGTGTCGCCATGCGTCGTGTCTCCTCAGGGTGTCGCGAAGCCGCGGTCGCCGGAGGCGCCGCCGCTCGCCCCGACCGCGTCGCGGCCGAGCAGGAAGAGGTCGAAATTGGAGGGCTCCATCCCGGAGCGATCGGTGGGGAGCGGCTGCACCTGCTCCGGCGCGACCGGCTGCGCCAGCCGCGCGGTGACCACGACGAGCAGCTCCGTCTCCTGTCGGTTGTAGGACGAGGACCGGAAGAGCGCGCCCAAGATCGGGATGCTGCCGAGCCAGGGGACCTTGTCGATCTGGGAGCGCACCTTGTCGGAGAGGAGCCCGGCCACGGCGAAGCTCTGCCCGTTGCCCAGGCGCACGGTGGTCTCGCTCTGCCGGCTGATCAGGCCCGGCACCGTCGTCCCGGCGATGGTGACCGAGCTCGAAGGGTCGAGGTCACTCACCTCCGCGGCGAGCTTGAGGTGGATGGTGTCCTGGCCCAGGACGGTCGGCGTGAACCGGAGGATGATGCCGAACTTCTTCCACTCCACGCTGATCTGCCCGAGCGTCGAGGCGAGCGGGATGGGGATCTCGCCGCCGGCGAGGAAGCGCGCCTCCTGCCCGGAGAGCGTGACCAGCGTGGGCTCGGCGAGCACCTTGGCGAGGCCGTTCGACTCGAGGAGGTTCAGCATGGCGCTGAACGGAAACGAGGGATAGCCGGAGAAGAACATGGAGAAGGCGTTCGTGAACTGCGGCGCGGGCACGTCGGGCGGCTGCCCGGACGCGGCGAGGCCGCGCGGGCCCGTGCCGGGGATGGCCGGGTTCGTGATCGTGTTGAGGAACTCGCCCGGCACGGTGCGCGAGCCGAACACGCCGCTCACGTACTTGCCATCCCGCGTCTTCTGGAAGAGGTTCACGCCGATCTCGCGCAGCCCGCTGCGCGACACCTCGGCGAAGCGCACCTCGAGCTGGACCTGCTGATTCCCGGCCACCTTCACGAAGTTCGCCACCTGCTTGGCGTGCAGCTTCGCCACCTCGACTGCCCGCTCCGGCACGCGGAGGTCGGAGGCCTCGCCGGTGAGGACGACGAGGTC
>Ga0137366_10000457_pt1 | contig 26672 bp, 24 predicted proteins | sample SagtaG_8_FD_104938 | JGI IMG/M metagenome (GOLD analysis project Ga0137366, IMG submission 104938) | Vadose zone soil microbial communities from Sagehorn Ranch, Mendocino, California, USA - Sage1_L_60_16 metaG | ecosystem: Environmental > Terrestrial > Soil > Vadose zone | place: USA...
ACTTCAACGCGAAGTTAGCCGGCGGTTCGTTCTTGTTTGATACGTCCGAGCACCCCCGAGGTCTACACCCTTTCCCGACACGCCGCTCTTCCGGCTGCGCATAGCCGCCGTTGCGGCCGCCGTAGCGGCGCACGCGCACGTTGGCCTGCTCGGCATGCGCCAAAAAGCCTTCGAGCACGCACAAGCGCGAGCAATAGCCGCCGACGAGCGCGCTCGCCTCGTCGCTGAGCACCTTCTGATACGTGCAGGTCTTCAGGAACTTTCCCACCCACAGCCCGCCGGTATAGCGCGCCGCCTTCCGGGTTGGCAGCGTGTGGTTGGTGCCGATCACCTTGTCGCCGAACGCCACGTTGGTGCGCGCGCCCAGGAACAGCGAGCCGTAATTCGACATGCGGGCGAGGAAAAAGTCGGGATCTTTCGTCATGACCTGCACGTGCTCGGAGGCGATGCGGTCGGCCTCGCGCACCATCTCGTCCTCGTCCGCGCAGACGATCACCTCGCCGTAATCCTTCCAGGCCTTGCCGGCGGCGTCCGCGGTCGGCAGGATCTTGAGCAGGCGCTCGACCTCGGCCATGGTGTCGCGCGCAAGCTTCTCCGAATTGGTCAAGAGAATCGCCGGCGAAGTCGGCCCGTGCTCGGCTTGGCCGAGCAGGTCGGTGGCGCAGAGTTCCGCATCGACGCTGTCGTCGGCGATGACCAGGGTCTCGGTCGGCCCGGCGAGCAGATCGATGCCGACGCGGCCGAACAGCTGACGCTTGGCCTCGGCCACATAGGCGTTGCCGGGGCCGACGATCATGTCGACCGCCGCGATGGTCTCGGTGCCGAGCGCCATGGCGGCGACCGCCTGCACGCCGCCGAGCACGAAGATCTCGTCGGCGCCGCCGAAATGCATGGCAGCGACGATCGCCGGATGCGGACCGCCCTGGAACGGCGGCGCGCAGGCGGCAATCCGCTTCACGCCCGCCACCCGTGCGGTCACGATCGACATGTGCGCCGACGCCACCATCGGGTAGCGGCCGCCCGGCACATAGCAGCCGATGCTGTTCACCGGGATGTGGCGGTGCCCGAGCACGACGCCCGGAAGCGTCTCGACCTCGAGGTCGTTGAGCGTCGCCTTCTGCTTCTCGGCGAAATTGCGGACCTGCGCCTGGGCGAAGCGGATGTCGTCGAGGTCGCGCTTGCCGACTTTCGCGATGGCGCGCTCGACTTCTTGCTCGCTCAGCCGGAAATTTTGCGGCGACCATTGGTCGAATTTCTGCGACAGCTCCCGGACCGCTTGGTCGCGGCGCTCCTCGACGGTGGCCAGGATCGCCTCGACCGTTTCGCGGACTTTGGCGTCCGCGGCCTTGATCGCGCTCGCGTCGAGGCCGCGCTTGAGATGCCGAGCCATGGGAATTCTCCTGTGATCGTGATGCTGCAATCGGAATGAACGGCGAGGCGCCTCAGCTCATGCCGGCACGCACGTCGAGAACGTCGATGATGGGACACTCGGACACGCGGTCGCCCGAGCACTTCGCGATCGTTCCCGCGAGCAGACCTTCGAGCTTCTCGAGATCGACGATCTTCGCCCGGATGCGCGCGAGATGATGCGCGGCGATTTCCCGCACCTCCGCACAAGAGGCCTTTCCGGGCCCGCCAAGCGCGAGCAGGGTGCGGATCTCGGCGAGCGCAAACCCGAGCTCGCGGGCGCGGCGGATGAAGGCGAGCGTGCGTGCCTCCGCGGCCCCATAGACCCGGCGCCCGCTCGCAGTGCGGCGCGGCCGCGGCAGCATCCGGATCCGCTCGTAATAGCGGATCGTCTCGATGTTGACGCCGGCAAGCCGGGAGAGCTTGCCGATGGACAAGTCCTGCGCTCGCGGGTCGGTGCCGGCCGCCATGATCCCAAGCCTTGATCCTGTAGCGGCTACAGGATGTATCCATGCCGCATGGCGGTCAACCAATCCGGTTTTGCCGGGACCACGGCCCGGACGAATGCCGCCAACGCCGGCGATCTGCCCGTACCCGAAAGCTGAGCCCTGCATGCGCGACCGCACGCTCATCACGACCGGTGCCATTGGGGCAGCGCTCGCGGCGATCTGCTGCGTGACTCCCCTCCTCGCCGTCCTGCTGGGCGCGGCGGGGCTCACGGCGTGGCTCGCCAAGGCGGATTACATCCTGATCCCGGTGCTCATCCTCGGCGTAGGCCTGCTCGCGCTGGGACTCTACCGCAGACGACTGCGGCAGCGGCGATTGGACGCCTAGCGCTTCTACTTGCGCCCCATCGCGGCGAGTTTGCGAGCGTGAGACACGCCCGGCAAGGAATCACAAACCACGTTGCCACACGGTTTGTTTAGAGCTGGTGTGCAGGTTTCATCAGTCAAAATCGGTTTTGATCGGACATGCGCGGACGGCATCTTCGCACGTTGGCTCCGCTCGCCGCGCTCTGCGCGGCGATGAGCGGCATCGGCCTGACCGCGTATGCTGCCGCCATCGTCGGCCCGCCGCGCACGCTCGAGATTTTCTCGACCGATCGATCCCCCGCAACGGGGCAGCCGAGCGCGGACTATCGTCGGCCCGCAACCATCCCTTTCCCGAAGGACAATCCCTACACGGTCGAAAAGGCCGTGCTCGGCAAGAAGCTGTTCTTCGACACGCGGCTTTCGGGTGCGAACGTGCTGTCGTGCGCGACCTGTCACAATCCGGCGTTCGGGTGGGGCGATGGTCAGCCCAGGGGCGTGGGACACGCAATGAGGATTCTCGGCCGCCGGTCGCCGACGATCATCAACGCGGCGTGGGCTCAGATCTTCATGTGGGACGGTCGGGCGGCGACGCTCGAGCAACAAGCGCTCGGACCGATGCGGGCCGAAGCCGAAATGAATCTGCCGATCGAGCATTTGGTCGAGCGGCTCTCCGCGATCGACCAATATCGATCCCTGTTCGCCGCCGCCTTCCCGAACGAGCCCATCGCCGCAGACAACATCGCCAAGGCGTTGGCGACCTACGAGCGGACCGTGGTGTCCGGATGGTCGCCGTTCGACGCGTGGATCGAAGGCGACGAGGCCGCGATCCCCGAGTCGGCAAAGCGCGGCTTCGTCTTGTTCCGAACCAAGGCAGGCTGCGTCGAATGTCACCGCGGCTGGAATTTCACCGAGGACAGCTTTCATGACGTCGGATTGCCCAGCGCGGATATCGGTCGCGGGGCTTTCGTGCCCGGTGTCGTGAAGTTGCAGCATGCGTTCAAGACGCCGGGGCTCCGAGACATCGCGCGCCGCGGTCCGTTCATGCACGACGGTTCGCTAGCGACCCTCGAGGCGGTCGTCGACCACTATGATCAAGGCGGAATGATCCGTCCGAGCCAGTCGGAACTGGTGAAGCCGCTTGGCCTGAGCGCTCAAGAGAAGGCGGATCTGATCGCGTTTCTCGAGACGCTCACGGGCAACAGCAATCCGACGACGATCCCGGTGCTGCCCCGCCGAGCGGCGAATTCCCACGAAACCCGATAACGGAAGAACTTCAAGTCATGAAAAACGCCGCGCTGTTGACCGTCATAATGCTGACCTGGGCTTCCGTCGCCGCCGGCTCATCAGAGCACGTCATTCGCCAAAAGGGCCGCACGTTCTCGGAGAGCGAAATCGGCATCAAGACCGGCGAGACCGTCGTGTTCGCCAACGACGATACCGTTCCGCACAACGTCATCTCGACCAGCGCGGGCAACGAATTCAATCTCGGCTCGCAGGTGCCCGGAACCGCTACCCCGGTCACGTTTACGGCGTCCGGCGAGGTGAGCGTGCTGTGCGGCATCCATCCGCGCATGCGGATGACGATCAAAGTATCGGACTGATCGGCGACGATCGCCGGAGGCTGCATGTCGATACGCTACAAGCTCGGCTTTGCCTTCGCTGCCGTGCTGCTGCTGGCCGGCGGGCTGGCACTCTATGGCATGCAGACGATATCCAGAACCGGCGACGCGGTGATCCGGCTGTATGACGAGCCGCTCGTGGCGGTGAATCGCGCCCGGGCGGCGGACGCGAACTTCGACAAAGCGCGCGTCACCATGGGACGCGCCATGGCGTTTTTGGACCGCGTTCCCGAGGATGAGCTGCATCGGCTCGATGCATTGGTGCGGGATGTGCTCGAAGATCTGAAGATCGTTCGGGACCGCGTGAACGACCAGCGGGTCGTCGACGCGCTCGACACGGCACAATTCTTGATCCGAGATTGGCATGAGACCGGCCTGAAAATCTTGAGACCTGCTCCGGGCGGGCTGACCGAGGTGCCGCTTGCGGTGACCGTGGCCAGAAAAGCCGATCGTGCGGCGGCGGCTCTCGACGACGTGGTCGAGCTAGGCGCGGCGCGCGGTTTCGAATTTCGCTCGATGTCCGATGCCGCGGTTGCAGCCTCGCGTTTGAGGATGATGGTCCTGGCGATGGCGACCGCGGTCGTCGGCGTCGCACTGTCGTTGGCGTTCGCCCATTCGATCAGCCGGCCGATTCGCGCTGCCACGGCCATCGCCGAGCGGGTGGCGCGCGGCAATTTCTCGGACGCGATCGTCAGCAAGCGGCGCGACGAGCTCGGCCGGTTGTTGTGGTCGCTGGCGCAAATGCAAGCGAGCCTTCGCGCCAAGGCCGAAGCCGAGCGTTTGGCCTCGCAGGCCAAGGATCGCGCCCATACGGAACAGGTGACGAAGACGGAAGGCGAGCTACGGCGCACCAGAACCTTTCTCGATACCGTGGTCGAGAACATCCCGGCCATGCTGTTCGTGAAGGACGCGCGCGATCACCGGTTCGTCCTGCTGAACCGGGCAGGCGAGGAACTGCTCGGCGTGTCCCGCGAGGCGGTCATCGGTAAGAACGACTACGACTTTTTCCCCAAAGAGGAGGCCGACTATTTCGTCTCGCGCGACCGCGAGGTTCTGCAGTCCGGGCGCCTGCAGATCATCGAGCAAGAGCCGATCCATACTCCGCACAACGGCTTGCGCCTGCTGCGGACCAAGAAGATCGCCATCTCCGACGACAACGGCGACCCGCAATATCTGTTGGGCGTCTCCGAGGACATCACCGATCGAAAGCGAGCGGAAGCGCAGATCGAACACATGGCGCGTCACGACGCGTTGACCGATCTGCCCAACCGGACGAGCTTCACCGATCGGCTTGCCTTCACGCTCGATCGAGCGGCCACGATGGGGGACCGTTTTGCCGTGCTCTGCGTCGACCTCGATCGTTTCAAGGAAGTCAACGACGTATTCGGCCATTGCGTCGGGGACGCAGCCCTGCGCGAAACGTCTCGACGGCTGCAAACGGCCGCCGAAGTCGCCTTCCTGGCCCGCATCGGCGGTGACGAATTCGCGCTGATTGCCGCGGAAGGTCCGCAACCGGCGGCCGCCGCCGCGCTCGCCAATCGCTTGTTCGCGGCCGCAGCCGACGACATGGAAATCGACGGGCGGCAGCTCCGGGTCGGCCTCAGCGTCGGAGTGGCGATCTTCCCCGTCGACGGCACCGACGCCACCACGCTGATCGGCAATGCCGATGCCGCGCTCTACCGAGCAAAGGCCGAGGGCCGGGGAACGATCCGATTCTTCGAGCGCGACATGGACGTGCGGCTGCGGGAACGTCGCGCGCTGCAGCAGGATTTGCGCTCGGCGCTCGATCGCGACGATCTCACCGTGCATTATCAGCCGCAGGCGCAAACCGAAGGTGAAATCGTCGGCTTCGAAGCGCTGATCCGCTGGAGGCACCCGGAGCGCGGTTGGGTTTCTCCCGACGCCTTCATCCCGCTGGCCGAAGAAAGCGGGCTCATCATCCCGATCGGGGAACGGATGTTGCGCGAAGCCTGTCGCGAAGCAGCGTCCTGGCCGGCTCCGCTCCGGGTCGCGGTGAATCTCTCAACCGTTGAATTCCGCCACGGCGACCTGCCCAGGCTCGTGCATTCGGTGCTGCTCGAGACGGGGCTTGCCGCGGACCGCCTCGAGCTCGAAGTCACCGAGAGCGTGCTCATCGGCGATTTTTCCCGCGCGCAGTCGATCCTGCGCCGATTGAAGTCGCTCGGAGTGCGCATCGCGATGGACGACTTCGGCACCGGATATTCGTCGCTCTCGTACCTGCAGTCGTTCCCGTTCGACAAGATCAAGATCGACAAGGTCTTCATCACGAATTTGGAACGCAACCCCCAATCCAAGGCGATCGTTCGCGGCGTGATCGGCCTTGCCAAGGGGCTCAATCTGCCGGTGCTCGCCGAGGGCGTGGAGACCAAAGCTCAGCTGGCATTTCTGCGCGGCGAAGGCTGCGACGAGGTGCAGGGCTATCTCGTGGGTCGGCCGCAGCCCATCGAGCAATATGCCGACTTGATCTGCCGCCCCGCGAAGGCCAAGCCCTCCCGCGCGATCGCGAGCTGACGTTCTTCCGCCTCACCCGGTTTTGCGTTCGCGGCCGCCCCGCAATGGCGCACCGAAGCGCTGCCGCGCTGCAAGCCCGCGCAACTGCGCCGCGTCCGCCTCAGGGTTGGGTTCGCGAACAGAAGATCCGCCCTTGAACCTGTACTTGCTACAGGGCTTACATTGCGCTCGCGCGGCCGGAGTCCGCCCGATCGCGATGGAGCTCGCATGCTCGACCAATCGGTGATCACGTGTCCGCACTGCGGCACCGCCAAGATCGAAACCATGCCGACTGACGCCTGTCGCTATTTCTACGAATGCACCGGCTGCGGCGCGATGCTGCGGCCAAAGCCCGGCGATTGCTGCGTGTTCTGCTCGTACGGCTCGGTGCCCTGCCCGCCGGTGCAGGCGGCGCGCGCGGGCAATCCGGATGCCGCTTCCTGCTGCGGATGAGCTCGGACCCGGTCGCTCACGAAACCATGGCCGCGGCTTGGCTGCCGCTGAACGCCGCGGAGAATATTTTTCGCAGGCCGTCGATGTCGTAGGGCTTGCGCAGCACGAAAAAACCTTCATGCAGCGCCGCGTCGGCGCTGCTGCTGTAGCCGGTGGTGAGCACCACCGGAATGTCCGGCCGCAAGCGGCGGGCTTCGCGTGCGAGCTCGACCCCGTTCATCTCGCCCGGCATCAGGATATCGGAAAAAATCAGCTCGATCGGCTTGCCGGCGACGAGCATCGCCAGAGCCTCCTTGGCGGTCGCGGCGTGCTCGACCGCAAATCCGAGCTGGTCGAGATAGGAGCGGCATACTTCGGCGATCTCGTCATTGTCCTCGACCAGGAGCACGGTTCCGCCTGCATGTTCGGCGAGGTGCAGTTCCTTGTCGCGAACCTCCGCGACCGGCTTCTCGCTGCTGATCGGCAGATACACCAGGACCGTCGTGCCCTTGCCGGGCGTGCTGTCGAGAACAACAGCGCCGCCGGACTGCCTGGCGAAGCCATACACCTGGCTCAGGCCCAGCCCGGTACCCTTTCCGACCTCCTTGGTGGTGAAGAACGGATCGAACACGCGCGGGAGAACTTCGCCCGGAATCCCGCGCCCGGTGTCGGTCATCGCAATCTCGGCGAAGGCGCCGGAAAGGTCCTCGGGCCCATGCTTGAGCTCCAGCCAGCGCACCCGGATCGACAGCCTGCCGCCGCCCGGCATGGCGTCGCGGGCGTTCACCGCAATGTTGAGGATCGCGAGCTCGAATTCGGCCGGATCGACCTTCACCGGACACGTCGTGCGCGGCACCTCGATGACGAGCTCGATGTCGCCGCGCAGCGACGGATTGAGCAGGTCCCGGAATTGCGGAATCCGCTGCGACAGATCGATCACTTGCGGGGCAAGCGCCTGCCGGCGCGCGAACGACAGGAGCTGGCGCGTCAGGTTCTCGCCGCGCTTCGCAGCGCTCGCGATCATGTCGAGATAGCGCACGTCGTCGGCGTCGCGCTTGCGGCGCAGCAGGCGCTGGACGCCGCCGGAGACGATCGTGAGCAGATTGTTGAAATCGTGCGCCACGCCGCCGGTCAATTGCCCGATCGCCTCCATGCGCTGCCCCTGGCGGAGCGCCGCCTCGGCGATCTCGCGCCGCTCGGCTTCCTCGTGCAGCTTGCGGGTACGGGCGAGCGCGAGCGCGAGGCTCACCACCATGATCGCCGTCGCCGGCAGGCCGAACGCCAGGCGGCCCAGCATCACGGAGCGCCATTCGCGGCGAATGATCCGGGTCTCGATCCCGGCGCTGAGATAGATCGGACGGTCGCCGAGCTTTCGCGTGGCAATGCGCCGCTCGATGCCGTCGATGGGCGAGAGTGACGTGAACACCCCGCCGAGGCGGCTCACCGCAATGGTTCTCCGGAACGCGGAGCTCTCGTCCAGCCGCAGGCTGCGGTCTGCCGGCGTCGGATAGCGCGCCAAGAACCTGCCGTCCTCGCGCACCATGGAGAATTGCGACCCCGGCAGCCGGCCGATCTGGGCATAGAAACGCTCAAATTCGGCCGGCCGGATGCCGATGCGCACGACGCCGGCAAACGCGCCTTCCGGCGTCGACCTGCGCCTGCTGACGGTGAAGAATTGATCGGTCGCCAGACGGGGATCGCGGGAAATCAGAACCTCGCCGACGTAGGCGCCGGCGCCTTGCTCGATTTGAACTCGGAAATAATCGCGATCCGCGGCGCTCAACTCCCGCGGCACCGGATAGAGCAGGCTGGAAACGAGAGGATGCCCATCGCGATCGAACAGCACGATCGATTGGATCTCCGGCGCGGTATCGTCGATCGCTTTGAGCTGGAGGTGATACGCCGCCTGGTCCGCAAGGATGCGCTCGTCCGCAACGTCCCGAAACAACTGCGCGACGTGGAGGAACGCGAGGTCGACCGCCTCGAACACTTTCGAGGCATGCTCGTGCACGACCTCGAGCGAGCGTTCGATCCGCTCGTCGGCGGTCTTCTGCGCCGCAAGATAATCGCCCCAGGACGCATAGGCGAACAGCACGAGCGGCAGAACCACCGTCCCGGCGATCGCCAGGTACAGGAGCCGCAGTGCTGCGCTTTGTGCCGGCCGCATGTCCGTTTCCGTGTCCGCAAATACCTACCACAGGCTCGGGGGGAATTGCCCCGGTTGCCCAAAGCTCGCTATTTGCAGGAGGTGCATGGGGCAACACCGCGCCCTCCTTTGCAACCTCCGTGCATCCCGCTGGGCAAGATGCAGATGAGCCGCAATGGTGCACAAGGGAAACGCCGAAATTGAAATAGCGCATGCCGCCGCATTCGCCGCAGTGTCGCCGCATTGCGCCGGTTTCGTGACGGGAGCCCCTGGTGAATAGTCCGCGTACAGGGCATGGCCGCCGGCTCGCGCGCGCGCTGATCGCGCTCGGCGCAGTGCTTCCGCTCGAAGCTCACCCCGAAGACGGGACATTCATGGCGGGCGCCTGCAAGTTCGAGACGATCGGCCCCGGCGTCGTGACCGGGGTCGTCGACGCTCGCACCTTGCTGCTCGATGGCGGCCGCGAGGCGCGGCTTGCCGGCATCGAGACCGCGGCGACTTCGCCAAATGCAGGTCCCGGTGAGATTCTGCGGTCGCTCGTCGGTCGCACTGCGACGCTGCGGCGGATCGGCGCCGAGCAGGACCGCTACGGGCGCCTGCTCGTTCATCTCTTCGTTGCCGAAAACGGCTCCGAGCGCTGGATCCAGGCGGACCTCATCGAGCGCGGCCGAGCCCGGGTGGCGCCGCGGGTCGGCGACCGGGGGTGCGCCCGCGAGCTGCTGGCGCGCGAAAGCAAGGCGCGCGAAGCCAAGCTTGGCGTGTGGGCGGAGCCGATTTATGGCATCATGCGGGCGGCCGAGCCGGCGGCGGTCGCCGCCGCGCGCGGCCGTTTCGCGATCGTCGAGGGCAAGGTGCTGTCGGTTCGGGAAAGCGGAAGCACCATCTTCGTCAATTTCGGCCGGCGCTGGACACAAGATTTCGTGGTCACCGTTGCCAAGCGCAATGAGCGCGGCTTTGCGGCGGCGGGAGTAGCGCCGGTCCGACTGCAGGGTCGGCGCGTCCGCGTCCGGGGTATCGTCGAGCAACGGGGCGGGCCGTGGATCGAAGCTACGCATCCGGAGCAGATCGAGATTCTGGAGCGCAACTGACGTAGGGGCGGGGGTGAAAGCGTTCGCGCACCGACAACGGACACGGCCGGCGCCGTGGCGCTCCCTCGCGGGGCCGCTCGCGCTTGCGCTCGTGCTCGCCGGATGCGCAGCCAGCGGGCGGTTCGATCCGCAGGTCGTGGCGGCACTTCCCGAGCCCACGAAGCAGGCCGAAACCAGCCCGGCCGCGCAGCGCGAACACCAGCGGATTCTCGCCGCCTACGGCGGCACCTACCAGGACGCGCGCGTCGAGGCGCTGATCGCGAAGACCGTGGAGCGCCTGGTCGCGGCCTCCGAGCGCCCCGATCTGCATTATCGGGTCACGCTGCTCAATTCGGCGTCGGTCAACGCCTTCGCGCTGCCCAATGGCCATCTCTATGCGACCCGCGGGCTCGTCGCGCTTGCCAACGACAACGCCGAGCTCGCTTCCGTGCTGGCGCACGAAATGGCGCATGTGATCGCACGCCATGCGGCGATCCGCGAGGACCAGGTCAAGCAGGCGGCGCTGGTCAGCCGCGTGGCGAGCGACGTGTTCAACGATCCGCAGATGGGGGCGCTGGCGCTGGCCAAATCGAAGATCGCGCTTGCGACCTTCTCGCGCGCCCAGGAGCTCGAAGCCGACGGCATCGGGGTCGGCATTTCATCGCGCGCGGGCTTCGATCCCTATGGGGCGGTGCGGTTCCTCAATTCGCTCGGCCGTAACGCCGAGCTCAGGCCGCAATCGGGCCTGAGCGCTGATCCGCGCTATCTGGACTTCCTGTCCTCGCATCCGGCCACGCCGGAACGCGTGAAAATCACCCAGGCCAATGCCCGGCAATATTCCGCGCCCGGCAGCGGCGAGCGGGAGCGTGCCGCGTATCTCGGCAGCATCGACGGGCTGGTCTACGGCGAGGACCCGAGCGAAGGCTTCGTGCGCGGCCGGCGCTTCGTTCATCCGCGGCTCGGCTTCACGTTTCTCGCCCCAAGCGGCTTCGCGCTCGACAACACGGCGCAGGCGGTGCTCGGGGTCAACCAGAGCGGGGGCGAGGCGCTGCGTCTCGACGTGGTCCAGGTGCCGGCCGAGCAGAGCCTCGCCAATTACCTGACCTCCGGCTGGATCGAGAACATCGACCGCAGCTCGATCGAATCCACGAATATCAACGGCTTTCCGGCCGCCACGGCGATCGCCAAGGGCGAGGAATGGACCTTCCGCCTCTATGCCCTGCGCTTCGGCAGCGACGTCTACCGGTTCATTTTTGCCAGCAAGCAGCAGAGCCCGGAGATCGATAAGGCCTTCCGCGACGCGGTTGCGAGCTTCCGGCGCATGACGCTCGCCGAGATCGAGGCGGCAAGGCCGCTGCGGCTGAAAATCGTGACGGTCAAGCCCGGCGACACGTCCGAGCATCTGGCGGCCCGGATGGCGATGCCGGACCGGGCGCTCGAGCGCTTCCTGGTGCTCAACGGGCTGCAGCCCGGACAGGCGCTCAAGCCCGGCGATCAGGTGAAGCTGGTAGTGGAATGAGGAGCGTTCGCCTCGCGCCGCAGGCGGGGAGAGCGAGAAGCGGCGGTCCGGAACGAAAAAGGCCCGGCCAAACGGCCGGGCCTTTCTGCATCTTCGTCGCCGATCAGGCCGCTTCGTCCTCGACCAGCGCCTCGGCGGCCTCGCCTTCCGGCTTGGGGCCGCGGCGCGGCCCTTTGGCAAGCGCCGCCTCGATCTCCTTGATGGCCTCGGTCTCGGTGATGCGCTGGACTGCGGCGATTTCACGCGAGAGCCGGTCGAGCGCGGCCTCGTAGAGCTGGCGTTCGCTGTAGGACTGCTCGGGCTGGGATTCCGACCGGAACAGGTCGCGCACCACTTCGGCGATCGCGACGATGTCCCCGGAATTGATCTTCGCCTCGTATTCCTGGGCGCGGCGCGACCACATGGTGCGCTTGATCCGCGCGCGGCCCTTGAGCGTCTCCAGCGCGCGCTTCACGATCGGCGGCTCGGCGAGCTTGCGCATGCCGACCGAAGCGATTTTCGCGGTCGGCACCCGGAGCGTCATCTTGTCCTTGACGAAATTGATGACGAACAGCTCGAGCTTGTAGCCCGCGACCTCCTGCTCCTCGATCGAGACGATCTGGCCGACGCCGTGGGCCGGGTAAACGATGAACTCGCTGGTCTTGAACCCTTGCCGCTGGGTCGCACGCGGAATGACGCGCTCGGGCAGAGCCTGGACGGGCTCCGGCGCACGCGGGGACGGACGGAGGGCCTTCTTGTTCTTCGCGATCATGCCGCTCGGAGCTCCTTTGTTCGGCTTGGTGCGGGCCACGGTCTTGGCCTTGCGTGCAGCGGGACGAGCGGCGTTTCGCGACGAAACGGCCTTGCTCCGCCTATTCCGGGCGGCAGCCTTTCGCGCAGTACTTTTCTTCGGACGTTGACGTGCTTTTCCTGCCACAGCTCGCGCGTGGATGTTCACGCTCCTCTACGGCGGTTCCTCGAAAGTCGTCCCGAAAAAATACGCTCCCCACCGGGAGCGCCTCGGGCTTCATGTTTGGCTGCTATATATACCACATTTGCCGCAAAAATCAATGCTTTGCGGCACTGCAAAACCGATTTTTCAGCGCCAAACGACCAAATCCCGGGTAGCGGTTAACACCGAGGATCGGTGCCAAAACGGCTCAAATCAGTCCCCGGTTCCCGGATTCGGGGAAAAATGCTGCTCTTTGCCCTCGACCCCCTCCCATTCCTTGGCGTCCGCAGGGGCGTCTCGCTTTACCGTGATATTGGGCCAGCTCTTGGCATATTCGGCGTTGAGGCTCAGCCATTTCTCCAGGCCGGGCTCGGTATCGGGCTTGATCGCCTCAACCGGACATTCGGGCTCACAGACCCCGCAATCGATGCACTCGTCGGGATGAATGACGAGCATGTTCTCGCCCTCGTAGAAGCAGTCCACGGGGCAGACCTCGACACAATCCATGTATTTGCATTTGATACAGGATTCGTTGACGACGTAGGTCATTGCGGCTCCGGTTCGGCGTCCACGCCCGGTGCTAGCCCAGGCGCAGGTGCCGTGCAAGACATCGGACGAATCGGGCTCGGTCGACTCAGCAAGGCCTCCAATCGAGACGATTTAGGCGGGTTCGTGCCCGACAGGCTCGCCGCCTCCTGCGGTCACACCCAATTCCTCGTACAGCAGTCGTGCCGCCGCGCCCGACCCGCGCTGGCCGGCAAAGCCGGCCACCTTCAGCACTCGGACCCCCTGATAGAGCGAGACCGTCACCACGTCTCCCAAGCGCAGCATCCGGCTTGCTACTTTCACTCTGTGGCCGTTCACCCGGACATGACCGGATGCCGCAAGGTCCGCCGCGGCCGCCCGGGTACGCACGACGCGGCTGTGCCACAGCCATTTGTCGATTCGCTGGCGGTCGATCAATCGGCTGCTCACCTCAAATATTCACCGTGCCGACGCTGAACAACGGGGCGCGTTCCCTGGCCGCATCGGATCAGGGGCGCTCTTTGCTGCCGGCTTCGAGCTGCGCCTTGAGCGCGGCGAGCTTGGCAAACGGGGAGTTCGGGTCGGGTGCCCGTTCGCGCCGCTCCTTGGCCTCGCTTCTGGGTTGACCCGCTGGGCTCCGCGTTCTTTCCCGCTCGGGCCGACGCTGCCGCGCACCCGGTGCGCCGGCCGCGGCTTTCTCCGCAACTGCTTGCGCTTGCGGGGGAGGACGTTTGCCGGCTGCAGCCGCAGCGGGAGAATCGCGGCGCTCATCCGTCCGCTCGCGCCGGCGCGAGCCGCGGGGCCGGGTCCGATCGCCGCGGCGATGCTCGGGGCGGCCGGGCCGCCAGACTTCGATCATCTCCTCGGGGTCGACCGGCCTGCTCTCGGGCCGTGCCCCATCGAGACCCGGGCCGGCATCGGCGGGAACCAATGGGTCCATGGGTCCGGCGAGCACGGGTGCCTCAGGGGTCTGCGCGCCAGCGTCGACATCGCGCTGCGCCGCCTCGGTCGGTGCGGTGAGCGCGCTCGGCTCCGGCTCCGCGGCACCTTGCTGTTCCGGCGGGCCTGGCGGGGACGAGGCAGCGCTTTGCTCTTTTGTCGGCTGCTCCGGTTTGGATTGCGAAGGCTGAGGCGCCTCTCCCGCCGATTCCGGCGGCTTGGGGCGCTGCTCCATTCGATAGCCGAGCGAGCGCAGGATCGAGGCGAAATCCTCTCCCGAGGTCCCGGTCAGCGAGGTCATGGATCCGGTCACGACGAAACCGGAGCCGTCGACGACACCGGCAGGCGTGGCGCCCGGCGTGCCGGGACGCCAAGCAAGCAGCGGACGGATCAGGTCCGCAAGCCGCTCGAGAATGTCCACCCGTACCGCGCGTTCGCCGCAGACCCGATACCCCACGACGCGATAGAGCGACTTCGGCAGCTCCTTGTCGACGGGGACCGAGGTGCGGCCGTTGGCGGCCAGACCCGGAAGCGTGTCGGCGCCCTTGAGCTCGGGATCCGCATGCTTGATCGCCCACAATTGCGCGGCGAGGACCCGCGGGGCGGGCTTGAGCAGCGCCGGCACGTACACGTGGTAGGCACCGAACCGCACGCCGTATTTCCGCAGCATGGCGCGGGCGGCCTGGTCGAGCGTCTTGACCTCGTCGGCGACCTTGTGGCGCTCGAGCACCCCGAGGGATTCGACGAGCTGAAACGCCACCCCGCGCGCAATTCCGGTCACGTCCTCGGCGCCGGCGAGCTGAAACAACGGCCCGAGCAGCTTTTCGGTATGGGCCTTCAGCCACAATTCGAGCCGGCTTTGCACGGCATCGCGCGAAGCGCCGTTCAGGCGCTCGTCGGCGATCAAGCGGACACGTGGATGCAGCACATCCTCGCCGGCAATGAGCTTGGCGACCGGCTCGCCGGTCCAGCGGATCGTTGCGTCGGAAGCCAGCACGAACTGATCGTCCGCCGCCGATTGCAGCCGATGCGCGCGATTGTCGATCTCGCCGGCCAGCGCCTTTTGGGCGGCGGCGCGCAACGCCTTGGCTTCCGGTCCGGCGGCGGCAGGATCGGCCGCGAACTGAAAGCCCGCGAGCCGGCCGATGGCATGGCCTTCGACGAAGACCTCGCCAGTCTTGGTGATGTCGGTCTCCAGCATGGTGTTTTCTCTCAGCCGCCTCACCAGCGCGCTGGTCCGGCGATCGACAAAACGCTCGATCAGCCGCTGGTGCAGAGCGTCGGAGAGCTTGTCCTCGATACCGCGCGCCACTCCCTGCCAGTGCTCGGGATCGGCCAGCCAGTCCGCGCGATTGGCCGCAAAGGTCCAGGTTCTGATATGGGCGATGCGCGTCGACAGCGTGTCGATGTCGCCATCGGTGCGATCCGCCTGCGCGACTTGCCGGGCGAACCAATCCGTCGGAATCCTACCCTCTCCGATCAGAAATCCATAGAGCGTGACGACCAGCTCGGCATGCGTCGCCGGCGCGATCTTGCGATAGTCCGGAACCTGGCAGACCTCCCAAAGCCGCTCGATCGCGCGCGCGCCATGCGCCAGCTCGCGGACCTCGGGGTCGCGGCCGGCGTGCTCGAGCACCAGCACGTCCTCGGCGACAGGAGCCCGCGTCAGCCCGGTCTCGACCGGATTTGCGGCGAGCGAAGCCTGCAGGGCCCCGAGCGAGGAAAAATTCAGGTCCGTGTTGCGCCATTGCAGCACTTTGACCGGCTCGAACCGATGGCTTTCCAGCGCCTGCACCAATTCCGGCTCGAACGGCGGGCAACGACCCGTGCTGCCGAAGGTTCCGTCGCGCGATGCGCGTCCGGCGCGTCCGGCGACCTGCGCGAGCTCCGCCGGATTGAGCCGGCGGAATTGATAGCCGTCGAACTTGCGGTCGGACGCAAACACCACGTGATCGACGTCCAGGTTGAGCCCCATGCCGATGGCGTCGGTGGCGACCAGGTAATCGACCTCGCCGGCCTGATAGAGCTCGACTTGTGCGTTGCGCGTGCGCGGGGAAAGCGCGCCGAGCACCACCGCCGCGCCGCCGCGTTGCCTGCGGATCAACTCGGCGATGGCGTAGACTTCTTCAGCCGAGAACGCGACGATCGCCGAACGCCGCGGCAGCCGCGTGATCTTCTTCTCGCCCGCGTGGGTGAGCAGGGAGAGTCGCGGGCGACTCACGATGTTGGCGCCGGGCAGCAGCTTTTCCACGATCGGCCGCATGGTGGCGGCGCCGAGCATGAGAGTTTCCTCTCGACCGCGCCGGTGCAGCATCCGATCGGTGAATACATGGCCGCGTTCCAGATCCGCGCCTAGCTGAATCTCATCCACCGCCAGAAATGCGACGTCGAGATCGCGCGGCATGGCTTCCACGGTGGAGACCCAGAACCGTGGGTTCGCTGGTTTGATCTTTTCCTCGCCGGTGACGAGCGCGACCGCTTGCTCGCCCACCGCGCCGACGATCTTGTTGTAGACCTCGCGCGCGAGAAGCCGCAGCGGCAGGCCGATGATCCCCGAGGAATGCGCCAGCATCCGCTCGATCGCCAAATGGGTCTTGCCGGTGTTGGTCGGTCCGAGAACGGCTGTCACGCCGACGCCGCGGGCGCGAACCTCACGGCTCGAGGTCGCCGGAAAGGTAAAACTCATGGCGAAGGCACGCGGGCGAGCCGCTCGACGGCGATCACGGGGCGCCCGCTCCGGCAAGAGCGTCTTGGTTCGGCCAGCCGCATTCCCTCTGAATCTTGTGCGCAGGGCATTTTCGCTTGCAAGCGAGCTTTCGAATGGAGGAGTTCGCAACCCGCGTCGCCTTCACGAACTGTCTCACGATGCGACGCAATGCGGACTGCCGTTAAGCCTTGGAACGAGTCCCGAACGAAACGCGGCCGAATCGCTGACTCGGCCGATTTCAGATTTCGTTCTCTCCATATATCGGCGAGCCAGTCGGCTCAGCTACTAGATGGGGTGCCACTGCGCTCCTCATAAGCCCCTTCATTGCGTTGTGCGGTTAACCTTTGCCCGCATCACACGATCATGCCGGAGTCAACCCCGCGGCTGCGGCTAAAACTCGTTGTCAACCGATACATTCCGTCGCAGTGCTACTGGGTCTTGAGGTCCGAGAAACCTGTGTCCGCTCGAGAAGCGGAAACGGCGGTCGTGAACTGGGTGGCCTGGAGCACCGCGGGCCCGATCGGCGTCGGCACGTACATGCGGAACGGTGCGAGCACGCGCGTGCCGGCGATCGGTGCGAACCAGATCTCGATGTCGCGCTGCTCCATCAGATATTTGATCGCGAACCGGGCGGGACGGTGTCCCGCAATCGGCCGATAGGCCACGCCGCAGACTACGACCGGACCCTGGTAACCGTGCTCCCCCTTGGCCTCGTCCATGCGCTTGAAGGAAAGCGCCAAGTCGAAGCGCTGGTAGCCGTCGAAGATCGGCAGCGTGCGCCGGCAAGCCTCGGGCGACACCACCTCGCCGTTGCCCTGGATACCGATCAGCGCGGCACTCATGGGATCGACGACGCCGCGGCGATGCGCTTCGGTCAGCGGTATCCGATCCGGACTCGGCGTTACCGCCGGCTCGGCAACGAGATCCGTTACCGCGCCGGAATTCAATCTCATGCGCACCTCGGAACTGCGGCGATCGTAGGCGGTATGGGCCGCATAGGCCGCCGGCACCAGGCGAGCTCCCGCCATGGCGCCCTCGGCGGTCGCGGTGCCGTCGCCTCGGGTGATCGCTCGCATCAGCCCGGCGACCCGGCCATCGGCAACGGCCGAGTACTGGCGATCGCGAATCTCGACGGTCCACGCGCCCTTGCCGATCGGAATACCGGCGAGCGTCGCCGCATAGTGGGCCTCGAGCTTGCCCTGGGCCCGACCGAGCGCCGGCCCGGCGATCGCCAGCGCCGAGCCCAAGAGCATGCTCAGAAGCCCAACCCGCCAGCGGGGGCGGCATGCTCCGCCGGTCGGCGATGCTCTGTTAGGGGCTGGACGCATGCGGTGCCTGTTTCGGCCGCCAAGTTCCCGCAGGCCCTGGCTGCGGTGCTGATCGGCCCCGAATGCGTCGAATCTGTGATGCCTGCGCCTGCGTTTCGCTCGCCTTGACGGTCGCCGGTGGCGTTGACTATACGTCCGCAACCCTTCCGGGCTCTTCGGGTTGGGCTGAGCGCTCGCCTGCAAGGCGGATCTCCGGCTCGGGTCCAATGAATCGATGGAGGAACTCGGCCCGGGAGTTCCGCCGAGACGGAGTTTCACGTCATGTCCCGCCGCTGCGACCTGACCGGCAAGACTGCGCAGACCGGCCACAAGGTGAGCCATTCCAATCGCAAGACCAAGCGGCGGTTCCTGCCCAATTTGTGCAACGTCACCCTGATGTCCGACGCGCTCGGCCGCTCGGTGCACCTGCGAGTCTCGGCGAACGCGCTCAAGTCGATCGATCATCGCGGCGGACTCGACGCGTTCCTGGCCAAGGCCAAGGACGAGCAATTGGCCCCGAAGGTGCTCGAGCTCAAGCGCCAAATCGCCAAGAAGCGCGCCGCGGGCTAACAAACCTCTCTCGCCGCGAGCAGCGAGGAAGAACCCGCTCCTCGGCTCACGCTACGCGTCGGCGCGGGTTGGGCAGACGCGGTTCCGCCGGCGCCTGCTCGTCGAACAGCTCGGCCAGCTTATCGGTCATCGCGCCGCCCAGTTCCTCCGCGTCGACGATCGTCACCGCGCGGCGGTAGTAGCGGGTCACGTCGTGGCCGATCCCGATCGCGATCAGCTCCACCGGCGAGCGCGTCTCGATATCCTCGATCACCCAGCGCAGGTGGCGCTCCAGATAATTGCCGGGGTTCACGGAAAGCGTCGAATCGTCGACTGGCGCGCCGTCGGAAATCATCATCAGGATCTTGCGGGTCTCGGCGCGGCCGAGCAGGCGCTTGTGCGCCCAGTCGAGCGCCTCGCCGTCGATGTTCTCCTTCAGCAATCCCTCGCGCATCATCAGGCCGAGGTTCTTGCGCGCGCGCCGCCACGGCGCATCGCCGGCCTTGTAGATGATGTGGCGCAGATCGTTGAGCCGGCCCGGGTTGGCCGGCTTGCCGGCGGCAAGCCACGCCTCGCGCGATTGACCGCCCTTCCAGGCCCGGGTGGTGAAACCGAGGATCTCCACCTTGACCCCGCAGCGCTCCAGCGTGCGCGCCAAAATATCCGCACAGGTGGCCGCGACCGTAATCGGCCGCCCGCGCATCGAGCCGGAATTGTCGAGCAGCAGCGTTACGATGGTGTCGCGGAAATTCGTGTCCTTCTCGTGCTTGAACGACAAAGGATGCAGCGGGTCGACAATCACCCGGGAAAGGCGCGCCGGATCCAACACCCCTTCCTCGAGGTCGAACTCCCACGCGCGGCTCTGCTGCGCCATGAGCCGACGCTGCAGGCGGTTGGCGAGCCGGGCGACCACCCCCTGCAGATGCGACAGCTGCTTGTCGAGATAGCCGCGCAGCCGATCGAGCTCTTCCGGCTCGCACAGATCCTCCGCCGCGACGATCTCGTCGAATTTGCCAACGAATGCCCGATAATCCGGCCCATGCGGCTCGTTCGGCCCGGAATGACGCGGGCGCCACGGCTCGCTCGCCGTCTCCGCGTCGCTCATGTCGGCATCCTGGGGCATGTCGGCGGCTGGAGCGTCGGCCGCCTCGGCGGCGCCTTCCGGCAATTCCTCGGCGGCAACCTCCGCCTCCTCGACCGTCATGCCGTCGGCCTCATCCGACTCCCTGGCTTGACCGTCATCGCCCGCCTCGTCGGGCCTCAAATCCTGATCGCGGCTCTCCTGCTCGTCCTCCTCGGAATCGTGGCGGCGCTCCTCCCCCATTTCCAGGGAATCGAGCAGGTCATGCACCACATCGCCGAAGCGGCGTTGATCCTCGACCAGCCTGCCCAGTCGATCGAGATCGCGGCCGGCGCGATCCTCGATCCAGGGACGCCATAGGTCCACGAGCTTTCTGGCAGCGGGGGGCGGCGCATGACCGGTGAGCCGTTCGCGCACCATCAGGGCTACGGCGTCCTCGATGGGAGCGTCGGCGCGATCCGTGATGTCGTCGAACTTGCCGCGATGAAAACGGTCGTCCAGCATCGCCGCGAGATTTCGCGCCACTCCCTCCATGCGGCGCGCCCCGATGGCTTCGACGCGGGCCTGCTCGACGGATTCGAACACCGAGCGGGCCTGCTGGCCGCCCGGCATCAGCCGCCGATGCACCGTCGGATTGTGGCAGGCGAGCCGAAGCGCGATCGAATCCGCGTGACCGCGGACGATCGCCGCCTCGCGCCCGCTCAGCTTGCGCGGCGGCTCGGGCAGGCGAGCCTTGCCGGCGGCCAGGCCCGGACGCTCGGCGGCGAATCCGACCTCGAGCTCGGGCCGCTTGGCGATGGCGCGAAGGCAGCTCGCAACCGCACGCTTGAACGGCTCCGTCGGAGCCTCTCTTGCGGGATTCTTGACCTTTGAATTGGAGCTCATGGTGCTCGCTCTCCCGCGGGAGAGCAATTCAGCTCAGCGCGACGTTCACCGAGGATTCCGCGAGCTCGGTGTTGAAGCAGCGCTGGTAGAATTCGGCAACGATCGGTCGCTCCAGCTCGTCGCATTTGTTGAGGAAGGTGACGCGGAACGCAAAACCGAGCTCGCCGAAGATGTCGGCATTCTCCGCCCAGGTAATCACGGTGCGCGGGCTCATCACCGTCGAGATGTCGCCGTTCATGAAGGCATTGCGCGTGAGATCCGCAACGCGCACCATCTTGCTGATGGTGTCGCGTCCCTCCGCCGTGCGGTAAGAGCGCGCCTTGGCGAGAACGATGTCGACCTCGTTGTCGTGCGGCAGATAATTGAGCGTGGTCACGATCGACCAGCGGTCCATCTGTCCCTGGTTGATCTGCTGCGTGCCATGATAGAGGCCGGTGGTGTCACCCAGCCCGATGGTGTTGGCGGTCGCGAACAGCCGGAACGCCGGATGCGGGCGAATCACCTTGTTCTGATCGAGCAACGTGAGCTTGCCCGAGACTTCGAGCACGCGCTGGATCACGAACATCACGTCCGGACGGCCGGCGTCGTATTCGTCGAACACCAGCGCGACGTTGTGCTGAATCGCCCATGGCAGAATGCCGTCGCGGAATTCGGTGACCTGCAGGCCGTCGCGGATGACGATCGCGTCCTTGCCGATCAGGTCGATGCGGCTGATGTGGCTGTCGAGGTTGACGCGCACGCACGGCCAATTCAGCCGCGCCGCAACCTGCTCGATATGCGTGGATTTGCCGGTGCCGTGATAACCGGTGACGATGACCCGGCGATTCTTGGCGAAGCCGGCGAGGATCGCTAGCGTGGTCGGGCGATCGAAGCGATAATCCGAATCGACATCCGGCACGTGCTCGTCGGGTTCGGAATACGCCGGCACCTGCATGTCGCTGTCGATGCCGAACACCTGCCGAATCGACACCTTCATGTCCGGCAGCCCCATCGGTTCCTGGGTCGCAATATTGTTCATTCCGCCTCCGTGTCCCGGAACGCGCCGAGATCCGCTTTGGTTCGGCCGTGCGGCACCGGCCGATTCCCCCAAACTAGCAGGAACACCCCGCCAAAGAGAAATCCCGCCGCCCGAATCAGCACCAGCCTACGGACTTCAGATAATTGTAGGCCTGAATGATCTCCCGCAACTGGTCCTCGCAGGAGCGGTCGCCGCCGTTCGCGTCGGGATGATGGCGTTTCACCAGGACCTTGAACCTGGCCTTGATATCGGTGGAGCTCGCGCTCGCTTCCAGCCCCAGCACGTCGAGCGCCTTGCGTTCGGCGTTGCGCACGACGCGGCCCTCGGATGCGTTGCGCTCCGCCTGGAACCGCGAAGCGCCGCTTGGATCGCGGAACAATCCGAATGGATCGTCTGCGAAAAACTGCCAATTTCCGTTCTGCGGCCCGCCCGCGGCGGAATGCTTGCCGTTTACGCCGATCTTCCAGGTCGGACGATGGCCGGTGATGGCCTCTTTCTGGTAACGAGAAATCGCGTCTTCGCTCATCCCGGCAAAAAAATTGTACGAATGATTGTAATCGCGCACGTGATGAAGGCAGAAGCGCCAATATTCGCCCTCCCGCAGGCGCCCCTTCGGCGCGCGATGGGTGGCGTCCTCGCGGCAATCGGGCCAGTCGCAGGCCGGATAGCCCACTTGCGGGCGGCGGTCCTCTGCAGGCTTGACCCGGATACGGTCGAACAGGGGCGAGTCGAATTTCATGGCCACCGATTATGCGAAACGGACACTGCCGGCCGCAAGCGGTTGAATGGGCATAGGCCGGCTTTTGCGGCGCGGCGGAACCCGGTATCGCCCTCTTTTTGCTCCGCGCTGGGGCAAAACCGGCCATTGACCGGATAAATCCGGCCGCTTAAGCCCAATCCATGCGGCTTGCCGAACTCATCACACGAAAGTTGACCGAAGCTTTCGCTCCGGAAAGCGTGCGGGTGATCGACGAATCCCACCAGCACGAAGGCCATGCCGGCCACCGGCCGGGCGGCGAGAGCCATTTCCGCCTGTATATTGTGTCGGAGGCGTTCCGTGGAAAGAGCCGGCTGGAGCGCCACCGCATGATCAATGCGGCGCTCGTGGCCGAGCTCAGCGGCGGCGTGCACGCGCTCGCAATCCATGCCGCGGCTCCGGGCGAAGGACTTGCCTGATGCTCACAGGGCCCGCGCCGGCTGCGGCCTGCGGCCGAGCGGCGTGATCCGCAAACCCGTGATGCGGTTGCGGTCGCGGCGCAGCACCTGAAAACGAAACCCGTGGAACGTGAAGCTTTGACCCGGCTCCGGGATCGAACGGGCTTCGTGAATCACCAGGCCGGCGATGGTGGTGGCTTCCTGGTCGGGCAGGTTCCAGTCCATGGCCCGATTGAGATCGCGGATCGGCACGCCGCCATCGACCGTGACGGAGCCGTCGAGCTGCGGCTTCACCCCTGGAACCGCGACATCGTGCTCGTCCTCGATGTCGCCCACGATCTCCTCGAGAATATCCTCGAGCGTGACGAGGCCCATGACCTCGCCGTACTCGTCGACGACCAGGGCGAACGGAGTCTTGCGGCGGCGAAAGGCCTTGAGCTGCTCGGCGAGCGGCGTCGTATCCGGCACGAACCAGGGCGGCAGCGCGACCGCGGCGACGTCCACCCGGGACAGATCGCCCCCGGCGGCCTGGATCGCGCGCAGCAGATCCTTGGCGTGCAGGATCCCGATGATGTTTTCCGGGCTGTCCCGCCACAACGGCACCCGGGTCACCGGCGCGGCGAGCACCTCGCGCACGATCTCCTCGGCCGGCTGATCGGCGTCCACCATGATCATTTCGGTGCGATGGACCATCACGTCGGAGACTTCGAGCTCGCGCAGATCGAGCAGCCCCCCGAGCATGTCGCGATCGAGCTTTTCCACGCCTCCCTCGCGATGCAGCAGATCGACCGCGCCGCGCAGCTCTTCGTGCGCGGAGAGGATCGGCAGATTCTCGCCGATGCGGATTCCGACCAGCGACAGGATCCACCGCACCAAAGCTTCGATCGCCATGAGCACCGGGCCGAACAGGCGCACCACCCACTCGATCGGCTTGGCGACGATCAGCGCGATGCGATCGGGCGCGTTGATCGCCGCGGTCTTGGGCAGCACTTCGGCGAAGACCACCAGCAGGACGGTCATGAAGACGGTCGCATAGATCACGCCCACGTCGCCGAACCAGCCGAGAAAGATACCGGTGGCCAGCGCAGAGGCCGCAACATTGACGGCGTTGTTGCCGAGCAGCAGTGCGCCGATGAACCGTTCCCGCGTCTGCAGCAGGCGATTGACGATCGCGGCCCGCCGGTTGCCCTGCTTCTCGAGTCGCAACATGCGCGCGCGCGAGGAGGCCGTGAGCGCCGTCTCGCTGCCCGCAAAGAAGAACGAGAGCAGGACGCACAACAGAACGATGAGGGCGGCCAGCCAGTCCGGAAGGTTCATGGCTCTGCAAGTTTCTCGGCGAGGAAGGCGCGGACCTGCGAGGCATCGACGTCCGTGGCGACGAAACTTGCGCCGATGCCGCGCGCGAGGATGAAGGTGAGCTTGCCGCGCCGCACCTTCTTGTCCTGGGCCATCAGCTCCATCAGTCCGTCGGGTCACGGCAGGCTGTCGCGGATCGATGCCGGATGCGTCGGCAGACCCGCTGCCGCCAGATGCCGCGCGACGCGCTCGGCCTCGCCTTGCGGCAGCAGGCCCAGCCGGGCGGAGAACGCGAACGCAAGCACAAGCCCGATTGCGACCGCCTCGCCATGGAGCAGGCGATCGGAAAATCCGGCAGCAGCCTCCAGGGCGTGCGCGAACGTGTGGCCGAGATTGAGCAAGGCCCGCTCGCCGCTTTCGCGCTCGTCGCGGACGATGATGGCGGCTTTGGCGCGGCAGCTCTTTGCGATCGCGTGCTCGCGCGCGGGAGTTCTTGCGAACACCTCACGCCAGTTCGCTTCGAGCCAGGCAAAAAATCCGGCATCGTTGATCAGGCCGCATTTGACGACCTCGGCATAGCCGGCCCGGAACACGCGGGCCGGAAGCGTGTCGAGCAGCGCGGTATCGGCCACGACGAGGGCCGGCTGGTGGAAGACGCCGATCAAATTCTTGCCGTGGCGGGAATTGATCGCGGTCTTGCCGCCGAGCGCGGAATCGACCTGGGCGAGCAGGGTCGTCGGCACCTGAACGATCTCGAGGCCGCGCCGCACGATCGCCGCCGCGAAACCGGCAAGATCGCCGACCACGCCGCCGCCGAGCGCGACGACCACGTCGCCGTGTTCGACGCGGGCCGCGATCAAACCTTCGCAGACCTGCTCGAGCACGCTCCAGCTCTTCGAGCTTTCGCCCGGCGGCACGACCAAACGCGTGGAAGGGATGCCGGCGCGTTCCAGGGCGGCCTCGGCGGCGCCGAGATGGTGCGACGCCACGGTGGAATCGGTGATGATGGCCGCCGACGCGCCGGATCTCAGCGCCCCGATCCGCTCGCCCAGTCCGGCGAGGGCGCCGCGGCCGATGATGACGTCATATCCGCGAGCGCCGAGCGCCACGTGGACCAGGGCCGGTTCGCTCGAACGCACGGGGACCGTCATGACGATTTCTTGTCCTGCAGGGCGGCATCGTCCGGGCCGGCGCCGAGCCCCAGCCGGTGGGCGAGCGCCGCCAGGATCTCCTCGACGATGGTCTCATGCGGCACTTCCCGGGAGTGGACGCTGGCGTCGGCCTGGGCGTAGATCGGATCGCGCTCGGCCATGAGTTTCCGCAGCGTTTCCGCCGGGTCCGAGGTCTTGAGCAGCGGGCGATCGTTGCGACGCTTCACGCGCCGGAACAGCACGTCGAAATCCGCCTTCAGCCAGACCGTAACGCCGTTGCGGCGGATGATGCCGCGAGTCTCCGGGTTCATGAATGCGCCGCCTCCCGTCGCCAGCACCTGCGGTCCCGCCTCGAGCAGGCGTGTGATCACCCGCGTTTCGCCGGAACGGAAGGAAGCCTCGCCATAATTGGCGAAAATGTCCTCGATGGTCATGCCGGCCGCGGCCTCGATTTCCGCATCGGCGTCCACGAACGCAATGCCGAGCCGGGCGGCGAGCCTGCGCCCGATGGAGGATTTTCCCGCCCCCATCATGCCGATGAGCACGATCGAGCGTCTTCCGAGCGCCGCGATCAGCGCGGCTTCCGACGGCGAGGCGGTCATCTCCTTTTGCATGGCGGAGCGCACAATAGAACCTTTGCAGCCGGCGCCGCCACGTCCGCAACTCCTATACACCCGCGGCCGACCCACTTGCCAGTTGTGCCCGAACATGTTGGTTACGGATATTCGCGGAGAAACGGTTTGGCGATGTCCCGGGCAGCAGCGCGCCCGAGCGGGAACCATTAGGGATCACCGACATGCCAGGATATCCGCGGCAGACCGGCAATCGCCGCGCGTCGCGCGCGGGCGAGCGTTCCTGACATGCCGAGCCTGTTGCGCCTCCTCGTAGTCTTGGGCCTGCTCGGCGGATTGACCTATGCGGCGATGTTCGCGCTGGCGAATTTTGTCCAGCCCAGGCCGCGCGAGATTACGGTAACGATTCCCCAAGATCGGCTCGCTAAACCACATTGATGCCGCCCGGCGGGCGGCGTCCGGGAAATTTGTCGGGAACTGTCATGGCGCGATCGGCAAAATTGTCCGATGACAGGCTGATCGAGCTTTTTCTCGACATGCTGGCGGCCGAGCGCGGGGCGGCGAAGAATACGCTGCAGGCCTATGCCCGGGATCTTGCGGATTTTTCCGCGCACCTCGCCGCGTGCGGCCGCGCCATCGCGGGCGCCAAGAGCGAGGACGTGCGGGCCTATTTGACCGCCCTTGCCCAGCGCAAGCTTTCGCCGACCTCGGTCGCGCGCCGGCTCTCGGCGATTCGCCAGCTTTATCGTTTCCTGTACCTGGAGGGCCATCGCGCCGATAATCCGGCCGGTGCGATCGAGGGTCCCAAGCGGGGCCGTCCGCTGCCGAAAGTCCTGTCGATCGCCGAAGTCGACCGGCTGCTGGAGGCGGCCCGCGCCAGGCTCGAGCCTCCGGGCGAGCCGTTCCCCGAGCGGTTGCGCGCGGCGCGGCTCATCTGTCTGCTCGAAGTCCTATACGCGACCGGATTGCGGGTGTCCGAGCTCGTCGCGCTGCCGACTTCCGCGGGCTCGCGCGATGCGCGGGTGCTGATGGTTCGCGGCAAG
>Ga0137366_10000461_pt1 | contig 26627 bp, 27 predicted proteins | sample SagtaG_8_FD_104938 | JGI IMG/M metagenome (GOLD analysis project Ga0137366, IMG submission 104938) | Vadose zone soil microbial communities from Sagehorn Ranch, Mendocino, California, USA - Sage1_L_60_16 metaG | ecosystem: Environmental > Terrestrial > Soil > Vadose zone | place: USA...
CACCGCCCCGACCAGAACCGTCACCCACGAGATCGTCCTGCACCGGCTCCCGGTCAGCCGCGACGGCCGCTCACCCTGAGACGATCTCTCGAGAGGAGATGATCTATTAAAGACGCGCCATTGACCGTCGGCGCCGCGGCCATTCTGGCCGAGACCGGCGACCCGGGCCGCTTTCACAGCCCCCGGGCGGTGGTCAAACATGCCGGACTCTGCCCCCGGGACAACGCCTCCGGCGCCCACCAAGGCAAGACCCCGATCTCCAGCAAGGGCCGGCCCGCGCTGCGGCTGGCCGCCTCGCGGGCGATCTGGGCGGCGCTGTCGAACAACCCGGTGCTGGCCGCCCGATTCACCTACCTGACCACCCGCGAGCACAATCGGCTGGCCCGACAACAAGCCCGCACCGCCTGCGCGGCAGCCCTCCTGCGCTGGCTGCACGTCGTCGTCACCCGCAGAGTGCTCTGGGACCCGGCCATCGCCGCCGGCACGAAGCCGCTGCACGCCGCCGCCTGACAGTCCACATCAGACTCCGTAGCGACGACCTCAAACCTGGGCGGGGCAAGCCCGACCAACCCTCGAGGAACCAACCTCGCGCGGAAGCATGGGCAGCCCCGCTCGTCTCCTCCACCAACTCGATTGCACGCTGCCGGGACCAACCCGATTACCAGCGAGGTAGAGCACGAGGAGACGGACGGCGCACCCGCCCACCACTTGACTACTTGCGTTACGGGTGGTTCCGGCGCCGGTCGCTGGGCGGCCGGTTCTGGCCGCGATTGGACTGTCGGCTGCGGTCCGTGGCGGTGGCGGGTTGGGGCAGGTGGCGGGTGAGGGTCGGTGTCGCCGGCGGGTGAGCGGACCTGGTCGCCGGCTTGTTTCGCACTCCGGCGACTGGGGCTCGACATGCCGGAGACTCCAGATCCTGGGGTTGATGGCGGCGTGCTGTGCCGCGCGCTCGCGGCTGTCCGGCGCGGCGACAGCAACGCGGTCGGGGCCGCGCTCGCCGTGGCACCGGCGCTCGGTGGCCGCCTGGAACGAGGACGGGCTACGTTGCTCGGCGTGGCCGTAGGCGCCGTGACCACCGATCATGCCGATGGGCCAACGACCAGCCCGGCACGGCGCATCGACGTCGTCCGGTTGCTGATCGACGCCGGGGATGATCCGTCGGTGCCGCCTGCTTGAACTGAGCCGCCGCGGCCGGCACCCCGCCGATGTGGGCGAAGGCGGGCGACACCATCACGCTACCCCAAAGCGGACGGCACCGGCGAGGTCGACCGACGGGCACCCCTCGGATCGCCTGCCGATCCGCACCCGACGACCTACTGCCCATCCGCCTGCCTAGCAACGTTCGCAGTCCTGAACGCGGCATCCAATCGAAGATCGACTGTGCAGACCACGTTGCGGGGGAGTCGCGGGTGCGAGTTGAATCACGAACGTGTCCAGCGTGTGGCCAGGAGCCACGACAACCCTCTCGGGCATTCTGATCGGCGGAGCAATAACCTATGTGGGTCAGGCGCTCAATAGGCGACGCGAGAGCCGTCGCGAACTGTATGGCGATTTCGCCGGAGAGTGCCGGGTCTGGTTCGTATCACTTCTTCGGGTGAACTACACCGTGGAGAATCATTGGGAGAACGACAAGCGCCTTCCTCATTGGGACAGAGCTAATGACATGAAGGCAACAGTGTTCGGCTTACGAACTCAAGTGAGTCTTCTTGCGACAAGGCCCACTATTAAAGCAGCCGAGTTGCTGGAGCGATATCTGGAGAGCTTGGACAAGAAGATATATGAGCGTGAGCACCGGCCGCAGGCGGTGTCACCAATCAGTGAGGACGAATGCAAGCGAGAGTTTGAAACCCCCCTGAAGAACTTCCTCGACGCGGCCGACAATGAGCTAAGGATTTTCAGACGCGTCAGGGGCGGATCCAGCGTGAGCGGTGGGGCTGGGCTATCGGGGTAACGGCCAGCACGACGGCCGTTACCGGGCGGCACTTGCCAGCCCACTCCTTGCGCTTGTCCGGCCGCGCGACTGAGGCGACCCTGACCGCACGACCTTTCAAACGCCACGAACGACGATTTCAGTCGGCGAGTTGTACATCGGCTGCGACGACGAACGGCCTGGTCAGGCCGACTGGGGAGTCGGCATCTGTCTTAGCCAACTCGTGCATCGTCTCGACGTGGACAGTGGTGCGCCGGGCACAGCCGTGAGCTGCGGCGCGAGCACTACCAAGCTCGACTACACATCTGGCCATAGGCATTACTGGGGCGACGTTGTAACCCCTTGGGCCAGCCACTAATGGTCCAGTACCCGCACACGCCGCCAACCGTTCGTGGACCGACGCTGCCGCCAGCTACCGCAGGGCCCGACACTCGAGGTCCCTGGGTGGCGGAACGGCAGCTGCGGCGGTAGGCCAATGGCTCGAGCACGCCGAACAGCTGCGCGTCGAGTTAGGCGTCCGGCTCGCGGATGACCTACTCAGCCAGGCAGCGACAATACGGCAGATACTTGACCGGCGCTGGTTCGTCCCGATGACCGGGCGCCGCGGCTGAACCACCAGTCCCGAAGGCGGAGGGCACCGAAGATCCTCCACCCGCGGCAGCGCCAGGCGTCGGGGCTCAAACGCTCGTCCCGCCGTACAAGACCCAGAAGGGTTGATCAGGTAACCGCACACGCCGCGATGACAAGATGCGGCCAGACGACCGTCAGTCACAGCCGCCGTCGTCGGATCGTTGTCCGGGATCCCCCCTGGCGACATAGGTCCCTGTCGTGAGCGGGCGGGACAAACTGCCGTGACGGCCATGCCCGCCCAAATGAAGACTCGGTCGGCCCCGACCTCCTCTGGCGCGCCGACAATCTCACAGCCTGCCGCTGCGGGCATTCGTTACCGCGGCACTGGCGCCGGCAGCGCGACGGACAGCCGAGCCCGCAGCCAGGAGGCGTACATCGCTCCCCAGACGATGGGGCCCTGGTAGCTGAGCGTCTGCCCGCTGCCGAGGTCGACGATCGCGGGCAGGAGGAACGCCGCGAACTCCTTCTTCGGGCGGGCAGTGACGGCGGCCCTGGCCTGCTCGGTGACGCTCTGCGCGACCAGCGCGGGAATGATCGCGACCCCGCTCTGCAGGCCGCGCAGCGTGCCCTTCGTCGCCTTGGCATAGCCCACCGCATCCCGGCTAATCGCGGCAAGCTGGGCATCGGTGGCAACCTCGGTGGGATACAGCACGGTGAACAGATGCACCTTCGTGGCCAGCCACAAGATCCGGAACTTCGACTGATAGCCAACCAGCGCCGTCCCGCCCGGCAGCGCGACGCGAGACACCTCGCTGCCGTCGTCCTGCAGGCGGCGGCCCGCGGCCCGCAGGTATTCCTCCGCGTTCATGGGGCCAGACCTTACCCACTCGATGCCCGCCCGGCGGCCACGAGTCACGCCTCGGGCACGCCCGGGCACGGCACAGCTCGTCGCGCCTCAACTCATCCCCCTTGATCAAGCAACCTCATCCGCCGCTGACAGCTGCATGGGCTCGACGCTGTCGTGGCGGAGGGCATCGGCGTGGCTGTGGCCGCCATCGGCAGGCTCGGGCGGCGCCGGTTTACCACGGGGCCAGCCGTATCGAGAACGGGACGCAGAACAGAGGGCGACTTGCTGTGGCACGGCGGGCAGCCGGTCACCGCGGGGTTTGGAGTGGGACGTGCTGCCACCTGGTCGCGCTCGGAGCCGTGTCGCCGATGCCACGGCCACGGGGCGGGACGCCGGATCGGACCCGGCGGTGGGTTGTCGTCAACGTCGGGCGCTGCGGGGGCGTCTATGGGGCAGCCTGCGGCGTGTGGCGTCGCATTCGACAGGGGGTTCTCGGATGGCACGGACTGGTTGTTTTCGGCCTGCCTTGATCTGGTTTTCGCTGGCCGGGCGGGCCGTTGTCGGGTCCGACGGTCGTGGTGTGGCTCCGCGGCGCGGTGATGGAAGCGGCACGGGACGCGGTGCCAGCAGCGCGGTAGGACGGGTACGGGCTGTGGCACCGGTTGTGGTCCTCGCGGTCGTGTTGGTTGGTCTTACCGGTGCCTGCGGCGCTGGTCCCAGACCGGCGGAGGGGGCGGCGGGTCCGACCGCCCAGGTCCCGGGCACCCGGACGACACTTGCCGGCCAGCCGTCGCCGTCCTCGTCGTCGGCACCGCGAACCGCTCGGCCGCTTCGGTCTGCCCCGGCTGGCGGGCCGGTGCCGGCCGGGTTCAGGGCCTGGTCGGTGACGTTCGTGTCCGACCGGGAGGCCTACCTGCTCGGCGACGCGCCGTGCCGCCGGCCGCCGTGCACGTCGGTGGTGCGCACGCTGGACGGTGGGCGCAGCTGGCGGGGGGTGCCGGCGCCCCGGGCGCTGCTGCCCGCGGATCCCGAGTTCTTGGCACCCAGTTCGCCTGACACCGTCCGCGACATCAGGTTCGCCACCGGGCAGGACGGCTACGCGTTCGGTGCCGGTCTGTGGACCACCCACGACGGGGCCCGGTCCTGGCGGCGGCTGACCAGCCTCGGCGCCGTGGTGGACCTGGCCACCGATGGCCGCACCGTGTACGCCGTGGCGTCGGACTGCACCGTCAGCGGCCGGCCGTGCCTGGGTACCCGGCTGCTGAGCTCGCCGGTCTCGACCGACGCGTTCCGACCGGTCACCGGCCTGGCATCCGGCGACGGTGACGGCGCGGTGTCCACCGGCGGCGGAACGACCGTCGTCACCCTCAACGGCGCACGCTACGTCCGGCGCGGCACCGGCGGCTGGACCCGAATGGCTGAGCCGTGCCAGGCCCTGGGCGGGCCGGTGGTGGCGCCGGCGTCCGGTAGGACGGTGACCGCCTACTGCACGGAGGGCGCCGCCGGTTCGCTGTTCCTGACCGTCCGGCAGACGACCGACCTGGGTCGGCTGTGGGTCACCATCGCTGGCCGCCCGCTGCAGCTGCCGGACGGCCTGGTGACGCTCACCGCCGGCAGCGCCAGCATGCTCGCCGGCGCCTCGGCCAGCCGGGACCTGCTCGGCCGCATCTCGGTCAGCCGGGACGGCGGCCGGACCTGGGCGGATCCACCGCTGCCACACACCGCAGCCGGCTGGCGCTACGTCGGGGCGCGTTCCGCCACCGCCCTGGTGGCGTTGCCGGAGCCGCCGGCCGCAGTGCTCTGGACCAGCGACACGGCCGGGCGAACCTGGATGCCCCACCCGATCCGGTAGCGAGGCAACTTCCACTCTGGACTTGCCGGTGCGGTTCGGAGCACATGGTTCATCGATCGCGCCCGCTCGCGGGGCGGGCAACGCTAGACGGAGGACCGATGCCGGTGTCGTAGGCACCGGCGGTACTGCCCAGAACGCCGGCGGGCCGGAACTGGTGAGCTTGTGGTCCCCGGCTGGTGAAGGTGGTGCACCTCGCCAACGTCGCCGCGGAGCATACCGGCGTCAGCCAACTTGTCCGCCGCAGTCTGGCATTTGATCGCAGCAGAGGCTTCCCAGACCGGCCCCGGGCCGCCCAGGGAGCGTCGGGGATCACAGGGCCCGCGCCGATGGACCCCCGACTTTGCCGCGATGAGCTATCCGACGCTGGGCGGTGTGCGGCCCGGGTATGGCGGAGCCACGACGTGGTCGTCAAGACGATCGAAACGACCCGTACCAGCAGCGGCCTGCGTGTCGAGGCGGCGCTGGACACCGGCGACTACCCGGTCGGTGTCGGGATCAGCAAGCAGCGATTCGACGCCTTACCGCTGCACCGGCACGCCGTGCACGGCACCTGGAACTACACCCTGCAATCCCGACCAGCTTCCTGCGCCACCGAGGCGGCACCAGCCGCGTCGGGCAGTCCCGCCGACCGCCGCCGAGCCATGCTCGACCGGCTGGCCGACCCCCGGCTGACCGGCATGACCAGCCCCGAACTGGCGCAGTTGGCCGCTGCCGTTGCCCCGCTCAGGCCGCCTGCACCCAACAACGCCACACCGAACAACGCCAGGGTCGAGCCCGGCGGGCCACCGGCAGCCCACGCAGCAAACCACTGTTCGACGACGCCGCCCGCGTCCTGATCACCGTGGTCTATCAGCGGCAGGTCTGCTCGATGAACGTCTTGGCCGACTTGCTGGAGGTCACTCCCACCTGCATCGGGGACCTCGTGAAGCAGACCCGTGAAGTCCTCGAAGACCACCGCCACAACCCCGGGTTCGCGTCGATCCGTTTCGGCGCCGCCGGCGACCTGCTCGCCTTCCTCGCCCAGGACATCCGCCCCGCCCGAGCCGCCATCATCGAGACTCTTTCCGCCCCGACCCTGACCGGGATGCGCCGCGACGAACTGCGCGAGCTGACCGAACGACTCGCGCCCCGACAGGCCGCGCAGACCGAACGGCTCACCCATCAGCGACGCGGCGGCCTCCGCCACCCCGGCACCCGCAGCGGCGTCTTCCCCCAGGAGATCAGCAACGCAGAACGCGTTCTGCTCACCATCCTCCATCTCAGAGGACTGTGCACATTGGACGTCCTCGCCGCCGCTCTCGGCGACGTAAGCCGCTCCGCGATCGGCGGCCTCATCCGCGAAGCCCGCCCGCTACTCGAGCAACACGACCGCACTTCAACGCCGGCAACCACCCGGTACCGCACCGCGGCCGACCTCCTCGCCGCCGGACGCCCAACAAGCCAGAACACGCCGACGGGTTGATCCTTTACGGCTTCTGTGGTGTTGGCAGCGATGGATCACTGGCCGGTCGAACACGTCCAGTACGGCGCGGCGCAGCGCCTTCGACCCGTCCAGCACGGCCAGCACCGGGTGGGTGACGTCCAGGCCGCGCTCCCGCAGGCCGACGAGCAGGTCGGTGACCAAGGTGGCGTTCTCCGTCGATCCCTCCACGAGAGCCAGCGGGTGCTTCGTGCCGTCGATGCCTATGCCGAGCGCGACCACGCAGCAGTGTTCGCCGAAGTGCACCCCGTCCACCATGACCGCGACCAGGTCCAGAGTGGACAGATCGGCGGCCAGCAGGTCGGCCAGCGCCGACTCGGTCGCCGCGACGAACCGCCTGCTCACCGCCGACTTGCTCGTCGCCGAAGCGGTCAGTTCCACCGCCGCGCCGACCGGCTCCAGCCCGACCGGATACCGGCGGGTCGACAACCCGCCGAGCATCCGCTCCATCGCCATCCGCCCCAGCACCTCGGTGCCGGCGAACAGCTCGTACGCCGGCACCGGCAGCTCCCCCGAACCGTCGGCGGCCCGCACCCGCGGCCGGCGCACCGGCACCCGCCGCCCACCCAGGGTCACCGACCCGTCCTCGGTGCCGTGCCGGTAGCCGACCCGGTCCGCGTTGTGGGTGCCTTTCGGCCCGCACAGCGCGGTCACCGACTCGGCCATCATCGCGGCCATCACCTGCAGGCCAGCCCCCACGGCCAGCGCCAGCAGCCCCTCCTTCGCCGACTCGGCGATCTCACCCAGCGCGATCGTCGCCATCTGCGGTACGACGACGTCGGCCGGTGCACTCGCCCTGCCGCGCTCGGTCTGGTAGTTCTTCCTCACGGCGGTCCCCTTCCTCGAGGTGTTCTTGGTCGATCACCCGAGACCTACCAGACGGCAGGACTCAGGTGGGGGACCGCCACCACAAGTTCTACGAGACCTGGGGCAACCTCTTCTGGAGAGGTTGTCGTCCGCACCGTCCTCTCGTTGACCACGCCGCCCGCCGACGAGCAGCTGGCGGACACAAACCAGACGGTTCGACCGCCGCCGGCGAACCGGGTAGCGAGACGTAAGCCGCCGGCTTACGCCGAGCACCACCAGCGCCATTACACCGACCGCCGGACAAGAGCCGCTGGTTCGCGGCCCGGCGTCCCGGGTACTCCGCCGTGCGGAGAGCTATCTGGCCGAAGGGGAGGCCGTCATGCGTCCTAAGTTGATCCGGCTGAGGGGTGCGGCGCGGCCGGGCCCGACCCGGCTCGCCGTGGTCGCGATCGGGGTCGTCGCCAGCTTGGCGGTCAGCCTGGTCGGCAGCGCCCCGCCGCCGAGCGTGGCGGGGCCGACCGACCCGGTGGTGGCGGCGGTGCAGCAGCTGACCCGTTCCAACGTCTGGACCACGGTTCGGACCATGCCGCTGCGGTTCCCGACGTACCACCCGCAGGGGCTGGCCCGGGTCGGCGACCGGCTGTACCTGTCCAGCGTGGAGGTGATCGAGCAGCCGGTGAAGTACCCGCAGCCGATCGGCGGGTATGACCGCACCCCCGGGCGCGGCGTGGGGCACCTGTTCGAGCTCGACCTGACCGGCCGGCTGCTGCGGCAGATCACCCTCGGCGAGGGCACGATCTACCACCCGGGCGGCATCGATTTCGACGGGCGGGACCTGTGGGTGCCGGTGGCCGAGTACCGGCCGAATTCTCGCGCGATCGTGTACCGGGTCGACCCGGGCACGTTGACTGCCACCGAGGCGTTCCGGGTGGCTGACCACGTCGGCGGGGTCGTCCACCCGAGCGAGCACGGGCCGGTGTACGGGGTGTCCTGGGGGTCGCGCCGGCTGTACGCGTGGACCGAGAACGGTCACCTGCTGGCCACCGCCGAGAACGAGAGCCACTACGTGGACTTCCAGGACTGCGCGGGGGCCGCCGGCGAGCAGGCGGTCTGCACCGGCATCACCGAGTTCCCGACCGCCTCCGGTGGCCGGTTCGACCTGGGCGGCATCGCGGTGCTGGACCTGCACACGCTGACCGTCGGGCACGAGGTCCCGGTGACCGTGCTGTCCCCGGACGGGCACGCGGTCACCCGCAACCCGGTGCTGCTGCAGACCGACGGCCCGGTGCTGCGGATGTGGGCGGCACCCGACGACGGCGATGAGCCCGGCGGCACCACCCTGCTGGTCCTGGAGACCCCGCTCGGCTAACCGGGCGGGCTCGGCGGAGCCTTGTGTGCGCTGGCCGCGATCTTCAAGGTCCCAGTCCTCCCCGTGGGGGTGAGCCGGCCGCACACGACCAACACTGGGCGGCTCTCGCTCCCCATGCCCGTGGGGTGAGCCGTGGTAATCGTCGAAGTTCCCCGGCCGCCTCGACAGCGACGCCGGCGCAACTGGTGATTCAACTGGCCGGCCCGACGGACCCCCGGCTCGATGACCCCGCTGTACGACAAGTTCGCCGTTTGCCCGGCGCAGCAGACGCACAACTCGCCAGACAACCTGCTGCATGCGGCTCGTGGCCGACCTGCGCGTAGCCCCCAAAGCACAGAGGGGACGACCGCGACACCCCGAAGATGGAAGGCGGACGCCGACCGCTGGCTGATCGTTACCGGCGGTCCTCCGGAGGCGGTAGCTCCTCGACGAGTGTTGCCAGGTCGACGTACCGGGCGAGTTCCTCGACGGTCCGGTAGTCGCCGACGTGGTGGCCGTGCTGCCGTAGCCGCAGGTATCGGACCTGTGGGCCCTCCCGCTTGCCGGTCAGGGTCACCCGCTCGACGCTCACTCCGTCCGGGCCGACCAGCCTCACCCGGCCGAGTGTGACCTGTTCGGCCCTGCGAAGTAGCATCACCGTCGTCTCAGCCGGCGGCCACCTGCGCCGGGACCTGACCGTGCTCGGGATCAGCCCGGCCGACCACTTGGCGGCCAAGGCCACCCTCGCGATCACCGGCCTGCTCACCCCCGCCCTGTTCGCCGGCCTGGCCGCGGCCGCCGGCACCCGGCTGCCGCTGACCCTGCCGCTTCTGGCCGCCTTGCCTTTGGCGGTCGGCGGGTTCGTGCTGCCCGACCTGTCCGCGCGGGTGGAGGCCGGGCGGCGGCGGGCCACCTTCCGGCATGCCCTGTCCGCCTACCTCAACCTTGTTCGTATCCTGCTCGCCGGCGGTGCGGGAGTCGACGGCGCGCTGTCCGACGCCGCCGCGGCCGGTGAGGGGTGGGCGTTCGGCCACATCAGCCGAGCGCTGACAATCGCCCGGCTGACCCGCACCACCCCGTGGTCCCGGCTGCGGCAACTCGGCGAGGAACTGGACATCCCCGAGCTCGCCGAACTCGCCGCCTCCATCAGCCTGGCCGGCACAGAAGGTGCCAAAGTCCGCGGCAGCCTCGCCGCCAAGGCCTCCGCCCTGCGGGTCCGGGAGCTCACCGACGCCGAGGGCAGCGCGCAGGCGGCGACCGAGCGGATGAGCCTGCCCGTGGTCGTGCTGTTCGCGGGCTTCCTGCTGTTCATCGGCTACCCCGCACTTAGCACAGTCCTCAGTGGACTTTAGATCGGACCACTGTCCCAGCAAGAGCCCATCCCCAGAAGGGAACGCCGGCCGAGAGGGGAACCGACCCGATGCCTCCCGAACTCCAGTTCCTGGTCGCCCATGTCCGGGTGCTGCTACACCGGCTGCGAGAGGAAGACGACGGCTATACCACGGAGACCATCGTCGTCACCGCCCTGCTTGTCGCGCTCGCGCTCGCCGTCCTCGCCACCATCGCGGCACGCGTCCGGGCCCGCGCGAACACCATCAACCCCTGACCGATGTCGTCGCATGCCAACCGCACGAGCGACAACGGCGGCGGGCCCGACCCGTGGGGCGTCCGCACCGACGGCATCGAGTCGTAGCCGGCCCGCCCGCCGCGCGGGCACCGTTCGGGAGCGGGGCGGGGAGCGGGGTGCGGTCAGCGCCGAGCTGGTGATAGCGATGCCGCTGCTGATGCTGCTGATCCTGCTGATCGCTCAGTTCGCGCTGTGGGAGCACGCCACCCACGTCGCGCAGGCCGCCGCCGCACGGGGTTTGGCTGCCGCCCGGGTCAGCAACGGCACCGCCGCCGCCGGCACGGCCGAAGCCCAGCGGGTCCTCGCCCAACTCGGGCGGGGACCGCTGCGCAACCCGCGGGTAAGCGTCACCCGCAACGGCCAGGAGGCGGCCGTGCGGGTGAGCGGGACGGCCACACCTGTCGTGCCGTTCCTCCACCTGCCGGCGCATGGCGAGGCCACCGGCCCGGTAGAAGTCTTTCGACCTGCGGTGGGAACCCCATGAGTGGACAGCGTCGAGGTGTCCACCCCGGCCGGCTGACCGACGCGGAGCGGGGGTCGGTGGCCGCGGAGCTCACCGTGCTGACACCGCTGCTGCTGATGATGCTGCTGTTCGTGGTGTTGTGCGGTCGACTGGCCGGCACCCGGCTGCGGCTGGATGATGTGGCGCACCAGGCCGCCCGCGCCGCGTCGGCCGCCCGCACCGTCGCCGATGCCCGGTCCGATGCCCAGTCCACGGCGGAGGCGGCCCTGGCCGCGGCCGGGATCTCCTGCCGTAGCCTGCAGGTCACTGTGGACACTGCCGGACTGCAACCGGGTTCCACGGTCACGGCGAAGGTGGTGTGCACCGTCGGGCTCGGCGATCTGAGCCTGCTGGTGGTCCCTGGCAGCAGGCAGCTTTCGGCCAGCTTCACCTCGCCGGTCGATGTGTACCGGCAGGCCGGGTGAGACCAAATGGCTCAATCACCGACCAGACAGTGTCACCGGCCGCATAGGCGGTGTCTGTCCGATGAGGACAGTGGACGGGTCACCGCGTTCACCGTCGTGTTCGCCGCAACGGTGCTGCTGTTCGCCGGCCTGGTCCTCGATGGTGGGCTGGCGCTGGCGGCCAAGGTCCGCGCGATCGGGCAGGCGCAGGAGGCCGCCCGCGCCGGCGCGCAGGCGATCGACCTGACCGCCTACCGCGCCGATGGCACGCTGCGGCTGGACCCGGACCGAGCCGCCGCTCTCGCCCGCGCCTATCTCGGCACCGCCGGCACCACCGGCACCGCCGGGGTCACGGTCGCCGGCAACACGGTGACGGTGACCATCTCCACCACGCAGCCGACCCGGCTGCTCGCCTTGGTCGGCGTCCATACCATCCACCTGACCGCCACCGGCAGCGCGCACCCCGACCGCGGACCCAGCAGCCAGCCAGGTGGGCCATGACCAGCAGCAGTCCCACCCATGCGAGCTCGGGCTTCGTCGCGACGCTGGCTCACCTGGTCCGCCTGACCGGCCGGCTCGTGCGCGGCTTGTTCGCAGCTGCCGTGCTGGCCGGGCTGCTGGCCGGCGTGCCGTGGGCGGCCTGGCACTTCGTCGGCTGGCCGCTGCCGCACCACATGCCGACCTGGGAGCAGATCAAGACTGTCCTCTCCCAGCCGGCCAGCAGCCAGCTCGTCATCGACATCCTCGCCTGCGTGTGCTGGCTGGTCTGGGCCGCATTCGCCATCGACGTCGCCCGCTGCACGACCATCGCGGTGCGCACGGGGCGGTGGCCGGCGCTGGCGGCCCCGCGGCTGCCGGGCGGCCCGCTGCAGGCGCTAGCCGCCGCGCTGGTCGGCACGATCGTGCTCACCCTGCTCGGCAACCGCGCCGCGTCGGCCCGCGGTCCGGCACCCGACCGGCCCACTGCGGTCCCCGCCGCGCCGGTGGCCGGAGCAGACCTGGATGGTTCCCGGCTCCCCTTCGCCGGCCCGGCCCCGGCCGCCGTGCCGGCGTCCCACCGGCTGACCACCGCGGCACCCCGACTGGACCCCGCCCTGGTGCCTGGGCGGCCGTGGACGGTCGTGGTCCGCCCGCCGACGCGCGGCGTCCACGACAGCCTGTGGCGGATCGCCGACCGCAACCTCGGCGACGGGGCGCGCTGGCCGGAGATCTACCGGCTGAACAGAGGCCGGCTGCAACCGGACGGGCAACGGCTGCTGTCCCCGAACCTGATCTACCCCGGGTGGCGGCTGACCCTCCCCGGCCACCCCACCGTCAGCTACCCCCACGCCCCACACCCCCCTCGGCATGCCCCGCCGCACGGACACCCCCGCCCACCGCGCACGCCGCACCAACCGGCACCCCCGCGGCGGACGCCCTCGCCAACCCCGCACCGGCCGGCACCGACCAGCCCCCAGCCTGCACAAGGCCCAGGCCGATCGCCGGGGGCGCGGCCCTCGCCAGGGATCGACCTGCCTGGCGGCGCCGCTGTCCACCCAGCCGGGGTCGATGCCCGCCCCGGCCGGCCGCGGGCCGGCACGCCGGAGCCGGGGGTACCGGTCCGGCACCGGCCGGCGCACACCGACCTGCTCCTGTTCCGCCCGGCCCGGAGGTCCAGCCGGACCCGGCGGCGGGCTGGCGGCGATGGCTGACCCGGCCCGCCGCCGAACCGCGCCGACCGGCGGGGGCCGTCGGCCGGAGTGGGCCGTGTCGGTGTGGCCGACCGGGCAGACCGACCTGGCCGGGCAGCTGGCCGCCGGCGGCTACCTGCCGGCCACAGCCGCCGACACCGGCGGCCTGCCCCCGGCGGTCGCCGCCCACGCCATACAGGCCTACACCCGGCCCGGGCAGACCGTGCTCGACCCGGACTGCGGCGCCGGCACCGTGCTGGTCGAAGCGGTCCGGGCCGGCTGCCACGCCGTCGGCCTGACCGTGCGGCGCTGGTGGCCGGTCGCCCGCGGCAACCTCACCGCCCTCAAACGTGGCGGCGCCCCCGCCGACGGGATGGTCCTCGACCCCCCACCCGCCGCAGGCCGGCCGGCCAGCCTGGCGGCAGTGCCCGGCGGGGTCGACCTGATCCTCACCACCGTCCGCGCGGACCACACCGCCCCCCGCCGCGGGCGGCGGCCGACCGGCCCGCACCCGGACCCGGACCCGGCCGGCGCGTCGCCGGCCGTGGACAGGCTGGCCGGCCTGCTGGCCCGGTGCGGGCAGCTGCTGCGCCCCGGCGGGCACGCGGTCGTCATCGCCGGCCCGCTACGGCACGCCGGCCGGCTGGTCGACCTGCCGAACCTCCTCGGCCGGGCCTCCCGGCAGGCCGGGCTGGTCCCGGTCGACCGGTGCGCCGCGCTGACCAGCCCGATACCCCACCGGCAGCCACCCGCTGCCTGGCGCCCCGGGACGCACCTGACCGTGTACGTCTTCCACGCCCCACCCGGCGCCGAGCACGCCGGCGCCATCGCGCTGCCGCCGCCGCTGCCGCTGCCGGCGCCGGCACCGCGGCTGCCGGCCGCCAGCCACCTGGATGCCGTGTGGGGGTGGGCGGCGTGAGCCGGCCGGCCGAGCGGACCCCGTTCTACACCGACGACCGGGTCACCCTCCACGTCGGCGATGCCGCCGAGGTGCTCGCCGGCCTGCCGGCCGCCTCGGTCGACTGCGTGGTGACCAGTCCGCCGTTCTGGGGGCTGCGGGACTACGGCACCGGCAGCTGGTTCGGCGGCGACCCCGGCTGCCGGCACTTCACCGGCCGCGGCGGCAACACCCCGCAGACCCGGCGGCCGGGTGTCGGCTACCCGGCCTCGGCCGCGCACCGCGGCGGCCACCCGGATGTGTGTTCCCGCTGCGGTGCGGTCCGCACTGACCGGCAGTACGGGCTGGAACCGACCCCGCAGGCCTACGTCGACCACCTCCGGGCGGTGTTCGACCAGCTCGCCCGGATCCTCGTCCCGACCGGGACGGTGTGGCTGAACCTGGGCGACTCCTACTCGGCCAACAGCGACGGCTACCCCAACACCGCCGCCGGCAAGCCGCACCAGCCCGCCCGGCGGCCACGGAAACCGGTCGGGTTCAAGAACCTGCTCGGAATGCCGTGGCGGGTCGCCTTCGCGCTGCAGGACGACGGCTGGATCCTGCGCAACGCGGTCGTCTGGCACAAGCCCAACGGCATGCCCGAATCCGTCGCCGACCGGCTGACCTGCCGGTACGAGCTGGTGTTCCTCCTGGTCCGGCAGCGGCGCTACTGGTTCGACCTCGACGCCATCCGCCAGCCGCTGGCCCGCCCCGAAGCCCTCGCCGAGGGCATCGTCATCGGCGGCCGCAAAGGCGCCCACGCCGGCATCGGTGCCGCCGCCCGCCGCCGCGGGCACACCGTCTACGGCAAGTACACCCACACCACCCCGTTCACCGCACACCAGCCGGGGGCGGCGCTGCGCCCGACCGGCCGCCGGCACGACGCGGGGCACCCGCGGGGGAAGAACCCCGGCGACGTCTGGTCCATCCCCACCCGGCCGCTGCGCGCCGCCCATTACGCCGCGTTCCCGGTCGACCTGCCCGACCGGTGCGTCGCCGCCGGCTGCCCACCTGGCGGGCTGGTCCTCGACCCGTTCTCCGGCGCCGGCACCACCGCCCTCGCCGCCCTCCACCATGACGCCCGATATGTCGGTATAGATCTGAATCCCGTGTTCCACCGGCTCGCCCTCGACCGGCTCGGCCTGCCCCAGCCCACCACGGCCGACGACGACAGGCGGGCGGCATGACCGGCCCCGCCGCGTCCGCCCCGGCCCAACTCCCGGCGCCCAGCTCCGCCGACCCGACCCGTCCCGGCCACCGCCCGACCGGGGACGACCACACCTGCGGCGGCCGGGAGCCGGTGGTCGGGTCGCTGTGCACCGGCTACGGCGGGCTGGACCTCGGCGTGCTCGCCGCCTTCGGCGGCGGCCGGCTGGCCTGGCTCGCCGACCCCGACCCCGCCATCCGCGCCGTGCTGGCCGCCGGGTTCCCCGGCGTGCCGAACCTCGGCGACATCACCACCGTCGACTGGGCCACGGTCGAGCCGGTGGACGTGCTCACCGCCGGGTTCCCCTGCCAGGACATCTCCTCCGCCGGCCGCGGCGCCGGCATCACGGAAGGAACCCGCAGTGGACTGTGGTACACGGTCCTGGACGCCGTTCGCTGTCTACGACCGGCGCTGCTCGTCGTGGAGAACGTGGCCGCGCTCCGGTCCCACCGGGGCGGCCTCGGCACCGTACTCGGCGGCCTGGCCGGCATCGGGTATGACGCGAACTGGCGCAGCCTACGCGCGGCCGACATCGGCGCAGCGCACCGCCGGGAGCGGGTCTTCGTGCTCGCCTACCCCGCCGGAACCCGGTTCGTGCGTGCTGCCGACCCCGCTGGCCCGGGCTGGCACGCCCCGGCCAACCCCACCCGGCCGCTGACCGGCCGGGCGGCCGGCAGCCTGCCGGACCGGCTGGTCCGGCTGCTGCCCACCCCGCAGGCGACCGACGAGCACGGCGGCCGGCCGCCGCGGCAGCGGCTGGCCCAGCGCCGGCAGGTCAACCTCCGGGACGTGGCGACCGAGCTCCCACCCACCCCGGCCCCGCAGCCGGCGGAGTCGGCCCGGTCAGCGGGCTCGGTGGTGCGGCTGCTGCCGACCCCGGCGGCGGGCAACCCGAACGACGGGGAGGACCCGGCGCGGTGGCTGCGGCGGCGGGCCCGGCAGCAAGCACGGGGGATCAACGGCAACGGGATGGGGATGCCGCTGTCGGTCGCGGTCCGGCTACTGCCCACCCCGCGCGCGACCGACACCGGGACTCCGGGGCACCGGTCCACCCCTGGCCGCCGGCCGATGCACGGCCAGCAGGATTTGCACCTGTTCCCGACCCCGCTGGCCGTGGAGGGGGTGAAGGGCAGCCCGAACCAGCGCAGCTCGGCCGGGCAGCCCGGTTTGACCGCGACGGTGCTGCGGCTCCTGCCGACGCCCCGGGCGGGCAGCAACCGCAACAGCCGCACCGCGCTCAGGGCGCAGCGGTCCGGGCCGGGGCTGGAGCAGGCGGTCGAGATCACCCTGGGCATCCTCCCGGCCGGGCTGACCGGACCGGGGCAGGCGCCGGCGAGTTGGCCGACGCCGAGCCGGCCGGAGACGGGGACCGGCTGACCGCTCACGCCCACTCGGGCGGCGAGGCGGTGGACTGGGGCCAGTACACGCCCGCGATCCGCCGGTGGGAAACCGTGCTCGCCCGGCCCGCCCCGTACCCGACCGAGCCCGGACGCGGCGGCCGGCCCCGGCTGGCGGCGGTGTTCGTCGAATGGCTGATGGGCCTGCCCAACGGCTGGGTCACCGGCATCGGCATCTCCCGGGCCGCGCAGATCCGGGCGCTGGGCAACGGCGTCGTCCCGGCCCAGGCCGCCGCCGCGGTCACCGTCCTGCTCGCCGACCTCCTCACCGAACAAGCCCCGGCGGACCACGAGGAGGTGGCCGCGGCATGATCGTCCACCCGATGGCGGAGCGGACCGCCGGCCCGGCAATCCGGTTGCTGTCCCTGGGGGGCGGGGTTCAGTCCACGGCGGTTCTTCTGCTCGCCTGCGAACGGGTCATACCGCCGTTCGACACGGCGTATTTCGCGGACACCGGCTGGGAGCCGAAAGCGGTTTACGCGAACCTGGCCCGGCTGGCGGAACATGCCGGCCGGGCCGGTATCCCGGTCCGCACCGTGTCCGCCGGCAACATCAGAAAGGACGCCGCCGACCCAGCGCACCGGTTCGTTTCCATGCCATTGCACACACTGAATCCGGACGGCTCGCGAGGGCTGGCCCGCCGGCAGTGCACCAACGAATACAAAATCCAGCCGCTCAAACGCGCTGCCCGCGAAGCACTCGGTTACCCGCACCCGGTGCGGGTGCCCAAAGGTGTGTATGCCGAGCAGGCGATCGGGATCAGCGTCGACGAGATCCACCGGGCCAAAGACGCCGACGTCGGCTACCTCCGCAACGTCTTCCCGCTGCTCGATCTCGGCTGGACCCGCGCCGACTGCCAGCAGTACCTGGCCGACCGCGGCTGGACAGGGATCGTCAAATCCGCCTGCCTGGGCTGCCCCTTCCACAGCAACGCCGGCTGGAAATGGATCAGGGACCACGACCCGGACGGCTGGGCCGACGCGGTGGCGTTCGACCGGGAGATCCGCCATGGCTACCCGCACGCCACCGCCGCCGGGCAGCACCTGAGCGGGACCTACTACCTGCACCGGTCCTGCCGGCCGCTGGACCAGGTGGATCTCGACCACCCAGCCGGCCGCCGGCCGCCCGCCGCCGGCGGGCCCGGCGACGAGCAGGCCAACGACGAGCGGGCCGGCGGCGACCCGGATGGCTGCTCGCCGTGGGCCTGCCGCTCCGGCGCCCCCCACGCCATCACCCCCGACACCGCCCTGGAGCGTGCCGCATGACTCCCACCCGCGCCACCACCCTGCCCGCGTACCCGCCCATTGCTGGCCGGCGGCTGGCCGCCCTTGCCTGGGCGGTCAGCTACGCGGCGGCGCTGGCCGCGGCGAACCTGGCCACCAGCCGGTTCGGGCTGGTCCCGGCCGGGTTCGGGCTGACCGTCACCGCCGGCACCTACACCGCCGGGCTCGCCCTGGCCCTGCGCGACGGCCTGCACGACACCGCCGGCGTCCGCGGCGTGTTCGCCGCGCTGGCCGCCGGCATCACCCTGTCCGCGCTGACCGCCGACCCGCGGATCGTGCTCGCCTCCACCGTTGCCGCGACCGTCGGGGAGTTGGCCGACCTCGCCGCCTACACCCCGCTGCGGGCCCGCCGGCGGCGGACCGCGGTCGCCGTCTCCGGCGCGGTCGGCGGCCTGCTCGACACGGTCGGGTTCCTGTGGCTGGCCGGCTTCCCGGTCACCGGCCACACCGTCGGCGGGCAGCTGCTGGTCAAGGCCGTCTGGGTCACCGCCGGCTACCTGCTCCTGCGGGAGGGGGCGCGGCGTGCTCTACCTCGGCAACGCCAGCTCACCGGCCGTGCGTGAGGCCATCCGGACCGGCGAGATCGGGCAGATGTGCAGCCCCGCCGAAGGCCGCACCCCTGCCGACGCGAGGGTGTGGGCTGCGGACAACGGCTGCTACGGCGGCGGCTACCCCGGCGACGCCGGCTGGCTGGCCTGGCTGTCCCGGCTTTCCGGGCACGCCGGCCGGTGCCTGTTCGCCACCGCCCCCGACGTCCTCGCCGACGCCGCCGCCACCCTGACCCGCTCGGCGCCACACCTGCCGGCCATCCGCGCCCTGGGCTACCCGGCCGCGCTGGTCGCCCAGGACGGCCAGGAACACCTGCCGGTGCCGTGGGAGGAGTTCGACGTGCTGTTCCTCGGCGGCAGCACCGCCTGGAAACTCGGCCCCGCCGCCGCCGACCTGGCCCGGCAGGCCCTCCACTGCGGCAAGACCGTCCACATGGGACGAGTCAACTCGGCCAGGCGGTGGCGACACGCCCTGCGGCTGGGCTGCGCCTCGGTCGACGGGACCCACCTCGCCTACGCCCCCGATGCCAACCTGGCCCGCATCCGCCGTTGGATCCATGACACCCCCGCCCCCGCCAGCCCGATCCCGGACCTCGGACGGGAGGTGGCGGCCTGATGACGCTGACCATCGTGCCGGTCACCTTCCGGCAGGCCTGCCAGTTCATCGAGGCCCACCACCGCCACCACCGCCCACCCCAGGGCATGCGGTTGGCGCTCGGCGTCGCGGACGGGTCAACCCTGGTCGGCGTGGCCACCGTCGGCCGGCCGGTCGCCCGGCACCTCGACGACGGCCGCACAGCCGAAATCACCCGCACCTGCTGCGCCGACGGCGCACGCAACGCCAACTCGATGCTCTATGCGGCGTGCTGGCGGGCCGCCCGCGCGGTCGGCTACCAGCGGCTGGTCACCTACACCCAGACCGGGGAGACCGGCGGCAGCCTCCGCGCCGCCGGCTTCCACCCCACCGCCCACCTTGACCCGCACCACGGCTGGGACCGGCCCTCCCGACCCCGCCCGGATGACGACGGCGGCGGGGTGGCCCGGACCCGCTGGGAGATCCACACCCACGACAGCCCCGCGGTGCCAACTAGGGCCGCCGAACCGGCCGCCGTCCGCGAACCCAAGCCGAACCGACGGCCCGACACCGCCGACCCCGCCAGCGCACCGCCGTTCGCCTACTACGGCGGCAAGACCCGCCTCGCCGCCCGCATCGCTGCCACCTTCCCCAATCACGGCCACTACTGCGAACCGTTCGCCGGGTCGCTGGCCGTACTGCTGGCCAAACCAGCAGCGCGGAAGGAAACGGTCAACGACCTGGACCAGGAACTGGTCGGCTTCTGGCGGACGCTGCGGGACCGGCCCGACAAGCTGATCCGGGCCTGCGCGCTCACCCCGCACAGCCGCGCCGAACACGCCCGCGCCTACCAGCCCGCCGACGACGACATCGAGGCCGCGCGGCGGGTCTGGGTCCGGCTCACCCAAGCCCGCTCCGGCGGCCTACTCCCCACCGGGTGGAAGCGGTTCCTCGACCCCGCCGGCCCGCGGCTGTCCATGCCCGGCTACCTCGCCGGCTACCTGGCCCGGATGCCCGCCGCCGCGGCCCGGCTCGCCGCCGTCAGCCTGGAATGCCGGCCAGCGCTGGAGGTGATCGCCGACTACGGCGCCCACCCCGACACCCTGCTCTACGTCGACCCGCCCTACCTCGGCGTACCCGGCCCGTACCGGCACCGGATGCCCGGCCAGGACGCCCACGAGGAGCTGGCCGAAGCGCTACGCGCCTGCGCGGCGAAGGTGGTGCTCTCCGGCTACCCCTCCCCGCTCTACGAGCGGCTGTACGCCGGCTGGCACCGCACCATGCTGACCGGCAGCACCCACCGCGACCCACATCGCACCGAAGTCCTCTGGGCCAACCACACCCCCGCCGACGCAGCAGCGGACCACCGGTACGCGGCATGAGCCGTCCACAACAGACACGGGGCCACGCCCGCGGCCCGCCGAGACAGGACCCTCGGCCACTCTCGCCCGGCCGAGACAACCCTGCCCTGACCTCTCGTGGAGGACAACCCATGCCCGACAGCGACGACCACCAGCCCGCCCACCCGCCCCCCGCGGTGGACCACCCACCCGACCCACCACCGAGACCAATGACGGTCGGCCCCGACCGCCGAGACCGCTGGTGGCGGCGGCTGCGGCTCGCCCTGGCCGACCTGCTCGCCCCGCCCACCCCCCGCCACACCGAATGGTGGACCCAGGCCGCCGCCGTCCGGCGCTACCAGCAGGAACTGGCCGACCGCGCGGCCACCGCCCTGACCGAGCGGGTCCGCGCCGGCTGGTGGCTCGGCCCAGCCCCCTACGGCTACCGCCTCACCCAAGCCTCCGGCGGGAGGCACCGACTGGCCGTCGACGACCACCGCGCCCCCGCCGCCCGGCACATCTTCACCTGGCACACCCTCGACCAACTCACCGTCGGCCAGATCTGCCGCCGGCTGACCGCCGACCCCGACCGGCATCCGGCACCGGTCGACCCCCGCAGCGGCCAACCCCGCCCGTGGACCCCCAAGATCGTCCGCGGAGTCCTGACCAACCCCGCCTACCTCGGCTACAGCGTCCGCCGCCGCCACACCGGCGACGGCCGGGCACTGCCGCCCGAGGCCTGGCTGTGGTCGGACCAGCCCGCCCACCCCGCCCTCATCGACCCCGAGACGTTCCGGGCCGCCTACTACCGCCTCCACCCCAACCACTCGCCGGACACCGGCGACCACGAGGACGACGCGAACGACCCCGACCGCGCGGAGGCAGCCGCAGCGTGATCAGCGGCACGCTGACCGGCCCAGCACCGGACACGTCCCGGCCACCTACCCCCGCCAGCCGCAACGGCGCCAGCCGGCAACTCGACCCGTCGCCGCACGTGAACCTGCCGGCGAGTCGAGACGGCGGGATCCACGCGTGACCGGGCGGGAGCGTCCCCTCTCCGGCGGCCCCGGCGACTCCGAGGCCGACCGCCGCCGAGACCCACCAGCGGGCCCAGACACAAACCCGGCCGCGGCCGCCGGCATCCCGCGGCCCCGAGAGCCCGCCGAGACAAACCCGCCGTACGGCGAGACAGCCCAGTCCGTCGCACCGGCCGCAGTCTCGGGCCACGCTCGGGCCGCGCCCGACGACCCACCGGCCGGCGACCAGCCGCGACGGTCCGGACCCGCTCACGACCCGCCCTCCGACCCGCCCGCCGCGCACGCCGGGCATCGTGTCCGCTGGCGGGTGACCCGCGTCGAGACCATGCCGATGACCAGCGAGCAATTCGAGGCCGCCGCCGCCGCTCTCGCCGTCCTCATCACCGAATGGACGCAAACCCGCGCGCAGCGCCGCCGTCCCGACGAAAAAGCCGCCTGACCCGGAGCATTTTCCACGCCTTCTCTCTTTCGAGCCCACTCATCGACGTGGGACAATCACACCTGAGCCTACGCAGAGCCTGACCAGGCCGTTCACCCCACTGGCCAGGCACCGCGTAGGCCTGCCCATAACCCATCCGAGAAATACCGGCGACCAGAAACCACCCCTCCGCCGCACGTCCAGCCGAGTGCGGATGACGCACGGATAACCGAAACCGAGAGGACGCGCACCGTGGGCAGGAAGACACCGCCAGACGCACCCGCGACGCCGCTCTCGCCGAGCCCAACCCGGTGATCAGGGTGGCGATCTACCTGCGCCGCTCCACCGACGACGAACACCAGCCCTACTCCATCGAAGCCCAGGACACCCGGCTCGGCGCCTACATCGCCTCCCAACCCAACTGGCAGCTGGTGCTCCGGTTCGCCGATGACGCCTCCGGCGCCACCACCGAACGCCCCGACCTGCAGCGCGCCCTCGCCGCCGCCAAAGCCGGCCTCTACGACGTGCTGCTCGTCTACCGGGTCGACCGGTTCTCCCGCAACCTGCGCGACACCGTCACCCTCCTCGACGAACTCGACGCCGCCGGCGTCAGCTTCCGGTCCGCCACCGAACCATTTGATACCGCCACCCCGATGGGCCGGCTGCTGCTGCAAATGCTTGCCATGTTCGCCCAGTTCGAGCGGGACACCATCATCGACCGGGTCATCGCCGGCATGGAACGCAAAGCCGCGAAAGGCCTCTGGAAAGGCGGCCGCCGCCCCTTCGGCTACCAGGTCGACAAGACCGCCCAGAAACTCGTCGTCGACGAAGCCGAAGCCGCCATCATCCGCGTGATCTTCGACCTGTACGTTAACGACCGGCTCGGCAGCAAAGCCATCGCCCGTATCCTCAACGACCGCGGGCACCGCACCACCACCGGCGGCCCCTGGTCCGGCCACCAGGTCAACCGCGCCCTGACCAACCGCGTGTACCTCGGCGAGCTGACTTTCCGAGACACCACCCTCACCGGCACCCACGACCCCATCATCGACCCAGCCCTGTGGGCCAAAGCCGACCGCATCCTCGCCGAACGCGGCGAGAACTACTCCCGCCGCGCGTCCAACGGCTCGGACTACCAACTCACCGGCCGGTTGCGCTGCCCGACCTGCGCCAAGGCGATGATCGGCACCCGGGCCACCGGCCGCAACCGCACCTACCGGTACTACACCTGCTTCACCCGCGCCCGCTACGACAGCGACGCCTGCGACGCTCCCCGGCTAGACGCCGACGCGGTCGACACCGCCGTCCTTGACGCCCTCGCCCGCTTCTACACCGACCACCTCGACCTGATCACCGCCGCCGTCGAACAGCACCGCGCCGCCCACCGCGCCGCCAACGGCGACCGGCTCGCCGAACTCACCGCCATCGACACCGAACTCGCCCGAGCCGACAAGGCCATCGATCGCAACCTCTCCGCCTACGAGAACGGCACCCTCGACGAGGAGACCCTCGCCGAACGCCTCCCCGCCCTCCGGGCCACCACCAAACAGCTACGCCGCCGCCGCGAACAGCTCACCATCGAGATCGACAACGAACCCCACCACCCCGACCCCGCCACCCTCGCCGAGGTCGCCCAGCACATCACCGACATCATCACCGCTGGCACCGACAACCAGCGCAAAGGGCTCATCGAAGCACTGATCGACCGGGTCGTCATCAGCGCGCCCGACGCCCTCATCCCCGTCTTCCGCATCCCCCAACCCACCGCCAGGCCGGCAAGCACCCTCGCCGCAGCCCACCTCCCAGCAGACGCCCCACCAGCGGCAACCACCCCAGAAGGAGTGGTTCGTGCAATGACTAACTCGGTGGACCTACCGGGGATCGAACCAGCCGCCGCTCACCATCGTCGGCGCCGTCGGCGGGGTAGGGGAGAGCGGACCGGTGAGCGGATTCCGTTGGACGTCATCGGCGGGTTTGACTTGGGGCTTCTTCGTCAAGGCGCTACCGAACTCGGCGTTGATCTCGACAACCGGGGTACGGTCCTCGACCTTGCGGCGGTCGTCGTTACCCGCCTGGCGTGGCGTGACGGGCCGGTCGAGGGCTGGCAGCGCGGCTCGAACAGCAGGATCAGCGGCGGCGAGATGATGCGGGCGAGCGCCGCGACGACCCGTCTGGTCCGGGCCCTCCTCGATGCCCAGGTTCCCGCTCTTCCCTGGCCCGCCGGGACGGAGTTCGCCGATCGTCCCGGCGTTGTGTTCCTGGCCATCGGGGAAGCTCTGGCGGATCCGGACCGCCGGCTGCCCGACGGGCGACGGATGGCCGACGTGGCACCCAACCGCCGGCAACTGGACATGTACTGCCGCCAGGCTCGGGGACTGTGCCGACGATGGGCCGACATGGCGGACGGCGTGGGCCTACACACAGCCCTGCTGCTCCTGGCCTGTTGGGCAGCCGCAACGTGCCGCCACTGGTGGCTGGCCCCGGACTGGCCACAGTTGGTGGACCGCTTTGTCGGCCAGCTGGACGATCCGAGATGCGCAGCAGGCGACCCGCGGGCGCTCGATTGCGAGCGTCCGCTGCCGGACCGCGGCCAGTTGCGTCGCCAGCTTCTGGACGGACCCGACCGGCTCAGCTCCCAGGCGGCGGAGTTCTGCGTTCGATCGGGTGTCGGCCTGGCCTGGTGTGCCGGACGGTAGGCAGACGATGTCCCGTCCTGGCGGCGTGGAGCGGGAAAGTGGACTGGAGGTTGCCATGCCCGACGAGCCCCCAGTCGTGACGCGGGGGGTAGCGATGGCGTTTCTTCGCCTCATCCGCCGGGTGGAAGCCCGCCGGGCCAGCGGGGCGCTCGTCGTCGTTGCGGAGGGCCGCGACGACCATGAATCGGAGAGGAACGCCGCGTGATGACCAGCTTTGCCTTTTGCGGCCGGGTGTCGACCGAGGATCAGCAGGACCCGGAATCCTCACGCGGCTGGCAGCTCGCTCGGGCGCGAGCGCTGACCGCGCCGCACGGGGAGATCGTGGCCGAGTACTTCGACGTCGGGCAGTCCCGTTCGCTGCCGTGGAAACGCCGGCCGGAAGCAAGCCGCCTACTGGACTCGCTGAAAGACCCGCGGCGTGGGTTCGACGCGGTCGTCATCGGCGAACCGCACCGGGCCTTCTACGGCAACCAGTTCAGCCTGACCTTCCCGCTGTTCGAACACTACGGGGTGGCGCTGTGGGTGCCGGAGGTCGGCGGGCCGATCGACCCGACCAGCGAAGCCCACGATCTGATCATGTCGGTGTTCGGCGGGATGAGTAAGGGCGAACGGAGCCGTATCAAGATCCGGGTGCGGACCGCGATGGCCGCGCAGGCCAGGACCGAGGGGCGATTCCTCGGCGGTCGGCCACCTTACGGCTACCGCATCATCGACGCCGGTCCGCACCCGAACCCGGCCAAGGCGGCCGAGGGCGGCCGGTTGCACGTCCTGGAACCCGATCCCGTCACAGCCCCGGTCGTGTTTCGGATCTTCCGCGAGTACGCGAGCGGACGGGGCCTGTACGTGATCGCGGAGGGGTTGACCGCGGACGGGATTCCCAGCCCGTCGGCCTATGACCCGAAGCGCAACCGGCACCGCTGCGGCATCGCCTGGTCGAAACCGGCGGTGCGCGCGATACTGGCCAACCCCCGCTACACCGGTTGGCAGGTCTGGAACAAGCAGCGCAAAGACGAGGTCCTCATCGGCGTCGATGACGTCGCCCTCGGCCACCAGACCCGGATGTGGTGGAACGACCCGGACGCCTGGATCTATTCCACGGCGGTCGTGCACACGCCGCTGGTCGACGACGAGATGTTCCGGCAGGTCCAGGCTCGGCTCGCGGCCAAGAAGGCTGACCAGACCGGCCCGCGGGAGCCCAAGCGCAGCCCGCACTCCTACCAGCTGCGCGGCAGGATGCACTGCGGCATCTGTCAGCGCCGCATGCTGGAACAACGGCAAGCCCCACTACCGGTGCGTCTTCCCGGAGCAGTACGCGCTGGCCAACCAGTTGCAGCACCCGCGCAGCATCTACGTCCGCGAGGAACTCATCGTCCCGGCACTCGACCGGTGGCTCGCCCGCGCGTTCAGCCCGTCCCGCCTCCCCGACACGATCCACGCGCTCACCGCCGCCCAAGACGGCGACATCGACAGCCGTCACGCGGCGGACCTAGCGCAGGCACGACAGATCATCGCCGCCTGCGACGCCAAACTCGAACGCTACCGGGCCGCCCTCGAAGCCGGCACCGACCCGGCCCTCGTCGCCCGCTGGACCGCGACCGCCAACGTCGAACGGACCGCCGCCCAAGCCCGCCTACGCACCACCACCGGCCGCGGACGCATGACCGCCCAGGAGATCAAGGAACTCGTCACAGCACTCGGCGGCATCGTCGCCGTCCTCGCCGAAGCCGACCCCGCCGACAAGGCCGAAGTCTACGAACAGCTCGGGCTCCACCTCACCTACGAGCCAGGCCCCCAGCGAGTGATCGCCGAGGCCAAGCCTCCGACGATCATGTACAGAAGAGAGTGTCCGAGGGGGGAGTTGGACCTTGAGTACATGGTCGTCTTGCGCGAGGATCTGGTGTTTAGGTGATCACCTGGGTCTTGCGGCGAGTACCCGATCATCGTCTTGAAGAACGCCACGAGCAAGGCCAGCGCGCAGGCCTTCGTCACCTATGTGCCGTCGGACAAGAGCATAGTGTGTGCTCACCCAGGCCGGTGTTGGGCGCCAGCTTCGGTGAGGATGATGGCGTCACGTTGGTTGAGGATGGTGGGTAGTGGGAAGGCCCCGTCCCCTGTGTGGGGACGGGGCCTTGGTGGTCGGGGTGGCGGTGTGG
>Ga0137366_10000464_pt1 | contig 26596 bp, 20 predicted proteins | sample SagtaG_8_FD_104938 | JGI IMG/M metagenome (GOLD analysis project Ga0137366, IMG submission 104938) | Vadose zone soil microbial communities from Sagehorn Ranch, Mendocino, California, USA - Sage1_L_60_16 metaG | ecosystem: Environmental > Terrestrial > Soil > Vadose zone | place: USA...
ACACCAAATCTTGATACCCTGTCCCGAGGAGGAATAAATTTTTCGCGATGCTATTCTTCTCCCCTATGTTCACCATCCCGTTTTATGCTGCTAACCGGTAAATATAATTTTCGTAATTATACCCATTGGGGTGTAATGGACCAAAGTCAAAGAACTATTGGAAATATGTTTAAAGATGCAGGGTATAAAACCGCCTGCTTCGGTAAGTGGCAATTAAGTGGTGGTGAGCAGTCCATACACACTTTTGGTTTTGATAGCTATTGCGTATTCGATGCTACTGGCAATATAGGTGATGATGAGGGATCAACATTTCGGGGTTCCAGGTATAAAAATCCTACTATTTATACAAATGGTGACTATGTAGCTGACAGTTTAACGGCAAATAAATACGGAGAAGATATTTTTACTGATTCCATACTTAATTTTATAACAAGGAATAAATCTGTGCCATTCTTTGTTTACTATCCTATGGTTTTAGCACATCCCCCTATCCAACCTACGCCCGATGATTCGGTATTTGCCACCTGGACCGGCAACAGCGATACGTCGTTTTACCGCTCTATGATACACTATATGGATAAAAAAATAGGTTTAATACTTAAAAAGGTAAAAAGCCTTGGTATAGAAAATAAAACGGTAATAATTTATGTAGGTGATAATGGTACACCTCAAGAAATTTACGAACGCACCAATCATGGGGTTATAGAAGGCGGAAAGGGTACACCTGGCGAATATGGAACGCATGTGCCATTAATGGTTTATTGGCCCAGCCACATCAAGGCCGGAACAACTAATTATGATTTGATTGATTTCACAGATTTTTTACCCACATTTGCTGGTATTGCAAATATATCTCTGCCGACTACTTACGGTCCATTGGACGGTGTTAGTTTTTCTCCTCGCTTAACCGGGCAGGCTGGAACACCAAGACAGTGGATTTTTTGTTACTGGGATTCGGTTCCCGGTAACAAGTTTATACAATGTATTCATCGTTGGGCGCAGACTAAAACTTATAAATTATACGATACGTCTTATTTGAACTCCTCACGTTTATTTTACAATATTGTTACTGACATAAATGAAACCCATCCTATTTCGGATAATTCTCTTACACCTGAGGAAATCGCCATAAAAAAACAACTTTTAGAGGTGATTAACGGTTATGTGGCACAAGGTATTCCTCTTTTATCAAACCCAGCAGTTTCATTAATTACTGATTCGTCAGCAATGATTAGAGACACTATAAAAACAAATGGTGGATCTACTGTCACTGCCAGTGGGGTGGTATGGAGTACCAGCCAAAATCCGACATTATCTTCAGGCAATCACGCTTCGGGACGTACTATTATGGGATCATTTGTAAAGTCCATGACAGGATTAAAAAGTAATACTACCTACTATGCAAGAGGCTATGCTACCAACAGTGCCGGTACTGCCTATAGCAATCAAGTAAAGTTTAAAACTTTATTACAGGCACCTGTTGCACTCGCTGCTACTTCTATTGATAGCACCCACTTTATTGCCAGATGGAAGGTATTTTCAGGAGCCACCTATAGGCTTGACGTAAGTACATCACCTACTTTTGTTATTTCAAAACCTTCGACATTAACTGAGGGATTCAACAACGGGATTACTCCCTCCAAGGGTTGGACAATAAACCAAGACATTAGCACTAATTATACTGTCTTTGGAATATCGGCTCCTGCTTTGGAGTTTCAAAGGAGTCACCAAGAGATAATTACACCAGTGTTAAGTGGTCCCGCTACCCAACTTCGTTTTTGGATAAAGGAATTGGGCAAGGATGGCGTAGATTCAGCCAGTTCATTATTGATTCAAGGATTTGATGGAACCAATTGGTTGAGGATAGAAAAAATTACGAATCTACCAAAAACAGCAACTATTAAAACGTATAATTCCTTATCAACCCCTTCCTTACGAAATAATTTTATTCAGTTCAAGTTTACTTATACGCACTCCGGAGGTGCTCTTATTTTTGATGATGTTTCTATCAACTATAATGCTATTATTCCTTCATTTGTCTCGGGATATAACAATCTAACAGTTTACGATACTTCTCAAAAAGTATCAGGTTTAAAACCTGGCACTAACTATTATTACAGAGTAAGGGCAAAAAACAGTACCAACATTTCAGTTAATTCAAAAGTAATTTCCGTTACCACCCTTAAAGCTCCTTTACTAAATATTGCGGTCAGCAACATAAGCTGTCGTGGAGGGAATAACGGCGCAATTGTTTTAACTGTAATAGGTGATACTTCGTCTTTAACATTAAACTGGACAGGCCCGGAGGGATTTACCTCATCAAATAAAGATATAAGCAATCTTAAACCGGGTACTTATAATGTTACTGTTAAAACCAATGGAAGCTATCCCCTCAATGCCAGTGCTAATATAACAGAGCCGGACATAGATACCTGCTTCACACAAGGAAGTGATCGGGCATCTTCAGAAGATAATGCATTTAATCGAAAATTAAAGGAAGCTAATATATGGAAGGTCAAGATATTTCCAAATCCTGCTCCATCGGAATTTAATTTGATCATAGAAAGCAACAGCAGTGCGAAAGTTGAAATAATTGTAATGGATATGTATGGAAAGAAAGTGTACGAGGCAATAGGAAACAGTGACGAAACATACAGATTTGGAAGTAAATTTTCCTCGGGTATGTATATTGTTCGGGTAATACAGGGGAGAGATACGCAAAAACTCAAATTAATTAAACGATAAGAAATAGGGCATAATTCACATGTGATGTTGTAAAAACGAAATAAATTAAATGCAGAAGCAAACACCTGCAACGGTGAACGGAAAACACTGGTATTCAGATAAGACTACCCCCCAACGCCAAAAGTATTGCTTTAGTTTCAGCGCAGTCTTCATAGCAAAGATTAGTAGCAGTGCATGAGACCTTGAGGTATTCAAAGACCAACAGTTGAAGTCTTGCGCAGCGGACTGCGGATATAAAATGAAAAGCCAGTCTTAGAATGCCTTTCAAAAAACCACTGTCCAAGTGAGCGACACAACGAAGGTGCTATACACACATGAACTGTTCTTGGTTCGTCTAAGAATGTGACTATAAAAACAAGAAGCCAGCCCAAGACTGAGGCGTTGCTTTGTGTGCAACGCGTCTTGGGCGGATTAAATAAGCAAGGCTCAAGAAGCCAGTACACTAAAGCTATACCTCAATAAGCCAGCAGTTCCAACATAAGATTACTTCACTGCACTCACAGTGTTGAATCCAGATTTTGCAGTTGGAAATGATATATTTCTTCAAATTCAATCCTACTACTGCATTGGAAACAGCGGCAGAAAAACATTCTGTTATATAAACTGTCATTTTGCAGATTGCTGTTTTTTGAAGTCATTTATTTGATTTTTGGGTTGTTTATCAATGAATTTGATTAAAAAGTTTCAACTGCTGTGCAGTTGAAAGGAATTATAGAATCTGCTATTTTGACAAAATAGTTTTAACTGCAAAATCTGAGTTGACCGGAGAATAGAAAGTACCTCCGCTAGCGCAAGACTTACGCGGAGCTTCGTGCAAAGCGTCTTGTGCGGGTTTATTTAAACGAAGGCTTAAGATGCATATGCTCAAAAACCTTCGCCTCAATCTTAAGCCAGCATTGCAACATAAAATTGCTTCACTGCGTTCGCAATGATGAATAAAGAACAAAACGTACAAGTGAGTGCCGCGTCATGCTGAACTCGTTTCAGCATCTCCTGGCAAAACATCTTTAGTGTTCAATTTATTCTGATAAATCTTCCGATGTAGGGTTAACAGACATTATTAAATTTTCTTTCCATTGTCTGTGCCAATTCTTCAATTGCTTTTCTCTTGAAATAGCTTCATCAATTGCTGGGAAGTTCTCATAGTAAACAAGTTTTATGCAGTTATATTTTGAAGTAAATGAATCCGGGTATTTTTTTGTTTTTATGTTCCTGCAATCGAAAAAATAGATCAGCAGTTACACCAATATAGAGTACGTCATTTGAAATGTTTGTAAGAATATAAACAGAGTGACCTCTTTTCATTCTTTTAAAATAAACAATTTATTGGAGCACGACAAGAGACCCTGAAACGCTTGCATTCATGAGCACAAATAAAAAACAAGCAATAAGCGAATAAACAAGTTCAGGGTGACGTCAACAAGCAATTGCAACATAAGATTGCTTCACTGCATTAGCAATGACAAATAGACGACAGAACGCACAAGTGAGTGCGTGGGGTAATCAATAACTTATAAATAATCGATCATGCGTTTTATTTTACCGCTGCTATCAAACTCATACCATGAAACGATCTTTCTGTCTTCTGTTTTACCGGTTGAGATAATTTCTCTTTGGATGGAATATTCTGCTACCAATATATTTTGCTTTTCAAGCACATTAAGTAATATAATTTTCACGTTCCTTGTTTCTCCTAAATGTGAGACATAATCGTTTCGCAAATCACTTTTTCCATTGAATATGATTTTTTTTTCAGAAGAGAGCATATGCTCATAGTATAAAGTATCAGAATAAAAATCCATTACTTTTTCTACATCTTTCAGGCGATAAGCTTTAACAATATCCGAATTTGATTCAGAACTATTTCGGATATCTGAAGTTATGGACTGACTGAAAATATTAATTACAAGCAAAAACAAGAATGTTTTCATTAGAAATATTTAAGGGGAGGTAATTTAAAAAATTTTCTCATCACTCTTTCCTAAGATTTATGCGCGGCAACCAAAGCGTGCACAGATATTTTAACATATCTCCTGTGGCGCAAGTCTCCGGTCTGTGCCTAATTGTTACTTAACTTCCAGCAATTGCAATGTGAGATTGCTTCGCTGCGTTCGCATCCCGAACTAATTTATTTTGCTCCTGGTTTCATTTTTTTCTGTGCCAAAAATGTTTTTGTCCCATCCTCTCAGATCATAGTATTTCGATTTAGGTTCACCGGTCCATCCGTTAATTCCTTTTTTTGGCAGCACTATTCCATGAACATAGATCACAGGAATTAAAGATGCTCCGAGAACTATTAAAGCAACGGTTCTTCCGAAGAATACCGATAGTGAAATAATGATCACAAGAGTTACTAAGTACTTCACCAATTTTCTCCATTTCGGACTTCTCTCTTCAAAGTGACCTAAGAAAATGTTTCCCAATAAATAGAAAATTGTCACGATTGAGATTTCAAACCATAAAGTATTTGTGTTCCACATGGGGCTTTGTTTTTTGCAAAATACAAAAAGAGTTTAGCAGTTGTTCTTTCTTTTTCTTCTCTGCAATGTCTCTTCAAAGGTTTTGTATTTAGCTGAGGACATTGCGGCATTTACCATCCATTGCAACATAAGATTGTTTCACTGCTCTTGCAATGATGAATAGAGAACTTACAAGTGAGTGATCCGGTCATTACAGTTAAGACAAGCTGAACAGTACAAAGTTGCGAGGCAACGCTTTTGAATTAAGAGGTTAGTTTAGTGGATTTGGGTTCCCTTTCAATTCTAAAAAAGTTAGAAAAAATTCCTAAATATTTTTCAGTCATTACCAGATGCCCTGAATTATCAAATGACTGTTTTTGATAAATAGAAAAAATCAATCCATTGAAAGTTCTTTCATGTACAAGTTGATGATATTTTACAGGCGGTTCATGCATGAATTCCTGAAATCTTGACGAAGATGGATTTAGCAAAAGTAAATATATGATTACACCTGCTGTTATTTGAAAGGTTTTATTTTTTAGGAATTCCATACTATTTCTTTCTATAAATCTAATATTTATTATCAGTTCTACATTCCTTTATTTTTGGATGGTCTTTTTAAAAGAAGGGCGGCTTATCACTACTGGCGAGGTCTCCGACCTATGCCTATTTGTTAGTTAACTTCCAGCAATTGCAACATGAGATCTCTTCGCAATGACGAATAAAGAACAAAACGTACAAGTGCATTGAAAAAACAATAGGAAGGAAAATAGATGAGTTTGCAAAGGAGTATCTTTTTCAGCCATTGAGAATAACCAGGTTTGAATGGTAAAAATACCGGGAACAGATCTGCCTGCCGCAGCTTCGGGACTAAGATTACAATCATGGATCTTTTAAAATTTGGATTGCTTTATAATAACCACTGGATATGGAAAGATAAACAGGTTGTTCCGGAGAAATGGTTAGAAGAATCTTTTCAAGCGCATGTGCAGCGACCGGAGGGGCGACGGATGGCTGGTTCATATGGTTACCAATTCTGGCTTCGCAAGACACGATAAAAAACAAACCCACTTCTATTGTTGCTTGTGTAGGCAATGGAGATCAAGAATTTTTTTTGATAAGACACGTGATCTTATAGCAATTCTTTTCTTTCTTCACTTTTCACACATCTTTACTATCCCTTTTTATTATCTTCAATAAAATTTTAAAGCAAATATTCATAACCTGCAGATGAGACAATAACTATAACCACGATCAGCATTTTAAGAGAACGAGCACCATAAAAATAGAACCTTCCGAAATTACCCGTGAATTAAATATAGTAGTATGGACTCTCTTTCTGTTACCAATATTTCATGGCATCCTGCTAAGAAATTCCTTTTCCGTTTCTTCTTTACCTATTTTCTTATTTATTGCTTTCCTTTTCCAATCGACGCATTTGAATTTACAAAGCCAGTTGTTCAGCCATTTTATAAATTTTTAGACTGGCTTATACCATATATTGCCGATAAGTGGTTTCATCTGCATGCCATTCTCTCTTTTCCGATGTTTGATAAAATGGATGACAGTAATTATGGACTTGCCTTTATCTATTTCAATATTATTATCTCTTCAGTTGTTGCAATAACATGGAGTTTACTCGATCGCAGAACCACGAATTATGAAAAGTTATATCAATGGCTCAGGTTTTACTTACGATATTATCTTGCAGCATATTTGTTTGGATATGGCTTCGTGAAAGTGTTTCCTTCTCAATTTCAGGCTATTACAGCCTCACAGCTTTCGTTATCAGTAGGAGAACAAAGCCCAATGTTGCTTGCGTGGAATTTCATGGGGTATTCTGTTGTTATGATGCGAATAAACGGAATTGCAGAAGTGTTAGCAGGCTTGTTGTTATTGTTTCGCCGCACAACTACAATAGGAACAATTCTATCCAGTTGTGTTTTCAGTTTTATCGTAATGATGGATTTCTGTTTCAATGTTCCAGTAAGGTTGTTTTCATCCCACCTGCTGATCATTTCTATTTTTCTTGTTTTGGAGGACCGACGGAAATTGTTGAACATTTTTCTTTTAAATAAACCCGCCAACTCTACTGTTTATTTACCACTGATAAATCATTCAGCATGGCGCAAGGCATTTTTGGTTTTGCAAACATTATTGGCAATAAGCATATTGTATTCTGGAATATCAAGTGCCCTTGAAGCAGAAAAAGAATATGGTTGGAATTCAAATTCAAAGAAGGTGCCTTTATACGGTGTTTACAACGCAGCTTATTTTATAAGAAACCGCGATACAATTCCTCCGATAGAAACAGATAGCCTTCGCTGGAAACAATTAGTAATTGATGGGAGCAACTGGAAACAATCAGGAATAATAGAGTTTGGCACCGGCAAAAAACTTTTTTGTAATATAGAGGTAGATACTGTAAAAAAAATTATTAAAGTGCAATCACAATCTGATACTACTGAAAATTATTTGCTTTATTACTTTACGCAAAAAGGTAATGATATTCTTTTAAGGGGTACATGGAAGAAGGACAGTATTGAAGTATTGATGAATAAATATGATTTGAACAACTATTTACTTTACAGGGAAAAGTTTACATGGATCACAGAATAATTATTTAGCAGGATTAAGCAACTCTCCTCCTTTCTGACTTTTCCTTCTCCGCAATGTCTCTGCCTGCTTTTGTTGGTGTCACAACAAAGGATCGTAAAGAAAATATACAATCGAATAATCGTTTCGTTTTCATATGTTGTTGCTCACAAGACCAACAACGGCGAACCGGTGTAAAAAGTTTATACAAAAAAAGGTTGCTGATATCAATCATTAAAATCTTTGACAATTATCATTATTCATTAGTTATTCTATTGTGATATTTACCCAAAAATCAGGGCAATGAAAAAAGAAATTCCTCAACATGCACCTCATAGTGCCGTATATGGATTGGGTCTCATCGGTGCAGCTATTTATTATATTTCTCACGCTGTAAGTTTCTGGCTTGGCGTTGTCGGCTTTCTTAAAGCATTGGTTTGGCCCGCTTTCCTTGTGTATGAAGCACTGAAATCGCTGAGCACATGATTGAAATACCTTCTCTGGAATGTCTCTTCAAAGACATTGTATTTGGCAGAGGACATTGCGGGCATTCAACTTTCAAATTAACCTGCAATTACAACATGAGATTGCTTCATTGCGTTCGCAATGACGAATAGAGAACAAGGCGTACAAGTGAATGACAACAGAATCTCAACAGTTACTTCACTTCGGATATTTGTACATTAGCTTTATTATGAAATGTCTCACTTGCTTACTGTTTACAATTTCATTAGTAGTATGTCAACAAAAAACGAATTGTTCAATTACGCCCCCAAATGACACCAAATAATTAATAAGAGATGAACAAAAACTTTCGGATATTAGAGCGACAAACTTACAAGACATTAAGCCGGGATAGTGATCTTTCAATCCGCACACTTCAAAGAATATTTTATGATTTTTTGAGCAATACCAGAAGTAAAAATTCTAAAGCGCAGTAGAGTTCATTTAAGGATGGATGCTACTTATTTGAACAATTTTGTTTGTTATGTTATCAGGATAGCGTTGATGGTTATAGTCAATTGATTCGTTTTTCGGACGGAGAACATTATAGAGAATTCTATCATTACAGGTGATAACATCTAATAGAATAATTGTATCAGAAAAAATACGTTATATTTAAAAGTTCCTCTCTATTTAATCACCAAAACATTTCCGCTTTATGAAAATGTATACCCGTATTTTATTTATTTCATTGTTAATGATATTCATTGTTAGTTCGGTTTCTGCGCAGGAAATTAAACTTGAAAAGTTATTTGATCTTAATTTCATACTGAACCCTCCAACCATGGCGGGAACAAAAATTATTTACACTGCTACAGGCGGAACAGTATCAGGTTTAATTAACGGTAAGATATTACCTGTGGGTGGCGATTTCGGAGAATTTATGAATGATTCTACTTTTCGTATTGATGTACGCATAGCTATTGAAACAGATGACCACGAAACCATTTACATTACTTACCAGGGTTATGTTTTTGCCGATGTTGCTACATCTAAAATAATAGCCGCAGGAGATGGAGATAAACTTGATCCGTCAAAATATTATTTCCGCACAAATTCCTATTTTTCAAACAAGCGCTTCAAAATATGAATGGCTTAATCATACAGTTGCCATCGGCACAGGGAAGCTGACTCATGACGGAGTTATATATGCTGTGTATGCTGTAAAATAAGCAAATAAAATGACAAGCAATTGTATTGTATTAATAAAAGTTTTAAGAATCAACACGCAAAAACTTCCTCAACCTTAAGCCAGCGACAGCAGTGCGGAACATTAAAGAAATCAGGGTAAGATTTTGTATACCAACACGCAAAACACATTTTTATCCTGAGTAAAAAGCCATCAATAAAACTGATGGCTTTTTACTTTAGCTATTCTATTTTATTTCATAAGCACCATTGTTTTAGTATCAGCAACTTTTCCATCAATTATTAATGAATAAGAATATTGGCCTGAAGTTAATGAACCCGCATTTATAGTTACTTCATTCATTCCACTATTACTTAATGTGTAAGTTTTTAACGGCTTACCATCAGAACTGAATACACTCAATTGAGCCTGATGAATGTTTGAAGGCAAAAAGCAACGTATTATGGTGTTTGATGAAAACGGATTAGGGGAATTTTGTAATAAATAACCCGCATTAGAAGAAACGGGTTTATTAGCAGATAAGCTTTGCATCTGTTGTTTTAAATCATTTATTTGTTGCTGTAAATTTTGATTTGTTTGTTGCAAGCTTTCAATAGTTTGTTGTTGCTCCTGCATTCCTTTTATCATGATCGGAATAAGCTCGGTATAGTTTAATGCCTTAAAATCTATTGTTTCTCCTGATCTAGTCATCATAGAAGTAGTGCTTTGCGCGGTAGGGTTTTGCGGATCTGCAAAAACTTTAGATTGTACTGACTTCATTACATCGAATTTACTGTCTTTTACTAAATTGGGTAATACTTTTTCTACATCTTGCCCAATCAAGCCATAATGTGAGCCTTGTGGCAAATTCATTTGTTTAAAATTTCCATCCTGACGATACTGATATTGTTTCGGATGGAGCTGACTGATAATATTCATTGCGCTTGAAAAATCCTGGATGTTTTGTTTCAGTTTTTCGTCAGAACCTAGGTAGCTGCCTGTTGTGTAAACATTTCCTACAAAAAAACCTGCATACGAACTTGAATTACCTGTCGCTCCATAAACTCCAATGCTCAAGTTTGAGTAACCTTCAACTCCATACGAGCCACTTGCTCCCTGGCCATAAATTCCATACCCGCCGCTGGAAGAATAACCGAATGTTCCATAATAGCCGCTGCCTGCTACGCCAAAACCATCTGCTGGGCCACCCCCATTAACCCCCGTACTACCACTGTTAGAAGAATATCCTGATAAGCCATAACTTGTTCCGTTGGCTACCAAACCGGTACTGCTTTTACTGCTGCTTCCAATAAACGTAGTTCCTCCAAAATCATTTAAATACAAGCTTGAGGCACTACCATTAGAACGGGCTTGAATTTGATAGGGGTCAATACCCAGATTAAATCCGGTTATATTTCCGACAACTACATATCCCGGAGAGGAAAGTGAAAGGTTACTGCCACTACCTCCTATATTTAATTTCCCACAGGACTTGAGGCATTTATACCTACGACCCCTGTATTGGTTATACGCATACGTCCGGTATTATTTGTTTTAAATACCAGCGTTTTATTGTCGGTGGTGCCCAAAAAATTTACACCGGGAGTTGTACCGGCGTTGCCAGTTAATGACCATGCTTGTGCTCCCGCTGCGGCTGCGCCTGCTATTGCAAGCGTTGCAATGACAACTACTTGTAAAAATTGTGTTTTCATTTTTTAAATTTTTTACAATGAAGAAATGTTTTTAAAATAAACAAAAGTAATATGAGCGCAGGGTGAAATAAAGTGTAGTTGTACAGTATTTGTATGGCAATTTATACGCAGTCAGGATGCTTGGAAATCTTTATTTCATAAAAATTTTACGTTGAAAAAAATTGCTAGCAGAACAAAATACTCATTTGAATTTTTATTTGCAATAGGGTTTTCAAAAAATTAAATAAAACGTCTGATAAGGATATTCTTTCTCCGCTAGTCTCAAGCGTTATGCACCGTGGACTTTGCGGCATTCAACGTCAAATTCAACAGCAGTTGCAACATGAGATTGTTTCACTGTATTCGCAATGACGAATAGAGAACAGAAGGTATAAGTGAGGGACACAACAAGTGCTCAATAGAATTTCAAAAGCCGTTAACAAAAAAATATTTTATCACTAAACAGTTGTCAGGGCGTAAACTGTGATTAAATATGTCCGAAATAATTATCAGGAAAGCAACTATACACGATTTAGAAATACTTCTTCGTTTCGAACAAAACCTTATTGCTGCAGAGCGGCCTTTCGATAATACGTTGAAGAAAGGGTATATTCATTATTATGATATCGCAGAAATGATCAAAGCTTCGCATATTGAGTTGTTGTTGCGGAATTTAATGATGAAATAATCGGCTCTGGTTATGCACGCATCGAAACGGCTAAACCATACCTCGCACATCAACAACACGCCTATTTGGGTTTTATGTATGTTGACCCGGCTCACAGGGGAAAAGGCGCCAATAAAAAAATTATCGAAACGCTGAAAAAATGGGCGATTGCACAAAATATTACTGAACTGCGATTGGATGTGTACCACAATAATCTGGCAGCAATTAAAGCATACGAAAAAGCAGGGTTTACCAGGCATGTGGTAGAAATGCGAATGGGTTTGCTTGAAGATGAAGATACTTATATATAGAGTTGTACAAAGTGTCTGTGAGTTACCTTCCTATTGGAAAGGATCTGCAATATGTTTTTCTGCCTGAAATGAACTGACACAGGGATAACTGAATCTAGTCCGAGGCGCTTTAAAAGCCTTGCAGTTTATTAACCACAAGGCTTTTCTTTTTTACCTTCGAAGAACAGTTATCGGGTACTTCAGATTTTCATAATGCATCAAATCTATTTTAACACTGCCAACAATAATCGGGCTTTCCACACGAACAGGAATATGATTCGCATCGTCTGTTACCCAGATCGTCATTTTTTCGCCACCATCAAAAATGCTACCCTTCAATAACAAAGGTTTTAATTTAATGGCGTTGAATTTGCCATATTTTGTTTTGATGGTTTCTTTTCCCATATAGTGGATATACATGTTGTATACCTTATCATCAAGAAACATGCTGAAAGGAATTTTATCATCCTTGTGATATTGATCGTAATTAATGTTGCGGGCATAATACATCACGCTAATCACATCCTGCACATTTTCGGGTACCCTGTACACACCTTTATTCGTTATTGCAGTATTCGCTTGCTGGTTGAAAGTTACTTCTTCATGCTTTTTATATTTTCCTTCATTGATATGGCGTATAAACTTTACCGGTTGCAGGTCTGTTGTATTGAAATAACTTTCATAACGGTCTCTTACTTTAAATATCCAGTCATATCTCGGGTTGGTTGAACCTTCAGCTACAACATGATACACATCTGCATCCTGCAGTTTTTCACCTGAGGTGATAAATGTTGCAGAACCTGCATTTATATAAATGCCAATCACATTATAATAAACAGAATAACTGATTTTCTCCTGGGGTTGAAAAGCATTGTTTTGTATAACGGCTGTTTGCGAAAAAGAAGAGAAGCCGGAGCCAAGTAAAATGATGCTGAGTAAATAGTAAAGCTTTTTCATAAAATTATTTTTATAACCATCGTTATTTTTTCTGTTCTATATAATAAAGACGATCAGATTCTACAAGATGAGACGATCAGGCCTCACAATTATTTTAGCCGAAGCATAAAATTTTACCACAAAATGACAATGCATTTGTTCTTTATACAACTAATATTCGGTGAAAGGGAAGATTGAAACGGTAAAACGGAAATTTGCAACGGTTAATGTATTATGCCTTTCTTAAAAATGTTCTGCTTCATATTTGATGTTTTAAAAAAAAGACAATCTCATTACCAAAATCCGTACAGGAAATTCTTTTTTTCTTTTATGGGGGTAGCTATCGGGCTGTAACATGATTAATATCTTCAATAATAGAATAATATAGTGAAGTGCACGCCTGTGAGATTGTGTAAATTTGATAAAGCAAAAGTAACCTGAGAAATATGATTTTAAGTAATGCCATTAGCAATGCAGTTAAAGTGATCCCGTACCAGAGGGACGATTCCATGACATACAAAAGCCGGTATCATAAAAATCATTCAAATCATTTAATTCATGCTAAAAGAAGAAACCTGCTTTTATATTTACCAATTTATCTTCTTTTGAAATTCCGTATGATGCTGTAAATGCAATTTTATTGTAGGGCAAAAACCAGATGCCGCCGCCATAACCATAATGCCATGTGTTGGATGATTCATCAGGAATCCATACTCTGCCGTTATCAAAAAACGCAAGCAGCCCCCAGTTACCTCTTAAAAAATATCCGTTCAATTTTTGAAACTTGTAGCGTAGTTCTGTGTTTTGATACAGGCTTGTCTTGCCAGCAAATCTTGAACGACCAAAGCCCCGAAGATTAGTAATACCGCCCAAAGTATTTGCCTGGTAAAATTCATAATCATTTCCAAAATTTGTTGCCCCGCCAATGCGAAATGCTGCAGTGAGTGATTTATGAGAAACAAAAAAAGAAACGTCTGAAGATAACCTCGTAAAATTTTTTTCGCTTTCTTTAAGATTTTGCAAGAATTCAATACCGGAATTTATTTTGATTCCTTCGCGTGGATACAATGCATTATCTGTTGTGTTGAATTGATAACTTGCATTTGCACCTGCAAGGTATTTCCTGTTAAACACACCTGAATCAAGCTTGGAGCGTATATCAGTAACAAAACGGTTTTCACTTCTTTCTATCTTAACCGATTGATAATTTAAACCAAAACCAATAGTTTGATATTTTCCTAACTGTTTGTAGAGTGATGGTGAGACAATCCATTCATTTGCTCTCACACGGTAATAATTCTTTTCTTCTTCAAACTTCACTGTTTCATTGCCTTCACCATAATAATTCAAAACATAATCCGGAGCATTTATTTGTGCATTGAAATGCAAATCCCATTTGCCTATTGTTTCTTTAAAAATTCCCTCGTACCAAAAATTATAAGCGCCTGTTGCAAAAGCATAATTGCCCCAGAAGGATTGCATGTATCCATAAGGAGTCTTTCCAAACTGTTGTTTTTTAAATATGATACCGCCACCAAGATACACACCATCATCAGGATTGTAACCGGGTGCAAGCTTTGGTGAAAACCAATCGTATCTGAATAATGCTTTTGTGTAATTATTTTTTAAAGTGTCTTGTGAAATATGTCTTTTTAGTTCAGTGCCGCTAGTAAAAGTATTAGTATCCTTATCATACACCTTTGTTTTATTGCTCCATCCATTTACTCTTGATTCATCAATAACGCTATCTTTTCTTTCTCCGCCAATCACTCTGATTAAAATACTTTTATCTGTTTTACCGGTGATATTGAATTTATCATTTCCGCCAAATCCATATAATCTTATCTCTTTTGTTTCTGATTGAAGAAATATTCGTTGATAAATAATCTCAGATGGCTGTTCATCCCTATCAACTTTATATATAGCGACTTTTGTGGAGTCATTATTTATTCTTGTCACTTCAAAAAAATCGTTCTGCATTGTACCAACGACATTCACTTCTCTTGAAAGAAAATAATAGTAGTCTTTTGCATATTTCATTAAATCGTTCCTGCGCTTTTTTAGTTTTGCAATAATTTCTTTTCCAGAAATCTCATAAATATTTGAAGGCAAAAGTTTGACCGCCTCTTCAATTTTTTCATCCGTTAAATTTTGTTGTAATTCTTTCGTAACACTGAGCCAATCATTTAAAGAAAGTTCTATGAGGAAGTTGTGATCCAAAAAAGCAGCATTCATAATCAATCCCGGAACATCATGAATTTTATAACCGAAATTTTTTATTGAGCGGATTGCCCATGGCTTTGAAGCCATGGAAGGTATAATGCCATCCATTTTTGCAAATGCCTGGTCCCTGTCTCTTGGTATCGGTTTATAAATTGTTTCACTGCCCTCTTTAAAAGCAGCCCACACCCATTGATCCTGATGCCTGTCCCAATCGCCGATCCACATATCAAACAATCTTGCTTTCAAAAAAGATCTTTCATCAACATGCTGACTGTTATCTGTCAATAATTTTTCCATCAATTTTTCAGAATTGATTACGCTCTTTGAATATCCGAATGCAGCATTATCTTCCTCGTTACCTGAAGGTCTTTCTTCAAATAAACAAACCGTATTTGCAAAATCATTAAAGAAAGTATCAAGTCGTGGTGATGCGGGCACAAAAACAATTTCAGGAGTTGTATGAAATATGCCTGCCGCTTCTGCCAGTGCCGCAACTGCAACAGGTGCGTAAGGATTTGATGATGATATCTGATCCTGCAAAACATCTTGCGCAAATGTTCCCACAAATTCAGGCGGCATTGCTTTCGACGGGTCTTTGTTCACAGAGCGTAGTACATATTCTTTCCCGTCTGCGCCTTTCAATCGCAAAGATTTTGTTTGATGTCCGCCTCCTGCTTTCACTGCTGTTAATCCGCCCGCCACCGAATCTAAATTTAAAATCTTTAATGCCACCGGTGCCGCCCATTCTTTCCTGTAATGCTCGCCCAGGAATAATCGCTTCACCGAACTTGCTTTGTCATAATTTGTGTTTGCAGTTATGATGGTATCTTTCTTGTATGAATTCATTTGGGCTTTTACTCCCCGCGAACATAAAAGCAAACAGAAAGAAAATGTGTAGTAAAATCTTTTTATCATTGTTTTTGATTTGAATAATTTTTTTTATACCAGCTTTTTACGCTTTGATCATCGTTCCTTGCGTCGCAATCCTTTTAGCTGTAGGACATGTAGCAACAGCGAACGACATTAAATTTATTTTTACGCTATCAGTTCTCATAGATATCTCAATCAATCAGAACGAGGTTTTCAAAGTCTCCCTTTAGGGAGATTCAGAGGGTTTAAACAATAATATTTGCCTTCCATCTTTGCCTTCATTTGATATTTACACATCTCCGTTTGATAAAATACAAATACCTTCTGGTTGCTTTGTGTCCCTTGTGGTATACTTTGTGTTCTTTGTGGTACAAAAACAGCCGGAACACAAAAAGCACGAAGAAAAATACAGCAAAGTTCACAAGTGGATATATGCGGATATCATTTAAAATATTTTTCATTAAATCTTTGAACATTTTTATTTCTCCTGTTGAAGAAAATATTATCGGCAGTTAACTATAGTGCCTGTCACATAAATATCTCTTATAACCGTATATTTCAATAGCAAACGGGCGAAATAAGTCTTGGTATTTAGTCTTGCTTCAATCTCTTTGATTAATAAACAGAGCAGGTTTATCACAAGCTTGTGTGCTATCAAATCATAAGCATATACGGTCTTGCATTCTTCCATATTTTTTCGGTAACAGGTTGCCCTTGCATGCAATTAAAAGCCGGTGATTTATCGTATCCGGGCAGAGCCCTTCTGTATCTGCCTTGCCTGTTAATGAAGTATTAATTACCGAAGTTACAAAGGATACATCGCAATTAAAAGATGATACGGTTCGAATTAATTAATTCGAACAATCAAAGGGAGTAAATAGTAGTTCAAACTTATTGATTCGTTTGTTCGTCCGTTACAAAAAAATGAGTATCAGTAAATAAAAAAATTTAAGCAAAGGAGCTATTTACATTCGGATTTATACATGCGAACGCCGAAGAACATTTTTGGGAAGAAATCAGGAAGGTGAAAGCTGAACTTTTTGCGGGTGTTGAAAATTTTTTAGTTTAAAGCCCATGAATTTTTTTATACAATATTGAAAGTAGCCTTGGAATTTAATCCCGTGCGAAGCCAACAGAGAAAGATGGTATAATTTTATATTTGGGACGACCAACAATTGTTTAGCTTCTTCCAACAATATAACAGAGTAAGCTCAGGCAAATGCCTGAGCTTTTATGTAAAACCCCTCTTAATGTGATAACAGCATTTGTTTTGTATCAATTTTTTTACCATCAACAACCAGTGTATAAAAATAATTTCCAGAGGCTAAAGAAGCAGGATATCAGGATTTAGTTACAGCGAGCTTATCCTAAAATCAGGAAAGTTCAATAAATAAACCAGCAATATTGTCAGCCATTTCTTTGAAGGCAGTTTTTTTGATGCGTATGAAAAGGTTTACCCCTTCCAGTTCTTTATCAACAGTAATATTTTCATGCTCCACACCGCAATCTGCCATAAGTTTTATCAAATCATCTGCACTGCGGTGATAGAGTTTCCAGTCAAGCAGGTCCATGTAATCAATATTGGGGTTTGAAGTGCAGAAATTACCTATCACCAGTTCCCCGCCTGGTTTTACATTCTGTAAAAACTTTTGCACCAGGCGCTTAAAAATATCATCGGTGAAATAATCAAAAAGACCGGCACTCCACACTAAATCATAACATTTTGAACTATGAAAGCGCAGCACATTTTTATTATGAAAAGCTATTCTGTTGCTGAATGGAGCCAAAAGTTTTGAGGCAAAGCTTATTGCGTTGGTATCAAGATCAATGCAATCCACATTGAGACTGGCATCCGGGTTTTCATTAAAAAATTCAAACAAGTCTCTCGCCGGGCCACTGGCAAGATTCAGCATTTCAAAAGATTGTTCACTATAGTGCATTTTCATTTTTTCAGCAAGTAAATTCTTAATATAAGTTTTACGGTTGCGTACAGCTTTCACTGCCGGAATTGAATGAAAGTATTCATCCCATTTTACAAGGCGCTCATCAGGCGAAGTATAAAAAGTGTATAACTTGTCTATTATTTCGTAATCACCTGCATAGCCATGCGGCTTTGTAAACGCAAAGCCCTGCAGTGTTTCGGCGCTCATGGCTTTGCCAAATGCCTCTTTCAATTGTATCTTTTCTTCGGAAGAAATATTGCACAGCGTTTTTCCCAATTGCTTTACAACTATATCATAATGCTGCCAGTCGGCTTCGGTGACATTGGCTTTATTTACTTTATTTACAAAATTTTTTACCCAGAAAACCTGCTGAGGAAATGCATTGTTAGTTCGTTTCATACTGATTGATTTTTAATTTATTTTTTTATTACAAAATTTGCTTTGCCACTGCCGGTTGCAGCACCGGATATCGGAATACACCATCCCGTATACTTCGTTATAAGGATGCCGAAATTTTATTATTTAATGTGCACCATTTGTTTAGAGCCAATTAATTTTCCATCTACATACATAGAATAATTATATGCTCCGGCGGAAAGCATTGCAGTATCAATATTTAATGAACCTTTGCCTGTACCGGAAACATTTAGCTGCTTTAATGCTTTACCATTCTGATCTGTAATTAGTATTTGAGCTGTGGTAAATTTTTGCGGCAATGAATAATGTATGGTTGTATTTGCAGTGAATGGATTTGGAATGTTTTGTTCCAGTAATGCACTTGCAATTGTCAAATTGGTTGTTGCTGCCTGGGAAACAACACTGTTTTCTGCCGATGGTTGAATCATCTTTTTTAATTCATCAATCTGTCTTTGCAGGTCTTCCAGTTTTTTATCTTTTTCATCATTAGATTTTGAAAGCTCCTGCACTGCCTTCACCAGCGGCACTACAAATTCGTCATAACGAATGCCATACAAATCCTTATCATTTTTAGGTGCATCCACACCATCAAAATCATAATTCATTTTTTTAGCAATGACCTCCACATCCTGTGCAACAAAACCAGTATGGATCATTTTTTCCTGGAGTGCGTTTTCATTTTTTTCTCCGGCCACATCTTTTTTAGATTCACCTTTAAATTCCCTGATGCCATTAATATCAAGTGTATAGGTAACTGGTTTTAACTGATTAATGAAAGCAAGGCCGGGAACATTTTCTTTTATGTTTTTCTTATAACGGCCATCGCTAAAAATTGTCCATCCCACCTGTCCGCCAATGGATGTAACACTTGCGTTGCCTATGCGCACCTGATTACTTGCAGTAGGGGTAACATTATAACCAATGCCGGTTGCGTTTATCAAGCCTGCAATAGTGGGTCCCGCCTGGTAACCTAAAAAAGTACATGCTACGCCATTTGCAACGGTGTACCCGGCCTTATAGCCAATAGCTGTGTTGCCACTGACATTATCAAGATAACCGGCCTGGTAGCCTAAATAAGTATTATTATTACCTTCTGTTCTGCCGCCTGCACTTTCGCCAACAGCAGTGTTCCTGCTTCCGCTTTTATTGTCCAGCAATGTTTCAGCACCTAAAGCAGTATTATCACTGCCGTCTGCTATGTCGTACAATGCATCATTTCCAACCCCTGTATTATAAGTTCCGGTAGTATTGTATGAAAGGGCATCGTTACCAAAAGCCGAGTTATTATCACCGCTTGTATTGTGCCATAAAGAAGCGGTGCCCATTGCAGTATTGTACTGCCCGGTATTATTTGATGAGAAGGAAAGATAGCCTAAAGCTGTGTTATCATGCAGTGATTCTATAATCCCTGACTTTGTATCGTTCACCTTAAATACGAGCGGACTATTATCTGTTGTTCCCAAAAAATTTATTGAAGCATTAATACCGCCGTTGCCTGTAAGCGACCAGCCCCTTTGAGCAACTGCCTTCCATGCGGTGCCGGTATAATAATACAACCCGGGAGTTTTATCTGTTTGAAATATAAGCAGCCCGGTTGCAGGCGAAGCAATAGCATCACGCTGTACTTGTGTCATGCGTGGCGTAAGCATACCCTTTGTTGTGGAGGCAATGTCTAACAAAGAGGATGCATTGGGTGAAGTAGTTCCTACACCTGCAGCACCATTTGCAGGAAATATATTTTGCGCATGCAGGTTTGATGCTGTTAGTAATAATGATGTTGCTGCAATAACAATTGATGTTTTAAAAGTTTTCATAAACTGATAGTTTTTGAAGTGTAGAATAATGATGAATTGGTTATATGATATTGTTTGGTTGTACTCTTTAAGTGTCTGAAGAGAATGTTTGTACAGTTAAAAAATGTTTTCATACAATTGGTTTAAAAAAATTTATAGTTATTGAATTGATTAAAAATGCTCATGCAATATTTTGCTTGCATTCTTACCATTCACCAGTAATGAATGATCAGTCTGCCCTCACTCATGAGTTATTAATTTTTTTTGAATTAGAAAGAAATGCAAAAACAATTTTGATGAATACTTTTTCAGAAGCCCGGGTAATCAGAAATTCTATTCAGCATTAGTATCGGTAACAAATTTTGTGGTGCAAATATGATATGGGTTATGTGTTGATACAATACTCTTTTTGAGTGATATGGATTTAAAAAAATTTTGTCATGAGTATTTTACAACAATTCACCGAAGATATTTGAGGATACGAAGATGCTGATGTTGTTGACAAAGTACAAGAGTGCGACCCACGAAGTTTCGGGGCAAGCGCAAGTAAAGTATTATAATACTACCTGAAGCCCGGCTCCAAAAAATTTTTATCATCGCTTATATAATTCTTTCACGAAGCACTTTAGCAATGGCTTCTTTGCCGCAGTTTACATGCAGCTTCTGGTAAACATTTCTGAGATGTGTGCGGGCAGTATCGAAAGCAATTTTCAATTCTGCGGCAATTATTTTTATACTGTAGCCTTTTATAAGTAAGCTGAGTATTTCTTTTTCACGATCAGTAAGATGGTATTGTTGTGCTGAAGATTTGGTTGCAAAGCTTTGTAACACACGCCTGGCAATAGATGGCGACATAGGTGCACCGCCTTCAATTACTTCGTTTATCGCTTCAAACAATTTGTGCGGGGAAGTTTTTTTTAAAATATATCCGTTGGCTCCGGCACAGAGACTGGCAAATATTTTTTCATCATCTTCAAACATGGTATACATGATCACGAGTGTCTGCGGTCTTGCTTCCTTTATTTCTGCAACACCTTGTATGCCGGTTTTGCCGGGCATATCAATATCCATTATCACAACATCGGGTTTGTAACGGCGAATGATGGTAGCTGCTTCCTTTACACTGTCATAATCCGCAATAACTTTATAGGTGCTACTGCTATTTAGTAATACTACGAGTGAAGATCTTAATTGTTCATTGTCTTCAAATATGATGATCTCTGCTGACATATAATTTTATGAAGGATATAATTTTTAAAAAGGAACGAAGGACAATTCATGCAAATCTATTTTTTTATAAACCATTTGAATATACTCCTTTTGAGTGATGCATCAGAATATGGTAATTTTATAATAAACGTCGTTCCTTTTCCCAGAACCGATTGAATTGTAAAATCGCCTTTAGATTTTTCTACGCGGTACCGAATATTTTTTAAGCCATTTCTATGTGTCGGCTTATATATATCAAAGCCTTTTCCATTATCAGATATCTGCATTAGCAGGTTTCCGTCTCTAACGTCAATTGTAATCTGAACCTCTGTTGCCATTGCATGTTTGAAAATATTATTAATTGCCTCTTTATATACAAGGAAAAGGTCTCTTCTTTTTTCCATAGATAATTTTTCTGACAAAACATTTTCATTGGCTGTAATGCTGTAATGAATATTTGTTCCATCAAAAACATCGGCAGCATATCTTCTCATACGCAGGGTAATTTCTTCCACCGAATCGTTTTTTGTATTGATGCTCCAGACAATATCATCCAGCGCTTCACCAGATGTTTGTACTTCCTCTTCTATGCGCTTTAAATAATCTAATGCCTGTTTTGGTTCATATAGTTTTTGTTCGCTTAAAGCCGAAAGAAGATTGATATTGGTTAATCTTGCACCAATATCATCATGCAGGTCTGCCGAAATGCGGTTGCGTACTTTTTGCAATTGTAATAACTGGTCAATCCGGTAACGGTATAAGGCATATAAAACTATTGCTGTAACTATTGCCAGCAGTGCGTAAAACCACCATGTTTCATAAAACGGAAAACTGATATATATCTTTTCAGTTGCAAGAGAACTTTCATCACCTGCCACTCTTACCTGGAATGTATAATCACCGGGACTAAGGTTACCAAGATTTACTGTTTGCTCATGAAAAATCTTTATCCATGGCGTGGTTTCATTTTTATATAACCGGTATTCATAATTAATATCACTGCTTTTATCAAAATCAATAGCAGAGAAATTAATGCTGAGATTATTCTGAAAATCTTTTAATGCGATTTTTTTATCGGGATCGATGTTAAGAAAATCGCCTGGTACTTTTATTTCTGTAATATAAACTTTTGGCTTTGCTTTTTCTTTTGCAACCAAAAACGGATCAAAAACTGTAAAGACATTTTCAGACCCTACCATTAACTGCTTTTTCAGGCTGTCATAATAAAGATTAAAACTTGTTACTGCATAATCAGGTAATCCATTTGTTTTATCAAAGTTTTTTATGCCTCCTGTTTTAGTGTTGAGTACGCCAATGCCGCGACGGTAAATCACCCATACCTGGTTTGGCACTTTCGCAAATACGGCGAGTATAGAATTATCTGCAAGACCATCTGCAACAGTGTACATTTTTGTTTTGTGGGTATAAAGATTCCATTGCATTAACCCATAATTTAAAAATCCTATCCACAGGTTTCCTGTTTTATCGGCGTCAAGAGAAAAGAAATCAAAATAATTAATGGCATCTTTATTAAAGCTTCTTATCAGGGTATCAAACTTATTAATGCTGTTGTTCCATCGAATTAAACCTTGTTTTGAACGTATAAACCATACATTTCCTGAAATATCCTGTGCTATATTATTAGGATAGCGCAAATTGAAAGACGTATCACTTTCACCCGGTAAAAAATGGTGGACGTATTTTGTTTTATTGTTGTATAGCAAAACCCCGTTGCCCCTGCCAAGACCAAACCAGTTATTATCATTTTTATCCCTTAATACGCTTGTGATAGGAACAGCACTTATTGCCGGTGAAAAATTATCAGCAGGTTTTAAAATTTTGTCGTCAGAAGAATTATAAAAAAATAAACCTTCCTGGGTTGCTATCGCTATCGTATCCTTATTCCAGGATGTTATGCTCCAGATAACATTTGCACCTACAGAAAAATTACTTAGATCTATCTGTTTAACAAGCCGGTTCTGTTTATCAAAAACCATTACACCGGTTTTGTTGTTGTCCAAACCAATATAAGTATAGCGCTCATCTCTATAGAATGCTTTAACATAAGCCAGGGAATGATTTTGATTGGTATAGGGTAATAAACTGATGTTATTAAATAATTCTTTTGAAAATGATTGTTTTAAAATTCCTTTTGTTGTTGCTGCCCACAAACGGTTGTCTTTGTCTGTGTAAAAATTGTAAAAGATATTTTCAGGAAATAATTTTTTGTTTTCGGGAAAGATATTTCCTGCTGATGGCAAATAATGAAAAACAAAATACCCGTTCGTCGCTGAGTTTAATAAAAATGTGGAGTCATTCACAAAACTAAATGTGCTTTCCCAACCCGATTCAGCATTAAAACCTGCAGGCAAAGCAACGTTGCGAATAATTTGTTTATTAAAATCAATAATACACAGCGTGTCTTTATGAATATAGTTTGGCAAAAAGAATAAAAGATTTTTGTTTGCAGACCCTATAGAATATGCAGGAATACTATCAAGCAAATAACCAATGCGCTGATGAAAAAGATTCTTTGAATATTTTAAATAGTTTATGTTTTTGCTTTTGCTATCGTAAAAAGCAATTCCTTTATCAGTATTGATCAAAGTTGTGTCATGGTTTAATAAAACAGAACGGGCTGCAAAACCAATACCCTTTGTCTTTGTATCATTTATCGTATAACTTCCTTCCAGTTTAGCAATCAACTTCGCCTGGTCATTAAAAACGAATACACCTGTTCTTGTAGAAATAATCAATTCATCCTCTGTATTTGTAATTACATAATAAATCTCATTGGCAAATAACTCCATTTCCTTTTGTGAGGGTATTGCAAGTCTTTTACATTCATTTGTTCTTGTATTAAAAATCACAGCTCCCTTATCTGTTGCAATGCCTAAATAATTGCCTTGCATCTTTACCAGTTTTGCAATGTGGTTTCCCGGAAGGTCAGTCGGCTTATCACCACGAAAAAATTTTACAAACTGCGATCCGTCATAACGATTAAGACCATTTTCGGTTCCAATCCATATAAAACCATTTTTATCCTGAACAATACTTGTTACAGAATTATCGGAAAGACCATTGTCAATTGTCAATTGATCAAAAATTAACTGGTGATTTTGTGCAGCAGTGTGCAGCAGTATAAGCAGTGGTAATATAATAAGGGAATATTTCGCAGGCCGCTTTTGCTAAAGTTATGATATGTTCATGAAGAAAAGTACAAAGAGCTTTTTGTAAAAGCCATTCATTTTAAAAAAAAATATAATGGTGCAACAAGGTGATTCGTTATTCTATAATTTTATTCAATGAAATTAATTCAGCAATTAACTGCAATTCATTTTAAACAAAATATAAGAGCATTGAATAATTTTTTTATAGTTGTAGTTGTTATGCTCTTCAGTAAAATTACGTTGGCTCAGGATACAGCAACTGCTGCCTTCTCCTGGCCACAGGGCAAACAGGCCGCAATAAGTTTGACCTTTGACGATGCTCGCCTGAGCCAGGTAGATACAGGAACAGCCTTACTTGATCGATATGGAATAAAAGCCACTTTCTTTGTTGTTCCTGTTGCTGTAGAAGAGCATCTTAATGGCTGGAAGAAAGCAGTTGCAAATGGTCATGAAATCGGGAATCATACAATCAACCATCCATGTACAGGAAATTTTTCCTGGTCAAGAAAAAATGCATTGGAAAATTATAGCATTGATGATATACGTAATGAATTAATAGGATGTAATAAGCGTATTGAAGAATTACTCGGCGTAAAACCTGAAGTCTTTGCTTATCCGTGTGGCCAAAAATTTATTGGACGTGGCAGTAACACAAAAAGCTATGTTCCGCTTATTGCAGAATTATTTATTGTTGGTCGTGGCTGGCGTGATGAAGCAATGAATGATGCCGGCTTCTGCGACTTAGCACAAATAAGCGGAATTGAAATGGATGGAAAAAATTTTGATGAAATTCTTCCATTAATTGAAGAAGCAAAAAAGACGGGACAATGGCTGGTATTAGCTGGTCATGAGATGGGCGAATCGGGTGTTCAAACTACTCGTCTTGCCATGTTGAAGCAGCTACTTGAGTATGTACAAAATCCTTCAAACGGTATATGGATTGCCCCTGCAGGAACAGTTGCAAAATATATTCGTGAACAAAGAAAGTAAAAGGACTTACATGATAAAGGCAATATACATTTAAATGAAGATGAACATCTCCTTCGTCAGGGTGACAGGCCAGGAAGAAAACTTGCAACGGCAACTTGCAACTGGAAACCGGAACGATTCTCTTACAACACTTTTATTTTTATATTCTTAAAACAAACACCTGTATTTGCCACACCACTATGTGATGCCTGCAATGCAATGTGACCAGATTTTGCAGAGCCATAACCAGCTTCATCTTTCCATTTACCCGCAGCTTTTTGTTCTTTCCATTTATCACTTCCCAATTCATACTCTACCACTTTTTGCCCGTTGAGCCAGTGTTCAACATGACCTTTGTTTACAATGATTACTGCATGATTCCATTCACCAGGAGGTTTTGTAGCATCAACTGCCGGGGCCTGCATAGCATAATTGGCGGCTGCTTTTTGATTTTCTTCAATTTGCCCGGTAAAGCCTTTGTTATCTATTAACTGGTATTCCGGTCCACTCTCATAAGTTTGATCATGATCTTTAGTTACGAGGTACATAATTCCACTGTTACCCTGCGGTGAAATTTTCCAGTCAATAGAAAGTTGGAAATTTTGGTACATATCAGTTGTAATAAGATCAGGATTTTGATTGCCTGAAGGTTTCTCACTACATAATGCTCCATCATTTGCTTTCCACGATGAGCCGGAAATATTTTTATACGTTCTCCAGTTGTGTAAAGTTTTGCCATCAAACAATAATTTCCATCCTTCCTGTTTCTCTTGTTGGGTTAACTGGTTATCAGCAGAAGTATCATTTATAACAAGTGTTTTTAAATGTGCCGGTACTTTAAAACTTTGTGCAGTAAAAAAGGCGATAGCAACAGAGAGTGTAAATAAAAATTTCTTTTTCATACGGTTAATTTTTTTAAAGTGGCTGAAGATAGGAAATTTAATATTTATGTACTGGCTTTTGAATAAATATTTGATGCCCCAAAA
>Ga0137366_10000466_pt1 | contig 26562 bp, 24 predicted proteins | sample SagtaG_8_FD_104938 | JGI IMG/M metagenome (GOLD analysis project Ga0137366, IMG submission 104938) | Vadose zone soil microbial communities from Sagehorn Ranch, Mendocino, California, USA - Sage1_L_60_16 metaG | ecosystem: Environmental > Terrestrial > Soil > Vadose zone | place: USA...
CGCGGAAATGAAAGCGCCAAACTTTTTGCATGTCGTTGAAGGCGGCGATCATTCCTTGCGTGTGCCCAAACGTCTGCTTCAAGCCAGCGGTGAAATGCAGGAAGATATCGACCGGCAGATCTTCAAGTCCATCACGGGATTTGTTGACCAACTGCAGATGACCGCAGATTAAATGAGGATGAAGAGGAAACCTACGCCCGTTTCCGTCCGTTCAGGTCAGGTCGAGTTCGTTAAAGTTAATACTGACGCGTGGAGATGGCGCGACGTTTATCGTTGGCTGCTGAGTTTGCGTTGGCCACAGTTTGCTGTCTTTGTTGGCACGCTTTACATCGCGCTGAATCTTTTTTTCGCCACGCTTTACAGTCTTGAGAAAGAGAGCATCGCCGGGACGACTGGCGGGCATTGGTTTTTTGATTGTTTCTTTTTCAGTGTACAGACGCTGGCCACCGTCGGCTACGGCCATATGTATCCGCAGACGCTCTACGGCCACATCGTTACTACGATTGAAATCATGAGCGGCCTCTTTCTGCTGGCGGTCATGACCGGTCTCATTTTCGTTCGGTTTTCGCGACCAATTGCGCGCGTTCTCTTCAGCCAATCAATCGTGATCGCGCCACTAAATGGCAAGCCAACGTTAATGGTGCGCATAGGAAATGAAAATCATCACAGCATGGTCGAGGCGGAGTTCCGGATCATGTTTTCTCGTGATGAGCCTTTAATCGAAGGCGGCGATTTCAGGTACTTTTATAATCTGAAACTGCATTTTGATCGGCTAACTGTCTTCCCGGCGGCTTTGACTCTCCGACACGTCATCGATGAAAAAAGCCCACTCCACGGCGCGACGCCTGAATCGCTGGAAACAGAGCGCGCTCTTTTCTTTGTTTCAGTTGTTGGAATTGATCCTGTTATTGCAGCGGCTGTGCAAACACAACAGGACTACACCTGGCGCGATATTCGATTCGGTCATCGTTTCGTTGAAATCTATGGCGAATACGGCGACGGCAAGCTCATGGTCGATTACGGCCGTCTGCACGATACCGAGCCCGTGTCATAGGCTCGCCGGTATCGCTACGACTGAATTCCATCGCGGCTTTTATTCGGGGCGCAGGAGAATCATCCGCGCAAACTGGAATATCCCGGTGAGAAGTTGAACGACAATGCCACTGAAGAATGGCCAGAATGCGCCGAGCAAGGCAGCGTTGTATAGTTGCAAGAGATTTGTGGCTATGCCCAAGGTTGCGAACAGATAAAAACAAGTCGGATAACGCGCCCGCTTTGTATCTGCCGCAAATCCAACCGACGAAACATCTTCGTCATCGGAATGGCGAACGGCAAGGAAACCACCAGGGCGAACCCGCTGCACCATCTCCAGATGCCTGTCGGCAGCGGCCTGATCGTCAGCAACAGGATCCCGGATCACGCAGAATACCAGCGGAAGGATGGAATTCGTCAGGAGCAGCCGAAGCCGGAGTTTGTCGGCCGGAGACCATTCATGAATCGATTCACGTCGAAAAACGACCACAACACCGGCAAAACCCGCCAACGTGACGGCGATCTACGCCGCAATGCCAAGAGCTTCGCCAGGTTCCATTGCAAGATCAGTTTAACGGAATGACATCTGAGTATTATTCTTGGTCTTGAACAACTAGAGAAAGGACTAACAAATTATGGCGAATTATATCTGTCTGATTCAGTTTACAGATCAAGGCATTCGAAATATTAAGGACACAGTTAAGCGCGGCGATGCGGCTATCGCCGAGGCCGAAAAAATGGGCATGAAGATCGTGGAGGAATTCTGGACGATGGGCGCTTACGATGGTGTGGTGGTCTTCGAAGCGCCGGATGACGAGACCATGAGCGCGTTCGTACTTAAAATCGGCGCACTCGGCAACGTTAAAGGCCAAACGCTGCGCGCTTTTCGCCGGAATGAGATGGAAGAGATTCTGGCGAAGATCAAATAGCGGCCGTCAAGATCCCAGGACTCACTAAGGAGCTAACCATCGCAAGCTCACCAAAGGACGAGTGCGTCCGAATTGGCGGAGCGACGCTTTCGCTGCGGCATTCTGCATTCGGTCTAGTAGGGTTTATCCCGGAGGCAGCGCTGATGGAACGAGAACAACACGATCGGTGTTTTGCCATTTTGCCGTGAATACGTACGTTTGACCAGGCTGCACGTTTAGCACGGTCGACATCGGCTGATAAAAGTAATAGTTTGGTACGGCCGAGACCGTCAGCACATGACGTCCCGCCGGCAGGAAGTGATCGTAGCGACGTCCTTGCACAACGTTGGCGGCCGTCCTCCCATCGATCTTAAGACTGAGAGCCAAATTCCATCCAAAGTTCGGAGCTCTCAAAACAATAAGACGCCCCCCCGGCTGAGCGGAGGCAGCTCCGATCGAGGCTGTGCAAACAAAAACAAGAATCAGGAGGAGTGTATTGGCGGAGCTGTATCTTGGCTTCATGGCCTGACGCTACGCTCCGGACTCGCTCTTGGCGAGTGTGGCGTTAATCGACTTCTGGATTTCTCTTAGTCGATTGCGGCGCGGAAAGACCTTCCCGGCCAGCCATTTTGCCAGTCCTCTCCGGGGCTGAACCACGCCCCTGCTGGCCGGAGAAAAATCAGTTGCGAATCGAACATCGCAGTAAATGAATAGGTCCACCCCGGCTGGACGTTCACTGTTGTCGAAGTGGGCGCGACATAGCCTACGTACGGCACCTTGCGCACGGTTAAGACATGCTGCCCGGCTGGCAACCATGTGTGATATTGGCGACCCCGTACGACATCCCCGACGGACCTGCCGTCGATCTCAAGGTTGAAAGCCAAATTCCATCCAAAATTCGGCGACCTGGAAACGACCAAATGTCCAGCGGGTTGAGCGCTCGCGCTCCTCATCGAGAACGCACCAATGAAAACGAGAATGAGAACGAATCTGCTGAGGTAGCTAATTAACGTGGTCATATTCGGATTTTAACACGAATTTGCTCTGGGTCGCGGCTTTTATTCATCATCTGCCCGCGCTTGCAATCCAAGCGCAATTTGCTTCGATGAATTGATCCTGGCGCACGCTCACCCCGGAGGCGAACGAATGGGCTTATGTGCTGGCAGGCGAGTGGGAGGAATCTGGTACGATTTACACTGTTGGGGCGCTGTTCTTTTGCCCCGAAAGGCACCCGTCACGGTCCGCACATCGCGCGCACAGAAGTGATCAGCCTCACAATTTTCGACGGACCGCTGACCGTCGAGTAATGCTGTAGTCGAGTAAAAACAATTCGAGTTGGCCAAGACGGAAACAGCGTGTATTTCTTCAAGCATGAAGATCTTCGCCGCCCGCTGTTCGATTGCGCTCGTTATCCTGGCTGCAGCAAGCTTTGCGTTTGCCAATCCTTTCAAGAGCAAGATTGTCACCAGCTCTAGTTCGCCGCTGATGATCAATGTTCCTGAGGATCACTTTCTTAAGATCACGAATTTTTCTCAGGAAGCAGGAACTGATCGGGGCGTCGTTTCGGTCACGCTCATGGGTGATGAAAATAGTGGGACGGCCAACGTTCTCACGGCGACTCGAACCGACCTTAGTACAGGAAGGAATTCGCAAAGTCCCCCGGAAATTAGTAACCGAGTGATAATAGCGGGTCCTGCGCAAGTGACAGTCGCGCCAGTGCCGGGTGCAACGCTGTTCATCACCTATAAAAAAGAATCCAACGAAGGCAATGGAGGAGCTGGCTCAAACATTGTGTTCCTCAGCCCTACTCCCTTTCCATTCGTCAGTCCTACCCCGTTTCCGTTCCTTACGCCGACGCCCACTCCCACACCGTAAAGCTTCGCGAGCTGCAGAAATCGTCTTCCCGCAATGGGAGAGCCGTCTTGTGAGTAACCTTTGAGGATCCTCTGATCCTCAATGGGCGAGACCATCAATCGCTTTCCATTCTTCGGGAGTTAACTTGAGCTTTGCGGCAGCGACGTTTTCTTCCAAATGCGCAACAGACGATGTCCCTGGGATCGGCAGCATCAACTGTGATCGCTCCAGGAGCCAGGCCAGCGCGACTTGGAAAACGCTGACGCCGTGTGCTTTTGCAGCCACATTCAGCGGGTTTTCGGGTTTCAATCCGCTGCCTCCTCCGATGGGGAACCACGGCAGAAACCCAAGATTCTCTTTCTCGCAATAAACCAAAACGTTCTCCGATTCGCGATCCTCAATGTTGTACCGGTTCTGCACACTCACGATCGGAACAATCTTGCGTGCCCGCGCGATTTCGTCTGGATCCACGTTCGATAATCCAATGTGCCGAATCTTCCCAGCATCCTGCATTTGCTTGAGCGCGCCGAGCGATTCCTCAAGAGGGACATTGGAATCGACCGTGTGCAATTGATACAAATCGATTCGCTCGAGGCGCAGCCGCTTCCGACTCCCGTCGACAGCTTGTTTGAGATGTTCAGGTCGGCCGTTTGGCACCCATTGGCTGGGCCCTGGCCGTGTTAGACCGCCTTTTGTCGCGATAACGAGTCCTTTGGGATAAGGATAAAGCGCTTCTGCTATGAGCAGTTCGCTTGTATCCGGCCCGTATGAGTCTGCTGTATCAATGAGGTTCACACCCAGCTCGACGGCGCGTCTGAGAACTTTGAGCGCTTTCTCCCGGTCAGGCGGCCACCCCCAAATGCCTTGACCGGTAACGCGCATCGCGCCAAAACCGAGCCGGTTGACTGTCAGATCACCACCCAAAGTAAAAGTCGTGTTCGTAGCCATTTTCGGTGTAGTTGATGGTTGAGCTCCGAAGATTACATCGGATTTCCCCGCTAAAAGCGCGGCTCCAGTTGCCAGACTCGTCCCAAGAAATCTTCGGCGGGTAACGACCGGCTCCTGGTTCGGTTCAGGAAGTTCATCCGTCATAACGCGCAGCAGTACGTTCTTGAAACGGGGTGTCAACGCAACGAGACGATCCTATTTCGCTCATGCACTAGAACTGCAAATGCCTCTTCGAGATTTCCGCCGAACGTGACAATACCTCCCTCGTGCCCCGCCATCACCAAAATCTTTCTGGTTTGGACATCTGTAACCCTGAACAAACGCATTGTTTCATACGCCATTTCTGGCGTGCCATATGCAACGGCGTTCGAGGTTGTCGGAGCTTCATTTAGAAGGGCCGCCCACAGTGTTGAGTCGTGGCAATGAATAACAGCCGCGGCTCTTGCATCGGCTTCGTAAATTGCAGCATGGGTAAATGATTCCGATGAAGGAATCGTTGACCCTTCATATCGAAGCCAGTTCCTTCCGAAATCGTAAGCCACCACTTTCGCACAATCCGCCAGCGCCAGTTCCCGCATTCCACCGGTTCCCGAACCCGTGATATAAAAATTATTGGTCACACCGTCCCTCATACTGATGTTGCCAAAGCTGATGCCGCTTGAGTCCACGCCGATTAGTCGACGCTCAAGAAGTTTCTGCCTGCATGCGTTCAATTCAACAACTCCTGCGAATGGCGCGAGCTCTGAAGCTGCGCGCTCATACGTGAACTTTACGTATTCGCTCATGGCGCTTGCTCGGGAAAAAGGGCGCGGATGCTTGTCTCGTTTGGTTCGCATATTCCGCGCTCGGTAATCAGTCCGGTGACCAATTGCCTGGGCGTAACGTCAAATCCATAATTTGCGGCGGGACTTTTCTCCGGCGCAATGCGCACTTCGACCGGTTGCCCGTCCGACCATCCATCAGCGTGTCTTATCTCTTCCGCGCCGCGCTGTTCGATCGGAATTTCTCTCAACCCATCCCGCATTTCCCAATCAATCGAAGTCGAAGGCAGCGCCACATAGAAAGGAACATTGTTGGCCTTTGCCGCCAGGGCCTTCAGATATGTCCCGATCTTGTTTGCAACATCACCCGTGTAAGTAGTGCGGTCCGTTCCAACAATCACCAGATCGACTTCGCCACGTTGCATCAAGTGACCTGCTGCGCTGTCGGCGATCACCGTGTGTGGCACGCCATGCTCGCCTAGTTCCCAGGCCGTAAGTTTTGATCCCTGATTTCTGGGTCTGGTCTCAGCCACCCATACATGGACCGACAAGCCACTGTCGTGCGCGGTATAAATCGGCGCTGTCGCGGAACCATAATCGACGAACGCGAGCCATCCGGCATTGCAATGCGTGAGCACGTTAACCGGCTTTCCTATTTTCTTTTGAGCAATTTCCCGGACAAGCTCCAACCCGTGTTGGCCGATCATTTGGCAATGCTCCTTGTCTTCTTCCGCGATCAAATTCGCAGTGCGCAGAGCAAGCGCGACTTTCTCTTTCGCCGTTTTCCCGCTCGTGATGGCTTTTAGCTGACGGTCGATCGCCCAGGAAAGATTGACCGCCGTCGGCCTTGTGGCCCTCAGTTGTGCCGCGGCGTCAACCAAGTACTTATCGAATTCGCCGGCAGCGGCATCCTGCTCAGCCTCAACGGCCGCCAGATACATGCCGTACCCCGCGCTTGCGCCGATTAATCCCGCTCCGCGAACATGCATTTCACGAATTGCCTCTGCCATCTGCTGAACGGTGCGGATTTCTTCAATCACGAAACGATGTGGCAAAAATCGCTGGTCGATCAGCTGCACCACGGTTTGATCCTCCGGCTTAAGCCAGATGGTTCGAAAATGTCTGCCGCCTACTTTCACACGTTGTAGATGATGCCTAACGACTTGAATCGCCAATCGCTGAGCTTTGTTTTAAAGATCAATTCCCATCAGGATAGCGCCAGGAATTTTCTCCCAACCGCAACGCTCCCAAAATTTCGTGCCACGCTGGTTATCATCGGCCACCATGATAATAACGCGTTTCACTCCAGTCTTGCGGAGCCCATCGAGGCATTCGTCCAGCAGACGCTTACCCAGTCCGCATCCCTGATAGGCAGGATCAATCGCCAGATGGTAGATGTGTCCGCGGTGTCCATCGTGGCCGCACAAAGCGACTCCAACAATTGTCGATCCATCGAGTGCGACCCTGCTCAGCTCTGAGTTGCGTGCGAGAAATTGAGCAATGCCTTCGTTGTCATCACCTTCAGCGATCTCGAGACCTTCGACACGGTGCCAAAGCTGAAGCGCGTCGTCGTAATCGCCGATGCGAAATTCTCGGGTATCGATCTTGTCGCTCATCTTTTATTCGCCTCCTTTCATCTTGACCAAACAGAGTGCAAATCTTCTTTCACCGAGGGAACTAACTATGAAACATAAAGTTACCATTTATTTTTTGGCACTTGTGACTGGCATGTACGCGAGCGCTTACTCGAAGCCGGCGGCAACCCTGATGATAACCAACGCCGCAATTTATACGGTAGATAAACAACATCCGAAGGCCGAAGCAGTGGCGGTGATTGGCGATCGTATCGTGGCTGTGGGCTCGAGCGCGGAAATCGACTTGTGGCGCGGCCCGGAAACCAAGGTGATTGATGCCCGCGGCAAGTTGCTGCTGCCCGGATTCAACGACGCACACCTGCATTTCATCTCGGGTGGGGCGCAGCTCGATCAAGTCAATCTGACAGATGCGACAAGTCCCCAGGAATTCGCCGGACGCATCGCAGCGCAGGTTAAAAAGACGCTGAAAGGGGAATGGATTCTGGGCGGTCGCTGGGACGAAACCAAATGGCCCAACCCGGAGCTTCCGACCAAAGAGGTGGTTGATCCGGTCACCGGCAACACTCCAATTTTTGTTGAACGCTACGATGGGCACCTGTCGCTCGCGAACTCGGCAGCGATGAGGTTCGCCGGCATTAATGCCAAGACTCCCGATGTTCCGGGAGGAGTCATCATGCGCGATGCGAGCGGCAACCCAACGGGGATTTTCAAGGACGCCGCGCAAGAGCTCATCAATAAGGCGATTCCACCGATGTCGCACGAGCGGCGGATGCGCGCTGCTCGTCGGGCGCTGGAGCACGCGGCATCATTGGGTGTGACCAGTGTGCAGCACATGAATCCGGAGTTTGCTGATGTGGCGGTGTACTCCGAGATCGCAGAAAAAGGCGAACTCACAGCGCGGATCTATGCGGTGCCGATGGAGACCGATTGGCATGATCAGGCAAAGGTTGGCATCCGTCGCGCGTGGGGATCGACCTATTTGCGGCTCGGAGCAGTAAAGGGATACGCCGATGGCTCGTTAGGCTCGAGGACGGCCTGCATGTTCGAGCCATTTGCCGACGATCCTGGGAACCGCGGCCTTCTGAGCGACGAAATGCATCCGCCCAGCGCCATGCGCGATCGATTAATGCAGGCTGATGCCGCCGGACTGCAGCTGCGAATTCATGCGATCGGCGATCGCGCGATTTCTATGACTCTCGATATTTTCAGCGATATCGAAAAAGAGCACGGTTATCATGACCAGCGTTTTACCATCGAACATGCCCAGCACATGGCGGAGAAAGACTTTGAGCGCTTTGCCGGGCTCCACGTCATCGCTTCGATGCAACCTTATCACGCAATTGACGACGGCCGCTGGGCGGAAAAGCGTCTAGGTCATCAACGAGCCCGATACAGCTACGCCTGGCGCACCTTCCTCGATCATGGCGTAACGCTTGCGTTCGGGACGGATTGGCCTGTGGCTCCGCTGAATCCCATGCTGGGACTTTATGCTGCAGTCACTCGCGCCACACCAGATGGCAAGAATCCCGATGGCTGGATTCCAGAGGAAAAGATCACGCTGTCAGAAGCGGTAGAAGCTTACACGCTGGGCGCCGCTTTCGCGGAATTTCAAGAGAATGAAAAAGGATCCATTACGCCTGGCAAACTGGCTGACATGGTGATTCTGAGCGACAACATCTTTGACCTGAAACCGGAAGCGACTCGCAACATGAAAGTTGAAACCACAATTGTGGGCGGAAAAGTCGTGTATGGAGGGGCGGCCAATCGCTGACGCCAGGATTGTCTACCAGCATTAGAATTCTCTGCCGATCCAAGCATACCATGCGGGGTTTCGATGCAATTTAGTAAGCTCGTTCTCCTTGTCGCTGCCGGTCTCGCGTCGGGGGCCTTGTTGTATTTCGGTACTGGGCTTCATCCAATTTGGTGGATGCTTTGGTTGGCGCCTGTTCCGGTATTGGCGGTTGCGCCGTCGCTTCGTAATAGCGCCGCTTTTCTGCTCGGTTTCGCGACGTGGCTCATCGGCGAAATGAACCAATGGAACTACTTCAGGCATGAGATCGAATTACCGGTGCAAACCATCATCCTGCTCTTTGTAATTAGCGCAGTTGTTTTCGGTCTTGGTGTTATATTCGTGCGCAGCTTTCTCCTGCGCGGATCGCTCTTCCTCGCGTCGCTGGCTTTCCCAGTTTACTGGGTGATGTACGAATATTTTGCCGCGACCGGGTCTCCTCACAGCACGTGGGGCAATCTGGCTTACACACAAATGGATTGTCTCCCCATGATCCAGATCGCTTCGATCACCGGGATTTGGGGAATCAGCTTCATCGTGTTTTTGTTTGCCGGCGCCACGGGAGCTCTGTTGAGCGGCGCGGGAAGGCCGTGGCAACACGGCGCGCTTGTCATCGCGGTCAGCGCTGTCGTTTGTGCTTTGTTTGTTTTTGGCAAATGGCGCTTGAAGTCAATTTCTTCGGAGCAATTTGTGACTGTGGCACTCATCGCCAAGGACGTGCCGATGAGAGTCTACCTTGGATCGGAAGAGGAGGCGCTGAAACTGTTGGGCGAGTATGCTGATGAGGTCCGCCGCGCCGCTCCGGCTGGAACGCAGGCCATCGTTCTCCCGGAAAAAATCGGGCGTGTTAGCGACAGGGCCTTAGCGGAGCTGGATGCGCTCTTTTCTTCAGCTGCGGCTGCTACACACACAGCCATTGTCCTTGGCATCGTTCGGCGAACGCCAGCTGTCGCTTTCAATTCTTCGCGCTTTTATTCGCCCGACGGGAAATTGGAGGCGAATTACGACAAGCATCATCTGTTACGGGGTGTCGAACCCGAAAAAGCCGGCGACAAACGCGTGCTGCTCGACCAGCCGTCTGGTCGTTGGGGATTGCAAATTTGTAAAGACATGGATTTTCCGAAGCTCAGCCGCGAATACGCCGCGGATGGCGTGGACATGCTGCTTGTGCCGGCGTGGGATTTCAATCTCGATCGCTGGTTGCACTCGCGCATGGCGGTGCTGCGCGCGGTGGAGAACGGTTTCGCCCTTGCTCGCTCAGCGCGCAATGGCCTCCTGACGCTGAGCGACAACCGCGGTCGCATTTTGGCGGAAACGGCCACCGCGCCCGATCGTTTTGTGTCGGTTACCGGAAAAGTCAACGTCGCGCGTGAGGAGACGTTCTACACGCGAACCGGCGATTGGTTCGCATGGCTTTGTGTCTCCGCGTTCATCGTGCTGGCCACACGGACTATTGCGGCCACGTGACGGTCGCGATTGCATCGTTCGTCGAGTAGAAGCAATGAATTGCGTATTTGCAGGAGCGAGTTGCGGATTTAGTTAAACCGTCCGAGTGAAAGAATGTGAAACAATCCAGCGTCATTGTTCTGTCGATTCTCGCAACCCTGACCTGCAGTTGGGCCAACTTAGGGGACGGCGATGAGAGAATTGAAGATTCTTATGGCTCAATACTCCAGCGGCGCCTGCGGGACGACGGGACCGTAACTGTCCTTTACCACAAGGATCGCTATCTCTACGAGGTAACCTTTGCTAATGGCCGAAGCGTTTCGGAAATATATTTTCATGCGAAGGGAACTGATCTCTCCGAGAAAGAAATCATGAAATTCCTGAAGGCAAACGCCGCTGGTGCGACATGGACAGCGGAGAACACAGGCAAGGAACGACACTTCAAACGCAGCGATGGCCAAGCTGATGCAACGTACGGAATTGTTAATGGGCGAACGGGTCTGACAGTACGGGAACTTCGCGGGAAACCTTAGCGATTCGCCTCAATCGCAGCGCGTTTTGGCAAGAGCAGCGCAGCAACAATTCCGACCAGCAAAAAACCGACGATTTGGGTGAACATGTAGCTGGCAGTGTAAATACCGGGGAAGCCGTACCAGTTCCAGTAAGAAACGTTGGTCGAAATAGCCGCCAGGATTCCGGCGACAAGCACGAAACCGACGCGACCAGGAAAGCTCACGATGCGCGTTTGGGCGAAAAGGAACACCACCAAAATCGCTTCGAGAAGTTCCTTGCCGAATTCGACGCCGAGCCATTTGCCAAGTGTGAACCGCCGGCCGGCCGCGTTATACATCAGAATGCCGGAGGGATTCGCCGCCATTTTTTCGCCCATGTGTTTCATCGCCTCGCTCTTTTCCTCTCGAGTTGCGTTCTTGCCAATACCGGGACCGGGAAAAACATAGAGACCGGTCTCTTCGCCCACGTTGCTTTGCATCGCGGTGAGAACCGCCGATTCGTTTGGAATTTCGCGGATGCCGGCTTCCCCCAGCGGCAACGCCATATGGGCAATCGACGTCCACACAAACATGACGATTCCACCCAGAATGCCGGCAAAAAGAATTTTCATTTGAGGATTATTTCGCTCAACGAGGGACGCTCGGCAATATGTTGACAAACGGTTCTTGTTGGGATTGAATATTGCGCGTTAGTTTCCCTTTCTCGCTAGCCACTCTCTCGGCGAGGTGTTGTTCGGAAATTCGCAGGTTTCAATCAGCAATTACACAAAATCCGCACGTATGGCGGGACATAGTAAGTGGTCGAAGGTCAAGCGGTTTAAGGGCGCGATCGACGCGAAACGCGGCAAGATCTTCAGCAAGTTATCGAAGGAAATTACCATCGCGGCAAAGAGCGGCGGGGGCGATCCGACTGCCAATCCGCGTTTGCGTAGCGCCATCCAGGCTGCGCGAGCGCAGAGCATGCCCAGCGATAACATCGAGCGCGCGATTAGACGCGGCACAGGCGAGGGTAGGGACGGCGAACAGTTGGACGAGATCGTGTATGAGGGTTACGCGCCCGGGGGCGTCGCGTTGATTGTCGAGGCCGCGACCGACAACAGGAACCGCACAGGAGCGGAGATGCGAAGAATTTTCACGCAGAACAATGGCAACCTCGCCGCCAGCGGGAGCGTTTCTTATATGTTTCATAAAAAGGGCCAAATCACAGTCTCGCGATCTAGCATTGATGAGGATCGGCTACTGGAGATCGCGTTGGAGGCAGGCGCGGAAGAGTTGACAACCGAGGAGGATCAGTATGTTATCCTCACTTCCCACGATCAGCTCTACGCCGTAGCTGAGGCGCTCAAGAAAGCAGGCGTCACTACCGATGGGCAAAAGTTTACGTTCATTCCCGATACTACAGTCGCGGTTGCTGACGAGGCCGCGGCACGTCAGGTGCTTCGCTTGTGTGATGCGCTCGAAGAGGACGACGATGTGCAAAACGTCTATTCAAATCTAGATATTCCCGACGAATTACTGGCCAGATTGCCGGCCTGAAAATATTGCTTCTACGAACTGTGTTAGGCGCTGCCCGCACCGCCCAAGAATTCTTAGCTTATGAACGAAGAAAACGAAGACCAGCCTGTACCGCTGGAAACTGAGTCCACCAAGCCGGAGCAACGCCAGCATCGCTCGCGCCGTCGGTTTCCGCGGAGACGTTATCGCGACCGGGGCGAGCGGTTCAGGCACGGTAACTCCGAAGAATCGCCGAATTCTTCTTCAACAAACGCTGATGCCGCTAATCCGGATGTCGGTGTCGAGATCCTCGAGCGACCCGCGCCAGCAGGCCGGGAATCGGCCGAGGGGTCTGCCGAGAGCGGCGAACAAATTCAGACTGAGCCGGAATTCGGCGAAGGCATCATTGAAATTTCCGGCAAAGGCTTCGGGTTCCTGCGCGATCCGAAACGCAATTTTGTGCAGACGCCGCAGGACATTTTTGTCACTCCTGAAATTGTCCGCCGCTTCGCCTTGCGCGACGGGATGTGGATCCACGGTGAAACCCGACGCGGCAGCCGTGGCCCGCAATTGGTCAAGCTACTCACGATCAATGGCGAGGAGCCTGCAAAGTATCAAGGGCTCCGTCCGTTTGAAGAACTAACCACGATCAACCCGAATAAAAAGATCAAACTCGAGACGGTGCCGGACCGGTATACGACGCGGATCATGGATTTGATGACGCCGCTGGGAATGGGCCAGCGCGGCCTGATCGTGGCGCCGCCCCGAACAGGTAAAACAACGCTCCTGCATCACATCGCCGAGGCGGTGGCCAAGAACCATCCGGAGATGGAATTGATCATTCTTCTCGTCGATGAACGCCCGGAAGAAGTGACCGATTTTCGTCGTTCACATCCCACAGCGCAGCTCATGGCCAGCTCTAATGATGCCGACATCAAAAGTCACACACGCATTTCGCAGTTGGCGATCGAACGTGCCAAGCGTCTTGTCGAAGCAGGAAAACATGTATTCATCCTGCTCGACTCCATCACGCGCACCGCTCGCGCGTTTAATAATGCGATGGGCGGCGGGGGTAGGACGATGAGTGGCGGTATCGATGCGCGTGCCATGGAGATTCCGCGAAAGATTTTCGCAGCCGCGCGCAACACCGAGGAAGCAGGTTCTCTCACGATTGTCGCCACGGCGCTGATCGAGACCGGCAGCCGTATGGACGAACTGATTTTTCAGGAATTCAAAGGAACCGGAAACATGGAAATGGTGCTCGATCGAAAAATCAGCGACCAACGCATTTACCCGGCAATTGACATCTTTCTCTCCGGCACACGCCGCGAAGAACTGTTGTTGCAACCGTGGGAATTGGAAAAAATCAATCTCATCCGGCGCGGTCTGGCTGGTCACAAACCAGAGGAAGCCATTCAGCGTCTTTTGATGTTTGTGAAGAAATTCCCAACCAACACCGAGATGCTCAAGGGCATTCCTGGCTGAGGCAGGCTGTAGCCGCCCCCTGCAGGGCGACGCGTCACCTGAGATGCTTGCATTGCTCATGAGCGCTGCTGACAGAAACGCGCCTAAAGACTCTTGTTTCGACTACGCCGCTCGTAAAGCATGTGGATCGCGTCGCGAGCATCAATATACTTGCGTTGAAAAGCTTCGAAGCTGTCACAGCCTGCACGAATGGCCAGCTTTCGCTGTTCGCTCGGATCGGTCGGAAGTGCCGAGACAGCCTTGTTCTCGTAACGTCGCACGGCAGATTCACACCGGCGGAGGAACCGATAAGCTTCCTTGAGTTTCTCCGATTCAGCGTCCTTCAGGATCCGACGTTCACGCAATCGATCGGCTGCGCGCTCCCAGTTTGGCTCCCAGATATTTCCGCGCATTTGCAGTGCTTGCACGAGAAATTCCGCCTCTATGATTCCGCCGCGTCCGGTCTTTAAATCAAGAAAGTCCGAGCCGCTTCCGCGCTCCCGGCGAATGCGCTCAAGCATTTCATCGATTCTTATAAAAAGATCGGGATCCTGACCGGCGCGATGCCACGCGCTCTTTGCAATTTGCATGAACTCGCTTTGTTGCGGTCCGCTGATGGCACGTGCGCGAGTCAGCGCCTGCAACTCCCACGGCCGGGCACGGTTTGTGTAATACCATGGATAAGTTTCAACCGAACAAACGACCGGCCCTTTTTCCCCTTCGGGACGCAATCTCGCATCGAGCGCCCAAATGTTTCCCTCAGCGGTCGGCTGCGCCATCGCAATCATTAGCTTTTGCGTCGTGCGATCGTCATCGCCGATGAACAAAACATCCAAATCTGCGCCGTAACTGATCTCCCGTCCGCCAAATTTACCAAGCGCGGTGATGGTTATTTGCTCGGCGCCAAGGAGTCTGACCGCGAATAGCAGGCACGCTTCGGCGAGATCAGAAAGCTCGATGCAGGTGGCGACCGGGCTCGCGAGCCCCAGCACCTCGCGGAGAACGATCCGCAACAATTGCCGCTGCCGGTAGGCGCGAATCGGATCGAGATTGTTCGCATCGGCACCTAAGGCATCAAGCCGCCGTAGATTCTCCGCGACCGATCGCGTTTGATCGAAGGCCGGATCGCGGGTGATGTCTTCGAGAAGTTGTGGCCGGCGAATGAGAAGCTCACCGGCAAAGCGACTGGCGTCGAGAGTCTTCAACAGTAACTCGAGCAAGCGAGGGTTTGCCACCAGCAGCTCAAACAGCAAGCTGCGTAAACCATAGGCTTCCACGAACCGAACGAATTGATTCAGAGTTGCGTCTGGATCGGCGGACTTTGCAAGCCAACCAATTAAAACCGGACGCAGCTTGCCAAATATTTGTCGTGTGCGCGGGGCGATGTGAAAACCGGCAGCGCTTTGAGCAAGATCAGTGAACGCCCTGGTCGCGCGTTTTTGGTCGCTGAAAATTTCGAGATCATTCGCGGCCGGAGCCGTGTGCGTGGTGGAGACGATCCGTTGAAAAATCGGCCGAACAGCGCGCATCCTTCCCTGCAACGCCGCGGTGAAATCTTTGCTAGACGAAAAGCGGAGGCTGAGTGCGAGGCGTCGCAATGCTTCGACCTCCCGTGGAACGACGTGGGTCTGCTGCTCGGCCTCAATCTGTAAACGATGCTCCACACGCCGCAGAAACCGATATGTCTGGTCCAACGTCAGGACTTCGTTGGTTGGAAGAAGGTCCAATTCACGAAGCGCTCGCAATGCCTTGAGCATGTTCGGTTCCTGCAGAAACGGATGACGCGCTCCATGCATCAACTGCAGCGTCTGCACGATGAATTCGATGTCGCGAATGCCGCCGCGTCCAAGTTTTACGTCGCGCTCCAGCTTTTCCGTTCCAACAATGTCGCGTTCGATACGGTGCTTGATGCTTGCAATCTCATCCAGCAAATCGGGCGTGGCGCTTTTCGGGTAAATAAACGGCTGGTGCTGTCGCAGGAATTCGTAAGCCAGCTCACGGCTGCCGGCGATTTCCCTTGCCTTGATCAGCGCAAGCCGTTCCCAGGTTTCGCCAAATCCGCTGTAATAATTTTCCATACTTTCGAGCGAACGAGCCAGCGGACCGGCAGAGCCTTCCGGGCGGAGGCGCAGATCGATGCGAAAGAGTGAACCGGCCGGATGCGGAGTCGAAAACGTTTCGAGAATCTTTTTTCCCAACCGGTTAAAGAACTCGTGATAGGAAATGTGCGGCGTGAGCTGCCCTTCCTCGCCATAAAGAAAAAGAAGATCAACATCCGAGCTGTGATTCAGCTCACCGCCGCCAAGTTTTCCGAGGCCAAGAATTACAAAGTCCGCCGAGGGTGAACCATGGCGTTTCCGCAATTCGGTGTTCCAATGGTCGAACACGCGACGGATGCAAATCTCCGCGACCTGTGAAAGCTCGCCCGTCGTCTCTTCCAGCGGCGCTACGTTTGCAAGTTCGCGAAGCGCAACCCGCGTCATTTCGCGGCCTTTCCAGAAACGAAGCGCCGCAAAATCTTGCGTTGCCACAGAGTCACCTGCCAGAGCGTGTAGCTCGCTCAGCATTTCCGGGTATCCGCGGGAGGTCATGCAAACTTCGGGTTGGGAGAGCCACAGGAGCGTTTCAGGATTCTGTGTCAATCTCGTCGCGCAGATGCTGGAAACTGCCAGGAGATGCAGCAGGGCCGGTTCGCCCAGCGGGAATTCCTCGGTGAGACGGACAAGCGGCGGCGCGTCTGCTGGCCATCGTTCGCTGAGCTGAAGTAAAGTCGTCTCGACCTGCGAAGGGTTCAGCGAGGCCGCGGCTTTCTCCCGGATCCAACCGTTCCCATCGTCCATCGCACAAGCATCAGGCGGATTTTGCCCAAAGACCAATTAGCGCGCCGCAGTCGGTTATGATGCCGGGAGCGGCGCCAAGACCCGCAGCAGTTTCTTCTGGATCTGGAAATCAACCGGACAGTTGCCGGCCAGCTCGCCATCGAGCTCGAGAGGAACGTCCTGCTCGCTCGTTACGCGCAGGCGCCGCGTTTGGAAATATTCAACTTCAGGAACGCGGATCTCGGAGCTGAAAACAACGTCTTGGAGATACTTGATGATTTCGAGATAGCCGAGCCGTTTGAACACGACCACATCAAACAATCCATCATCCATAACGGCCTGCTTGAAGAATGGAAAAGGACCTCCGTATAAGCGCCCGTTTCCAATGAGAACGAATGATCCTTCGCGCACAGAAGAGTTTTCCGACTCAATAAAGAGCTTGGGCGGTTGCCGCGCCGCAATCTGCGCTGCGGATATGAGATAGCTTAGCGGGCCGAAGCTGCGCTTTAACGCGAGGCTGGTTTCCTTGACTACTTGTGCGTCGAGGCCAACCCCACCAAGCTGCACAAAGTACTTCCCATTCGCGCTCGGCAGATCAACCAGCCGCATGTTCGCACCGTTGATGATGTCCCAGCAAAGCTTCAGATTGTACAACGGCAGCCCAAGCTCCATCGCGAAGACGTTTACTGTGCCAAAGGGCAGAAGACCCAACGCGGCATTACTGCCCGCGAGTCCGTTTGCCACTTGATTCACGGTTCCATCGCCGCCGGCTGCAACGATTCGCGCAACGCCCTCTTCGACGGCGCGCCGCGCCAGTGCTTCCGCTTCGCCCGGATGCGACGTAACACGGATAGCGCAACCGCGCGTAACTGATTCGATGCGTTCTTGCCAAGCCCGAAGCGTTTCGGGACTGCCTGCTGTTGGATTGAGAATGACAACTATATCGGTCATACCGAAAAACTAACCAAGGGCCTTTGGTCTTTTCTTCAAACTGGGGCTGCGTAACGTCTTACAGTGCGAAAATTGCGCCGGATTACGATAATTGCTTTCGCGGCGGTGATTGGGCTCGGCGCCGTTCTCTTGCTCGGCGTGAACCTGTATGTGCAATCGCAAGGCGCACAAGCAAAGATTCAACAGGAACTAAGCCGGCGCCTCGGCACCCGGCTCGAAATTCGCAGCATGAGCGTGACTCCGTGGGGAGGACTTCAGCTCAGCGGCATTACAATCCCGCAAACCTCCTCAGCGGGCCCGAGACATTTCCTCGAAGCAAAAACATTCCAGCTTCGCGTTCGATTCCTTTCACTTTTTTCTCAAAGGCTGGTGATCAAAGAAGTCTCACTCATCAAACCCAAGGTCGCCTGGCCCCAAGACGCGGAAGGAAAGTGGAGATTACCCCGCTCGCAAGAGCCGCCGTCGCCTCAAATTTCTCCAAAACAGGCTCCAAGCGCGTCGCGCTCGCAAGCAGAAAGCGAATCGGTCCAGAAGCAGGCCGCGCCGGTAGTCGCCGCCACGTCTACTAATCTATCCTCTCCAGCTCAAGTGACTCTCGACAATAGGCCACCGCGACAACAAGCGAGACTCGCTGTAGCTCCAGAAGTTCGACGGGTTAGCATCAAGGACGGCAATTTCACTTTCCTCGATCAAGCTGGCGGGTTGCTCGCGAGCTTTACGGGCGTGGATTTTCGTACCAGCATCCGCAGCGCGTCAGCGCTTCGTGGCGACACAAAGATAGCAAGAATTTCTTTGCGCGATCGCTTTTTCCTGGAACAACTGCGTTCCCCGCTTCGGTACGAGCCCGATGTGCTGGAGCTTTCCAAAATTTCTGCGCGGGCCGCAAACGGTGAAATCAACGGCTATTTTGCGATGCAACCGGAGGCGGAGGATTCACCATTCACCACGAGCGTAAAGTTTCGCAATGTGCTCGCCGATCAGATCGTGGAAAACGCCGGCGGTCCCAGGGGAATGGTGAAGGGCGAATTCGAGGGAAGTTTTCACGCTTCCGGCAAAACTGCCGATCCCAATGCGCTCGCTGGCAGTGGCGAAATATTCCTGCGTGATGGGCGGGTTCAACAATATAGCTTGCTTGTGTTGCTCGGGCAGATTCTCCAGATCGAAGAGCTACAGGAGCTGCATCTGGAGCAAGCCGAAGCAAGGTATCATCTGAGCCCGGGGTTGGTCAGGATTGACGAGCTGATTTTGCGTTCGCCCAATATTCGCCTGACAGCGTCCGGCACAGTTGCTTATGGCGGCAAGTTGAACCTCGATTCACAGCTCGCCATCAACGACAGAATTCGTGGCCAGCTTTTCAAAGCAATTCGCCAGAATTTTCAACCCATTAACGAACCGGGTTATTCTGCGATCAACTTTCAAGTAGGCGGCACGATCGATCGGCCCAGTACAAATTTGATGAACCAGCTCGTCGGCCGCGATCTCAGCGGCATGCTCAACAGCCTGTTTGGCGGAAAAAAGGATCGGTCAAAAAAGAAAAAGAAACAGATCGAACAGGCCACGCCGGCAACCCCCGATGCCGGCAGCGCGATGCCTGCGTCGCCATCACCTTCTGCTTCGCCCGAGGAAGCGGTGCCTCAAGCAACTGCAACGCCAACGCCAATCGTGTCGCCATGAGGGTAATCGCCGGCAGCGCCGGCGGCATCCGCCTGGCAGTTCCCAAAGACAATGTGCGACCGACAATGGACCGGGTTAAGGCCGCCATCTTCTCCAGTCTGGGCGATGCGGTCGTCGGCGCGCGCGTCCTCGATCTTTTCGCCGGGAGCGGCGCTCTCGGAATCGAAGCGCTCAGCCGCGGTGCGTCTGGGGTTGTCTTTATCGAGCAAGACCGGCAATCTGCTGAGACCATCGAGGTCAATCTCGGCAAGACAAAATTAACAGGCTCCGTTCGACAGCAGGACGTTTTCGATTTTCTGCAGCACGCCTCCACGTCAGAAACATTTCAAATCATTCTTGCCGATCCTCCGTATGAGACAACAAATCGCGGCGAACGCTACACAGAAGAAATTCTGACGAACCACGCGTTGCCAGAATTGCTGGACCGTGGCGGTGTTTTTGTTTTGGAGAAGCGACCAGGAGAAGTTCTTCCTCAAATGAAGTACTGGCGCGTGGTTCGGCAGAAGCGATACGGTGCCACTGAAACCCTGTTTCTCTCCGCAATCCGGAATCAGCAATCGGCAATTGCATGATCCGTTTCGTCTACAATTTGCTTTGGCCGCTCGGGCTCTTCTTCTTTTTACCGGCCTATTTCCTCAAGATGTTCCGTCGGGGCGGTTACCGCCAAAAATTCGGACAACGCCTGGGATTTTACGACCGCGACCTACGCGCGCGTCTGTTGAAACACAGATCGACGTGGTTGCACGCAGTCAGCGTGGGAGAAGTGAATATCGCATTGAAAGTGGCGAACTCGTTGCGTTCGCTGGAACCGGATTTGCACTGTGTCTTGACCACGACCACCACGACCGGATTCGCCCTCGCGACCCGAAACGCTGCCGCGTGGATCGAAGTCATGTACACGCCGCTCGATTATTGGCCGATCATGCGGCGCGCGTTTTCTGTCATTCGGCCTGTGCGGATTTTGCTGGTCGAAGCTGAAGTTTGGCCAAATCTCGTTGCGTTCGCGCACGCGCATAAAGTTCCGATCGCACTGGTGAACGCACGTTTATCACCGAAATCGGAAAGCAGATTTCAGCGGTTCCGGTTCTTTGTCGCGCCGACTTTTCGACTTCTCGATTTGGTTTGCGTTCAAGAACCCGGCGATGCCGATCGCTGGCGGAGAATTGGCGTGGAGCGCAGCAGGATCATGTGGACTGGCAGCATCAAATACGATCCTGAAGTCCAGCGGGGAAACCATGCTGTGGCCGCATCCCCGTGGGGCGCGCCGTCTGTTGGGGCATCAGATCGCGCCGTGCTATTTGGCGGTAGCACGCACCGTGGTGAAGAGGAAATTTTGGCAACTATGTTTCTACGCTTACGTCAGCAATTTCCGCCATTGCGCCTGTTCATCGCGCCGCGCCATGTCGAACGGCTGCGAGAAATCCGGGCGCAACTGGAGGGGTTAGGATTGCGTGTCGCGCTGGCGAGCGAAGTGCGGATCGATCCCGAATCAGATGTGGACTGCATTCTCCTGGATACAACAGGTGAACTTCAAAGCTGGTATCCTATCGCGACGATCGTGTTTATGGGAAAAAGCCTGGCTGCACATGGCGGACAAAATCCCGTGGAACCGATTATGGCGGGCAAACCAGTCCTGTTTGGCCCGCATATGGAAAACTTCGCAACACTGTCGAAGGCCCTCGTATTGAACAAAGGCGCCATCGAGGTTCGCGATATCGATTCACTTGAACTGACCGTCGCCGAGCTTCTGGGAGATAGCGAAGCGCGCCGCCGCATTGTCCAAAGCGCGCATCAAGTTCTGAGCAAGCATCAGGGTGCAACCTCGCGCGCAGCAGCGTTAGTTCACGACCTCAAACCCGTGCCGTGATCGGAATCTGCCCCTGGACTGCGGCAATATGTCGCCACCCTAAATCCGCCGATGTGCTGCGCAGCCTAACATAACCGGCAATTTACCTTGCGTGAAAGAACGGCAATTCCGATATTGCCCGCGCTTTTGTGACCCTATCGTCTAGAGGCCCAGGACACCGCCCTTTCACGGCGGTAACACGGGTTCGAATCCCGTTAGGGTCGCATTGCCTTCTCATGAGATCATCGGAACTGCGTCATTGCGCAGAACCGTGAAATTTCAAAAGTGGTTCGAATCCCGTTAGGCTCGCCTCCTTCGTGAAATGAAGCTTTCGCGCGGTAGTCCGTAGCACCCTAGGCGTAAATAATCGGGAATTTCCGCGGTGTCCGCCAATGTACTTGCATCCCATTATGGAAATCAGCGATCAAGCATTTCTCCATTCGTTTCAACGTTTCAACTCTTTGCCTCTCAATCGCGGTTTAGCTTTTTAGACCTAAGCTTGTGCATATCTTCTCTTGGACGCGGTGTGGGACAATGGTGATGATGACCTTGGATTGCTTATGAGCGGCTTCTTTGAGGAATTGCAGCGGCGGAAAGTTTATCGCGTCGCCGCCGCCTATATTATCGCGGCGGGATTCATTATTCAGATAGGGTCAGCCGTTTTTCCGGCGTGGGACTTGCCGAATTGGACGCTCCGTCTTGTGATCGTACTTTTGCTGATCGGGTTCCCGATTGCACTCATCCTTGCCTGGGCCTACGACGTTACGCCGCAGGGAATTCAGGCCACGCCAAGAGTTCCGGGAGCGCATCGCCGCCGCAATATTATCCTCCTCGTGACCGCCGGTGCGATAATTTCTGTCGCTGCGGGATTTTTTTTGTTGCCGCGTGCCTCGGCGCGCAAGATCGACAAATCGGTCGCCGTGCTGCCGTTTCAAAATCTAAGCAATGAAAAGCAAAACGCGTATTTCGCCGAGGGCATTCAGAATGAGATTCTGACGAAATTAGCGAGGGTTCGGGATCTCAAAGTCATTTCGCGAACCTCGACGGCCAAGTATCAGAGCAAACCGGACAACTTAAAGACAGTCGCGCAAGAGCTCGGCGTGTCCACTATCCTGGAGGGGACGGTACAGAGAGCTGGCGACAAAGTTCGGGTGAATGTGCAATTGATCGATGCCCGCGCCGATACGCATCTTTGGGCGAAAAGCTATGACCGTGACTTCAAGGATGTCTTAGCGGTTGAGAGCGAGGTTTCACAGGAAATCGCGGACGCTTTGCAAGCGAATCTCTCGCCAAGCGAATCCAATGCTCTCACCTCAACGCGGACGCATGACACGGAGGCTTACGACCTTTTTCTGAGAGGCGAGTATGAGCTTCACCAAGCCGAAAGCAGCCTGGCCGCAGACACCTACGATCGTGCCGACGCGTTTTACCGAAAGGCGTTGGCACGGGATCCAAATTTTGCCGAGGCCGCCGCGGAGCTCGCACGCAGTCGACTATCGCGTCACTGGTTCGTCTCTCCTTTGGCGCCGGCGGAATTAGAGGACGTAAAGTCGCTCATTGATCGCGCTCTTGTTGTTGCTCCAAATTCTCCGGAAGCGCACTCTGCGCTGGGATTATTCTTTTATTGGGGTCATCGCCAATACGAGATGGCGCTGGCAGAGTTTAATCGCACCTTGGAATTGCAACCTAACAACGCCGACGCGCGGGCGAATTGCGCGTACGTTTACCGCCGACGCGGTGAATGGGAGCGCTCGCTAGTGGATTCTCAACGAGCGGAGGAACTCGACCCGCGCGACGCCAGAATCCCGACCAATATCGGAGTGAGCTGCAGTGCATTGCGTCTGTGGAAGGACGCAGAGCGAGCCGAATTGCGAGCTCTCGCCATCGATCCGCACAACACGCTGGCGGCACTATTTCTGCTCAGCACTCGCCTCAACTCGACCGGCGACGTTCACTCTGCGCGGCGACCTCTCGAAGGTTTTCCAGATGTGATCAAAGACATCCCCGGCGGCGCCAGCGGCCCCGGTGGCGCTACGGGAGCCGGCGACGTTAGTGCAGTCATTGGCTGGCCGTTTTATCTCGACGTGATCGAACGCCGTTTTACCGATGCTTTTCAAGCTGTCGAGAAGAAGGTGGTCAACGACAATCGCGCGCATCTTCAGCAGCTTGCCGCGCGCGCTGCCCTTCGCGTGCTGGCAGCAGGAGACGCTGAGGCAGCCAAAGCAATGGGAGAAGAAGCGCTGCCCTTGCTCGAGGCCAGACTCAGAGAGCGAGCGGATGACACTTTCGCGATGACGGAGCTATCCTGGGTTTACCTCGCCCTTGGACGCAATGCCGATGCTCTGCGCCTTTCCAGACAAGCGGCGGATGCAATCTCCATCGAAAAGGATGCTCTGTCCGGTCCAAATTTCCAGACCGGACTCGCACAAATCGAGGCGCGTGCGGGCGCACCTGACGAAGGCATTAAGAGACTTCGACGTTTACTCTCCATCCCGGCGGGCGGGGAAGTTTCCATAGCTCGTTTGAAGATTGACCCGGTCTGGGATCCGATTCGTAACCGTCCGGATTTCCAGCAGCTGCTCTCAGGTCCAGAGCAAACCGGACCTAACAAGTAGCAAGAGACCGCAGGAATGGGTAATTCTGGCACACTTATCGCCCGGGCCGTTACGCGATGGAAAGTAGTTGCTACCGATTCGAACGTCGGGTCCAAATCTCGTTACAGTCACGGGCGCTTGGAGGGCGATTGAAAACGCGCGTTTGAGGCTGCGGCGTCGATGGGATAACTTGAGAACTGATGCAGGCCGCCTTCTTCCAGTCTGAATCTGATCAGCCGCATCCCGGGCGAGCGCGGACGATCGTCAAAGCGCATCCCGAAGTGCGACAGTTGATGGTGCGCAATCCGTGGACTGCGCTGATTGCGGTCTCGATTGTAGCGCTGCAAACAACGATCGCGTACGCAATGGGAACATTCGGATTTGATTATTGGTGGCTGAGTCTGCTAATCGCTTTTTGCGTCGGCGCGTTCGCTAATCACGCCAACTACGTCATCATTCACGACGCCACGCACAACCTGATTTTCCGAAATCAAAGCTGGAACAAGATGGTGGCCGTCATTGCTGACCTTCCAAACCTGACGGCAGGTGCGATGGGCTTTCGTGTTTATCATTTAAAACATCATTCGCATCAAGGCGACTACGAATACGACGCGGATTTGGCGAACCATTGGGAGGCGCGCCTGGTGGGCAACAAATGGTATCGAAAGGCGATCTGGCTAATGCTCTTTCCGTTCTTTCAGGTGACACGCCCACCTCGGCTAAAGGCGATCAAGATGTGGGACCGATGGTTCTCCATCAATCTTGCGTGCGCGGCCGCATACGATGTAGCGATTGTCTATTTCTGCGGTTGGGCCGGATTTCTTTATCTCGTGTTCGCGTTCTTCTTTTCCATTGGGCTGCATCCGGTGGGCGCCCGATGGATCCAGGAGCATTATACCTACGATTTCGACCAGGAAACGTTCAGTTATTACGGTCCGATCAATCGGCTGGCGTTGAATATGGGTTACCACAACGAGCACCACGATTTGCCGTCGATACCATGGAACAATCTGCCGAAGCTGCGCGCAATAGCTCCTGAATTTTACGACAATCTGAAATATCACTCGTCATGGAGCCGCTTGCTTTTGCAGTTCGTTTTTGACAAGCGATATAGCCTGTATTGCCGGGTGGAGCGAATGAAAGCCAAGGCGGCGTTTCGCGCGATTCCTGAATTAACGAACAGTCGGAACGGCGATCTTGATCTGAGTGCCCGGCCTATTAGCTTTTAGATATGGCGGATCGGCTTTACGTCTCGAATAAGAACGAAACGGTTCGAATGTTCGAGAGCGATTTCATGGAATTTTTTTCGCGAGTGCATCCCGTGACCCCGCTGATTTTGTACCTGCCTGTGGTTGGCTACATGCTCTACCTCTCGCTGTGGCAACGCCAATTCCCTGTCGTAACGGTAGGGGTCTTGTTTTTGCTGGGTATCTTGCTGTGGACGCTGCTCGAGTACCTCATTCACCGCTACATTTTTCATTACGAGCCGAAGACGCGGCTCGGAAGACGTCTGCACTATATCATTCACGGGGTTCATCACGATTATCCAAACGACGGGCGGAGGCTCGTCATGCCGCCGAGCATCAGCGTGCCGCTCGCTGTTCTGTTTTACGGCGTTTTTCTTCTAATCTTCGGATATCTGACGCCGAGCGTCTTTGCCGGACTGGTTTTCGGTTATCTCTGTTATGACATGCTCCACTACGCGACGCATCATTTCCCCATGAAACGCGGCGTATGGCTCTGGCTGAAGCAGTATCATTTGCGCCATCACTACAAGGATGATCAGATCGGATACGGCATCAGCTCGCCACTCTGGGATTACGTGTTTCGGACCACGCGAAAGTAATCGCGTTGCGTTCGTCTGTGCACGCTTATTGCTGATATCGGGACGGCTACTACTGCACTAAAATCTTGCCTGATATCCGAACCCCGCTAAATTGGCTGCCCCGACACGGAACTCCGCGATATACGAACGCAGCGGAGACTTCGTAAGGAATCTAGTGAATCACAAAAATTGCTACTTTTGCCGGGAAATACAGTCCCCGGAGAGCGGAGCGAGTGAAAGGGAATGTACGGTCTGATGAATCAAGACCCGGCAAAACTTAGTCTGAGCAATTTCCTGGGGGGGGAAAGCGACGACCCCCTGCAAGCTCCAGCGAGCTTCACAAATTGGATTCGTCTCGGCGCTTGGGCAGTTGAATTGTATGAGCCTGAGCTGTTGGCCAGCGCCGATGCGCGCACGCTCATCAATTACGGCGGAAAACGGCGGCCGGTGATTAATCTTTGCTCGTACAACTATCTCGGCCTTGCTAATCACCCTGAGGTGCTTGCCGCCGCGCATGACGCCCTGAGGACGCACGGATTGGGGGCGTGCGGTTCGCCGATGCTGTCAGGAATGACCGATCTGCATCGGGAACTCGAACGTCGCGTCGCAAAATTCCTCGGGCGCGAGGATGCGATGCTTTTCAACAGCGGATTTGGTGGCGCGCTGGGCACGATCTCTGGGCTACTTCGCAAGAGCGACGTAGCCCTTTTGGACAACCGGTCGCATCTTAGTCTTCGCGATGGTGCTGTGCTGTCCCGCTGCCGGACAGAGAAATTCGAGCACAATGATCCTGCGTCGCTTGATGCCGCATTGAGCCGTCAAAAAGGGCGACGCCAACTCGTTATCGTCGAGGGCATTTACTCCATGGATGGCGATTTTGGAAATCTAAAGGAATTGCTTGGCGTAGCAGAGTCGCACGGCGCGAGTGTTTTCATTGATGAAGCGCACTCGACGCTGGCATGTGGCGAGCATGGCCGTGGGGCGGCCGAGCATTTTGGTGTAGAAGAACGCGTCCCACTCGTCTACGGGACGTTCTCGAAAGCTTTCGGC
>Ga0137366_10000468_pt1 | contig 26510 bp, 25 predicted proteins | sample SagtaG_8_FD_104938 | JGI IMG/M metagenome (GOLD analysis project Ga0137366, IMG submission 104938) | Vadose zone soil microbial communities from Sagehorn Ranch, Mendocino, California, USA - Sage1_L_60_16 metaG | ecosystem: Environmental > Terrestrial > Soil > Vadose zone | place: USA...
AGATCATTTTCACCGACACGCGCATAGATCAATGCGAGATAGCAATTCATTATTGCGCCATCGACGGCGTCTTTGGATTCCGGTTTCAGTTCAACGGCGCGCCGGCCTTCCCGAATCGCCTCATCCTTGCGGCCCATAAATGCGTACAGCCAACCCAGATTGGCGTGGCCTACGGCGTTGTCCGGAGATTCTCTCACGGTCATTTCAAAGACCGGCCGCGCAAGCTCGAAATTTCTATTGGCGCCAGCCGTGTCGCCCTGCGCGAGATAAACGCAGCCTTCAAGAATACTTTTTGGAATCAATGCGCTGGGCATGTAGGAAATCTCACTGCGCGATGAATCTTCCAGAATGCGTTTGGCCGCCGCATAATCGCGTTCCAGCATCGCAACCTCCCATTTGCACGACGTGACAACGCCATCCGGATCGACACCGGCCGGCACTTCATCAAGCAAAGATTTCATCAAGCGCGTGTCGCCCTTCCACCAAAAATCGACGTAGCCACTTTGGATTTTGGCGATCAGCGACGCCGGCGCCATGCCACGCATTCGTTCGGCCCATTGGGCCGCTTCGGACCAGCGCCGCATCGCCGTGTTCGTAAAGACAAGCTCGCGGACAACGTTTGGATTTTGTGGATCGATCTTTTGATTTTTTCTGTATGCCTCAAGCGATTCCTGCCATTTGCCCTGCCGGCGTTTAATCGCGGCGATCAACCGGCCAATATCTCCATTGTTCGGCGATAACCGAGCCGCAATATCGAATTGCTCCAAAGCGCGGTCGTAGTCTTCATCCATCCAGTAGATGCATTGGCCGAGGGCGAAATGCCCTTCCGCCAGGCTCGGCTGCAACTGAAGCGCAAGTTCCGCTTCTGAGCGCGCTTTATCTTTCCAGATGTCAAGAGGTTCATAAAAATGAAAAACGGCCGCACGCACCGAGGCGAGCCGCGCATGGGCAAGCGCAAAATTCGGGTCGAGCGCGATCGCCTGCATGTAAAGCTGCTCCGCGGTTTTGTAGTCCTCCAGTAGCGTGTCGGGATTTCGCGAGAGTTGATTCGCGTGCAAGTAAAGCGCGTATGCTTCGATATTCCTGGTCGGTATCTCTTCGACAAGTGCTTTTTCCTGCGGCGAGAGTTTGGCCTGTAGCTGGTTAGCAATCGCCTGTGCAATTTCGCTTTGGATTGCAAACACGTCCGCGAGATCGCGATCATAGTGCTCGGCCCACTGGTGCATGTCCGTCCGAGCATCGATCAGTTGCGCCGTTACTCTGACGCGATTGCCCGAGCGTTGCACGCTTCCTTCCAAGACATGGGCGACCCCAAGTTGCTGGCCGATTTCGCGCAGATTGCGCTCGGCGCCGCTCTTGTATTGCATCACACTTGTGCGGCTGATGACCCTTAAATCTGCAATCTTGGCAAGATTGGTCAGAATTTCGTCCTGGATTCCATCCGCAAAATAAGCGTTCTGCTTATCATCGCTCCTGTTTTCGAATGGAAGCACCGCGATACTTTTTTCTGGAATCGCCACCGCAGGGACAGGGAACGGCTTCGAAATAGAAACGCTTGCTGGTTTGCTCGATGACCGGTGCAGGAAGAGTGGAATAGCGACGGCCACCGCGGCGATGATCGCAAAGGCTGACGCAATGAGTGCCCAACGGCCCTTTAAGAGGCTAGTCTCAGATCGGGAAGTTTTCCCGCCCTTTTGACGCCTAAACTTCTCAGGCAATTCCGGATTGCCCAGCTCTCCGGTATAGAAATTGACCACGTGAATCCGCGCGCCGTGTTTCACCTCGCATTCGCCCAAACCATGCAGGTGCGGCTGCCATTGGCGGTAATGCCCAAGATCTTCGGCGATATGATGAGAGAGAAGAATGTGTCCCGCATCACCACAATCCATCACCCGCTGCGCGGTATTAATCCCAGCGCCAGCAACATTGATTCGATCGTTGACATCGCGAACCCTGTTAATGGGCCCACTGTGAATCCCCATTCGCAACTGCAATTGCGGATGTTCCTTTAACTTTTTGCTGATCTCCATCGCGCAACGGACTGGCGATTCCGGGCTATTGAAAAAGACCAGTGCCATTCCATCGCCAGCGGGAATCCGAATTAGTTTGTCGGTTGCTTCTGCAATCCGGACCGGCTCCGCGTCCCTGACGATTTGACTGAGTTGCTGTAGAAGCTCGCGCTGTTCGTTAACCAATAATTTAGAATAGCCCACCACGTCCATGAATAGGACGTGTCCAATTTCCAGCTGAACGTCTGTCTGAAGGTCAGCCGACATATCGCTTTAGCTCTGTCAATAATTCCTTTGGGATCACAAGCGGTTCATCGGCATATAGCATGAAAAAGCCCGAGCGCCTTCGCGATCGGTTCCGAAACATGGCCATACCGCCGACATGAATGTCCAATCTGACGATTTCGCCACCGGACGAGTCCCTCCGACTGGCGGACTCGTGCTGGATTAATGGATGCCATTTCAGCTTGAATCGACCTACAAACCTCGCGGCGACCAGGCCCTGGCGTGTGCTGGGCGAAGCGTTATAGCCTGCGGTACCGCCGCATCAGTTTGAAAAAGCGGATGGCGTCGCGCACCGGACGAATGTTGCTCACTTCATCCGAGTAAACAGTTGTGATCGGGATTGATTCGATATGATATCCTTTGCGGCTGGCGATGATGAGCATTTCGGTTTCGTAATCGAAACCCCGAACGCTTTCGGGGCCAAGGAGCTCGGAAATCAATTGTCTATCCAACATGCGAAACCCGCATTGCGTGTCCGGGATCGTTTGCCCGCAAAGACGGCTGATCGGCCTGCTCATGTAACGATTCACAACGCGCCGAATGAATGGCATTCCGGCGAGGTTGTTCATGCGATTACCGAGGAAAAAGCTTGGAGTCACCGCAGTGGCAGCCGCCGCGAGAAACCGATAGATTTCTTCGGGAAGATGCTGGCCGTCGGCATCGAGAATGATCACACGAGCGAATTGCCGATCTAATCCGCCGGCGGACGAGCTCGCCGCGGCAAGCCAGTGCCGTAATCCAGTCTTGATCGCTTCGCCTTTCCCGCGGTTTTGGCTGTGAATGATGACTTCAGCGCCAGCCTCTCGCGCGCGCCGCGCGGTCTGATCGTTTGAGCCGTCATCCACTACGAGCACATGAGCGAGTTGCAGACGGGTTCGACGAACAACGTCGCCGACATGTTTTTCTTCGCGATACGCCGGGATGACGGCTGCGGTTGTCAAACGAATTTGTGCGAGCTGATCCCGCTCCGTTAGGGAATTCGCAACCATTGTCGGGCTTTCGTTCGGCGCGCTCGGCCCGCCTTCGCCGTGGACGGGCTCCGCCGTGGCGAGCGGTCGCGCCATACCTTTGTCATCGGCGAACCACCGGATGAAAATCAGCCGCGTGATAAGAGCTGCGCACGAGCGGACCGGAGGCGACGTGCAGAAAACCTTTTTTGCGCGCGATGTCGCCGTAGTAATCGAATTGGTCCGGCGTGATGTAATCCACCACCGGCAAGTGTTTCGGGGTGGGGCGCAAATACTGGCCCATGGTTAGAACTTCGCAGCCCATCTCGCGCAAATCGTCCATCGTCTGAAAAAGCTCGGTCTCTTTTTCGCCAAGACCAAGCATTACACCGCTCTTGGTCACAACCCGCCAGCCGCCGGACGACAGTTCCTTTGCGCGCCGCAAAACCTGCAGAGATGTTCGATATTTGGCGCGCGAGCGCACCAACGGCGTGAGGCGCTCGACCGTTTCCATGTTGTGATTGTAAATGTCGGGCCTGGCATCCAGCACTATTTGGATGCACCAATCCTGCGCATGAAAATCGGGAACGAGCACTTCAACAATCACCGAGGGATCCATTTCCCGAATCGCAGTAATGGTGCGGGCGAAATGACTGGCCCCGCCGTCCTTTAGATCATCGCGCGCAACCGCCGTGATTACGACGTGTTTTAATTTCATCCGGCGCACGGCTTCGGCGACCCGTTGCGGCTCGTCGTCTTCCAGCGCATAAGGCTTGGCTGTTGTCACGGCGCAAAACCCGCATGCCCGTGTGCAGCGATCGCCCGCGATCATCATTGTCGCTGTGCCCTGACTCCAGCATTCCCAGCGATTCGGGCATTGCGCGCTTTCGCAAACAGTGTGCAAGCGCAAATCGGAAATGAGCGCTTTGGTGGAAAAGAAAACTGGATTCGATGGCAGCCGCACTTTGATCCAGGGCGGTTTCTGCGCCTGGTGCAAGGCTGGATCAATTTTCGCGCAAGACATCGAACAAAATTACAACGTTAAAAAAGTTACAAAAGTCAAATCGCCAGGCGGCACGCTCAGTTCTTCAAAAGGGCCGCGTTACCCGCATCACGTAGCGCACTTGGTCGAACTACTTTCGGTTTGTCTGGATTCAGCGGCAGCGCTAACATCGGCGTCGTGCCGCCGATTTTCCTTTCTTGGACTGCAAACTCAAGCCGGATTAGACCCAAAATTTGGGTATTTCTCTTGAAATGCCCAAAAATCGGGCCGAATTCCACGTTAGACGACTAACACGTGGATTTCGACGTGTAGCCGCGAAATGACACCCAGCGCGGGCGAAGCGGCCGGGAGACTCTCAATGCGCCACCCACCACGTGCGAAGCTGCCGCATCACGGCCGTTTTGCTCGCCATCGGGAGCTTTTTCGCCCACCTCCCGTTCACTCGGACACGGAAGCTCTTGCTTGTGGCAAATGGAAGATCCACAAGATCGATCTTTAGCCGTTCCCCGGTTTGATGGTTCTTAAGCACCAGCGAATAATGGGCTTTGGGTCGCGGCATGCTCCCTCTTAACGTGACAAATGCCAGCAGGCGAGCGATAAATAAAAATCGCCTATGCACCCAAAAATATCTCGCGGTCTGCAAAAATCCCGGTCTAATTATAGTTAGATGTAACCAGCCAACCCATGAAGCACATTATTCTCGGCTTCATTGTTCTTATCTTCGTTCCGCTTGTCTCGCGTCGATGGTTGCACTCATTCGGTCGCGGCTTCGCAGTCGTGCTGTTAGCGGTGGCAGTTGGTCAAGTTTTCATCGGAGTCACGAAACTCGGACGAGAAGGTATTCAGCTGTCGGACGTGCAGGGCACGTTCGTTCTGGTCGTCGCGCTTGTTCTGGCGGCGCTCGGCAGCATCTGGATTCTCCGGAAGCCAAGGAACGCACAACACATCTAACCAATCGATGAAGCCAACGGCCCCTTGGCGATGCAACTTCAGCATGTTTGCCACGACACCCTGCCGTGGCTTATCTCCGTCTCGTTAGACCCATGAATCACGCCGCTATCGCCGATGCCGTCAAAGAAATTCAAACGATTGTCGATCAGCATACTGGCGGGGGGCAAGACGCGGACGCTTTGGCGCAAATTAAGGCGCAGACAACCATAATTCGTCGAACTGCGGACAGGGATGGTTATTTCGAGAGAAAATGCGGCGAGATTGAAGATCACGCGCAAGCACTGTATAGCGCCAGAAAGCATCGAGATTGGGATTCACAGGAGGGAGTATCAGGTGCCGAGCAGCTTAGAGTTTGGATTATTCGCGAGTCGAATAGCATCGCAGCTCAATCCAGCAGCATTGAGCGCATCTCGAAAGAATCCAACTCGTGAAAATGGGTCCTCGTCACGCAGAGCGCTTACCACGTTATAGAGCACGTAGCCATCGGTGGCCAAATTGAGCTTCAGCATCTCACACATCGAGGCGACCGCCGAATATGACTCCCGCCAAGCCTTTTTTCGCTTCGCATGGCCAGCCCAAATTGGTCTAACCAAGCGCTGCAGCCGACCGCTGCCCGGCGTTTTGATTCGCTTTGGCTTCGACGAAAGAGTTTTCATTGCAGATCAGTCTCGCTGTCAGCAGCGGCGGCTGAGCTTGTTTCTCGTTAGGCCTTTTCTCCGCCGTCCTGCCAACTTCCCGCTAATATGGCCGAAACACCTTTGAGATCAGAAGCTCCACAAGAGCCGAGCCTCTCCGAGCTTATCAGTTCAATAGCCGATCCAAAAGACAGAGCTCAGTTGATCTTGCAACAGCGCCAACTCGATCTGACCGACTTTGAACTGCGCATAAAGCGTGATCAGTTGACCGCTGAGCAGAAACACAAAGTTTCCCCTCTGACGACTGCGATTCTAGCCGCCGGCGCGGCTGTGCTGTCGGCGACAGTAACCACAACGACGACCCAAATCGTGGAGCAGCGAAAGTTCCAGCTTGCACAGAAGGAATTTCAATATGGGCTTGTCAAGGATGCCTTGGCCGCGCCAGATGCCATTGAACGCCGAAAGAGGTTACTGTTCCTGAAAGACGTCGGTCTCCTTAGCGACTTCGGAAACCTGGGCACAGAGCATCAAGCGGTACCAGAAATTCCGGTGCCTCCATCACCTAAATCAGATTAACCCTCGTGACACTACAAATGTCATCCAATCGCTCGAGCCAACCGCTGGCCGCCGTACTGAAAGGCTGAAGGATGAATTATGAAGGCAGAGCTCGCCCTCGCCAGCGGTGGCTCAGCTCCGTCTCGTTGATATCAACGCCATACTCCATGCCACAGCCAACAGAACGCACCACCTCATCACTCTACGACTACACCGACAAGAGCGTCCCACAGGCAGGCTACGCCGCGATAGCTTACGGCGCGGTCTCGCTCATTGGCGCGTTATTCGCTGTGTTGCAATATTTCCTCTACCACACGCCCGGCAAAGGCAGTGTCCTCCCCGATGACTTTGCTGCGCAGCAGTATCTTCAGCATACGCCTCTCGCCACAGCCGTGACCGTCGTATTCAGCGTTATCATAGCTGCTATCTCGGGTGCTCTTGCATTCTTCATCTTTCGCCGCAGCCGAGTCGCGGTTGTGCTCATGCTCGCATTCGTCATTCTGTTGCAGCTCTACACGTGGTTTATCGCGTTTTCAGTGGCTGGCACAGTCTTGACGATTATCGTCGTTGGTTTTCTGCTTCGTGGCGCTAGAAGGATGTTTCAAGATCATGCGGAGAGTCGGCGAGATGCCGCCAAAGAGGCCTAACCACTCAGTGGAGCTAACCACCACCCGCCGCGCACTTACGCTTTCCATGGCTAAACCACTTCCACTTCGAGCCACGTTCGCCCTCGGTGGCGGCAGCTCACTTCTGTCTCGTTAGACCTAACGCGTCATGCTGCGATTTGCGTCATTAGCATCCTTCGCGCTCCTTCTATCATCGTGTGATCCCGGTTTCCACGTCAGCCCAGTCGGTTGGCAACAGATTGGATTGCGCCGCTTTGAGCGCCAGGTTGGCGATCTACACATCCAGACTTCGGCTGTTGGCGGGCTCGCGGGCGAGTGGTGGATTGGCGTAGATTTCCTCATTACAGACACAAAGGCACCAGTTATCCCGAAGGCAATTACCCTTGTTACGAGCCATGGCCGATTTCCGGGAAAGCTTCGCGATACGCCGCACTCTTTACCTGCGGATGCACTCTCCGCTCCGGGCAGAGCACTCCTTGCTGCGGATTGGCAGTTCCCTCGTGACACTACGTTGCCGCGCATCCTCAGTGGCACCGTTACCGTTGAAGTCTCGTTTCTGTATGGCGGATACTCGAGGAGTTTCGCCGTTACCTATGGCCCCAAACAGGTCTAACCAATCGATGAAGCCAACGGCCCCATCGCAAGATAACTTCAGTGGATTTGCCACGACACCCTACCGTGGCTTATCTCTTTCTCGTTAGATCGTGAGAGCGATGCTCGATGCCACATTTTTTGCACTGCTCCTGATTGCCATCTCCGCGACACCATTCTTTGTCGTGAATTGGCTGCTTTACGTGTTCAAGCGGAAGAAGCGCAGCGGCTTTCCCGCGAAAAGCACTCTGTTTTTCATGATACCAGTCGTGTTCGGGTTGATTATTGGTTGGGCCGCTACGGCTATTGCGGCAGGGGACGTCCATCACTTCTTGAACTCGCTCTCGCCGAACTGTGTCGTCTCAATTAACTCAAAGCCCGTAGAAAACAGCGATGAAATCCTGAGCACACTGAAAACCTTTCGCAGCCTTTTGGCTCATCACTCTCACCCCAATCATACAATCCAGGTTGTGATATCAGACCCGCCGTGACACCTATCGCTGGAAGTTGGCCGCGATTCAGAAGACCCGCATGAGTACTGGGTTTTCGTTCCATCACCATCGAAGCTCGCGAGACGCGGCGACCTGAAAAGAGACATAGGCCACATCAAGACATCAGTGTTCGATGGATTTTAAACGACCTAACCAATCGATGAAGCCAACGGCCCCGTGGCAAAATGAGTTTAGTGTGTTTGCCACGACACCCTGCCGCGGCTTATCTCTGTCTCGTTAGGTCCAATGCGCCACATCGTCTTCTCAGCCGTTGCCATTCTCGTGTTCACGCCGCTAGCGTTCGGCGATGCGGTGCCGCTTTCATCACCTCGTCCCGTGGCTGCCATTCAGGATCCTGCGATGGTTGCTGCACACGTTCGCGCTGCGCACCGTATTGAGTCCAAAACTAAACGGGCCATCCCGGCGGATTGGGTATCGCAAATCACGGAAATGGTCGTTACCTCATCTCGCCGAGCTGATAAGTCAGCTGAATTTTTTGGCGTGTCATTCACTAAGGACGGTAAGCCCGCACATCTCTTCGCAGTATTTCCCAGGAGCGCAAAACGTACCCCAAACCAAGGTGGCGTCGGACACGACGTCGCTTGTGCCGAATACGATCAGAAAGATCACCGGCTTGTACTTTCCCCCGCGACAACGAGCAGCGGGCCGGACGGCTACGAGCTCTTTGGCATAGACCAGCTTTCGCTGATCTGCCAAGAACTCGTTCCCATCGTGCGCTTACAGCACGCCTTCACCGAGAACGGCTTAGACTATGCGCTTGAAGCCGGAGTCATCGTCGCTGACGGAGGAAAGCACTGGGCTTGGGAAATAGGCCCAGACGAGGAACAAATGCCGAACATCATCTACAGCATGATTTACCAGCCAACAACGAACGAGATTCGAGTGGTGCCGATCGAAGATGCCAAGATCGCCGAAAAGGTAGAGCGGGCCGTCAAGCAATCCGGGATGATCCTAAAGTGGGCCAAAAGGACCTAACCAAGCGATGGAGCCGACCGCGAGCCGCCGTACTATCCAGCTTTGCATGAGTTCAACCTGCCAACCCGCAACCACGCGCGCTGTCGCTCGCGGCAGCTCATCTCGGTCTCGTTAGGTCGTAAACGCTCACGCAATGCCATATTCCACCGTCGCGCATCAGGAAATCACGCTGCAGGTACAAGAGGACTTCCACGATGCGATCGAGTCGTGGGAACTCACCGAATTCCTATATCTACTTCGGGCTGCTTATGCCCGGGCTCTCCAGCTCGACCTCCATGACCCAGAGGACGTTGTTCGAGATGAGTTCTACCTTTCTCAGCAGTTTGCGAAGCTGTTCGCCGGACCTATCATGGCCGAGAAGGAAGTTTCCCAGCTGTTCGAAACCGATCTCGGCGAAGACGAGCTACGGTTTCGTCGCATATCGTACGCGAGCCCGATCGAGATTACCTGCATCTGTATGGCGTCTGCGCTCACGCTTGCTGTCGTTCTCTCCGGAGGAAAAGCTAGTTTCATGGGCTTTCGCTTCTCCCTTCCTCCACTCGGAACCGGCATCAAAAGCCTTCGCAACGCGATGGGATTGCCGACGCTGGTTCGCCGCCGACGCCTGAAGTGAACCAACGACCTAACCAGGCGATGCAGCGAACCGCCGGCCGCTCCGCGTTCCCGCTTTCGATGACTTCCACCTTCAATCAGCAGCGACGCGCTCGCTCCCGCCAGCGGTCGCTGATCTTGTGTCTCGTTAGACGCGCACGCCGTGTGCACGGCTCAGGAGACTACGCGTTACAGCCTCGTTCTGCCTGAAAGCGCGGCAGAAAGGGTTAACTCATCGGCGGATTCGAGACCGCCGCCGGCTGGAATTCCCCGGGCAATACGCGTGAGGGCGATTGGTTTGCCCCTTAGAAGCTCGACAAGATAGTTGGTGGTGGCTTCGCCTTCGACATCGGCGGCCAGCGCGAAAATGATTTCGGAAATTTCTTCGCGATCGAGACGTTCGAGCAATTCCTTGATCCGCAAATCTTCAGGGCCAACATGATCGAGCGGCGAAATTTTTCCTCCGAGGGAATGATAGCGGCCGCGGAACGCGCTGGTTTTCTCCAAGGGAAGGATGTCTGTGGGCTGTTCCACAACGCAGAGCAGTTCCAATGAGCGCGAGGAATCTGCACAAATCTCACAGATTTCGTCAGTGGTAAAAAAACCGCAGAGGGCGCACGGGTGAATAGTCTGTCGGGTGTCAGTGATGGCACGGGAGATCTGCTCCGGTTGATCGCTCGGCGCGCGCACAATCCAGAGCGCAATTCGCTCCGCCGAACGCGGTCCAACCGCCGGCATTTGTCGCAGTTGGGCAATCAAATTCCGGATCGCCGCCGGATATTCCGTCTTTCTCAAAACAGGCGCAGGTTCAGGCGGAGGGCATTTCGGTCAACTCCGAAAGCGCTCGGAGTTCCAGCCGGCGCAAATAAAATTGCACGGGGCGATCCTCCTCATGCTCCGAACCGCGCGCCTTCTGAAACTCCGTATACGCTTCCGCCCAGCGTTTCTCTCGATACAGGATGACTCCGCTCCAGAAAGAATCGCGTCGAGCGATATGCTCCGGACCGGCTTCGGTTGCAAGCCAAAGCGGCTCGTAAATTTCATGTCGATCCTGTGAATTGACTCCATCCACAAAATCGATCGGCCGAGCGACGATTGAATCGCTCGCCAGATCAAAAGTTGGCGTCCCCATTAGAATTTTTGATCCATAGCGGCGATTCGCAGAACAAAATCTGCGCGCCAGATCGAGCGGCTCGCCGCTGATTAAAAGGGCCGGACTTTCACCATCTTTCAACGGAGCGGCAATAATGGCGCCGGAACTGACTCCGGCATGGATATCGTACTCCACGGAAATTTCTCCGTTGTTCTGCTGCCGCTTGCGAGAATCCCGAATTAAATCGAGGACCACGCGCAAAGCTTTCTCAGCATGCTCGGAATCGCCGCCGGGAAAGCCAAAAATGGCGACCACTCCCTCCCCGTCCGCGGCTTGTAAATAAGCCCCTGCTTGCAGGAGACGATCGGCGGTATCGCTAATAAATTCTGCCATCGTTTTGGCGAAAGAGGCAGGGCCGGAGTCCCGGGCAAACCCGTGCTTATCAGCAATGTCACAAGTCACGACGCTCACTTCGTACGCTTTAGGATGGAGATCGAACGAGATTGTCCCGTCTCTCACGCGCCGAAATTCTTTCTTCGACAAGCGATTCGCGAAGAAGGTGCGCGTCAGCTGCGAGCGATCCCGCCGCAAAAAAGCAGTCCAACCATCCGTCGCAATCAATGCGAGCGCCACAGCAAATACCGAAGGCAGCGGCTGGAAAAATACGTGGTAAAGCGAGCAGACCCATGAAAAGCCGAACAACTCGATTACCAAAATAGCGATTAGCAAGCGAGCGCCGCCTCGTGGGACACCGCTGAGACTGAGCCAGGCGACACCGAGAGCCAGCAGGGAAATAAAAACGTACTGCCATTTCTCACTGACGATTCTCGTCGCGCTGGCGTAATCAGATACGAATCCCCCGACAGCAGTCTCAAGGCCGAGAAGCGGTCCCGTCGCATGCAACGCGCTGACGATAGCAGCGACGGCACCTCCGATTATCAGCGTCGTGAACAATGATCGTCTCATAAACAATCAGGTTTTTTGTGCCACCGTCGCCGGGTAGTATGAATGGACGACCAGCTCGCTCAAGAATTTGTCCGGAGCATCAACGGCTGCAGCATCAATTAAAAACCGAGCCTGGCCGGTGTTCTTGTTAATCAGGCTCAATCCAAATTGGTAATCCTTAAACAAATGAGCGCACAGATCGCTCATCGACATCCGCTCAGTTTGCGCGCGCTCAACCAAACGTCGCACTGCTGCCTCATCAAAAATAATCTCCAGCCCATGCTCGTTTTTGAATGTCTCGGCGAATTGATGCACACCGGCTTCGAAGGTTTGCACCTCCAGCTTCTGCCCCTCGGCCATCAACTGATCCAGCACCCGTTTCGGCTCCCGCACGAGGCCGGCTGTAACGCGCAACTGGCTCAAGCCCGAGCCGGCGAGATAATATTTGTAATCGCGAAACAATTTTTCAAATACAGTCAGTAATCCGCGAGCGCCGGTTTTTTCCTGAGCGGCGGCTTCGGACAGCAAACGCAACGCTTCATCTTCAAAACTGATCTGAATGCCATAAGCCCGAAACGCGCGTTCGTATTGCCGAAGCAAGCTTCCCTCGGAATATTTCATGACCTTGAAGAGATCCCCCGCGTCGAGCTCCTCGCAGACCACGCGCACGGGCAAACGCCCAATGAATTCCGGCTCGAATCCGTAATCGATAAAATCCCGCGTCGTAACGTGCTGAAATAGCTCGTTATCCATCACGTGCACGGGCGAAGCGCTAAACCCGATCTGACCTTGTCTGACGCGCCGGGCCACCTGCTCTTTCAACTTTTCGAACGCGCCGCTTACGACAAAGAGAATATGTCGCGTGTTGATCGTGTCCCGTTTCGCCTTTCCGCGCCTCTGAAATTCGAATGCGGCCTGCAATTGCGCCTGGAGATCGTTCATGCTTCGCACCGGGACTTCCGTTTCCTCCATTAACTTGAGCAGCGTCGTCTGCACGCCCCGGCCGCTGACATCGCGGCCAATCAAATTTCCCGCCGAAGCGATCTTATCGATCTCGTCGATGTAGATGATGCCGAATTGCGCCAGATTAACATCACCATCCGCCTTGTGCACGAGTTCGCGCACGAGGTCCTCGACATCGCCGCCGACGTAACCGGTCTCGCTGAACTTGGTCGCGTCCGCTTTCACGAACGGCACTTTGATCAGATCGGCGATGTGCTTGATGAGATAGGTTTTACCGACGCCAGTCGGGCCGACCAAAATCACATTTTGTTTGATGTACTCGGTCTCCTCGGCGCGCCTGGGATCTTCTTTCTCGAGCCGCCGCAGATAGTTGGCATGGTTATAATGATCGCAAACCGCGATCGCGAGCACCTTCTTTGCTTCTTCCTGTTTAATGACGAACCGGTCGAGATGCGCTTTGATGTCGCGCGGCAGGAGATTGAATTCAAATTCGGGGTGCTCGGTCTTCTCCGGTGTTTCATCTTCCACTGCGGCGGCCGGCGCCGGCTCGGCAAACGTCGCCACTGAGACCCGATCGCCGAAGTTCTGTTTCATAAACTCCGTGATCTTGCTCTTCAGTTCTTCCGGTGAAGGAAATGATGGTGGCGGATTTTGCTCCATGTTCGAGATCAAAAACTCGCGCGAAAATGAAATTATCGCAACGATTCGTCTAGACTCTGACTGTTGTGCAGAGAATTCGTTCATCTTCAGGCCGCACTTGATTCGCCGCAATCTGTAGTCGCTTCGCTCTGCGAAGCGCGATGCTGGGGGTACTTAAAACCCCGCGCGCCGCGCCGCCAGACGTCGGCGACTACAGCAAGTCCGCGCGGTGAAGGTGGGCTGCCTACCGAGACGAGACATCCGAAAACAAGGTAGAAACCTGGTCCCGATATTCAGGGTTGGTTTTTGCAGCGGTCTCCGCTAATTGCCGGGCCGTTTCGGCTTGGCCGGTCTCGCTCGCAAAAACGGCGCAGCGCCATTGTCGATCCGCTGCGTCTGGTGTGGTCGGCTCAACGAACGAAGTGGAGACGCTGAGCAAAGCCTGTGGCGAAAGCTCTGTCCACGGAACTCGCGCGATGCCGTATCGAAGCTTCAAACTGAGACTCGTATCGGTCGCGCCGGCGATGCCGGTGTACTGCTCGCCATCGCGGTCTGCACATGCGCCAGAGAAGTGCGTATCGTTAAGGTCCTTTATTAGGTCGTTCTTCCAATCGACCAGCCATTGCGCTTTTTTCTCTGCTGTTTCCTTTGCTCGTTTCAGCGATGCGTCGGTCAATCGCACATTTCTAATCACCTCAGCCGCGTTAGCGAAATTATAGAGAGCAACTTGCTCTCCATAAGTGGCGAGCGCTGCGTTCCACGAAGCAGCCTCAAGATCGTGAGTCCTTCTTGCCTCCCCTTCCCCGCGCGTCGCATTTGCGACGCCGCGCGCCGGGCTTTGTTCCTTTGTCGTTTTCCTGACGGGCTGGACCGATGACTTCGCCAGGGTTCTGGCCGGAGCATTTTCCGGGGGCTTGCGAATGAAGAGGAAGATTGCTGCTGCCACGATCGCCGCCATGAGCAAAGCTCCAGAAACGAAAAACCACCGCGCCCTCCCGTCTGCCACGCTCTCGTTGCCGGTATTGCCCAGCGCGCGTTGCGCATGCTCAAGCTCACCGACAAGCGCGTCGTAAGAAGAGAAACGCTGAGCGGGATCAGGAGCGATCATTCGTTGAATAACGGCCGCCGTAGCCTCAGATACTTTCGGCGCGACGGAGCGCAAATCGAGCGGCTGTCGTTTTAACTCGATCAATAGAGCGGCAGAATTCGTATTACCTTCAATCGGCGCCCTGCCTGCGATTGCGTGAAAGAGCGTTGCGCCCAAACCGTAAATATCGCTTCGGAAGTCCTCTGGCTCATTACTCAATCTTTCCGGCGCGACATAATACGGTGTGCCCCAAATTACGCCTTCTGTCGCTGATCCATGCCTCGTAGCGCCTGCGAGGCCGAAGTCACTTATCTTTGCGGTGTGTTTATCGACAAACAAAATATTGGCCGGCTTAACGTCACGATGAATCAAACCTTGCTGATGCGCGGCACGCAATCCTTTCGCGATCTGAATGCCGGTCTCGATCACTCGTTCTTCGCCCAGGCTTGTTCGCTGCTCGATCAGATCGTCGAGGCTTCCATGATCCACGAACTCCATCACCACATAAAATTGTCCGTGATCCGTTCCAGAAGAGAAGACCTGGATCACATTGGGATCGCTCACGGAGGCAGCAAGGCGCGCCTCCTGTTGCAATTGAGAAGTGTGGTCTGCATCACTGCTAAGAGCCCTGCGCAACAGTTTCAGCGCCACAAAGCGATCCAGGAGCGTATCGCGCGCCTTATAAACCGTGCCCATCCCGCCAGCGCCGAGCGTCTCGACCACAACGAAATGATCAAACGTCCGTTCCGCCCGAACCTGTTCGCCGCATTTCGGACAGGCTACTTGCGCCAGCGGCTCCGCGTCGCTCGTTTCGACGGCCGCGCCGCAAGTCGGGCATATCTGCGGGGTCGCCTCGATCGCCATGACCGCCGATTGTAACATCCCGAGCTTTCAGGGCAACGAAATGGCGACGTCAACCAGCAGGGGTTGGTTGCACGGATTTCTGGGGTAGCGCACGCGTCCCGCGTGCTGGCGATTGCGTCTCGCGATCGCGGACTTTTCCACGAGGCAGCAGACGCATTGTGCAGCAACCCACAACAAAAGCCTGTTTCGGCGTGACGCCGAAACCAGCACGCGGGACGCATGCGCTACCCAGAACGCCACTCGCGCTTCTCTCCATTCAGGTGATATCATCATTTGCCGCGAGAGCGTAAGAGGCGCGCGGCATCGATCCTATCCATTTTCCCATGAAACGACTTTCAACTGACGGATCGACATGGACCCAGTTCGTCGTGTCAAAAGAGGATGCAAAGCTTCGGCTTGATCGTTTTCTGACGAAGCAGCTTCCAGAATACTCGCGCTCCCGGCTTCAACAATTGATCCGTGCCGGATTCGTGCGGCTCAATGGTGCAATCACGCGCCCCAGCCAGCCCGTTCGCAGTGGAGATGAAATCAAACTGACGGAGCCACCGCTCGAAAAGATCGAGACTCAACCAGAGCCGATTCCGCTAGAAGTTTTGTTCGAGAACAATGATCTCATCGTGATCAATAAGCCGGCTGGGCTTGTCGTTCACCCGGGTGCCGGCCATCAGCAGCACACCCTGGTCAATGCATTGCTCGGCCATTGCACGACCCTCTCAGGAATCGGCGGAAAAGAACGCCCCGGTATTGTTCATCGCCTCGACAAAGACACAAGCGGATGCCTTGTCGTCGCGAAAAACGATGCGACCCATCGGGATTTATCCAGACAGTTTGCCGAGCGGACAGTCGAGAAGATTTACCTCGCGCTTGTGGCGGGGAAATTGCGCAAGCAGATAGGCGCAATCGAAGAAAACATCCGCCGCCATCCCGTCCATCGACAACGAATGAGCGTCACCTCATTACGCGGGCGCGCGGCCAAAACCGAATATCGCGTCCTGCGCTCTGGGGACCAGGCGAGCTTGATCGAGTGCCGGTTGCACAGTGGGCGCACCCACCAGATCCGGGTGCATCTTCATCATATCGGCCACCCGGTGTTGGGTGATAAAGTTTATGCAGCGCGCCTGGCAAAAGGTTTCCCACGCCAGATGCTGCACGCCTGGAAAATTGGATTTCGCCATCCACGGACCGGCCATTGGAGAAATTTTGAAGCGCCATTGCCTGACGATTTCGCGACCGCGCTAAGACTTACAATCGAATCTCAAAAAGTATGAAACAACGAAAACTTGGACGCGGTGGACCGATTGTCTCGGCAATCGGTCTCGGTTGCATGGGAATGTCGGATTTTTACGGCGGACGAGACGAACAAGAATCTCTGGCTACAATTGATCGCGCCTTGGAGCTCGGAATCACATTCTTCGACACCGCCGATATGTACGGCCCGCATACGAACGAGCAATTGCTTGGGCGCGCCCTTCGAGGGCGCCATGAACAGGTCATTATTGCGACAAAGTTTGGAATTCTCCGGGACCCGGCCACACTGGAATTTCGCGGGATCAGCGGCAAACCGGATTACGTCCGTCAGGCATGCGAAGGAAGTCTGCGCCGGCTCGGTGTGGATGTAATCGATCTTTACTATCAGCATCGAGTTGATCCAGATACACCGATCGAAGAAACAGTTGGCGCGATGGCGGACCTGGTACGCGAAGGCAAAGTGCGCTTTCTCGGTCTGTCCGAAGCCGGCGCACAGACCATTCGCCGGGCGCACGCCGTTCATCCGATCACTGCCTTGCAATCGGAATACTCACTTTGGACGCGCGACCCCGAAGCGGAAGTTCTCGGTGTCTGCCGTGAGCTGGGCATCGGGTTCGTGCCATACAGCCCGCTCGGCCGGGGATTTCTAACTGGCAAAATCAGAAAGTCCGAAGATTTGCCGGAGAACGACTACCGGCGCAGTTCGCCGCGATTTCAAGGAGAAAATCTCCAGCGCAACCTCGACTTGGTGAAGCGCGTTGAAGAAATCGCGCGCGAGAAAAAATGCACGCCGGCACAACTTGCCCTTGGTTGGGTGCTGGCCCAAGGCGACGACATCGTGCCGATCCCCGGCACCAAACGGCGCAAATATCTGCAGGAGAATGTCGGGGCTCCAAATGTCGAGCTTACCAGCGCCGATCTCGCGCGCATCGATCAAGTCGCGCCGGAGCAAGCCGTCGCCGGCGAACGCTATCCCGACTGGGCAATGGAGATGGTTAATCGCTGAAAGGGACTACGAGACAACGGACAACTGACCCACTTGACCAGCGCATAAGCCCAATCACGATCAGGCTCGTGGCGGTCGCAACCAGTTTGCTTAATCTCCCCGCCTCGTTCTCGACTGCGCGAATCAAGCCGTGCAAGCATCCGAAGGTTAGCTTGGTTTGTTGATGCAGCGCATCGGCCTATTGTGATGACAAATAATCGAGTCGAGCTGGATAAAATATTGGGTCTCCGACAACGAACCACGCGCAATATAAAGGAAGTGAAGGTAATCCTTTTTACTCTACCGCGAGGCCCCCTCGACGATGTTAGCCGGAACGGAGTAAGAAGCCCGGCGCAGTTGGCTGGTTAAACCATATATCTCCTCCTTGGAAAAGGATCGCGTCCGTTCGTAAACTGCAACGGTCAAATCATCTGCCAGCCTCCAAGCTTCGATTTTCGTGTAGTCTCTCATACGTTTGTAATCTGTTGTTTTACTGTCTGTGGTCTCATTGTCCCATCGTCAGTAGTCAGTGGTCTTGTTGTCTCGGACTTTGGCCCGCCGCGGCACCATCGCGCTGGCTAGCATCGTCTGCACAGTTTCGCCTCGCTGATTAGTCGTGATACCGCGCACGCGAATAATCCCGTAGTTAGGTCTCGAACGTGAGCGCCGAAGACGGAGAATCTTCGTTTCCACCGTCAGCACGTCACCCGGTCGCACCACATTGGGCCAACGCAACTTATCGACACCCAGTCCGATGGCCCCTTCGGCGAAGTTCAGTGTGTGCACAAACAGCCGCATGGTTATTGCCGAAGTATGCCAGCCACTGGCAATCAAACCTTTGAAAATTGTTCGCTTGGCGCTTTTATGGTTGAGATGAAACGTCTGCGGATCAAATTTGCGGGCGAACTCGATCAGCTGCTTCTCCGTTACTTCGACCGGTTCGGATTTAAAACGATCGCCCACTTTCAAATCCTCGAGGTAACGCTTTTTCATTCGGAAGATGGCGAAGCCACATTCATGAGCCATCCGTCGAAATCGAGCAACGTGTAAAATCTAGGCCGGTCCCCCTAATCATCATGAATGTCCACGAAGCGCATTGACAGCCTTTTTCTAATACCCCACACTTGACCGAAACTACGAGGAGCCAACACAATGCCTGTCGCCAGTACCTTTGGAGAACAAGTCTTAGAAGCAGTCGTAGCCGGACCCGATGAAGCGAATCGATTGTTCAGCATTACCGGAGCAGCCAATGTCTTTATCAGTGTGAGCGCCGGTCAAAGCAAGACCGAGACCTGGACTTTCCTGGTGGGACCGGCCTTTACGCGCGGACAGTTTTATCGAGCGATCGCTGCGGCTTCAGTATCTTCCCAGTTCGTTAACGTACAAACGGCGCCAGGCAGCTTCCAGGTCCAGATCAACTCGGTTGAGGCTGACTGGGACGATGAATCTGGAAGGGTCGAAGTCCGTGTTGAAGTCTTCCTTACTGCGAGCGCGTCACTCAACGCGAACATCAACGGGCTTCGTTACTGGGTGACGGTCCTCGCCCAGATCTGACCGCCAGCAAAGGTTGGGCCGCAATCAACCGCGCTTTGATCTAATCAGTGGCGCGGCGTCTCTGTGGAGGCAACCGCATCGGCTGCATTTGCTTCCGGTTTGACTGCTACCGTAACAGGCTCCGCAATCTTCGGGTAGCATTTCGCAAGATCCGCGTAGCGGGAACTGTTTCGTTTAGCCAGTTAGATAGGCATGAACCAAATCCCACGGCCAATCGTGGTTCTTCCCGCGGACCGGCAGCGTGGCTCGCCGGCTGCCGATGCCACGAACACGAGCGAATTTAAAGCTAACCTTGAAAAGTACGAGCACTTGGAAGAACTGACTGAGCCATTTTTCGGGGCGAAACGGCACCACCCAGTGCATCTGTCTTCCGTGCAAACCTGACTTCGGCGACGTAATCGCCCGTGCCAGGTTTTCGAGCCACTTGCCGGATGCTCTGTTTCGCGTTTTCGATCAAGAGTGGTCAGCGTTATCGAGGAACAAAATTCCGCCAACCGTTAAAGGTCACTTTTTCATCGCGCTCGGTGTTTATTCCTTGATAAGATCGCGGTTTAGATCGAATTCTTCGCCTTTTTGAACACGAAAATAATATTAGGACTCGTTGCCGTTGGAATCGTCGGGTATGCGGCGTGGCGCTGGTTTGCCCCGGCGCCAACGCAACACGCTCCCGTTGCGCCTGCCCAAACACAACGAACCCCAGCCAGGCCGAAGTCGGTGGCCGCGCGTTCAACCCCTGCTAAACGAACGGCCGCGCAACGAACCGCAGCCAGACCAACGCCCGGTCGGGCGGTCTCCCGTGAACCGCGCCTCGCACCTGAGGGAACGTTTTTCCTGCTCGAGCGGACTTCGCTGCCGATTGATTCAGGAGTGATTGGTTTTGCGCCGGGAACGAAGGTCACATTGATCGAGCAAGTCGATTCGGTCAGCACGGTGACTGATGGCGAGTACCAATTCAAGGTCCCGTCCTCTCAGCTAACCAACGACCTGGACCTTGCAGCAAGCGTGGCTAGTGCTGATTACGCCGCACAAGCACAGATTGCGGAATTGACCGCCAAAAGGGCTCAGGAATACAGCCAGCAGCAACGCGACGCGTTCATTGCTTCAGAGAAAGAAAAGGCGCAAAAGAAAACAGGGAAGAAGACTTCGCGACGGCCTTCACCCACACCAAAACGGTAAGCCGGCACTTCGTGTTTCGGTACGTTGCCTTCGTGATCGACGCAGAACCGCGCTACCCTACGTAAAATCGCTGCCAAACCGGGCTAAACCACGTTATCTACCGGTTTTCGCAACACCGATACGGCACCATCCTACGGCAGTGCACATGGCGTTTTCTGTGGCGGTGAATCGTTTCTGATAGCGCCGTCCCATGGCGACGTTTAGTGACGTTTTCGCCGGGGAGCCGGAAGGCCTCAGGGCGACAGGACATAGTTGCGACGCGAATATAGGCTTGTAGCGTCCAGTTGCGAATCCGGCTGACTTTAGCAACGTGAGAACTATTTCCGATGGACAGACCAAGGTATGATTTGCGAATACTCCTAAGGCCCCGCGGCATCTCTAGGCCGCTAGCCGATAGGTTAAAGCTTGCAAAGCTTCAAAGCGAACGGGCACAGGTTTCAAAGGATTCCGAGGCTGAACGGAAGCGATTATTGGCTTCTGGTGTGTCAGAGGAGGAGGCGTCAAGGTTAGCTATACAATATCACAAAGGCGATTTTCGTGTCACGCATACCAACATCGTCGTCTTTTTTTCCGACCGATTGATTGAGAAGGCTGGGCGCCTGCAGGTTCCCGTTCGTCAAGATGAGAAATACTGGACTCAGCTAACGTACGCTCCCCATATCCACTTGTCCGAGGAAGGGCAAGCCGAATTGCGTAAGAGAATCAGGGAGGAGAAGAAGGGTCGCAGAGAAGAGATTAGCTTTTGGTTCAATATAATTGCTATTCTCTTGAGTTTGCTGGTCGCAGTTCTTGCGCTGCCTAAATAGAGGCCGCTCCCTACTACCTGCGTTGATTTCAATGGAGGGTCACTCCGTCGAAAAATTCGCGGCTCAGTTTATCACAAAGCAGTCGAGAATGCGCGCGTCCAAATTCGCGGATGAGCAACAATCCGCCATCGGCCTCGCTGCCGAAATTCCGCCTTTCGGTTTTGTTACCAAATAAGCGCAGAATAATTCTCGACAGGGTTTGTGTTCTGGACTAAGGGAGGCGCGCCAGCGAGGCGATTCGAGATTGCAGATCGCGAATCGCGAACGTTTCCTTGGCCCGCCGTAGCCTTGGCAAAGGCGGCAACGCTTAAATGATGCAATCAAGATAACCGCATATGAGATCTTCCACAGTTTCAACCACCATCCTATTGATCTTTCTCGGCTCACTCGCCTCACTTCCCACCGCTCCGGGACAAACGCCACCGGGCAAAGGGCCTATGACCGAGCCGCTGGAAAAATACGGTATGCCGCCCGCGTATATTTATCGGCTGGAGACTTCGCCGCGAATGATTTCGCAATTCGGCCCATTCACCAGCTTTCAGGTGAACGTCGATGTGAATGGCCAAAACATCCTCGGCGACGCCGCGAATGAGTGCTCGATCGCCGTTGACCCGACAAACCTCAACAGGATGGCAATCGGTTGGAGGCAGTTTAACAGCGTAACTTCCGACTTCCGGCAAGGCGGCTGGGGATACACGACCAATGGCGGCACAACGTGGACCTTTCCCGGCGTTCTGGAAAACAACGTCTTCCGCAGCGACCCGGTGTTGAACTCCAATGAAACAGGGAATTTTTTCTATCTCAGCCTTCTACAGTCGTTTTGTGATAACATATGGCGCTCACTAGACTTCGGCCAGTCCTGGACACGTCTGCAAGCCGACGGAGCCGCGGGTGGAGGCGACAAGGAATGGTTCACCATTGATAAGACCAACGGCATAGGTCATGGCTTCCAATACCAGGCTTGGAGCACAGCCGCCACTTGCGGCGGCGGGCAATTCAGCCGTTCCACCGACGGCGGGGTCACCTGGATGAATCCAATCAGTATTCCTAACTCTCTTGTATGGGGAACACTCGACGTGGACACCAACGGCAATCTCTTTATTGGTGGCGGGAATTTTGGGAGCCAGTTTTGGTGCGTTCGCTCAAGCAACGCACAGAACGGCGGCGTCACGCCAACTTTTGACCGAGTCACTTCAGTCAATCTCGGAGGCAGCGTATGGTTCGGCGCGCCGATCAATCCCGGCGGACTTGCAGGCCAGATTTTTCTCGCGGTAGACCGCTCGGGCGGCCCAACTAACAACAACATTTACATGATGGCCACCGTGCTGCCGAACGGTGCCAGCAACGGCACTGACGTAATGTTCTCCCGCAGCACGGACGGCGGATTGACCTTCAGCGCGCCGCACCGAATCAATGACGACCCGATCAATCACAACAAATGGCATTGGTTCGGCACGTTGTCGGTAGCGCCCAATGGACGCATCGATTCTGTCTGGCACGACACGCGAAACGCCGCGAATAACACTGACTCCCAGTTATTCTATTCTTTCAGCACCGACGGCGGCGTCACATGGTCGGCTAATGTTGCGGTGAGCAATTCGTTTAATCCGTTCGAAGGCTATCCGGTTCAGACCAAGATAGGCGATTACATCACCATTGTTTCAGACAATACCGGAGCCAATGTCGCGTATGCCGCCACGTTCAACTTCAACCCAACCCGGGGGCAGCACGAAGAAGACGTTTATTACGTGCGGGTCGCTCCTCCTACCTCTGTGCGCACCCTGCTTAGCGCCGCGTCACGCCTGACTCATGCCGGGGCGGGTACATTCGACATCCCGATGCCGCTGACCGGTGCCTCAGGCGTCGAAGACCGCAGCTCGAGCGCTTATAACGCAGTCTTCACGTTCGATGGGCCGGTCAGCTCTGGCCAGGTTCTGGTTGTCAGCGGTACCGCCACCGTTGGTCCGATCTTATTCGGTGGTAACACCATGACCGCGCAACTGACTGGCGTGACCAGTGCGGAAGTGGTCACGCTGCGTGTGCAAAACATCAACGGCGACGGCCAGCAACATGGCGACGTTCCGTTTGGTTTCCTAACAGCCGATGTGAACGCCAATCGCATCGTCGACAGACCGGACCAGCAACAGCTTAGGACCGACAGAGGTCAGCCGGTCACTGCCAGCAACTTCCGCGACGATATCAATCTGAGCGGTATAGTGGATAGGCCGGACCTGCAATCGGTGCAGACCAACAGGGGCCACTCGATCCCGTAACTCGAGAAAAGATATCTTGTCTCCGGGAGTTCGTCCGACCGTCATTCCCGGATGGGAAACCTTGCAAAAAACTCTCGCCAACCTGTTAAGATCAAAACGATATGAACCGCCAGCGCGGGCCTTTAGCCTCCGTCAAGGGAATGAATTGCACCGATGGCGCCGCGTGGACTTTTCGATGATGCATTTCACCGCTTCGCCGTCGCGGCATTTCATCCGCACTTCGTGTTTGCCGCATTGCTTCCTCAATCGGCAATGTGTAAATTTCCGCGAGATTGCCGAAATTATAATCAATCGCTCCGGGCGGTTAGCTCAGTGGTAGAGCGGCTGGTTTACACCCAGTAGGTCGGGGGTTCGAAACCCTCACCGCCCATTTCTGATCGCGCAGTGCCGATTGCGGATTGCCTCGCCGCATTAAATCGTCAAAACGTTCGATCGTGAATCGACGTTGTCTGCTTTATTGGGCCGGGATTTATGTCAATTCGTGTTGATTAGTGGTTAATGGCGAACGATATCGGGCCGAACCTGATAATTAATCTTCTACTGACATGACCGCTTCCCGTTTTCTCTCTATTCATTGCGCGTTGTTTCTTTCACTTTTGATGACGTTCCGTCTTTCGGCGCAAGAGGATCCGCTTCATCGCATCCAAGCAAAACCGTCACCGATCAGTTCCCCTGTGGCCTCCCCTGCTTCTTCGCCGGAGAGCACGACGCCGCCCTTGACCGCGCCCGAAAGTTCATCGCCCTCCCCTGCCCCGAACCCGCCGCAACTTACAGACGTTCTTTTCAAAAATCTGAAAGCGCGATCCATCGGTCCTGCTGTGATGGGCGGCCGCGTGTCGGACATCGCGCTCGATCCGCATAATCCCTTTGTTTTTTACGTGGGCCTCGCTCACGGCGGCCTGTTCAAGACAGGAGACAACGGCGTCTCGTTCGATCCGGTTTTCGACAAGCAACCGGTGCTCTCAATCGGGGCTGTTGCCGTTGCGCCTTCTGATTCCACTGTGATCTGGGTGGGAACGGGCGAAGCGAACGATCGTAATTCCTCCGGCTGGGGGAACGGCGTTTATCGTTCCACCGATGCAGGGGAAAACTGGCAGAACGTCGGATTGAAGGAGAGTCGTGCCATCGGGCGCATCGTCGTCCATCCGTCGAAACCGGAAGTGGCCTACATCGCCTCGAGCGGTCATCTCTGGATCGATGGCGGCGAGCGCGGTCTTTTCAAGACGACTGATGCCGGCAAAAACTGGAAGCTTATCTTACAAGCACCAGCGCCGCACAACGCGCGGACTGGCTGTTGCGATGTCGCCTTGGACCCGGCAAATCCTGAAGTTGTGTACGCCGCGCTCTATCCCCGGCAACGTTCTCCGTGGAGCTTTACGTCCGGCCCGGGCCTGACGGGCGGCGAGGATGTGGGCGGGATTTTCAAGAGCACCAATGGGGGAGCAAGCTGGAAGAAACTGACAGATGGATTGCCGGCGCAGACGGGTCGCATCGGTCTTGCCGTAAGCGCAAGCAACCCCCGCGTTGTCATGGCAGAGGTGGAAAGTTATGAGGGCGGCAGCAGTAGCATTAGGGATCTACGCAGCAAAAGCGGCGGTGTATTTCGTTCCGAAAACAGTGGCGAAAAATGGACTCGGGTAAGCGCAATCAATCCGCGCCCGTTCTATTTCAGCCAGATCCGCATCGATCCCGCAAACGATCAGCGCGTTTATCTGCTTCAGTTCGCGTTGTTAGTTTCAGATGACGGCGGCAGGAACTTTCGCGAAGATCTTTCCGAAAAAGTTCATCCTGACTGTCATGCGTTCGTAATTCAACCGGGCACTGTGCCGCCGCCGAAACCACCGAAGCCGGAGGATAAAGGCAAGCCGCCAAAACCGCCCGTTTGCCAGCGTTTATTGATTGGGACGGATGGCGGCGTTTATCAAAGCTTCGCGGCCGGGAAAGGGTGGGAGCATCTCAATCGCATTCCGGCGGGAGAATTCTACCGGCTCACTCTGGACGATACGAAACCGTACTTCCGCATTGCTGGCGGACTTCAGGACAATGAGAACTGGGTCGGTCCGAGCGGCGTGCAAAGCAAGGAAGGTATCCGTAACTCAGATTGGATCAGCCTGGCTGGCGGCGACGGTTTCTATGTCGTATTCGATCCGTCCGATCGCGATCTCTTTTACGCGGAGAGCCAGGAAGGCGAAGTGCATCGGATCAATTTGCGCAATGGCGAATTGCGTCAGTTGCGCCCGGAGCCGCCTGAAGGCCAGCCGAAATACCGGTTCCATTGGAATTCGCCGTTAATCGGCAGCGTGCATAAACCGGGCGTGATTTATCTGGCCGGCAATCACGTTTTCCGGTTAACCGATCGGGCGGAAAAATACGCGGTGATCAGCCCGGACCTCACCCGCAACGATCCCACCCGCACAACTGCCACGGGAAGTGGCGCGGAAAATTACGGTGTCATTTTTTCGCTCGCGGAATCGCCGAAGCGCGCCGGATTATTGTGGGCAGGAACGGATGACGGCCGTCTTTGGGTCACAGAAAATGATGGCGGTAAATGGACGGAGTTGACTGATAATTTGCCGGAGCCGGCGCGCGGACAATGGGTGACACGCATCGAACCCTCTCATGCCGATGCAAACGTGGCCTACGTCGCAACGAGCGTGTATCGTGCCGGCGACGATCGTCCGATGATTCTCCGCACGGCCGATCTGGGCAAGACATGGCAGCCGGTAATGGGCGATCTTCCAGCGAACGCGCCGGTCGAAGTCGTGCGCGAAGATCTGGTGAATCCCAGGTTACTCTACGCGGGCACGCACTTCGGATTGTTCACATCTTTCGATCAAGGGATGCACTGGATTCGTATTGGCGATGTTCCCGCAGTTCGCGTCGATGATGTCCAGATCCATCCGCGCACGTCCGACCTGGTAATTGGGACACATGGCCGGAGCATTGCCATTTTGGATGACACCGTTCCCTTCCGCGAGTTCACCCCAGAGATCGCAGCGAAAGCCGCGCAGTTGTTTAGCGTCCGCTCGGTGACCGGCGCTTATCTTCCATCCGGATATGCGGATTGGAATGGCAAAGGCGTTTATCGGGGCGCAAATCCGCCTGACGGCGCGCTCTTCACGGTTTGGGTGAAAGAATTTACCGGGGACGAAATCAAGATTGCGGTCACCAAATCAACCGGGCAACCAGTCGCCAAC
>Ga0137366_10000469_pt1 | contig 26502 bp, 30 predicted proteins | sample SagtaG_8_FD_104938 | JGI IMG/M metagenome (GOLD analysis project Ga0137366, IMG submission 104938) | Vadose zone soil microbial communities from Sagehorn Ranch, Mendocino, California, USA - Sage1_L_60_16 metaG | ecosystem: Environmental > Terrestrial > Soil > Vadose zone | place: USA...
CCGGAGCTGCTCCCCGAGGTGGCCGACTTCGTGGGTCACAGCGGTCCGACGACCCACGCGCGCGCCCAGATCCTGCACCGACTCGGGCTGAGGTCGTTCATGGCGGTGCCCTTGCGCGCGCGCGGCCGCGTCTTCGGCGTGGTCGACTTCGGCATCATCGACTCCGGGCGGCGCTTCGCCGCCGCCGACCTCGCCCTCGCGACGGAGCTCGCCGGGCGCTGCGCCATGGCCATCGACAACGCCCGGCTGCACCGCCAGGCGCACGACGCCGTCCGCGCGCGCGAGCACATGCTCGCGGTCGTATCGCACGAGCTGCGCAACCCGCTCGGCGCGATCCGCATGGCGGCGTCCATCGTGGAGCGGGGTATGGACGGCGCGGCACGTCCCGAGCGCGCGCGCTCCGCGTCCTCGACGATCGAGCGGGCGTGCGGCCGCATGAACCGGATCATCGGCGACCTCGGCGACCTCGCCAGCATCGACGGAGGCCGGCTCTCGCTGAAACGCGCCGAGCTCGCGGCCGACCGGATCATCGAGGACGCGGTCGAGGCGGTCAGGGCGTCAGCGGAGGAGGCGGAGCTCGACCTCTCCTCGGTGCCGGCCGCCGAGCCGCTCCGCGTCCTCGCCGACCACGATCGCCTGCAGCAGGTCCTCGTGAACCTGCTCTCGAACGCGATCAGGGTGACGCCGCCGGGCGGGCGCGTCTGGGTGCGCCACCGCCGCCGCGGCGACGCGGTCGTCTTCTCCGTGAGCGACACCGGGCCGGGCATCGCGCGCGAGCAGCAGGCGCGCATCTTCGACGCGTACTGGCGCGCGTCGGACGTCCGCTACAAGGGCACCGGGCTCGGGCTGTCGATCGCGAACGGGATCCTGGCGGCGCACGGCGGTCGCCTGTGGGTGGTGAGCCGTCCGGGCCGCGGCGCGACCTTCCGGTTCTCGCTGCCGTCGCTGCCGGTCGAGGAGGCGGGAGCCCGCGGAGCGGCGGCGCCCCAGCTCCCGGCCGGCCAGCGCGGGATCCGCGCCGTCAACGCGCCCCCCGCGTCACCGGCGAGCACGAGCGGCCACCCGGCAGCCCCGGCCGCCCGGAGATAGCGCTCAGACTCGCCTTTCGCCGTTTTCGTGCTCGCCGAGCGGTTGCATAGGCGAGTCAGAGGGATTTCCGGGCTTGCTACGCTTCGCTTCGCAAGCCCTCAACCTGGGGGGAGCGAACGCCGCTCCCCCCAGACCCCCCACCTCTGACCCGACGAGATCGGCGAAACACGAGTCAGAGCAGCCCGCCCTGCCTGCCGCCCGGCCTCGCCTTGCCGAGGTGCGCGTACGCGGGCGGCAGCGCGATGCGGCCGCGCGGCGACCTCGCCAGGTAGCCCTCGCGAACGAGGAACGGCTCGTAGACGTCCTCGAGCGTCCCCGACTCCTCGCCGACGGCGGCCGCCACCGCCTCGATGCCGACCGGCCCACCGCCGAAGGTGTCGATGACGCAGGCGAGGATGCGGCGGTCCATCGCGTCGAGCCCGTTCGCGTCCACCTCGAGCCGCGAGAGCGTCAGGTCGACGATGCGCCGGTCGAGCCGCCCGTCGCCCTCCACCTGGGCGAAGTCGCGCGCGCGCTGCAGGAGCCGGATGGCGATGCGCGGCGTCCCGCGGGCGCGGCGCGCCAGCTCCTCCGCCGCCGCGGCGTCCATCTCGAGGCCGAGCTTCCGCGCGGCACGCTCCGCGATCTCCTTCAGCTCGGCGGGAGCGTAGTAGTCGAGGCGGTCCTGGATGGGGAAGCGGTCGCGCAGCGGGCTCGCGAGGAGCCCGGTGCGCGTCGTGGCGCCGACGAGCGTGAAGCGCTCGAGCTTCATCTCCATCGTCTGCGCGCCGAGCCCGGCGCCGAGGACGACGTCGAAGCGGAAGTCCTCCATCGCCGGGTAGAGCGCCTCCTCCACCGCGGGCGAGAGGCGGTGGATCTCGTCGATGAAGAGGATGTCGCGCGGGGCGAGCGCGGTGAGGAGCCCCGCCAGGTCGCCCTTCCTCACCAGCGCCGGGCCGCTCGTGACGTGCAAGCTCACCCGGAGCTCGCGCGCGAGGATGTGCGCGAGCGAGGTCTTGCCGAGCCCGGGCGGTCCCGAGAGCAGCACGTGGTCGAGCGCGTCGCCGCGCGTGCGCGCCGCCTGGGCGTAGACGCGGAAATTCGCGACGAGCTTCTCCTGGCCGACGTACTCCTCGAAGGTGGCGGGCCGGAGCGACTGCTCGAGCCGCTCCTCCCCGCCCTTCGCCTCGGCGGACACGTCTCGGACGGGGCGTGGGGTCATTTTGAAAAGGGGGCTGCGCCCCCTCGCCCCGGCGCGCTCGCTCCGCTCGCGTGTTCGCGAATCATGGTCGCCCGTATAGCAGATGCGCCCGACACGCTACTGCCGCAGGAGCTTCAGCGCGTCGCGGAGGAGCTCGTCGATCGCCTTGCCCTCGGCGCCGTCGCGGAGCGCCTCCACCGCCGCCTCCGCCTGCGCCGGCCTGAAGCCGAGGCCGAGGAGCGCCTGCTCGAGCTGCTCGAAGGGGCCGCCCGCCAGGGCGCGCGGGGCCGCCGCGCGCGCGAGCGAGACGAGCTTCTCCTTCAGCTCCAGGACGAGCCGCTCCGCGGTCTTCTTGCCGATCCCGGGCACCTTGGTGAGGCGCGCCACGTCCCCGTCCGCCACCGCGCGCGCGAGGTCGCGCGCCTCGATGCCGGAGAGGATGTTCTGCGCCGCGCGCGGCCCGACGTTCTTCACCGCGATGAGCTCGCGGAAGACCGACTCCTCCTCCTCCGAGGCGAAGCCGAAGAGCTGGAGCGCGTCCTCGCGGACGTGCGTGTAGGTCCGGAGCGACGCCCTCTCGCCGGGTGGCGGCAGGGACGAGAGCGAGACCGCCGAGAGTTGCACGCGGTATCCGACCCCGTTCACGTCGAGGATGGCGTGGCCGTCGCCCTTCTCGGCGACGAGCCCGGTGAGGCGGGCGATCATGGCACCTCTTCGTAGCGGCGAACGGACGGGAGCAGGCGCGACCGGGTCTTCGTCGCCCTCTCCCTGGAAGAGGGCGGGGGCGGGCTCGCGACCCGTCTCGCGAGGTGGCACACCGCGAGCGCCAGCGCGTCGGCCTCGTCGGAGAGGCGCGCCTGGAGGCCGAAGAGCGCGCGCGCGGTGCGGACCATCTGCGCCTTGTCGGCGCGGCCGTTCCCGGTGAAGGCGCGCTTCACCTCGGCCGGCGCGTACTCGAAGACGGGGAGCCCGGCCTGCGCGGCCGCCGCGAGCGCGACGCCGCGCGCCTGACCGAGCGCCAGCGCCGAGCGCGGGGAGCGGCCGCAGAACGCGGTCTCGATCGCGACGGCGTCGAGCTCGGAGCCGGCGAGGACGGCGGAGAGGCCGTCGAGGATGAGCCCGAGCCGCTCCGCCATCGGCAGCTCGCCCGGAACGAGCACGCCCGAGGCGACGCGCGCGAGGCGCGTCCCGGCGCGCTCGACGACGCCGTAGCCACACCTCCGCGAGCCGGGATCGATGCCCAGGACGATCACCCGGACATCCTAGCACCTGGACAACCGTTCTCCAGAAGCTCACCTGCGCTCGCGATCGCGGGCGAAGGTCACGACGCCTGCGGCGAGCGCCAGTGGGCGGGCTTCATGGCACCTGCTGCGTGGGCGGGAAGAGCGTCGGGTGCTGCGCGAGCACGGTGCGGCGCAGGGCGGGCAGGACGACGTGGAAGACGGCGCTCGCGGCGAGCACGACGACGGCCCCCGCGAGCAGCACGCGCGCGACGCCGAAGCGCGCCGCCGCCACCCCGGCGGCGAGCGAGCCGAACGGCGTCGTCCCGATGAAGAGCGTCGAGAAGAGCCCCATGACGCGCCCGCGCATCTCCTCCGGCGCGAGCCCCTGCAGCAGCGTCATCGTCCCCGCCGCCTGGGTGAGGAAGCCGAAGCCGACGAGGACGAGGAAGAGGCACGAGAGCACGGGTGAGCGCGAGAGCGCGAGGCCCCCCACGCCGACGCCGAGCAGGGTCGCGCCCATCGCGACCCGCCGCCCGAGCCCGCGGAGCCCCGTCCTGAGCAGCAGCGACACCGCCGCCCCGAGCGCGCCCACCCCCGCCGCGCCCTGCATCGTCCCGAGCAGCCGCGCGTCGCCGCCGAGCACGTCCTTCGCGAAGGCGGGGAGCAGCGTGGCGTAGGGGAGCACGCAGAAGCTCGTCACCCCGAGGAGCGCCAGCAGCGCGCGCACGTGCGGCGTGTGGCCGGCATAGGCGAGGCCGTCGAGGAGGTGCCGCCGCCGGCTGCCGGCGTGGGGCGGCCGCGCCGGCGCGGGGTCCATCACGGCGAGCGCCCAGATGGTCCCGGCGAAGCTCACCGCGTTGAGCGCGAAGCAGACGCCCTCGCCCACCGTGGCGACCGCCCAGCCCGCCAGGGCGGGCCCCACGGCGCGGGCCCCGTTCACGACGCTCGAGTTGAGCGCCACGGCGTTGGGCATGTCCTCGCCCGCGATCTCCCCCAGCAGCGCCTGCCGCGCTGGGATCTCGAACGCGTTCGACAGGCCAAGCATGAAGACGAGCACGAGCAGCATCCACGGCCGCACCGCCCCCGAGAGCGTCAGGGCGGCGAGGAGGGTCGCCTGCACCGCTGCGTTCACCTGGGTGGCGAGCACGATCCGCCGCCGCGGGAAGCGGTCGGCGATCGAGCCCGCCCAGATGCCGAAGAGCGACACCGGGATCTGGGAGAGGAAGCCGAGCAGCCCGAGCAGCTGCGTCGAGCGCGTGAGGCGGTAGATGAGCCAGCCCTGCGCCACCGCCTGCATCCACGTCCCGACGAGCGAGACGCACTGCCCCGCGAAGAAGAGCCGCAGGTTGCGGTGCCGCAGCGAGCGGAGGGCGTTCGGCCAGCTCATGGGCAGCGCGAGCTTACATGGTGCGACGCGACCCCGCGCTCCGCGTTATGTTCTGCCGCCCATGCACGAGGCCCGTCCCCTCCGCGCCGAGCTCGGGAGCCTGGCGCGCCTCGCCGTGCCGCTCGCGGTGGCGAACGCGGGACAGGCCGTGATGGGCGTCGTGGACACCGCGGTGTGCGGCCGCGCCGGCGCGGCGGTGCTCGCGGGGGCCGCGCTCGGGAACGGGCTCTTCTTCGCGGCGGCGGTCTTCGGCATGGGGCTCATGATGGGGCTCGATCCGCTGGTCGCCCAGGCGTTCGGCGCGCGCGACGTCCGCAGCGCGCGGCGGCTCCTGTGGCAGGGCACCTGGCTGGCGCTCCTGACGGGAGCGCTCATCGCGCTGCCCTGCGCGCTCGTGCCGCTCGCGCTGCGTCCGCTCGGCATCGACGCGGAGGTGTCCGGGCAGGCGGGCCGACACCTCTGGATGCGCACGCCGAGCCTCCCCGCGCTCCTCTTCTTCGTGGCGGCGAAGTCGTACCTGCAAGGTCTCGGGCTCACGCGCGCGGTCGTCATCTCGGTCGTGCTCGGCAACGTCGTGAACCTGCTCGCCGACCTGCTCTTCGTGTTCGGCGGCGCGGCCCTCCCGGCGTGGACCGGTCCGCTGCGCGCCGTCCCTGCGATGGGCGCGGGCGGGTCCGGGCTCGCCACCGCGCTCGTCACCATCGTGCAGGCGCTCGTGGTGGCGCTGGCGGTGAGGGCGATCCCGCCGCCAGGCGGCGCCACCGGCCTTCGGCGGCCGGCGCGAGACGAGATCGCGCACGCGGCGCGCGTCGGCCTCCCCATCGGCCTGCACATGGGGGCGGAGGTGGCGGTGTTCGCGCTGGTCGGGTTCCTGGCCGCCCGGCTCGGCCGCGAGCAGGTCGCAGCGCACCAGATCGGGATCGCGCTGGCGAGCTTCAGCTTCACGGTCGCCGTCGGCATCGGCCAGGCGGGATCGGTGCGCGTGGGATGGGCCGTCGGCGCGCGGGACACCGCGGCGGCGCGGCGCGCCGGCCTCACCGCGTTCGGCGCCGGCGCTGCCTTCATGGCCTGCTCGGGCCTCGTGTTCCTCGCCTTCCCGCGCGGGCTCGCCCGCCTGATGAGCGACGATCCCGGCGTCGTCGCCACCGCGGCGCCGCTCCTCGTCGTCGCCGCCGTGTTCCAGATCTCGGACGGCGTCCAGGCCGTCGGAGCGGGCGTCCTGCGCGGTGCGGGCGACACGCGCTTCACGTTCGCCGCGAACATGGTCGGCCACTGGCTCGTCGGCTTCCCCATCGCGGTCGCGCTCGGCCTCCTCGGCCCGCTCGGCGTGACGGGCCTGTGGTGGGGCCTCTGCGCGGGGCTGTCGGCGGTCGCGCTCGGGCTGCTGCTGCGGTTCCTCAGCCTCTCGTCGCGCGAGATCGCACCGCTCGCGGCGCGCGCCGCCTCGGGGTGACGGATGCGCGTCCTCGTCATCGGCGGAACGCGGTTCGTCGGCTACCATCTCACGTGGAGGCTCCTCGCCGGCGGCCACCGCGTGACGCTGCTTCACCGCGGCACGCTCCCCGACCCCTTCGGCGATCGCGTCGAGCAGCTGCGCGCCGACCGCACGAGCCCCGACTTCGAGCGCGTCCTCGCTCGCCGCGACTTCGACGCGGCGGTGGACTTCGCCGCGTACACCGGTGAGGACGGGCGGCGCGCGGCGGAGACGCTCGGCGGGCGGATCGGGCACTACGTCATGATCTCGACGGGCCAGGTGTACCTCGTGCTCTCGCGCTCGCCGCGCCCGGCCGGAGAGGACGACTACGACGGCGAGGTCATGCCGCGCCCCGCCGCGGAGCCCGACCGCGGCGAGTGGGATTACGGCGCCGGCAAGCGCGCCTGCGAGGATGCCCTCGCGGACGCCTTCGACCGCGTGCGGTTCCCGGCCACGCGCATCCGCATCCCGATGGTGAACGGCGAGCGCGACCCTTTCCGCCGCGCCGAGGCCTACCTGTGGCGCCTCCTCGACGGCGGTCCGCTCCTCCTGCCGGACGGCGGCGCCGGCCGCACGCGCCACGTCTACGGCGCCGAGGTGGCGCGCTTCCTCGCGGCCATCCTGGGAAAGCCCGCCACGTACGGGCGCGCCTTCAACGTCGCGCAGGAGGAGACGCCCACCCTCGCCGAGCTCGTCTCGAAGCTCGCGGCGCTCGTGGGCTCGCGCTCCGAGATCGTGCCCGTGGCGGAGGACGCGCTCGCGGCGGCGGGGCTCGAGGTGCAGGGCGTCTCGCCCTTCTCGACGCGCTGGATGTCCTTCCTCGATCCGTCGCGGGCGCGGGACGAGCTCCGCTTTCACCACCTGCCGCTCGACGCGTACCTCGGCCGCATCGCCGCGAGCTTCCTCGCCCATCCTCCGGCGGAGCCGCCCGCCGCGTACCGCCAGCGCTCGAAGGAGATCGCGCTCGCGGCGGCGATCCAGGGGTGACGGCCGTGCGCCTCACGCTGCCGCAGCCCTACCGCGACCTCGACCACACCGCCGACGTGGGCGTCGAGGTGACGGGCGCCTCGGCGGAGGAGACGCTCGCCCGGCTCGTGCTCGCTCAGTCGACGCTCCTCACAGGGGGCGAGCTGGTCGCGCCCGGACCGGACGCGCGCGTCGCCGTCGCATCGCAGGGCGGCCTCGCCGCGCTCTCGGTCGAGCTGCTCCGCGAGCTCCTCTTCCGCTTCGCGACGGGGCGCGTCCTGCCGGGCGCGTGCGAGGTCGTGCGCCTCGACGCCTCCGCGGCCGAGGTGGTCGTCGCGCTCGGCCCCTACGACCCGGTGCGCCACGCCGAGGGGCTCGATCTCAAGGCCGTCACGCGGCACGGCGCACGGTTCGACCGCGTGGACGGCGGGTGGCGCGCGCAGGTCATCTTCGACATCTAGGTCCCGTGAAGCTGCGCCGCATCGAGGGCGATCTCTGGGAGATCGAGCGCGAGGGCGAGATGCTCGTGCCGGGCCGTGTCTACAGCGTCGGACCGCCGGCGCCGGACGACCCCGCGCTCCGGCAGGTCGCGAACGTGGCCCACCTGCCCGGGATCCTGCGCTTCTCGCTCGCCATGCCCGATATCCACTGGGGGTACGGGTTCCCGATCGGCGGGGTCGCGGCAGTGGACGCCGCGACGGGCGCGGTGTCGCCCGGCGGCGTCGGCTACGACATCAACTGCGGCGTGCGCGTCCTCACGACGGGCGTCGACGCGGAGACCGTGCGCGCGCGGCTCTCCCAGGTCGTCTCGCAGCTCTTCCGCGACATCCCGACCGGCGTCGGCGCGAGCCGCGCCATCCCGCGCCTCTCGGAGGACGACCTCGCGGACGTGCTGGCGGCGGGCGCGCGCTGGGCGATCCGGCGCGGATTCGCGGCGTCGAACGACGACGCCGAGCGGTGCGAGGAGGGCGGGCGGCTCGCAGGGGCGGATCCCGCGGCGGTGAGCGAGCGGGCGCGGCAGCGCGGCGTGGACCAGCTCGGCACGCTCGGGAGCGGCAACCACTTCCTCGAGGTGGACCGCGTCGCCGAGATCTACGACGACGCCGCCGCGGAGTCGTTCGGGCTGTTCCCCGGGCGCGCCGCCGTGCAGATCCACTCCGGGTCGCGCGGGCTCGGGTACCAGGTCTGCGACGAGGCGCTCTCGTCGCTCGCCGCGACGAGGACCGACTTCGGCGAGGCGTACCGCGCGCTCCCCGATCCGCAGCTCGCCTGCGCCCCCGTGGAGAGCGAGTCCGGGCGCGCCTATCTGGGCGCGATGCAGGCGGCGGCGAACTTCGCCTGGGCGAACCGGCAGGTGATGACCGGGCTCGCGGTGCGTGCGCTGGCGCGCGCGCTCGGGGCGTCCGAGCGCGAGGTCGGCGCACGCCTGCTCTACGACGTCTGCCACAATGTGGCGAAGCGGGAGACGCACCTCGTCGACGGGCGGCCGCGCGACGTCCTCGTCCACCGCAAGGGGGCCACCCGGGCCTTCGGCCCCGGCGACGAGCGCGTGCCCGCGACGTACCGCGCGGTCGGCCAGCCGGTGCTCATCCCGGGAGACATGGGCCGCTACTCCTACGTGCTCGCGGGGACGTCGAAGGCCATGGAGGACACCTTCGGATCCTCCTGCCACGGCGCGGGCCGCCTGCTCTCGCGCGGTCAGGCGCTCAAGGCCGCGCGCGGCCGATCGATCGCGCGCGAGCTCTCGCAGCGTGGGATCGAGGTGCTCTCGCGCGGTCACAAGACGCTCGGGGAAGAGATGAGCGAGGCGTACAAGGACGTCGCCGACGTGGTGGGCGTCATGGCTCGCGCGGGGATCACGCGACTCGTCGCCCGCCTCGAGCCGATGGGCGTGATCAAGGGTTGACGCCCGCGTCGCGCTCGGAAAAACGGGGCGCCGCCGCGAGGGACCCACCGGCGCGGAGGGCCACGCCGAGCCACGCCTTAGATTCGATCACATGGAAGCACCCCGACCTCGCTTCACGCTCTTGCCCGGAGGGAGACCACGCGGCGCTCCCATCGGCCGCCCGCTCGCCCGCGAAGCGCTGCGCGTCATCGAAGGCGGACACACCGCCGAGCTGGAAGAGGCGCTCGCGGAGGCGGTCGAGGCGGCGCGCCAGATGCGCCTCGAGATCGAGCGCCGGATCGCCCGCGCGCTCGAGGCGTTCGAGGATCGCGGCTGACCCCTCGGGGCCCTCCCGCAACCTTCCCGGGCTTCCAACCTCGCGCCGGTGGCCTACCTTAAGGCGGGGAGGGAACACCACATGGCGATGGGCGACGACGACAAGGTCGAAGGCGCGTGGGACAAGGCAAAGGGAAAGGCGAAGAAGGCCTGGGGCGAGATCACCGACGACAAGGAGAAGAAGGCCGAGGGCTCGATGGACAAGGCGAAGGGGACGATGAAGGAGATCAAGGGCGACATCAAGGGCGCCCTCGATCCCGACAAGCGCGACAAGCCGTAGACGCCGTCCACCGATCGACGGCCCCGGCTCGCGGCGACGGCGCGCGGGACGGGGCCGTCCTATGTTCGGGGCGTGAGCGACGACACCCTGCCAGGCGCGCGGCCGTTTCCGCCGGACGTGGCGGCGCGCATCGGGGCGGCGGCGGCCGCCGAGGCCCCCGCCGCGCGAGGCGGTGAGGGCCACGCTCGCTTCACCAATCGTCTCATCCTCGAGACGAGCCCCTATCTGCTCCAGCACGCTCACAACCCCGTCGCGTGGTGGCCATGGTGCGACGAGGCGTTCGACGAGGCGCGCCGCTCGGGCCGGCCCGTGTTCCTCTCGGTCGGGTATTCGACGTGCCACTGGTGCCACGTGATGGAGCGCGAGTCCTTCGAGGACGAGGAGATCGCGCGCTTCCTGAACGAGCATTACGTGGCGATCAAGGTCGACCGCGAGGAGCGGCCCGACGTCGACGCCATCTACATGACGGCGGTCCAGGCGCTCACCGGGGCCGGCGGCTGGCCCATGAGCGTCTTCCTCGGCGCGGACCGGGAGCCCTTCTTCGGTGGGACCTACTTCCCGGCGCGCGACGGCGACCGCGGACAGGGGCGCGGCTTCCTCTCCGTCCTGCGGGAGATCGCGGCGCTGTGGGAGCGCGACCCCGCGCGGGTGAGGAACGCGGGCGCCGCGCTCTCGAACGCGGTGCGCGTCGCGCTCGCGGGCGCCGACGCCGAGGCGACGAAGGACCTGCCCGGCAGCGCGCCCATCGAGAAGGCGGTCCGGTTCTTCGAGGGCGTCTTCGATCCGATCCACGGCGGCGTCAACCGCGCGCCCAAGTTCCCGTCCAACGTCCCGGTGCGCCTCCTGCTCCGCCATCACCGCCGGACGCACGACCCGGCGCCGCTGCACATGGCGCTCTTCACGCTCGAGCGCATGGCGGCGGGCGGCCTCATGGACCAGGTGGGCGGCGGGTTCCACCGATACTCCACCGACGAGCGCTGGCTCGTGCCGCACTTCGAGAAGATGCTCTACGACAACGCGCTCCTGCCGGTGGCCTACCTCGAGGCGTGGCAGGTGACGGGCCGGCGCGACCTCGCGCGCGTGGCGCGGCAGACGCTCGACTACGCGCTGCGCGAGATGACGTCGCCGGAGGGCGGCTTCTACTCGGCCACCGACGCCGACTCGGAGGGCGAGGAGGGCCGCTTCTTCGTCTGGAGCGAGCCCGAGATCCGCGACCTCCTCGGCGCCGGCGCGGACGGCTTCATCGCGTACTACGGCGTGACGCGCGAGGGAAACTTCGAGGGGCGGAACATCCTCTCGGTGAAGGAGCCGAACGAGGACGCCTGGGAGGCGCTCGCCGGCGCGCGCGCGAGGCTCGACGCGGCCCGTGAGGCGCGGCCGCACCCGCTGCGCGACGAGAAGGTCCTGGCTGCCTGGAACGGCCTCATGATCTCGGCGCTGGCGATGGGCGGCCGCATCCTGGCGGAGCCGCGCTACACGGCGGCGGCGGCGCGCGCGGCGGACTTCCTCCTCGCGCGGATGCGCCCCGGCGGGCGCCTCGCGCGCAGCTCGCGCGACGGCGCGCTCGGTCCGCCCGGCTTCCTCGCCGACCACGCGTTCCTCGCGCAGGGGCTGCTCGATCTGCACGAGGCGACGTTCGACCCGCGGTGGCTCGAGGAGGCGATCTCGCTCGCCGACGCGACCGAGCGCCTCTTCGGCGATCCGCGCGGCGGCTGGTTCGTCGCGGGCGAGGACCAGGAGCGGCTCATCGCGCGCGAGAAGCCGACGCACGACGGGGCGGAGCCGTCGGGGGCGTCCGTCGCGCTCATGAACGCGCTCCGCCTCGAGGGCTTCACCACCGACGCCCGCTGGCGCCGCGTCGCCGAGGGCGCGCTGCGCTGGTACGCACCGGTCCTGGCGGAGCAGCCGGCCGCGCTGACGGAGCTGCTCCTCGCGCTCGACGCCTTCACCGACGCGCCGCGCGAGGTCGTCCTCGTATGGCCGCCCGGCCAGGATGCGCCCGAGCCCTTCTCGAGCGTGCTGCGGCGCACGTTCCTGCCGAACGCCGTGCTCACCGGCGCCCCCGAGGGCGAGCCGCTGGCGCGCCTGGGCCGGCTCGCGCCCGTCGCCGCCGATCGCGTCGCGGTCGGCGGGAGGCCGACCGCCTACGTCTGCGAGCGCGGCGCCTGCCGGCTGCCCGCGATCAGCCCCGAGGAGCTCGCCGAGCAGATGAGGCCGGTGACGCCGTACCGGTGATGGACCGCGACCTCGACGCCGGCCTCGATCGGACCCTCAGCGCGGACCCTCAGCGCCCACCCTCCTGCTGGAAGATGAGCGGCAGCCCGTTCTTCGCGTTGCCGACCACCACGATCTTGGCGTTCGGGCTCTCGGCGAGCTTCTGCGTCGCCTCGATCCCCTTGTACTGGAGGTATTCCGGCGTGAGCCCCTGCCGGACGATCGACTGGTACTTGTTGATGCCCTCGGCCTCGATCTGCTTGCGCTGCGCCTCCTGCCGCTCCCGGTCGAGCGTGAAGCGCATCTTCTGGGCGCGCTGCTCCTCGGCGAGCTTGTCGGCGATGGCGTTCTTGATCGCGTCGGGCAGCTCGACGTCGCGGACCAGCACCGCCTCGACGACCACGTGCTTGCCCTCGAGCGCCTTGAGGACCTCCTCGTAGATCTGCCGCTCGATCTCCTCGCGCTTCGTCGAGTAGATCTCCTCGGGGGCGTACCGGCCGAAGACCTTGCGCGCCTCCGAGCGCACCACCGGCGCGACCACGATGTCCGCGTAGTTGGGCCCGATCTGCGTCTGCAGCTCGTACATCTCCTCCGCCTTGGGCCGGTAGCGCACGCTCGCGTCCACGCGGATGGCGAGGCCGTTGCTCGACAGGACCGAGAGCTGCTCCTTCATCTCGTGCACGCGCAGGTCGTAGGCGATGACCGCGTTCCAGATCGGCATGACGTGCATGCCCTCGCTCAGGGTCTTGCGGCTGGTGCCGCCCCCGAGGGTCTCGAACACGATGCCGCGGTGTCCGGAGTCGACGACCGGGCAGCGGCAGCCGGCGAGGAACGGCGCAGAGACGACGAGCAGATAGGCGGTGACGAGCGCGCGGGTCATCCGCGGAGCTTAGACCGGGCCGGCGCGCGTGTCGCCTCTTCGTCGGCGACTGTGCGCGCATGTGAGCCCTCGGCCCCTTTGCAGGACCGTTCACGGTCTGTACATTCGCGGTCGACTCGTCTCGCGGTTTCCCGAGGGGGGAACGGTGATCCTGATCTCCGCAGTGACGGCGCTCGCCATCGGCGTGTCGCCCGCCAGCCCTGCCGGCGCGGAGCGGCGCGCCGCGACGCGGCCGCCGCCCGCAGCGCGTCCGGCCCCGAGCGGCGCGGCGAGCGCCATGGCCGAGCTGCCCGCGGGCGCGGCCGCCGTGGCCGGCCGCTTCGTGGTTCGACAGGGCGACAAGCTCGTCCCCCTGCGCGAGGCGCGGCGCCTCGCCGGCGGGAAGAAGATCGGCCTCGACCTGCGAAGCGGCGAGCACGTCGTCGAGGCGCGGCTCGACGACGACGGCTGGTTCGTCGCGCCGGCCGCGCCCGGCCGGTGGCGCCTCGAGTACGTGGTGGTCGGCGAAGGCGCCGAGTTCTTCGACCCGCCGCGCGAGGTGGACGTCCGCGCCGGTGAGCTCTCGTGCGCCGGCCAGCTCGAGCTCACGCTCCACGACGTCGAGGCGGAGCTCGGCGCCAACAGCGGGAGCCGGCTCGAGGTGAAGGACGCGTGCGCCGAGCTCGCGCCGCGCCTGCGCGCCCTCGTCCGCGGGCCGGCGCTCGGCGCCGGACCGGGCGCGCGACCCGTCGACGCGCCCTCCCCGCGGCGATACGCGCTCGAGCTGCTCGCCGGGTTCCGGGGCGAATTCGCGTGGAACGGCTATCACTCGGACTACACCGGAGACCTCGGCTCCAGCTTCCGCGGGACCTACGTCCTCGGCCTGCGCGCACCGCTCGACACGCCGGGCAACCTCCTCGTCTCGGCATCCTTCGGCGAGGTCGATCGTCAGACCACGGGGCTGCTCTCGCGCACCTCGCGCGAGTACGCGCTCGGAGCCGGGTACGCGCCGTGGGGCTGGCTCGAGCTCCTCGCCGGCGGCGAATACCTCGAAGGTCGCCCGGGCTACGCGGGCGGGCTCTCCGCCTGGGCCTCGGCGCGCGCCGGCGCGTACGCCTTCGGCCTCGGGTTCCGCGCCCGCACGGGCGCGGGCGGACCCGACCTCGCGCTCACGCTCGACCTCTCTCCCCTCTACCTGATCGGGGGTCTCCTGTGAGAAGGGGCCTGCTCCTCGCCGCGGCGCTCCTCGCGTCCGGCTGCTTCCGCCTCACCGATCCCGTCTACGCCTTCAAGGGCCTGCGCGCGCCCGAGCCGGAGCAGCCCGGGGACTCCCTCGTGTTCGGGACGATCGCGCTGGAGGGGTTCTTCTCCGGCAGCGTCGACTCGATCGTCCTCCAGCGCGTGAGCCCTCGCCCGGGCGAGTTCACCGGCGTGACCGAGGAGTTCCTGTTCCGCGTCTTCCAGCGCCGGCCGATGAAGGACGGCAGCTTCGTCATGACGGTCGAGCCGGGGATGTACGAGATCGTCGCGCTCGCGGGCACGGTCTGGATGAGACCGCAGCGCATCCGCTTCGGCGAGCAGGCGCGGGTCGCGAGCCGCTTCACCGTCACGCGCCCGGGCGTCTACGACATCGGCGTCCTTCGCCTGCGGCCCAGCGGCGGCTGGGGCTCCTTCTACGAGGGGACGCACGAGCGCGGCGACGCGGACCCGCAGCACGCGGAGATCCTCCGCGGCGCCGTCGCCGGGACCGCCTGGGAGCGCTACCTCGTCGCGGACCGCCGATGAGCGGCCGCGTCGCGCTCTTGGCGGCGCTCGCGCTCGGCGGCTGCGCGAACGCCACCTGGCGGTCGCCGCGGGCCGGCGAGGCGCTGCGGAGCGGCGAGGTCGTCGTCGTCGGGTCCTTCACCGCCGTCCCCGGCTTCGACCAGTACGGCCCCGTCCCGACCAACGCCATCCTGGTCGGCGACCTGCGCGGGAACCTGCTCGCGTACTTCGCGTCCGACCTGTCGGAGCGGTGGGATCCCTCGCCCATGGGCAGCCCGCTCTCGCGCGCGGAGACCGCGCTCATCCCGATCCGCGGCCACTTCTTCGTGGTCGTGCCGGGGCCGGGTCCCATCTGGCTCCGCGGAGTCGTCCTCCCGACGGACACCGGCGCGCAGAAGTACGAGGCGCCGCTCCGCATCGAGGTCGCGCCGGGCGACCGCGTCGTCTACGTCGGCGAGCTGAAGCTCGTGCGCACCGGCGGGCGCCGCCTGCTCGTCCGCGAGGATCGCGCGACGGCGCGCAGGGCTGCGAGCGAGTCCGGCCTCGGGCACCTGCTCGACGTGCCGTGGACGACGCGCCTGGCGAGCCCGTGAGCGCGCCGCGAGGGTGCGCGGTCCCCTCACCTTTCCTGCCTGCCGAATCGTTGACACCCCGGAAAGGCGAACGCTAACCTCACCCCCGCTGCCGGTTCCCGGAGGTTTCATGCGCCGCTCGCTGGGGCTCGTCGCCCTCATCCTCGCCGCGCGCGCCGCGCCGGCGCTCGCCGATCCGCTCGACCTCGACCTCGAGAAGCTCGGCGCGCCGTCGACGGCGGTGTGGGACGAGATCGCGACGCGCCAGGGCCTCTCGATCGACTCGGCCGCGCTCGCCGCGAGCTCCCGGCAGCGCTTCGCGCTCATGTCGTCGCAGCTCGGGCTGGCGCTGTCGTCCTTCATCCTCGCGCCCGCCTCGACGACGGGGCAGCTCGGCTACGAGATCGACGTCGAGACCGCCTATGCGCCGGTGAGCTCGAAGGCGGTCGGGATCCAGGAGGCGGGGCTCAGCGCGGGAGCGTTCCCCGTGCGCAGCGCGCCGCCATCGTACCTGCTGCTGCCGGCGGTGCACGTCCGCAAGGCGCTGCCCATGAGCGTCGAGCTGGGCGGCCGCGCGATCTACCTGAACCAGTCGCAGCTCATGGCGGCGCAGGCCGAGGTGAAGTGGGCCATCAACGAGGCCTGGTGGTACCTGCCCGACTTCGCGGTGCGCGGCGCCCTCACGCACCTCTTCGGCCAGCGCGACCTCGACCTCAGCACCGCCGACCTCGACCTCATGGTCGGGCGCCGCTTCGGGGTGGGCGGCATCATGAACCTCACCCCGTACGCGGCGTTCCGGCTGACGTGGGTGGGCGCGCGGACCGACCGGATCGAGTTCGCGCCCAACCTGAGCGCGACCAACCAGGTCCCATTTCCCGACAACCGCGATCCCGGGCAGGTCCTCGCGACGCAGGCGGCCTTCCCCGACTTCAAGATGAGCAACCACCTCTTCCCGCGCTACACGGTCGGCCTCCGCCTCATCGCGGGGGCGGCGTCGCTCGCCGCCGAGGGCTGCTACTTCGCGGGGAAGACCTTCACCGGCGTGGCCGGCGACGACGCGAAGTACCCGGCGTTCGCGGTGCCGTCCACGATCTCGGCATCGGGGAAGCTCGGGCTCGAGTTTTAGCTCCCGAGCTCTGGAATCCTACAGCCCCGTCGCGCGCCGCACGGCCTCGCGCGCCGGCGCGGGCCGGTTCGAGATGATGGCGGCGGCGCCGAGCCCGCACAGGCGCTCCACCTCGCCGGGGTCGTCCACCGTCCAGACGTTCACCTCGAGCCCCCGCGCGGACCAGGCGCGGGCGCGCTCGGGCGTGACGAGCTGCCGGTCGGGATGGACCGCGCGCGGCCGGAGGAGCCGGGTGCCGACGACCTCGCGCGTGCGCCACCACTGGTCCGCCGCGAACAGGACGCCGGAGGCGACGCGCGGCGCGGCCAGGCGAAACGCCGCCAGCAAGGCGTAGTCGAACGACGAGACGATGCAGCGCTCCTCCGCGCGCGCCTCGCGCAGCGCCCGGTGCACCGCGAGCGCGAGCGCGAGGTCGGGCGCGCCCGTGGACTTGAGCTCCACGTTCACCGCAGCGCCGGGGAGCGCTTCCAGCACCTCGGCCAGGAGCGGGATGCGCTCGCCGCGGAAACGCTCGCCCTTCCACGCGCCGACGTCGAGCCGCCGCAGCTCGGCCAGCGTCGCGGACGCGATGCGCAAGGAGGCGCCGCCCGTCCGGCGCGTGTCGGCGTCGTGCTGGACGACGACCTCGCCGCTCCCGCAGCGCCACACGTCGAGCTCGACGCCGTCCGCTCCCTGCTCGATCGCCAGGCGGAAGGCCGCCAGCGTGTTCTCCGGAGCGTCGGCGCTCGCGCCGCGATGCCCCATGACGAGGGGACGGCCGCTCCTTCGGATGCGTCGGATGTCAGCGGGCATGGGTCGCTTGGCGGCAGAGCCGGCAGGGCGCTAGGATAGGCGCCATGGGACTCAGATTGCCGGAAGTCTTGATCATCTTGGTCGTGCTCGTGCTGGTGTTCGGCGCGAACAAGATTCCGCAGCTGGGCGACGCGCTCGGCAAGGGGATCCGGAACTTCAAGAAGGCGAGCAAGGACGAGGACGACTCGATCGACGTCACGCCGCCGGCGCAGCAGCCGCAGCAGGGTCAGCTCCCGCACGGCGCCTCGACCGGCACCCCCGCCTCGACCTCGGCCGAGAAGAAGGCGTAGCTCATCTCCCGTCCGCCGGCGGCGCGCCCGTGCCACCGGCCCTCCCCGCTACCAGCCGGCTCGCGAGCGCGCGCACCAGCGCGTGGAGCGATCCGTCCGCCGCGATCGCGTCGAGCTCGCGCGTGCCGAGGCGCGGCAGGAGCTTCGCGACCAGCTCCGGCTCCGCGAAGGGGTTCAGCGCGATCGCGCGCACCACCGCCTGCCGCGTCCGCCAGCGCCGGTCGTCGTGGAGGCAGCGCAGCGTCTCGGGGCGGCAGGGCCGCCGCGCCGCGATCCTCACGACGAGCTCCTCGGTGAGCCGCGGGTTCTTCAGGAGCTCGCGCACGACCACCGGCTCGCCCTCGGCGGCGAGCCGCGCCAGCAGATCGGGATCGCGATCCCCGCGCGCGAGCGCCTTCTTGTGGCCGAGCGTGAGGTGCCCGACCCCGGGGTCGGCGCGGTCGCGCGGCTCGCGGTAGGATCGCCGCGGCGGCGGCGCGACGAGGAGGCTCCGAACGGTCTCGTGGCCACCCGCGACCGCGGCCGCGTAGAGCGCGGCCAGCTGCTCGTAGACGAGCTCGGGCCCCGGCGTGAGGAGCGCTTCCCCGAGCGCGGCCGCGAGCGCGCGCTCACCCTCGCCGGCGAGGGCGACCGCGTCCGCGAGGAGCCGAGCGGCGCCGGCCGCGCCCTCGCCGGCGAGCGCTCGCGCCGCGGCGCGGGTCCGGATGGGCCCCTCCTCGAGCGCGGAGAGGCGACGCGCGAGCGCCCGGGCGCGCGAGAGGACGAGGGCGGCCTCTTTCACGAAGGGTCCTACCGCGCCGCGCCCGAGGCGGGCTCCGTCGAGATGCGCAGCCGCGCGCCGCGCGTCTCGGGCGCGGGCGGCGGGAAGAGCACGAGGAAGGGCGTCCGAGCCCCCGGCGCGAGCGACATCGCGGCCCGGCGGTCGAGCGCGCGGCGCAGCGAAGCGGCCGGACCGTCCTCGCCGGCGCCGAACACCTCCTCGGGCGTGGCGGTGGCGCCCGCGAGCCCCTCGGCCGCCGCGACCGTGCGCCCCGCCGCGACGACCTCGACGCGTACGCGCACCGGTCCGGCGACGGCCGCGCGGGCGGCGACCTGCCCGCGCACGACGAGGACGGGCGACCCGGCGGCCGTGTCGTACAGGCCGGCCGTCACGCCCGCGGCCTCGGTGAGCGGCGCCGGGGCGGCGTACGCGAGCGCGCCGGCGACGCGCGCGCCGAGCCCACCGCGCCAGGCGAGGAAGAGCCCCGCGGCAGCGGCGAGGAGCAGCGCGAGCGAGAGCGAGTTCGCGAGCGCGCTCACGATGCGGCGGTCGCGGGGGGACGCCCGCCGAGCCGACCCGTGGACCGCCGCCGCGGCCAGCGCGGGCGGCCGCCGCTCGGCGGGCGCCGCCACGGGAGGCGACGGCGCGGGCACGTCGAAGGTCGCCGCGGACGCCACCTCCGCCGCGGTGCGGGGGACCTCGACGAGACCGGTCGTCCCGTCGAGCCCGGGGCCGAGCATCGCGTCGTCTTGCGCGCCGCCGTCGCCGCCGTCGTCGAGGCTCGCCGCGGACCGGGGCGCCCGTCGCGCGGGCTCGCGCTCCTCGAGGGAGAGGGAGGCGGGGCCGGAGCGAGCCTCCTCGGGAGCGCCGAGCAGCTTCGCCAGGTCCGCGGTCGCGCGCTGGACTCGCGCGGACGCGCCCGATGAGCTCCCGGCGGCGGGCTCGGCGCTCGCGACGCCGAACGGGGCCAGCCCGAGGTCCAGGCCGAACGGGTCGTCCTGGCCCGCCGGGACGGCGAGCTCGGCCGTGAAGGGATCCGGCGGCGGCGACAGCGCCGAGCGCGGCGCCGGCCTTCCCTCGAGCGCGAACGGGTCCGCGGGAGCGGGCGCGGCGGGCCGAGACGCGAACGGATCGGCGGGAAGCGCTGCGGGGATGGGTGCGGTCGCCCGGACGCCCGGCCTTCGCGCGGGGAGCGGCGGCGGCGCCGCCCGTGGCATCGGGGCGGGCGGGGGCGGCGCAGCTCCACCCTCGGGCACGACGACGAAGACCGCCGCGCACCTGCTGCAGCGGATGCGGGCCCCGTTGGGTCCGACCTTGTCCGGAGACACCCGGAAGCGGGTCTGGCAGGAGGAGCAGGTGACGATCATCGACGCGCCGCTGGCGGCGAGGAGCGTACACCGGTATGTCCTTGACACCAAGCGAGGCCCGCACGGACAATGACGCCCTCATCTGCGCATCCTCCTCCGGAGGATTCCCCTATGGCCGAAGAGCAAATGCCTGGCGCCGAGCCGGAAGGCACGGCGGACGCGCGCGAGCCGAAGATCATCAAGCGCTACACGAACCGTAAACTCTACGACACGGTGGAGTCGCGGTACGTCACGCTGGACGAGATCGCCGAGATGGTGAAGGCGGGGACGGAGGTCAGGATCCTCGACAACCGCTCCAAGGAAGACCTCACCAGCGTGACCCTGGCGCAGATCATCTTCGAGGAGGAGAAGAAGACCTCCAAGATGAGCCTCCGCACGCTCAAGGACCTCATCCGCCACGGCGGAGAGCGCGCGGCCCAGATCGTCGAGGACACCCAGGCCGAGCTGCGCGGGCGCGTGGAGGCGGTACGTCAGGCCGCCGAGCAGCGCGTCCAGACCCTGATCAAGACGGGCCAGCAGACGAGCGACAAGGCGAAGGAGATGGTCGCCGCCTCGCAGGAGGCCGTGGCGCAGTTCCAGCGCCGCGTGGACGAGCGCGTGCGCACCGCCCTCGAGGGCATGAGCACGCTCTCCGACCTGCGGCGCGACATCGTGCAGCTGTCCGACCGGATCGCGGAGCTCGAGCGGAAGCTGCAGGACCTCGACAAGAAGTAGCGCGCCGGTCAGCCCTGCGCGGCGGCGGGCGCGGCCTCGGCCGCGGGCGCGCGCTCGAACAGCTCGGTCGCGAGCGCGGCGAGGGCGCGCGCCCCGCTCGACGCCGGCGCGTACTCGAACACCGTGAGGCCGTGGCTCTGGGCCTCGTCCACCTTCACCGACCAGCCCAGCACGGTCCGGGCGAGCGCGTCCGGGAAGCGCTCGCGGAGCTTCGCCAGGATCTCGTCCGCGAGCTGCGTCTTCCGGTAGAGCGCGGGGACGATGAGCGTGACCGCCGGCGCCTCGCCGCGCTCGGCGCGCAGCCGTGCGAGGCTCTCCATGATCTCGGCGCACCCGTCGAGCGCGAGGTAGGTGAGGGCGACCGGCAGCACGATCTCGGTCGCGGCGCGGAGCACGTTCTCGGTCACGAGCGAGATCGACGGCGGCGCGTCGAACAGGACCATGTCCCACCGGTCCGGCGGGAGCGCCGCGACGAGCTCCCGCAGCTTCTCGGTCCGGTCGGGGTGGGCGGCGACGTCCACCGGGAACGACGCGAGGTCCTTGTTGGCGGGGAGCAGGTCGAGGCGCGGCACGGCCGTCGCGCGCGCCACGGCGTCGAGCGGGGCCGTCCCGAGGAGGAGGTCCTTCACGGTCGGCGAGAGCCGGCGCACGTCCACGCCGAGCGACTTGCCGGCGTGACCCTGCGTGTCGAGGTCGGCGATGAGGACGCGCTGGCCGTGGCGCCTGGCGAGCCAGGCGCCGACGTTCACGCACAGCGTCGTCTTGCAGGTGCCGCCCTTCTCGTTGATGAAGGCGATCCGTCGCATGGTCGCGCCCGCCGTGCGCGTCACGGCCGGCCGGGTGCGGTGCTATCCAACGTGGCCGTTCTTGGGGCCGCGGCCGTCCTTCGCCTCGCCGTCGCCGACGCGCGCCGTCAGCCCGTCGAGGAGCGTCTCGAGCTCGGAGAGCTTGCGCCGCAGCTCCTCCACGTCCTCGGTGGTGGGCAGGTTCACGGCCTGCATGGCGGTCTTCACGCCGCGGTCGAGCGTGGTCTTCGCGTTGAGCGCGGAGGCGACCACCGTCTGCACGCCGTGCATGACGCGCTCGTTCGAGAGGAGCTGGGTCACGAGCTTGCCCATGCGCTCCTCGCCGGCCGACAGCGCGCGCTTCACCATCGGATTCTTCAGGAGATCGTCGATCATCATGAGTGGACTTCTCGCCCCGTGGTCGCTAGCTTGTCAAGCGCCGTGCCAGGGCCCGCCCTTCTCGACCGCCGCCTGCTCGTCGTCACGGGGAAAGGCGGGGTCGGGAAGTCCACGATCTCGGCCGCCCTGGCGCTCCTCGCCGCCGAGCGCGGGAAGCGCGTCCTCGTCTGCGAGGTGAACGCGCAGGAGCGCGTCGCGCCGCTCCTCGGCGCCCCCGCGTCCGGCAGCGAGATCCGCGAGGCGCTGCCAGGGCTCTTCACCGTGAACGTGCTCCCCCGCGACGCCATGCGGGAGTACGGCCTCATGACGCTCAAGTTCAAGACCATCTACGACGCCGTCTTCGAGAACCGCGTCGTGCGCTACTTCCTCAAGGCGATCCCGTCGCTCGCCGAGCTCGTCATGCTGGGCAAGGTGCTGTACGAGGTGCGCGTCGAGGAGCGCGGGCGGCCGCGCTGGGACCTCGTCGTGCTCGACGCGCCGGCGACGGGCCACGCGGTGCAGCTCCTGCGCGTCCCGGCCGCGATCCTCGACACGGTCCCGCCCGGCCCGCTCCGGCGCGACGCCGAGTGGATGCACGCGCTCCTCGTCGACCCCGCCGTCACGGCGCTCTCGATCGTCACGCTGCCGGAGGAGATGCCCGTCAACGAGGCGATCGAGCTCGACGCGGCCGTGCGCGGCGTCCTCGGCATGCCGCGCGGCGCGCTCGTCGTGAACGCGATGCCGGACGACCGCTTCTCCGGCCCGGAGCGCGCCCTCCTGCGCGAGCTCGCCGACGCGCCGCCGCCGCTCGGCCCGGCGGCGCAGGCCGGCCGCCTGCAGGCGGTGCGGGCGGAGCAGGCCAGCCGCTACCTGGCGCGCGCTCGCGCCGCGCTCGACCTGCCCACCCTGCTCGTGCCGCTCCTCGTCCGGGAGCGGTGGGACCGCGGCGCCGTCGAGGCGGTCGCGGCCGCGATCGCCGAGGGCGCCTGAGTTGGGCGCCCTCGTCGAGAGCCTGCGCGGGAAGCGCATCGCGGTCTGCGTCGGGTCGGGCGGCGTGGGCAAGACGACGCTCGCCGCCGCGGTCGCGCTGCAGCGCGCGCTCGCGGGCGGGCGCGTCCTCGTCTGCACCATCGACCCGGCGCGCCGGCTGGCGAGCTCGCTCGGCCTCGAGACGCTCGGCAACATCGAGGCGCACGTGCCGGCCCACAAGTTCCACGAGGCGGGGCTCGAGCCGAAGGGCGAGCTCTTCGCGATGATGCTCGACGTGAAGCGCACCTGGGACGACCTCGTCGCCCGGCACTCGCCCGACCGCGCCCGCCAGGAGCGCATCTACAAGAACCGCATCTACCAGCAGCTCTCGAGCGCCCTCGCCGGCTCGCAGGAGTACATGGCGATGGAGAAGCTGTACGAGCTCGCGACCGAGCGCGACTACGACCTCATCGTGCTCGACACGCCGCCGACGGCGCACGCGCTCGACTTCCTGGAGGCCCCCGACCGCATCCTCGACTTCCTCGGCAACGACACGGCGCGCGCGCTCCTCGCCCCCGCGGTGTCGGCGGGCAAGGTGGGGCTGCGGCTCTTCCGCCTGGGCGGGACGTACGTGGCGAAGACGCTCGCGCGCTTCACCGGCGTGGAGGTGCTCGCGGACCTGGCGGAGTTCATGGGCGGGTTCCAGGGGATGTACGAGGGCTTCAAGAACCGCGCCGCCGCGGTGCGCGCGCTCTTCGCGGAGCCCTCGGTCGGCTTCGTCCTCGTCTCCAGCGCGAGCCCGCGGTCGGTGGACGAGGCCCTCTACTTCCACGAGCGTCTTCACGCCGAGTCCATGCCGATCGCGGGTGTCGTCGCGAACCGGGTCACGCCGGCGCTCTGGCCCGGCGGCGGCGCCCTCCCCCAGGCCGGCGAGCTCGCGGCGGCGCTCGGCCAGCGCGGCGTGGCCGGCCCCCCGCTCGCGGCGAGGCTCGCGCGAACCCTCGACGAGCACGAGATGCTGGCCCGGATCGACGCGCGCGAGGTGGAGCGCCTCTTCGAGGCGACGCCCGGGCCGCACGTCGTCCTGCCGCGCCTCGAGACGGACGTGCACGACCTGGCGGGGCTGGCGCGGCTGGCGGCGGCGCTGTGATCGCTCGACCCGACCCGGCGCCATTCCATCGCGCGGCGACCCTGGCTCGGGACGGGGCAGGTTGGCCCGCCGCGCCCCGCCGACCTATCATGTCCCCGATGCGCTCCGTCCGCCTCGACGTCACGACCCGCGCGCGGTGCGAGCTCCGCGAGATCACCGAGCCGGTGCGCGCGGCGGTGCGCCAGGCGGGGCTGCGGGAGGGCGCCGTCCTCGTCTACAGCCCCCACACCACGGCCGGCGTCACCATCCAGGAGAACGCCGACCCGGACGTGCGGCGCGACCTCCTCCTCGCCCTCGAGAACGCGGTCCCGGACTCGCCGCCCGGCGACCGCTGGCTGCACGGAGAGGGAAACACCCCCGCCCACGTGAAGACGGCGCTCCTCGGGGCCTCGCAGCTCGTCCCGGTGGAGGACGGCGAGCTCCAGCTCGGGACGTGGCAGGGCGTCTACCTGTGCGAGCTCGACGGCCCGCGCACGCGCCACGTCGTGCTCCGCTTCCTCGCCGATCACGCCTCGTGAGCTCCGTCCCGCGCCTGCGCCGGCTCGCGCCGGCCCTGCTCGCCGTCGCCGCGCTCGGCTGCGCGACCGGGCGCGGCGCGCGCATGGCGGCGCCACCGGCCCAAGAGATCGCGTTCCACGAGCCGACCGTCATCGAGCCCCGGCCCGAGGATGCCGATCTCGCGACGCGCAACGACGAGGAGCTCTTCGCGATCGGCACGGCCGCGTACCAGGCCGGCGAGCACGCGCGGGCGGCGGCCTCGTTCGGACGCCTCGCCGACGAGTTCCCTGCCTCGAGGCGCGTCCCCGCGGCGCTCTACGACGCCGGCCTCGCGTGGCGGCAGCTCGATCGCTGGGACCTCGCGCTCGAGCGCTTCAGGCAGCTCGCGGAGGGCTACACGGGCCCCGACGCGAACGAGGCGAGCTTCTTCGTGGCCGAGGCGCTCTACCGCCTCGGCCGCCATCCGGAGGCCCGCGCCTTGCTCGACCGGCTCGCGGCGCGCACCGATCTCGAGCCGGCACAGCACGTCCGCGCGCTCACCCAGCGCGGCGTCGTCGAGCTCGAGGACGGCGAGCCCCAGATCGCGGAGCGCTCGCTCCAGCTCGCGATCTCGGCCTGGCAGGCCGCGGAACAGCGCGAGCGCCTCGAGGACGCCTACCCGGCGAAGGCGCGCTTCTACCTAGGCGAGGTCTACCGCTCCTACTTCGAGGCGCTGAGGCTCGACCCCTCCTCCACCGGCGAGGACGCGCTCGGGAAGCAGCTCGAGGAGAAGGCGCAGCTCCTGCTCGCGGCGCAGAACCACTACCTCCGCGCGGTTCGCGCCGGCGACGCCGCGTGGGCGGTGGCGGCCGGCGCGCGCGTCGGCGAGCTGTACGACGCGCTCTACAGGCAGCTCGTCGAGGCGCCGCTCCCGGCCGCCCTCGACGAGGAGCACGCGCGCGTCTACCGCGACGAGCTGCGCGGCAGGGTGCGCGTGCTCGTCACGAAGGCGATCGTCGCGTACGAGGAGACGCTCTCGGCGGCGCGTCGCGCCGGCGTCGACAACGCCTTCGTGCCGCGCACCGAGGAGGCCCTCGCGCGCATGCGGCGCATCCTCGCCGACGACGACGCCCGCAGCGCAGCCGAGCCAGGGCCCGGCTCCGGCGGATAGCGGGAGCGTCGCGTCACCGGACCACCTCCGGCGGGAAGAATTCCACGTCGACGCCGGACGAGAACTGCACCAGCGGCGGCTCGGCAGCGGCGGCGAGCCGCACGCCGCTCGTCAGCGTCTCTTCCAGCCGCTCGACGCTCGCGTCCTGCAGCACCCAGGGCCGATGGCGCACCCGGACCCGCAGCAGCCTTCCCGCATGCGTCGAGTAGAGCGGGGCCCTTCCGGCGGCGCAGCTCCGCGAAATCATTGTCCGTTCGATCCTGGCGGTTGACACACCGCGGCATCGTCGCTAGCTTCCGCCGCGTTCCGGGACGTCCGAGCGTCGCGCGCGCTCCGCAGGGCTCTTCCGCCCGCGGCCGCCGGCCGCCGCGTTCCGCCGCGGCGCCTCTCCACGCTGGTGGACCAGGGCGCCGCCGCGCGGGTGTCACCCGCGCTCCACCCCGCCGACCGGAGGACGAGACGTGACCATGGTACCGACGAGCCGCCGTTCGTTCAGGAAGGGCGCCCCCGCCGCGCTGCGGGGGGTGGAGGAGCACGTGCGCATGGGCGTGAAGGAAGCCGGCGCGGCGCTGGAGAGCGGAGCCGCGCGCTGGTTCAACAGGATCGTGGACGTCATCGTGAGGCTGCTCATGCCGCTCGCCATCGTGGCGCTCATGCTCGGCATCGCGCGCGTCTTCCTCGACCTCGGTGCCGTGTACAGGAGCCCCAGCATCGCGGCGGGGTTCGACCTGCTCGTCACGGACATCCTCTCGATGTTCGTCGTCATCGAGCTCTTGAAGAGCATCGTCGAGTACTTCGAGGTGCACCGGATCAAGATCACCTTCATCCTCGACGCCGCCGTCGTCTTCGTGCTGCGCGAGGTGATGATCGGCCTCTACCGGCACGGCCTCTCCGCGGCCGAGATCGCGGCGCTCGCGGCGCTCCTGCTCGTGCTCGGCGCGTTTCGCATCGCCGCGGTGCTGTTCTCGCCGGAGCGGCGAGGCCAGGCGGCGCTCGGCGGTGAATCGGCGGGAGGTGACGCATGGTGAAGCGCCTCGACGACGCCGTGCGGGCGATCGAGGCGCGCCTCCGCTCCTTCGCGGCGCTGCGCCTGCGCGTGCGGCTCGCGCGTTACCAGAACGCGCTGCTGGCGGCGGTGATCGGGCTCGGGATCCTGCTCATGATCATCCACTGGGCCGGATCCCCGCCGGCGCGGGCGCCGCACGCGGCGGCGGCCCCGGCGGAAGCCGCGGCACATCGCACGGTGCCTCAGCCCTGAGGCCGAGCTCGACCTCGACCTCGACCTCGACCCCGA
>Ga0137366_10000473_pt1 | contig 26392 bp, 33 predicted proteins | sample SagtaG_8_FD_104938 | JGI IMG/M metagenome (GOLD analysis project Ga0137366, IMG submission 104938) | Vadose zone soil microbial communities from Sagehorn Ranch, Mendocino, California, USA - Sage1_L_60_16 metaG | ecosystem: Environmental > Terrestrial > Soil > Vadose zone | place: USA...
CACCAATTCGGGGATGAGGCCGGATCTAACGGGATCTATTTCGTACCCGAAAACCGTTAACCAATGGTTTGCCGGGAACTTCTCAAAGCCGGCCTGCGCGACCGGCCCAGACTGCTATGGCAATCTGGGTTTCGATGCGGTTCGCGGTCCTGGCAGAAACAATTTTAACCTGTCGTTGCTCAAGAACTTTGCTTTCACGGAGCGTTTCCACATGGAGTTTCGTGCGGAGAGCTTCAATGCCTTTAATCACACCCAGTTCAAAGGCGACAAGAATAGCGGTGGTATTAGCACTAACTTCGGCTCCAGTAACTTCGGTGCGGTCACTAACGCGTTTCCCGGCAGGGAGTTCCAACTTGCAGTGAAACTGATTTATTAGACGGCCGATGCAGTTCCACGCACTCCCCCGCTCGCATCTTACCCGGTGCGAGCGGTTTCTTTGCTAGCCATGCTTTCCGGGTTAAAGTAACAGGCCAAGGTGTACGCCGATGTTTACGCGGGCGATACTAATACAGCGGCTGGCGCTCTTCGTTTGTTGGTCTATATCCTCACTCAGTCAACGGAAACCTGCGGCCTCCGCCCCTCTGGAGGTGGTGGAGCTGCCTGTGGTGCTGCAACAAAATGTGGAAGCCGGAAAAACCCAAGTGGGAACGAAAATCCAGGCGAAGCTTGCGGTTGCCACGTTGGTGAACGGCGTGGTCATCCCGCAGAACGCCACTTTGTCTGGGTTGGTTATCGAGTCCGTAGCAAAGACCGCAGCAGATCCAGCGCGGTTGGCGATTCGGATGGACTCGCTTGAGTGGAAGAACGGATCAGCTCCCATCAGAGCCTATTTGACAGGCAGGTATTATTCGAAGGCGACACAGCCCGGGCAGAGTCTCCAGTACGGGCCACCAGAGCCGCCTTCCAAAACCTGGAACGGCGCAGGGCAATATCCTAGCGCGGACTCGCGAGTTTACAAACCATTTCCAGGCAGTGATTCGGATAAGAGTACGGGATCAGTTCCGGATACACCTTCTTCCACCACCTCGAGCCACCCCGTCCTTATGAAAAATGTAACGCTGGCTCCCACCGATGATGGAGGCATCGCACTTGTCTCCCAGCGTGCTAACGTCAAGCTGGACAAGCTGACGACTTATGTTCTGGCAGCGAGCGCGTTGCCAGCAAGATAGATCACTCAGAGTCCTGCCGCCTGTTCTCGCGTTGTTTCTTGGGCGCGATGTTTTTCCTTGGCCAACGCTTGAGCTTGTCTATGCAGGAAGAAGCAAAAGATTTTACGCGCGCGAACCTAGAACTTGCGAAATACTCGAGAAGCGCGCCCCCCAACCGGCATGAAGCATTCGAAATTAGGAACCCGTGCGTCGGCGCTGCTCTCGCCGGTCTTCCTCATTATCATTTCGGCAGCGCAGGTACCGAGACCTTCCGACGCGCTCGCTCTCGAGCAGCAAGGCAAATTCGCCGAAGCTGCCGCTGTGTGGCGCTCTGTTATTGAACGCGATCCCCGCGATGCTGCCGCATATGCCAGTCTCGGCGTGGTTCTCTCTAAAGAACAGAAGTACACTGAGGCAGCCCAGGCCTATAAAAGAGCCCTGTCCCTCAATCCCAAGCTGCCTGGCATCCAGTTCAATCTCGGTCTAGCCGAATTCAAGCAAGGACATTTTCAATCGGCCATCGCACCGTTCTCCAAGGTACTTGCTGGCGATCCGAGGAATGGACAGGCGCGCACGCTGCTGGCCATGAGCTACTATGGCGCCGGCCATTTTGCTGAAACCGCCAAGTATCTTGGGCCGATTGCCAAGACTGATCCCAACCCTGAGGTACATCAGGTACTTGCGCAGAGCTGTTTGAAAATTAAGAACTATTCCTGCGCGTTCGAAGAATTCCGCGGAATCCTGGCGCGGGATCCCGACTCCGTTGCCGTGCATATCCTCATGGGCGAGGCCCTCGATGGACTGCAAAAAACCAACGAGGCTATTAGTGAGTTTCAAACCGCCGCCGGAATTTCACCGCGCGAACCTGATCTGCATTTTGGGCTCGGCTATCTCTTCTGGAAGTCGCACAATTATGACAACGCCAAACGAGAATTCGAAACCGAACTCTCCCTTGACCCGAACCACGGCCAGGCGCTGGCCTACCTCGGCGACATTGCCCTAAAGAACAACGATCTGGAAAATGCCGAAATATTGCTTGAGAAGTCCATCCAACAGAAAAAGGACCTTCGTATCGCTTACCTTGATCTTGGCGCGTTGCGAATGGATCAGAAGCGGTACTCCGCAGCCTTGAAAGCGCTTCAACGTGCCGTGGAACTCGATCCCACTCAGCCCGACGCGCATTACCGCCTCGGACGTGTTTACCAGGCCCTCGGCAATGTTTCGGAAGCACAGCGCGAGTTCTCTAAGACCCACGCTCTACATCAGAAAGCCGACGCTGCAGTCGTTCTAACCAAGCCCACCCCGCCGGTTCCCGGACAGTAGCGGAACCCGAGCTTTATATTCATAAGGGAGTCCCTTAGGACTAGAATCAGCCTGTTCCCGAATGACCTGGACGCAGTAGTAGCGAACCAAGCTCAGGGGCCACACGCATCTAATCTGTTAGGGGTACCGAAATGAGCAAAACCATTTTCTTACGGATCTTCGCGATCGCAATCTCTATCGCGCTCGCCGGCGCGTCACAGTCCGCACTAGCCCAGCGTGGCGGTCACGGTGGTGGCGGTTTTCACGGTGGCGGTGGCAACTTTCATGGCGGCGGTGGTAACTTTCACGGCGGCGGCAACTTCGGCGGATTCCATCGTGGCGGCAATTCCGGCAATTTCCACGGCACAGGTTTCAATAGCTTTAACAGGGGCGGCTTTGGCGGCTTCCGCGGTAACAGGTACGGTGGATTTCGCGGCTATCCCCGCTACGGTTACGGCTACGGATTTGATTTCGGCTTCGGCTTCGCTACCTATTGGGGGTATGGATATTCGCCATGGTGGGGCTCTTATTCGTACTATGCTCCGTACGACTCCTACGACTACGACGACCCCGAATATTCTCCGGACTATCCCGATCGCAGGCGCGACCGTTTTTCTTCTCCTCACGATAATCACGACCGTTGCGATTATCGTTACGAGGACACGTGCAATTCCAATGACGAGCAGCGCCCCGCAAGACCGTCGAATGGGAGTCGGCCTGATAGTCCTCCGCGGGGTAACTACGTGACTACAAACCTCGCGGACTGAAGGGGCGTCGAGTGAAGTAACCGAACGCAGGTCTTCAGCAATCCCTGAAGCCGCGCCTCAATACAAAGTTTAGTGAACCGCGGAACCGCGGCCAACTCTCCACTTATCTGTCATGAAAAAGAGCCGGCTTCCGCGCCGGCTCTCCTCATATCAGTTTCGAATCAACTTATTTCGAGCACGAGTCGCTCACCATCTTTACGTCGGTCACCTTCAGGTGGCCGTGCTCTTTGTTGTCTTTCTTCACGCCTGTGTCGTGGGCCATGTCCTTAGTGTCTTCTTTCATGTTGTGCATCGCTGCGTTCGAGACCACTCCGGTGGCGCTCACGGTATGTCCCACGTGCTCGGCCAGTGAGACGTTGCTGCTGCGCACTTCCCATGTGCTGCCGTCTTCTGCTTTCAGATTGAACTCCTTGGCATTGTCACCTTGTGACAAGCATCCAGTGATGGTCCGCGTATCCGATTTTCCTTTATCGGACGAATCGCCGGCCAGCACCCACACCGACGTACACGCCAAAACCAGACACAATAACAAGCTTCTCATTTGTCCCTCCTGACCTTTCTATCGACCAGTGATTCGATTCCCCTTGCCCACGCCGGGTTGTGCGACTCCAGCTAAGCTTCGCGCCATCATTGACTTACGGGAAGCCAACCCATACCATGTGCCGGGGCAAATCAAGCAGTTAATTCAAATCTGAAATGGGAGGAAGTCTATGAGAAGAAATATCGTAATGACCTTCGCGTTGCTCATTGTTGCGTTCGCGTTGTCCAGCACCGTGTTCGCGCAGAAATCAACCGTGCTGCGCGTACTCGTCATCAAGACCGACAACGTTGCCGGGTACGTTCAGGAGCTCGACAAAGGCCAGGCACTTCTGAAGAAGCTCGGGGTGCAGGAAACACTGCGCGTCTGGCAGGCAAGATTCGCCGGGCCCGAAGCGGGATCGGTGGTAGTGAGCATTGAATTCCCCAGCATGTCTGCTCTCGTCGATTCCGATACTAAGACCAGCGCCAATAGCGAGTACAAGGAATGGCTGAAGGGTCTCGATAAAATCAGAAAGATCGTTTCCGACAGTCTGTACACCGAACAGTAATAATTTCCAGAGCTTCTAAGGGGTGCGGATTTTGCTGCACCCCTTTCCGCTCAAATGACTGTTGCCGCCGAGGGAAACGCTTTTTGCAGGAGTGGTGGGAATTTTCCCTTACTGTGCGCCAGAAGCTCCGACTTGTGGTAACATTCCGCGCCATGCCACTTCGCCCACTATGTCTGATATTGGTTTTTGTTCTGCTGGCCGGCGTTTTTTCCCTGGCCGGCGACGACGACGGTCAACCCGCGCCGCACTTCCGCGCTAAGGCGACTTCCGGCCAGATGTTCAATAACGAGTCGATCAAAGGCAAAGTCGTTCTATTCGAATTCTGGACAACTTGGTGCAAGTACTGTCACGACGAAGAGCCGTTAGTCGAACAACTCACCAAAGAATTCGCCGAGAAGGGCCTGATCGTGATCGCCATCGACGTCGCCGAGTCCAAGAAGACCGTTAAGAAATATCTTGAGCAGCATCCGCGTTCGTGCCCCATCGTCCTTACCGAGGACACGAATCTCGCAGCCATGTATCAGGCCAATTCGTATCCCATCTACGTGGCCGTCGATCGTGACGGCAACATCGCCGGCGAACAGCGCGGCGCCGGCGGCGAACGCGCCTTGCGTCATTTGCTGGCGCGCGCCGGAATCGAATCAGAAGAAAAATCGGAAGGCAATTAGGATTCGCGAAGCGTCTTTGGTGTGGTCAGGTAACGCACAGTTTCAATCCAGCAATGGACGCGCCGATCCACCCAACAACGATGTGTTCATGTTCGCGATGTTGTGGTGGCCTTCGGATCCGCCCCATGCGAACATAAGCGAAACCATCGGAAACCCGCCAGCCCGCAGAGTCAATCCGCCGCCGAAGCTATGCTTGAGATGGGTAAAGCCCAAATCGCCGCGCGTGAGCGCAACTCGTCCCTGGTCAGCCATGAGCTTCAAGCCAAATGGGCCCCAGATCGAGTGCTCAAAACTTTCCTGCAAGAGCAGGAGATTGGGTGCTCGAAAGCGGTAGTCATGATAGCTGCCGAGCGACAATGCGCTGTTGATGTCTTGCCCGCCGAGTGTCTGCTGAAAATAAAACGGAACAACACTCGTTCCCGAAGTGAGCGATTCGGATAGAAACAGGCGCACTCCAATGGAACCGTTCAAGTTGTGCGTATGCGGAATTTCCGGGCACTTGTCGTCCCCATGCGCGCAGGAGTCAGGGCCTAAAGTTTCCGCACCTCCAGACTGCGAGGTGCCATAGAGAGAGTAGGTGTGGTCTAGATCCACAGTCCAGCGAAGAAAGGAATTTTGAGAATTCGATGGCGCGAAGAATTGCTGAAATTTTCCCATGTAATTCAGTTGCAGATTCCCAATCCCCGGCTTGATGCGTAGGCCCTCCCCGAGCTGCGCGAATCCAGGCTGGCTGCTTAAACCCGGCGCCGTCGCATTCGTGTAAAGAGTTTCAATCGAGGGCGCCGACTGCCCATGGTCGCCTCTGATATCGACAAAACGGCCGTTGACTTCGCCCAGCAGCGAAAGATTCAGCCAACGAATACTTTTCACCTCGAACACCGGCTTGATGGCGCTTGCTCCAACAATCGTTTCTCCCATCCCAAAAACCGACTCCCCGGCGAGCGTTGTGTTATTACCCAGCCCAAAAAAATTCAGCTTGTTCAAGGAAATCGACTGCACGTAGAGATTAAAAACGGTGTAGGGATGAGTGGCCTGAATCTGCGCCGGATGCGGCGTGTGCACCATCTTCATGTAAGCACCGGCCCGCCACGCTCCACCGAACGCACCCACAGCATCAACATCCCAACTCATGCGCCAATTCTTAGTGTTCTTAGACCACACGAACGCACCGCCAAGTCCGAATCCGTTTTGCGGTGGCATGCTACCGACTGCGATGTGGAGCGGATGGTCGGTAAACAAGGTATACCCGCAACTGGGTATGGACTTGAAACTGAACGTGCCGCAAGCGTCGGAGACGCGCTCGCCTTCTCGTCGCAATTCGGCATGAAGCGGACTCTCTTGCGCCCAGCCAATCGTGCATGAGACCAACAGCAACAGTCCGAGGTTCCACAAATTACGAATGTTCAAGAAAATCACCTCTACCTTTTCTTCTTGCTCTTGGCAAGCTGGCTAGTTTTCTTTTTGCCTGTGGACACTCGCTTGCGCTTCGGTCGCTCAGCAGCGGCGGCAATTTCCAAACCACGCCTGCTTCGGCGCTTTATGGCATCGGCATGGGCCTTATGGATCGCCTCGGTCACTTCGCGGATATATTCAGCCGCTTCACCTTCGGTCCGGATAGCGTGGGTGTAAATCTCAGTGCGATACTTCAGCGGTAGCCGCCGTTCCGCATGCTGCAAATGCGAGACCTGCGCCATTATTAACGCATTCGCCGAACGGTCCTGGTTCATCGCTTTCCTTGACGGCCTGGGCACATGGATAACGTCCATTTTGGTCACTCCGTTCTAGATATCAAACACTGGACAATCGTCCCGCATGGTAGCCAGTGAGAGCAGGTTACGTTTCGCATCCACTGTTCCCACGTTCGGCTCAATAAAAACATCGGCATTGAGTTCACGCGGAGATCGCTGCGGGTCGTCCCCGATAAAAAACTTGTTCACGGTAGCAGGAATCGAAGCGTGGTCGAACACGCGATCCACAACAGTATTCGGCGGGATCCATGGCGAAATCAGAATTGCCGGCACGCGCACGCCCAGCCGATCAAACTTGAACTCCATTCCGGTGCCAGTGCTGCTCGCCTGCGCACTGAACTTGTCCGGAGGACACGCGGGCGGAACTACGTGGTCGTAGATGCCTCCGTGCTCGTCATAAAGCACAAGCAGCGCCGTGTTCGGCCACAGTTTCTTGTTCCCGCGGATGTGCATGTACACCTCCGCGATCAAAAACTCTCCCGCTTGCACGTCATGGTCAGGATGCTGATCGTTAGCCACTTCCTCCCCACTGTCGGTATCGTGGTCGTTATAGTTCGGCTCGATAAATGAATATTCCGGCAGCAATCCCTTGTCGCAGTCGCTTTTAAATTGCTTGTAAGTGCCGAACAATTGCGGCTGGTTCTGCAGAAGGTTCACAACCTCCATGGTCGAGCTGGTGGTGTCGTAGTAATAAACTTTCGCGGTGTGTTTAGCGTTGATGAGCCGGCTGTATATACTCTTGAACGGCTCGATCACGTCGAAAGGATTCATGTCCACCCGTCCGAACGAAGTTCCGTAATGCGCAAACGCGCGGTTGCAAATCGTCGGTCCGGGAATTGAAGCGAACCATCTATTGAAGATTGCAAATTCCAGCGCCAGCTTCGTCAAGACCGGCAGCTTGTCTTGAGGGAAGTAGTACATAATCATCTGCGAGTGCTTCACATCACGCCTCTGATTGAAATAACTCTTTATGAAGCCCCGCATGGTTGCGGCGCGCCCCGCGCTGTCGTCTCCGTCAAAAATCTGCAAGTCCACGGCTGGGAAATGGTGGTCGGGATCGGGATTAAGCTGCCCCTGGAAATCCGCGAGAGGCTGCGGTTTGATCTGAGCACCGGTCGTATCAAGATTGCTGAGTTGATTGGTGATGCCGTCAATCCGAGCGTCCACTGCGCTGAGTGATCCGAGCATGTGGTCGAACGACCGGTTCTCCATCATTAGCACCACAATGTGTTTCAGTTGATCCAATCCAGCTGGCATCTCTAAGCCTCCCGCTCAATCTTGCCTCGATATCCTGATTACGAAAAACACAGAGGGACACTGCGGCACTGCGTCGCGATGTACCACATACACGTGCCTTATTTTTCGGCGGCAGTTTGGACCCTTAATTTGTTTAGCGAGAAAACTTGGCAGTGTCCGCCTCCGTGTTAGGTGGGAAGCCGTTCAGGCGGGCTAATTCTCAGCAGTTCGACGCAGAATACTTCCTGCGGGTGTAGAATTCACGCGAAATCAGGAGGCCCCTCAATGGCCGCACAAAATGCAGAGCTCTCTCGCCGGATTTTCGAAGATGTTTGGAACCGCAAGAACCTCAGCGCTATCGATGAACTGATGTCCGCCGACTACGTTCACCACGACCCCAGTTCCCCCGCCGTGCCCAGCGGAGTCGACGGCTACAAGCAATTTGTTAATGCCTACATGAGCGCGTTTCCCGACGCTCACTTCACCATCGACGACGCGTTCACCGACGGCCAGAATACGGAGGTCCAGAACGAAGTCACTCGCTGGACAGTCGTCGGCACCCACGAAGGCGAACTGGCCGGCATACCGCGCACCGGACGCCGCTTTTCCGTAACCGGAATCAGCATTGCCCGCATCGCCAACGGGAAAATCACCGAGAGCTGGAACAGTTGGGACGCCCTCGGATTGATGCAGCAACTCGGCGTCGTGTCCGAAGCCAAAGGACGCGCCGCATAAAGTTTTCTTCTGTCACAGCATGCTTTTAGCCGCGACGCAGCAATTCGTATCAGGACATGGCTTCACAGTCTGCCCTGAGCAGAGTCGAAGGGTGCCGACTTCGATTCTTCCGTTATCCAGGCGGAATGATTAGCGAATGCGAATCATTCCGCTAAGAAGAAAGTTTGAACCGCATCTCTTGAACGGCACGCCTGAAGACGTGCCCTGACACAGCCCATCGCACATGCGACCGAGCGCGAGCCGAAGGCGAGCAGCTGTGTCTAGGATTCCGGAGCCGCATCCCCTTCAGATCGAGCGGCCACCCTCACGTGTAGCTTGCTGATGAATGGATACCAGCTGATTTGCCAACAAGCCAGAGAGCAATTCTTCCAGAGAAGACAAATCAATCTTCTCCCCCGCCCACTTCTCGTCGGCCGCTTCCAGAGCTTTGTAATACGGAGTCTTGTCCTTCGATATCTGCTCAGGAATGGTGTTAGTTCCAGGCAAGAGATAGCCCAGCCGCAAACAGAGCAATAAGTATGAAATCGCGCGAGCCGTCCGCCCGTTCCCATCGGTGAACGGATGAATCCAGTTCAACTTCCAAAGCGCATACGCCGCCAGATGCAGCGGCGAGCTCTTTTCCCAATTGTCGTTGACCTAATCGCACATGTGCTCGACTTCTTCTGGAACCATGTGCGCGCCTGGAGGCTTGTGCCTGCTTCCGCCGATCTCGATCCCAGCCGGCCGAAAGTTTCCGGCATATGAACTTAGGCCTTCAAGTGCGATTAGCTGCAAGTGAAGCAAATGCGACGGGCGCAGCTTGAACCGCCTCTCCGGGTGGGAGAAGTGTTCAATCATGTCCGTAACGGCGTCGAATTGTCGTACGCCGTTACGGGCTTCTACTCTTGCTTGTTCGTCAGGATCGGAGACGATCTCGGCTTCGAGCGCTTTACTGTGCCGGATCTGTTCGTCGCTCGACATTCGCGATTATTCGGAACGGCGAGAGGAATCTCCCTGAGGACTACCGAGCGCATCAGCCTCCCGATCCACCATCTCTCGCGTGATGCGGGAGTTCTCGATTTTCCTATTCCCATAGGCAAAGCTACGCCGCTGTTGTTCCTTCTCTTCTGCGGTAGGAACAACTTTCCTTGCAGCCTCAAGCAGATTTTCGAGATGTTTGGTCATGGCTTGCCTCCGGTTCGCTCGAAGGACAATACCATAATAAACGTTTAGGAAAACTCAGATTTGCAGCGCGTTTCAGGGTAGCGCCAAGTTGGTACCGGCGGCTGAAAGTCGTGCCCTCCCGAAGAGCTGCAAGCCGTCGAGTCACCCACCCTTTGAAAACCCCAAAGGGTGGGGCACCCTCATTTTGGGTAAGGTAAGGAAGGGTGGGCCAACCCGCCATTTTTCTTTTTGCGTTATTGCCCGCACTCTCACCACAAGGATGAACGGGGAGGGCACTTCCGTCTGGGCGATCAGCAACGTATCATGTCGAACGGTTCTCTGATTGCACACCTAACCTGCGAGATTCACTATGAACACGGGGAAAACGCTAATCCAAACCGTCATCACTACCGTCCCAGCCGAACCGCAGCTACCGTTTAAATTTATCAATTACTATGAGTGCCCAAATGATGGAACAAGATGGCGCGATGAATGGATGTGTGCCTGCAACGATAGATGCCCGGCCTGCGACAGCGAAATTGAGCCTTACTGCAGCGAAGACGTTGTGAATTAATGCCCGAATAAATCTCCAATGCAGCACTGAACTCGCTTCGAAGTACAAATCCGGATCGCAAATTGCTCGCGTGCTGAGCGAGGAATGGTGCAAGCGTGAGCTGTACTGTCCTGCCTGTGATTCCGACCGACTGACAGGATCAAAGCCTAACTTTCCAGCGGTTGATTTTTCGTGTGCGAAATGTGAGCAGCCCTTTCAACTTAAGAGCCTTAGGAATTGGAATCCAAAGAAAATAGTGGATGCAGGCTATGAGGCGATGCTTCGCGCGATCCGGACCGATAGAATGCCGAATTTGTTGGTGCTGCAATACTCCAGCACATGGTTGGTTCAGAACCTGCTTCTGGTTCCGCGAATGTTCTTTTCAGAGAGCGTCATCGAGAAGCGGAATGCGCTTTCTCCGGAAGCGCGGCGAGCAGGATGGGTCGGATGCAACATCCTCCTCAGTGAAATACCAACCGATGGGAAAATCCCGATGATTTCAGCTGGCCTTCCGATCCGAAAGGAACAAGTTCGAAGCGAATTTTCGCGCATTAAGCAATTGGCGGACGTGCCGCCATCATTACGTGGCTGGACGATTGATGTACTTCGGGCGGTGCGCCGCCTCGGCAAGACTACGTTTTCGCTTCACGAATTGTATGGATTTGAATCGGAGCTAAAATCGCTCCATCCGCAGAATCAAAACGTGCGGCCCAAAATACGCCAGCAGCTCCAAGTGCTTCGGGACGCAGGTTTGATCACGTTTGTCAGACCAGGAAAGTACAGCGTTCGAACATAATTGGCATCGCCGTGCTGTTATCTGCGACGGCGACACCGGAGTAAAAGTTCCGAACCAAACAAATTCAGTAGTGTCTTAGGATTTTGTTTTTAGCGTGCCGATGTAAAACCCGCCATGATCGTCGTCAACATCTTCCCAATCCAGAAAATCAACGTTGTAGTCATCAGCGGAAACGTAAATGTGGACCTTGCCGGTTACGCATTCAAGTATTATGTCGCCTGCCGAGTCTTGGGTGATTGTATTGTATCCCTCGTAGTAGTTCAGGTATTCGGAGGGACACTCACCAATAATGATGAGGTTCGGGTCCATCTCTTGGAACCATTTACCCGGAACCCTTCCACTGTCTCTTCCGTGGTGGGGTGCGAAGAGTATGTCAGCAGAATCCATCGTTATTTCGTCTTCAACCTTTTCCATGAAGTCAGTTTCGAGGTCGCCCATCCACAGGATTGTGGCACCTTCGTTGAGCCTGTACTTCACTATGGTGGATATGTTATTTGGGCTGCCGCCTTCGCTGGCCTCCTGCAGCGCAGCCTTATAATCGGCATTGCTCATGATCGGCCAGACAATATTGATTCCTGCGCTGTCTCGCTTGTCATTGTCCTGCGCGTCGCTACCCAAGTTCATCCATTTTCGGGAACACCCTCTGTACAGATAAAACCCTTTCTTGGCGTCATCTCTTAAAACGCAATACTGATCGAAATCCTGAGTCTCGTCTTCCTTTGTGGCACTGTTCTTGACAGAGTAAAAATTAAGCAGGTTCATTTGCTCATGCAAGTAGGCCAGACCACAGATGTGGTCGTCGTCGGGGTGCGTTGAAACAAACCTAACGATGCCCTTCCCCTTGGCACCGGATTTAAGTTCCTCGACAATTGATTCCCGGTTTTCTTCAGACATGCTGCAATCAATAATTGTGAAATTATTGGAATTATGCTGAATGTAAAACATATCCCCGTTGCCGACCGAAAGCGATTTGACAATGCTCACTTGTTCGCTCCGCAGATTTTGACCCTCTTTGCTATGTAGCCCGTCTGCTTTCTGTAGGAGAATAAGAATAGGATCAACAACAAGACTGCCAATGTCGTCGCGTCCCAACTTCTCAAAAATGGGAGTCTTGCCTCGATGTGCCCGTAGAGCTTCAAAAAGAGCAACAAGCTGAACAGCGAACAAAAGGTCCTGTACGTGTTATTAGCTTCCGAAAGGACTTCCACTTGGTTGTCTTTTTTGGAGGCTGCTACAAAATCTGCGTAATCGGCAAATCGGACGAAGGAAATCCACTTAAGTACAGGTTCGATTATCAGCGACCCGAATCTGCTGACCACAAGGCCAATGAAGTAGTAGAGAAATGCCCCGACAATAACGTCAGACTGGACGATTGGATAGTGAACGATTCCTTGCAAGAATCGCGAACACAATCCCCGGAAGGAGGTAATTGAAAACATTGTATGAGGACAGCTTGTTTAGGAGTTCATTCATTTCTACCCTGTCTACGAACACAAAAGGGCACGGCGTTCGCCGTGCCCTGGGATTCACAGCTTATCTTGATCCTGCGTTTAACCTCAGCGGCTAAGCCGCTCAGGTTTGGTTTTCGTTTCGGCACGGCTAAAGCCATGCCCTTCCCAAAATCTGCGCCCTCTTAAGCTCGGCTGGGCGGGTGAGGGCACCCGCCCCTACGTGAACCTTGCTAGCTGCACCCGCTCGTGCTTCCGCAGCTCATGCGCTTGTAGCAACTGCCGTTTCTCACCATGCTGGGCCGCAGATGTGGCACGTGTGGCGCGGACGCCCTCGCCCGTCTGTGACGCTTCTACCCGACGCACCCCTCACACCACATACATTTTTAATCCCAGCACTCGACCGAACCGCTCGAAATCCTGGTCCATGGTAAAAATCTGCCAATTGCGGCGAGACGCCATCGCGCAAATCAGAAAATCAATTGCCGACCCGGTGATGCCCCGTGCGCGGCAGCGATTGTGCATCTGTGCCGCCTCTTCGTAGTCGCCGGTTTCGAGCGGCGGGTCGTCAAACGCTCGCAAATAGTCGCGCAGCTTTCTGAATCGCTCTTCTTCCCGAATTCCCGAAAGCAACTCCTGCCGCACTACGCCGACCAATTGTGCCCGGCTGTCACGAATCACTTCCGCCAGGGCTTGCGTCACCTGCTCCTCGCGAGGGCTCAAATCAGCCTGCTTGCGCCGCAACGCCAGCGACCATACCGGAGTGTCCACCAGCAGGTTCATCGCCGCCGGCGGCGCTCCGCCTTGTAGTCGTATCCAGGATCAAACTCGAAGCTGCCAAACGCTTCCAGAACGCGCTGCTGCTTGTGCCGCTTTACGTATTCGGCGAGGGCTGCGGTGACCGCATCTTTCTTGGTCCGGTGATGCCCAGCCTTTTGTGCCTCCTCGATTAGCTTGTCGTCCAACGCCAAGTTCGTCGCCATGTGTAAATTGTTACACATGGCATTGTGTAAAACAAGATACCGCGTGGCGCGGACGCAGTCCTCGCCCACACGCTTGGAGCTCCCCTCAGATTGCCCTCAGCACTGCCCTTTCTGCCGACTGCGGCAGCTTGATGGGAACGAAGTATTCTTGCGGATAAAGGTAGTCCTCTCCAGATTCATCCACCACCCGCACCTGACGATGTTTTGCAGCTTGCTCATCGCTTAGCAGCCTGTAAACCTTCCGCAGATCCAGAGATGCGGGGTAACCGGTGTTTCGCACGCAAAGCACGAAACGCGCTGTACCCGCCTTCGGGTTACTCGAAAAGCTGCTTGATTTTGTGTTCTTTCGCACCGATCCCATGAGCTTCGTACCAGTGAATCTCTGCCCGACAAATCGGGCCATCCGCAAGCCGGATGTCAGCAATACCTTTCAAACTTTCTCCAACGTCCTCTGCCATATTTCTTCCACAGGCGCCTGCGCTCCCGGATCGCCTTGCCAGAGGCAATGACTTCAACGTCTTCGATGCGGCCAACAATCTTAAAGTGCATCCGCCCCTACGCGTACACTGCCGGACAAATCTCCGGCCCACACGATTCTAGCTGCACCCACTGGTGCTTCCGCAGCTCATGCACTTATAGCAACTGCCGTTTCTCACCATGATCGAGCCGCAGACGTGGCAGGTGGGCGCGTCTCCGAGGTCAACCATTTCGGCGAGAGCGTCGGCGGCATGGATGGGAGAACCCGTCCTTGGTCGTTGGTCGTTGGTCGTTGGCGAGGAGCTTGCTGAAGCGGGCGCGTCACCCGCTTCTGGCAACTGGCCACTGGCAACCGACAACCGGGGTCGCAGATTCTCGAACAACAACTGCTGCTGGCCGGTGAGGAAGCGGAGCTGCAGCCAGCGGAAAATGTAGTCCATGATCGACTTGGCAAAGCCGATGTCGGGATTGTTGGTCCAGCCACTGGGCTCGAAGCGCGTGTGCGCAAACTTTTCGCACAGCATTTTGAGCGGCACGCCATGTTGCAGCGCTAGCGAGATCGCGCAGGAGAAGCTGTCCATCAGGCCGCTAACGGTTGAGCCTTCCTTCGCCATGGTGATGAAGATTTCGCCCGGGCTGCCGTCCTGGTAGAGGCCGACGGTAACGTAGCCCTCGTGCCCGCCAACGTTGAATTTGTGGGTGATAGACATGCGCTCATCGTCAAGCCGGTGGCGCACGGCGCGCGGCGGAGCATGCAGGTCTTGCTCTTCGATTTGTGCCTGTGTGGCTCGGACACTCTTGTCCGAGGACTCTGCAGTCTTGGTTCCTGCGGCCGAGAGCGGCTGCGACTTCTTGCATCCATCGCGGTAGATAGCTACCGCCTTCAGCCCCAGCTTCCAAGCCTGAAGATAGGCTTCCGAAATTTCTTCCACGCTCGCCGACTCAGGAAGGTTCACGGTCTTCGAGATCGCGCCGGAGATGAATGGCTGTGCCGCCGCCATCATCTTCAGATGTCCCATGTAAGCGATGGAACGCGTGCCCTTGGCCGGCTTGAACGAGCAATCAAACACAGGCAGATGTTCGTCTTTCACCAGCGGCGCGCCTTCGATGGTGCCGGTGGCGTCAATGTAGCTGACGATGGCGTCGGTCTGATCGTGCGTGTACCCGAGCTTGAACAACGCCGTGGGCACGGTGTTGTTCACAATCTTGATCATGCCGCCGCCGACCAGCTTCTTGTACTTCACCAGCGCCAGGTCCGGCTCGATGCCGGTGGTATCGCAATCCATAAAAAACCCAATCGTGCCGGTGGGAGCGAGGACCGTGACTTGGGAGTTGCGGTAGCCATGCTTTTCGCCGGAGGCTAGAGCTTCGTCCCAGCAGGCTTTGGAGCCTTCGAAGAGCGTGGTGGGGACGTTGGTTTTGTTGATGTTATTGACCGATGCTCGATGCATGCGGATGACGTCGAGGAAAGGCTCGCGGTTGATGTAGAAGCCGGGGCAGGCGCCTCCGGGCATTTGCGCGGGCGAGTCGCCCGCGCTCACACGAGCACCCAAGTTTGTGTCTGCTAAGCCCTTCTTAGTTGGTTCGGTGATAGGAACCAAGGGCGGGCAGAGCTCGGCTATGCGGCTGGATTGCAGATACGCTTCGCCGCACATGATTGCCGTGACGCAAGCAGCGTAGTCGCGGCCGGCATCGGAGTCGTAGGGCAGGCCGCATGCCATCAGCAGCGCGCCGAGGTTCGCATAGCCCAAGCCGAGCGGACGATAATCATGCGAATTTTTCATGATCATTTCTGTCGGATAGCCGGCGTTGTCAACGAGAATTTCCTGCGCGGTGATCAGAATGTCCACGGCATGGCGATAAGCTTCGACATCGAAGGTGCCGTTAGGTGCGAACTTCAGCAGATTCATGCTCGCAAGATTGCAAGCTGAATCGTCGAGGAACATGTACTCGCTGCAAGGATTGCTGGCATTGATGCGCGCAGTGTTCTTCGAGGTGTGCCAGCGATTCACGGTGGTGTCGTATTGCATGCCGGGATCGCCGCATCGCCAGGTGGCATCGGAAATTTTGAAGAGCAGATCTTTGGCTTTGAAGGTCTGCACCGGACGGCCGTCTTTCACGGCGCGGGTGGAGAAATCGGCATCGCGCAGGACGGCGTACATGAAGTCGTCGGTCACGCGCACGGAGTTATTGGCGTTCTGGAAAAAGATGGAGCTGTAGGCTTCGGCGTCGGGAGAAGAACCGTCGTATCCGAGAGAAACCAGCGCGTGCGCTTTAGCTTCTTCTTTAGACTTGCATTCGATGAAGTCAACGATGTCGGGATGGTCGACGTTAAGGATGACCATCTTGGCGGCGCGGCGAGTCTTGCCACCGGACTTGATGACGCCGGCGAACGCGTCAAAGCCCTTCATGAAGCTGAGTGGGCCGCTGGCGGTGCCGCCACCACTGAGAGTTTCATTCGACGAGCGAAGCGGAGACAGATTGCTGCCTGTGCCTGATCCCCACTTGAAGAGCATGCCCTCGGTCTTGGCAAGAGTGAGGATCGAGTCGAGCGAATCGTGCACCGAATTAATGAAGCAGGCCGAGCATTGTGGCTTGGTGTATCCGGTGACGCCGAATTCTACGCGATTGGCAACGGGATTCCAGTGCCAGTTTTGGCCGTCGGATTTGGGCTCAATGCGGTCACAGCCAACGTTGAACCAAACGGGCGAATTGAATGCGGCATATTGGCGAATGAGCAGGTGTACGAGTTCGTCGTGGAAGGTGGCGCCGTCTTCGGGAGAGCGGAAGTAGCCCTGGCTCAATCCCCAGTCAGAGATGGTTTCGGCAACGCGGGCGACGAGTTGGCGGACGCCGGTCTCGCGCTCGGGCGTGCCGACTTGGCCGTGCAAATATTTCGAGGCGACGATGTTGGTCGCCGTCATTGACCAATCTTTGGGGACTTCGACGTCCTTTTGCTCGAAGATGATTCCGCCCTTCGAGTCGGTGATCTGCGCAAGGCGCTTTTCCCATTCGACCTCGTCGTAGGGAGAGACGCCAGGTTTCGTGAAGAAGCGGCGGACGGTCAGGCCAGAGGCTTTTTTCGGCGTGGATTGGGTTGACGTCGCGGCAAGCGAGGTTTGTTGAGTTTGGGTTTCGGCCATGTCTTTCTTTCTCCCTGAGTTCAGTTGCACAGCGCCTGGAGGCGCGACAATCTATAAGTCCTCATTGCGGCACGTCTGAAGACGTGCTCCGATTCAAGCCTCATGAATTCATATAACAAACCTCATGCCACATCCTGATACGAACCTGTTGCGGAAGGATCTTGCATCCAGCGCTGAAAAATTCCGTTAGCGGCCGAGCGCTGGGCGGAGTCTTCAATGACGGTGTAACGGGCAAAACATCTTCCAGATTCAAGTTTCTCCCGCAGCGGATTGCCGGGCAAAAACAGTCGGCCTAAAGTCATGCCGATGTCGTCAGTCTCGGCGATTTGGAAGAGCGCCAGCATACGCTTGCCTACGGGCGAGGACGCCCGTAGCTCCACTGGCGAAGAATCTGGCGCAACAATTTCTTCCCCGAGGGCGAAGATTCCAGCCTTCGAGGGAGCCAGAAGGACGCTGAAACTGGAGTCGCAGTGGAACCACTTTGACCACTGCAAGCGCAGATGATCGAAGCTGGGCTCGACACCGACGCGGGCCAGCGAATCATCTACCAATTGTGAAATGTTTACCATTTGCGGCTCCTAATTTTGTGCTGTCCCTTTCGGGGGCTCGCTCGCGATCTTCGCCTACCCAACACTTACGTCGTGCGCTGATACAAACTTTCAGTGGTTCTTTCAGCACAACCAAAATCGTGCTCTCCGAAGCATTTTTTTGGGACGCGGAAGCAGGGCCACATCTCTGCCCTGCTCCACGTCACAGCTATCACCACAAAATACCCCGGAGGACTCCGGGAAAGGTCACCGCGGTTGAGGTTGAGGAGCGGCGCCGGGTCACCTCCGGCCAGAGGCGCCGTCCCTATCTTCTACGTCTTGCCGCCCGATCACCCACCACAGTTCTGGTTGAACGGGGCCCGAAGTCGGCGATTTTTACTGCCTCTGGGATAGCAACAGTACTGCTGTATGTTGTACGTGTCAACATATAATCACTACATATTGTATCGTATTGAATTAACTGTGTTAATTCCCGGTTAAGGACGGGTTTTCCACATTGTCCTTTAGATTCTGAGACTTTCGTGCCTAGAAGGCGAAGTCGGAGGTTGATTGGAGACGGACCTGTCGTTCTCCATCTGGACGTAGACGTCTTCGAAGATTGCGCGGGGCGCAATACGAAGAAGGCCTTCGGAGGACTGCACAAGGTAGTCGCCAGGACTTCCTCGGTGCTCGCGACCGAGAGGATCAATGAAGGCAAGCGGCTGGGTGAGTTGTTTTGCATGGACGAGAAAGCGAGTGCGATACGTATTCCAATGTTCGGACATAATTCAGCTCCCGGTTCAGGCTTCAGGCTTTGGGCTCTAGGCCTAGGGTTTCGTTCGAAATGCCTTGAGGAATCGGCCTTCAGCTTCTTTCTTTTTCTGGAACGATGAACCAGCCGGCTGGAATTTCGTTCGCGGTGATTGTGAATTTACGCGCAGAAGAAGCATCGGTCAATTCTCAAAAAGTGGTGCAGTGGGAAATCTTGCGGAGCGGAACTTTTGTCTCGCTTACAAAAGTGATTTCTGTCGAAAGCCGCTAGTGGTACGGAGTTCCGCCGACTGCAACGTTGGCGGGCGAGGCGCCCGCCCCACATGTTTCATTTTTTGAGAACCAATTATTCACATGTCAAGCACAGGAAATCCAGAGAACAGTCACGTGACAACCTCCGAAGTTGTCATCCCGAGATCGCAGGTTGAAAACGTGCGAGAGAGGGACCTTACGATGCAGTTGCATCTGCTCCAGCGTTGACGAGATCAATGACGGTACATAGACGATGTCCTGGTTACTGCATCGTTGCTGCAGGCGAAACGTAAGGTTCCTCTCTCGCCCGCGTCCCGCACGCGAGTTCGGAATGACACTCACGTCGGGAGCGGAGCGTGTCGGAGGTTTATTATTTCTGCGCGGGAATTTTGTAGGAGGAACGATGCGTAAGTTTCTTGCTGTATTCTCTTCGGTTGCCGCTCTCGCCGCGATCTGCGCGGGACAGAGCGGTACAACCAAGGCCACACCGCTTTTCATTCGCTGCGGCACTCTGATTGATGGCAAATCGGAGCAGCCGCGGAAGAATGTGTTCTTTGAGATTGATGGGGACAAAATTACCGCGATTCCCGCTGCCGTTCCCGGAACTGCAAAGGTGATTGATCTCTCCAGCGAGACTTGCCTACCGGGACTGATTGACACGCATACGCATGTGCTGCTGAACGGCGACATTACGACCGAGGATTACGATGTACAGCTCCTGAAAATGTCGCCGGAATATCGCACGATTCTGGCCACTGTGAATGCGCGGCGGGCGCTGGAATATGGATTCACCACGATTCGCGATCTCGAAACCGAGGGTGCTGGCTATGCCGATGTGGATGTGAAGAAGGCCATCAACAACGGCGTGATTCCCGGACCGCGGATGCAGGTAGCGACCCGCGCGATGGATGTGACGGGAGCGTATCCGCTGCTGGGGTACGCGCCGAATGTGCCGGTGCCGCATGGAGTACAGGTGGTAGATGGGCCGGAGGAGGGGCGCAAAGCAGTTCGCGAAGAAATTATGTACGGGGCGGACTGGATCAAGGTTTATAGCGATCACGGCTACTTCGTGAAAGACGCGAGCGGGCGCGACATTCTGGATGACATTCCGACTTTCACGGTGGACGAAATGCGCGCCATTGTGGACGAAGCGCACCGGCAGCATCACAGGGTTGCGTCTCATGCGGTGGCGCTGAATGGAGTGCATACGTCGCTCGAAGCCGGCGTGGATACGATTGAGCACGGCGACTACATCGCGGATGAAGATTTGAAAACCATGGCGGCGCGCGGCGTGTATTACGTTCCGACGATCTATGTTGGCGTGTATGTGGCGCAGGGACGGGCAAATGAAGGCGCTCCGGTGTGGCTGCAGATGACGAAGATCCACGAAGACACATTTCACCGGGCAATGAAAGCGGGAGTAAAGATCGCGTTCGGCACCGACGCCGGCGGCTTTGATTGGAAGGAAAATCCGGCACAGGAGTTCAAGTACATGGTGGACTGGGGAATGACTCCTTTAGAAGCAATGCGATCGGCGACGGTGATTGCATCGGAGTTGCTAGGCATGCAAGATCAGATCGGAACGATTGAAGTCGGCAAGCTGGCGGATATTGTCGCGGTGCCAGGCGATCCACTGAAGGACATCACGGTTCTGCAGAAAGTGGATTTTGTGATGAAGGGTGGGGTGGTGTACAAGGGTGGGCGGTAAGGGCCTCAGCCTGCAGCTGCCTTTTGAAGAAGGGAAGCGAAGAAATGTCGGTAGTCCGAGCACTTGTCATTGGGATGATAGTGGCTCTGACAACTGGTTGCGATCCTGGAATGACAATTCGTCAAGCCGTCTCACAGCTAAAGGCCACTCCAAGTGGAGTAGTCGGGATTCGCGTGAAGACTGCTCACCCATTCATCGGCACGAAGGTATATGCTCCTGGAGTTGAAATAGTAAACTCTTCCGAGTCTCCCATCGTTGTGGTCAGCGTAGTGTTGGTCACGCAACGAGGCACCTTTGCGAACAAGTCAGGCAATCTGGAACATTCGGCGCGGGAAATCTCCCCTCGAAGCACGCAACCTTTGGACGTATTGTTCGATCTTGACGAAAGTGTCAAACGAAGCTTCCGTCAGCCAGCGGAGTTGCGGGTGCACTACCGAATCGGGGGCAACCGTCTCTGCGAGGCTAATTGGCGGTCGGTTAGACACTTCCATTCCCTGAACAGAACGCCGGGTGCCCCAGGTCTCGCTGCTGTTGCGAGACCTGGGCGGTGAAGATCGGAAAAGGTACCTCAGCGGCTAAAACCGGGATCAGATTAGACTTCGTCGGAACAATTGAACTCATGCCTTTCCCTATTCAGCGAGTGAATCCGTGACGAGATTGCCTCATCGGATTCGTTCCTCTCGATAAAGCAACGCGATGTTTTTTGCAGTGAAGAAGACCAACACGGCCGTCATGCCGGCGATCCCAATTGCGCCACCGATGTCAAACAGCCTGTGGCCGTGCAGGACCGTCGGCCAGCGCAACACAGCCAGGTTGCCAATCGCCAAGAACACCCGCAGTTCGGTCGGCCCAAAGCTCCAGAACGACATGCGGAACTCGCCCAGCGTATAAGTCGCCAGGTAAGACTGAATCGAGAGCAGAAGGAACAGGACGAGCAAGCTGATCGCGATCACGGGACTCATAAATCCTGAAAGCGCCAATCCGCCCATCAGCGCCACGGAGCCGATGCTGTCCAGAATGTGGTCCACATAAAACCCGTATCTCGGACGCTGCTTGTCGCGGACTCGAGCCAGCGTTCCGTCCAGGCTGTCGCCGATCCAATTCAAAGCCAAGAATCCGATTCCGGCGATTAACCAGGCCCGGTTCGGTCTGGACATCGCATAGCTAAGCCCTGTCAGCAACTGGGCGACAAAGCCAAGAATCGTCAGATGGTCGGAGTTGATCCATGGCGGGGTGCGTTTCGCCATCCAGATGAGCAGGCGTTTTTCACAGTCAGTCAGGATGCTTTCCTGAAGTCTTCGTGCGGGGTTAAATCGTCGTCGAGTGGGAACAGTTTGCGTGGCCATTTTCGGCTCCGGACTCAATCCTCAATAAAGTGCGCCGGTAAGGCAATGTTTCAGGGGTAAAGCCTGGATCAATTTCTAATCCATTGATTCCGCAAGGCATTCTGCGGCTCCTCAATCACCTACGGGCAATGCCAGATGGCCTTGAGTGCCCGAAATTCTGGCATTTTGAGACACGGCCGACTTTGCGCCACAGAAAGTTCCCGTCAACGTATAGACTCTTCGCGGAGGAAATCATTTACGCGCCGCCCAGCCGCCATTCTCGGTTCTTTCCTCTTTCTACTGCTGGCGCCCGGATTCGTGGCCGGCGTTTTCCCGTGGTGGCTTTCCCATTGGCGTATGCAGGCGCCCTTGCTAGGCGTTGCCGCGTTTCGGATCGCCGGCGTGGTCTTGATTGTGGCCGGAGTGCCGATGATTTTGGACTCGTTTGCCCGCTTTGCGATTCAGGGACTGGGGACTCCAGCGCCAGTCCTGCCAACAAACCACCTTGTGGTGACGGGACTCTACCGCTACGTTCGAAATCCGATGTACGTCGGAGTCGCAGCAGTAATCTTTGGCCAGGGGCTGCTGTTCGGCTACGTTAGTGTGCTCGAATATGGCCTGGCTGTCTGGCTTGCCTTCCACGTATTTGTACTGGGATACGAAGAGCCGAAACTGCGCTCAAGTTTTGGAGATGAGTACCGCGAATTTTGCGCCAATGTGCCGCGCTGGATTCCCCGAGTGGGCCCGTGGAAAGGAACTAAATCAAGCTCTGGCTGAGGCTTCCTCGATTGCCGCTCCCAACTGCTCGCAAGCCCACTTGATTTGGTCGGACGAGATCACGGCAGGAGGAGCGATCAGAATGTGATCTCCCAAATCGCCATCAACACACCCCTGCACTGGATAAACCAGCAGGCCGCGCCCAATCGCAGACTGGGCAACGCGTCCACAGAAATTCGCTTCGGCCGGAAAGGGCGCCTTGGTAGCGCGGTTCGAAACAAACTCAACTGCCCAGAGCAGACCGATGCCTCGCACATCCCCAACCGCATTCAGATCGAGCATGCGGCCAAGATTTTCGCGCAGAGTGTTGGCGATGCTGCCATCCGTCTCCGAATCGGCCGTCTCCACCAAACTATGCTGCACGATTTGGTTGAGCACCGCGCGCCCCGCCGCCAGCGAAATGGGATGCGAGCTGTAAGTAAACCCGTGGATGAAAGAGCCTGAGCCCGAAGCGATCACATCTACTACTTTCTTCGAGATGATCAAGGCTCCGAGTGGCGCATATCCACTGGACAAGCCTTTCGCCGCAACCAAAATATCCGGCGTCACGCTCCAATGGTCCACCGCAAAATTTCGTCCGCATCTGCCCATGCCGCTCATCACTTCATCGGCGATCAGCAGAACCTCCTTGCGGCGGCAAATCTCTGCGACCTTCTCCAAATATCCTTTCGGGGGAACTACGGCGCCCAGAGTCGCGCCGCTGACAGGCTCAAGGATTACCGCTGCCACAGCGTCATCCGAATCGGCTACTGCCTGTTCAATTTCAGCCGCGTATTCCTGGCCGCAGTTGAAGCAGCCATCGCTACAGTCGTAGGCGCAGCGGTAACAATACGGGGCGCTTACGGTCGCGAACTCCCGCAACATGGGACGATAAATGTCGCGGCGACGTTTGTTTCGTGAGACTGCTACCGCGCCCAGAGTCGCACCGTGATAGCTCTGATTACGGCTCACGATCTGCGAGCGCTGGCGCTCACCGATCTCTACCTGATACTGGCGCCCCAGTTTCAGGGCAGCCTCCACCGCCTCCGATCCTCCGCTGCAAAAATAAACCGCACCTCCGCGAAAATTCTCCCCTGCAAATTGCAGAAGTTCGGCGGCGTACTGTTCAGATATCGGTGTTGTGAATTGGCTTCCATGGACAAACTCCAGGCTGCGGGCCTGCTCGGTCATCGCGGTCACGATTTCGGTGACGCCATGTCCGATGAAGTTAACTGCGGCTGAACCAGAAAAATCGAGGTATTGCTTCCCTGCTGCATCCCACAAATAAGCACCCTCGCCGCGCACTGCTGACGGCAAGGACTTGCGGAACGAGCGCCGCAACAGGGCAGAATCCGTCCTATCTTGAAAAACAGCTTGACCCGGCACGTTGGGGATTATCCGGTCTATTGATTCGCAATGTCAAAAAAGAGTTGTAGGACCGGCACAGGCCATGTGGGGACGGGCGCCCTCGCCCGTCCGGTCGAGCAACGCTCGACAAGTTCCAACCCGCAGCACTCCTTGTTGCCTCTCCACCTGACCGCCTCGGCAAACGTTTCAAGCAACGCCTCTACAGACAGTAGATGCCTTGGCGAACCAAGGTGGTAGAGGAGAGGTCAGGTTCACTGCGGCTTTCCGTGTAGAATCGGCCTGAATGCCGGCCTCTTCCGAGACTGAAAAAGCGGCTCCCGTGTCGTTTTTTCGCCGATTTCTTCGCCTTTTTCACCCCTCTCGTGAGCACACCGCCTTCTCCGCGACGGTATTGCTGGTAAGCACGATTCTCCTCTCTCGCGTCGTCGGGTTTCTGCGCGAGATGTACATCGCGTGGGCGTTTGGCGCGACGAAGATCACCGACGCGTACCTCGCGGGCTTCACTATCCCCGACTGGGTGAACTACTTGGTCGCTGGCGGTACGGCTTCGATCACTTTCGTTTCCATCTATACGCGCTTTTTGGCTGAAAAGAGAGAGGACGAAGCGCGCAAAACTTTTTCCGCGGTGATCACCATTATGACTGTGGTCCTGGGGATCGCCGTCATCGTCGCCGAAATCTTTGCGCCGCAGCTAAATCGTCTGATGTTCGGCAAATTCGATCCGCAGCAATTCGCACTCTGTGTGCATCTCACGCGAATTTTGCTGCCGGCCCAACTTTTCTTCTATGTTGGAGGAGTCGTTTCCGCTGTCCTGCTTTCTCGCCGGATGTTTCTTCTTCCCGCGATCGGCCCAATCGTTTACAACGGCGGAATTATCCTCGGCGGACTGCTGTTTTCGCGCCGGATGGGCATCTCGTCGCTCGCCTATGGCGCGGTCGCGGGAGCGTTTATTGGCATTTTTCTAATCAATGCGATCGGCGCAGCCAGGATCGGAGTCGGTTTCAGGATTTCGTTTGATTTCCGTAATCCCGCCTTTCGTGAGTGGGTGCGGCTTTCAATCCCGCTCATGTTGGGAGTTTCGCTCGTCACTGCCGACGATTGGATCCTGCGCTATTTCGCGTCCGGCAGCTCCGGCGACATCACTCGCCTGAATTATGCCAAGCGATTGTTCCAGGTGCCCATCGCCGTCCTTGGCCAGGCCGCGAGCCAGGCATCGTTGCCTTTCTTTGCCCGGCTGTTTGGGGAGAAGAAGCTAACGGAATTCGCGCAAACGGTAAACGCTTCGATTTATCGGATTGTAGGTGCATCCTTGCTGGCCTCCAGCTTGATGGCAGCCGCCGCGCTTCCGCTGATTGATTTGGTTTATCGCCGCGGACACCTCCAATTCGCGGATTCGCAAGCCAATGCGGTTTACTTCTTTTGGTTTTCCATTTCGCTCGTTTTCTGGGCGGCGCAGGGCTTGTATGCGCGCGCATTCTACGCGGCCGGGGACACTCTGACTCCCATGATCGCGAGCAGCATTATCACCATTTCCTCGCTGCCGCTTTATTCCGCCTTGTATCACTCATTTTCCGCCGTCGGACTCGTGATTGCGTCGGATAGCGGGATAGCAGCAAATTGCTTGGTGACTGCATTGCTGCTGCATCGGCGAAATTTAGTTCCGGCGAATGGTCTGGAACGGAAAGAGATCGGAAAGGTCCTGGTGGTTTCGGTCGCGGCCGGATTGTTGAGCTGGAAGATTGCGCATCTTGTAAATTTGGCGGGAAGCCGTGTCGCGGATCTCAAAGCTCTCGGCCTAATTCTGGCTAGTTGGAGCGGCACCGTAGCCGTGGGATTGTGGCTAACCAAATCAACGCTGCCGGGTTCTCTGCGTAGGCGATAACTACGAACTCAACATGTCCTGCACAAACCATGTGCTGCACAAACAAAGAGGCGTCCTGCAATCAGGACGCCTCTTTTGATCAAGAGCAAAATACCTAAGCGCGGGCTGCCGCCGCCTCGGTAGTCGAAACCGAACTCGCTGGCCGCTCTTCGCCGTTTGGCTTTCCAGCCTGCCCGGCTTTACGGATATCAATTCCGCCCTTGAAGAACGCGCCATCTTCAATCGAGATGCGAGCGGCGACGACATCACCAGTGAGGGAACCGTCGCTGCGAATGTCCACCCGATCGCTTGCGGTCAGATTGCCGCGGACTTTCCCGAGGACCACAATCTCGCGCGCATTGATGTTGGCTGCGACAACGCCATTGCGTCCGACAGTCACCCGATTACCGGCAAGGTTGATGGAGCCTTCAACGCGGCCATCAATGTAGAGTGATTCGGAACCGGTGACTTCACCCTTAATGACAAGAGACTTCCCAATGGTAGCCAGCACCGCCGACCAGGCTACCATTGGGAAGTCTCTTGTCATTAAGGGTGAAGTCACCGGTTCCGAATCACTCTACATTGATGG
>Ga0137366_10000483_pt1 | contig 26155 bp, 31 predicted proteins | sample SagtaG_8_FD_104938 | JGI IMG/M metagenome (GOLD analysis project Ga0137366, IMG submission 104938) | Vadose zone soil microbial communities from Sagehorn Ranch, Mendocino, California, USA - Sage1_L_60_16 metaG | ecosystem: Environmental > Terrestrial > Soil > Vadose zone | place: USA...
ACCCACGAATCGATCCTCGGCCAGGTCCCCATTGTGAGTCGCGTTCATGATGACTACAGCAGCCTTCGCGCTGAGCACGTAGAGGAATCCTGAGCAATAGGGCGCCATGTAGCCACCGCTTGCGCCTCTCACTCTGCCCCAATAGTCAAAAGCGTCACAGCCGGACTTAATCAGCCGGTCGGTTGCCAGGAAGACATCATCGTCCGTTTTGGCTGTGTGGGTGTACCCGTGAGCGTGAGACCAGGACAGCGCCAGCTTGAGTTTCAGCGGCAGAGCTTCGTAGGTGTCATCGACGTCGAGAAATACCTCGTCCGGGCCGGGCTCACGGTCAAGACCGCGTGCGCCCAGAAAGAATCGGACATCACAGGCCGGGTTTTTTGCCCAGGTCAGTCTTTGAGCGTTCGCGCGCGCCAGATTTTGCTGGCAGGTTAAGACGGCCACCAGGAGTTTCATATTGCTCCATGAACTCACGCATTGCAGCGCCGACTTCTGTATCCTGGGCGATTTCATAGCCTTGCCAGGATTGCAAAAGGATCTGCGCCACTTCCGAGCCGGTAAATTTCTTCCGGTCGTGAAGCTGAAAATATAAAGCAAGCCGCGTCGTTGCGCCTTTGACCGCAATCTCAGCAGGATTCAGGGCTCTCATTGTCGTCGACCTCGATGATGGACAAGCCCTGAGAGATTACACGACCGCCGTACGAGATCGTAATAAAAAGCAAGGCTTGGCTCTTGAGGGTTCGGAGATCCTCTGTCAAAAGGATGAGCTCCCATTGAGCTTCGGTTGTGATCTCTGACGCCATTTTTTTACGGTCCAACGTGAGAGAGCAATAAATCCCAGGCCGCGCCAGCCCAAACATAGATTTTGTCATCCGCTTCGTTGTAGACCATCATGCCCTTCCATGGGGTCATGAATTCCCACTTCGCGGTTTTCGTATTGTTGTCGACGCCAGGAGAATCAGCGAACCAGACCGCCAGGGCCGCGTCATGGCCGGTCCAAGCCCCCGAGCCGGTCGCCAGGACAATATAGCCGTCGCCGTCGGCTGGTGAGCCAGGAGGCGCGCTTACGGCAAGGCTCTTAACGTCAATGCACCCACCTGAGAGGACGCTTATCCAGCGGTCCATTTTCCGCCTGGAATTGCCGTGGTAGGCGCCGAGGTCGCCGTACTGAATCAGCCCGGTGCGCGGGTGAAGCGTTACGCTTGCATCGTCAGCCATTCTTTCCTCCTAAGAAATCGCCCAAACACATACCCAGGCCGGTCATCTGAAAGGCATCTGTCAGCCTGACCGTTCCCTCGAGGGCGCCGTTTGTGGGCGTGATCTGAAATTGAACTGTTTTCCTGCCGTCCCCGTCGCCATCCGCCACGCGGTCGAGCGTTGTGTAATCGTAGCTGGTGTCATGACCGCTTGAGAGATCGCGCACGTCGACGCTGTCAATGAGAACGTGAACGCTGTAATCGCCCTCAGGCGTGGCCGTCGTATCGCCAGCATCCTGCTGCACCAGGTCAAGATCGGTGAGCCGGTGACGGTGAGCCAAGGTGAGATTCGCCGTCCCGACCGTGCTTGCGGGCCATGGCATGGCATTTACGCGCACGTTGCCCGGTGGATATGGATCCTGCGCTCGCGATGAGGTTGTTACCAGGACCGGCGTTACATCGTCAGGCGTTAGTACTCCTGACTGAGAACGGGGAACCAGCCACACTTCAACCGGGCCGAGGTCGACCGTGTAAGGCTTGTCCCTCAGGCTTGAGAACGTGCCGGGCTGGAAAAGTATCACGGGTTCGTTTTCCAGATGATCGACCGGGATGGTATCCAGGGCGCCGCGTAGAATGCCTGACAGGTTGAAGGTGCCGTCGCCATTGTCGAGGATGGTTGTCCAGCCAAAGAATTCGCCCGTGGTGACGAATAGGCCGAGGCCGTCGCCGCGCCGCATTGCGGCATCATCCACGCTCTCGACAAAAGCTAAATCGTGATCCGTTTTTAATACAAAGCCGGTGGCATCTAGGGCGTCGCTCTTGCGCGTGTAATCTGCGTTCAGAAGAGCGCCCGGCATGAATCCATCGAACTCATTGTAAAACGAAGGCGTATCGCTGTTGGTCTCGTCAGCAAACGCTTGAAAGCCTATCGACACATTGTCGCCCCTGACGATGCCGACCAGGATGCGTCTCTCCTCGGAGTTGATAAGAAAGTAGGGCGCCTCGATTGCCATCTGAGCCGCAGGAACGTTGGGGTCCTGCGCCGGTTCTTCCCATCCCGTGTCTTGAGGAGAGGCGTATCCGGTTGCCGCGACCGCAAAGATATCCTCGACCACATCCATTTCTACGACGCCGTCTGTCAGATTCCCGTAATTTATATTTGTGACGCGGACCGCCATGCGCGTGAAACCCCGCCTCTCATCCGGCTTGAAGGTGAGAGCGAACACGCCGCCGAGCTTGAACTGATACCCGATGCGTTTCATTTTCAAGTGGAACCTGGCGATAGGGTACGAATTCACCTTGAGTTCCCGCGCCGCCACTAATTGCGCCAGATCAGGGCTTGAGATGCCGCGAAAGTCCGAGGTCACCGCATGGCGTATGCCTTGCGCCGCGAAGTTCGCTGCCTCCTGGGCCTGGGCAATCCTATCTTTGAAATAAGTCACGCCTGACCTCCGCGACCTGCGCGCCGAAGCGAGATCCTATCCGGTCTTTCCCGGAGAGGTCCTGGTGGTAAAGACATTCGCTAAAATAAAAGGGATTGAGCTTCCAGACACGGGAATAAAATTCCAGGCTGACGCCGTACTCCTTCGTCAGATCATACCCACCAATCTCCTCATAAGCCTCCCGCTGTATCACTACCAGGGGCGTCATCTCCCACGGGCCGGTTGTAGCGCGCGCGCGGTTGGGATTGCGCCTTGAGATCGTGCCCTCAAAATGTTGAATGTTGCTGGTGTACATTGCCCGCGCCCGAGGATGAGCTTGAAGGAAGGATGCGCATTTTCCCAGGGCGTTGGGTTCAAGCCAATCATCATCGTCGACGCAGCATACCCATTTGTTTTTTGAGGCTTTTATACCGGCATCCTTGACTTTGCCATTAAGCCCACAGTGATCGAGAGGAATGATCTTGTCTCCGAGTCCATAGACCGGAGCGTCGCTTCCGTCATCTACTATGATGACCTTATCAGCGCCCTCAAGAGACGATATGCAGCGTTGTAACTTCTCGGGGCGGTTGTAGGTTGCCACGATAACATCAATCACTTGGGCCTCCGCAGGGATTCAAAAAGCGCTTACGCTCGACATACTGAATCTTCATTTCGTTGATCGTCTCAGGCCAGGACGGGCGTCCTCCCTCAGGCGCGCCGATCAGGTCTGATTCAGTGATCTCTATGAGCGCATCCGGGTCGTAATCGCCACGCGCCAATTTGATTTCCCAAAGCCCGGTGAGCGGATCAGTGTAGACCACCGCGTCGATATGTCTCTGTATTTCCATGATAAAAGCATCGACATCGCCAGCCGTGTCTTGCAGGAAGCTCAGCCCAAAGCCCTCCTCAAATAAAGCCTCTGCAACCAGTTTCCACGATTCGCCCATGCGTGAGAGCGGGCGCGCCAACCCCCATTTTTCGTTTGTCAAGCACTCAAAAATGATTGCAGCCGGGTTCATGTCGCCGCTAATGTTGTACTTCGCGGTATCTAAGTCAGGGATCAAAACCTTTGGCGTCGTGCGCCTCACCATGAACGCCCAAGGCTTTATGTAGTTAGAGGTTCCAAAGTAAGTCCCTTTGCCGTTGAATCCGCGCAGCACGATATGAGATAGACCATTGTAAGAAGGTGCCTCAGACAATCCTAATTTTGAAGCTATCGCTGAATTGCTTTCCTGGTCATCACCGCCGAAGTAGTAATCCGCAGTTCCGACGATGCCTCCCTCTTCAAACTCGCCGCCAAACATCATGCGGAAATCGATAGCGAAGGTCGTTTTCGTATGACCGCCTGGATTTGCCGCAGGCAGGCTCGGGGCAATGGTTGTGAATACTTGCCCTTTGTAATTGTTCCCTGGGAATGCCCTCAGGCTCTTTTCGCCAATCTGAATATCGATGAGCGCGTCGATAGGGCCGTAACAGAGCGCCATCCACATGAACATGAAGTATCGATAGCCAACAATGACCGAGGCTCCGAAGCCGAACAGGCCGGCAGATTTTTTCACCTTAGTGCTGCTGAGGCTCCCATACCAGACTACGTTCGGACCGGAGAGAAGAACCGTCCCAAACGGTATCGGAATAGGGCGGTCCTCTGTCGCCGTAGGTGCGTTGAAATCTCCGAGAGAACTTGGCTTTGGTCCTTGCGGACGTTTCGCCAGCAAGGCGCTGAGAGCCGTTGTCGCGATATAGAGCAGAGCAAGTAACCAGAATGGCATTTAACTCGCCGCCTGTGAGATAGAACTGCTAAATGGGTTCCGATTAGGGACCCACTTAAAGCCTTGATAGTTGGTCGCATTGTCGAACTTATTCACACAATCGCCGTTAAAGTCGCGGTCGCATCCAGCGAAGGCAAAGATGGCGTCGCCCGCTTGCAAACCGTTCAATGGGGCAATGAGCGTGACCGTGTCGCCGCTGTGCGTCAAGATCATTCGCCGCTGCAAACCCTTCTGGATGTAGCCGTTCTGAAACCAGTTCGCCGTTTCATCTCCGAAGGCATCGGCAGTGAGAGTAAGCCCGTCAGCGGAAACTGTCAGGATGGTCGCAGAGCGCTTGAAATCCTCTGGATCAATTTTGCATCCCTTGTCATAGAGAATGTGATTGCACTGCGTCTGAAAGGTTCCCGCTGGGATCTGCTTTTTGAGATCGTCGGTATCAGGGACACAGAGCAGGGTTAGAGGATCTCCAAAAATAGCTTGGTTCACGCGACCGTTAAAGATCACCACTACTGCCGCGTCGGCCTCTCCATCGTGATTGCGCCTGATAGTCAGAAACAATGGCGTTGATGGCATGTAAGCGACGAATAGCCCGGCGATCTCATGGTTGGGATCAATCATCACGTTGACCTTGCCGCGCCGCTGCTCTTGGTCGTCTGAAATCTCCGAACGTGAGAGAGCGATAGATGTGTAAGTGTCGCCGTCCAGTGTTAAATCGATATCGGCGCTAGTTAGCCGCCAGGTCTGATCGGTCGTTGCGAATTCATAAAACTCCAGCGGAGAACCGGAGTTTATTCCTGTTTCTCTCTCGTCGTAACTCAACTCATACCTCCACGTTGAAAGCCGCAACTACCATGACCCATTTAATCGCACTGGTGCCATCTGTTATAACAGTCGCCCTCAGGTTGCTGCCCGGCACAACGGTTGCGTTTTCTCCGATTGCATTGTCTTGACCGGAATTCGATGAGCCTTGCTGGGTATACCCCGCACCAGCCGATAAGACAGGAGAAACAACCGATTTAAATTGGCAATGCCCGACACAAAACGATTTGTTTGTGTTCGTGCCCAGCACGGCGCTATCAGGTTGAGCCGTGCCTGAACCTCGCCCGGCTTGCGCAGCAAAAAATGGATTGTCTTGCAATCCCGGAACGCTCATAAGCGTTGCCATCGCAGTCTCTAAGCCGGTTCCAGAACCATCCATAGTCACAGTTACAACGGTTGCGCCTGGCGTCGGGTTGTTACACACGTAAACCCACCAACTATATAAGCCATCACCTTCCTCGGCGTTGACTTGCTCCCAAATATTCCCCTGGCTGTCAGTAACCGAATTGACGCCTGCGCCGAGCGTTGCAAACTGTGTGATGACAAGAATCATCTTGTCACCCGCGTTTGGACTGAATCCGAATATCCCGCACAGGGTAGCTATCGCCGCAGCCGTTCCTGTGATCGCCGCGCTCGGTAGGATTGCCGTCAGCCCAAGCGGGGGGACCTCAAAAGGAAGTTCTACTACCGCGATGCTGACCTCAAGACGGTCGGGGGAGGTCCAGGTCATCTCAACATCATCTGAAGCCAGTCGCACCAGGCGTAAGAATGAAGCGAGAAAATCATCCTTGCCCATGGCCGAGAGCGGGTCGTCAATGGTTATGACTTCCTCGGCTCCCAGATTCCCCGCGTCGCTGATATGCGTGTACTGGAAGGTGGGACCTGACGTGATGATGGCCAGGAAGTCTCTCGCCCCATTGCCGAATACGCCCAGATCGGTGTACCCCACGTTCTTACAGGTGAGTTGCTGATCGCTCTCAGATACATCCTCGGTCGGCTGAAAATCTTTGTTCCAGCTTGGCATCCAAAAAACGCCGAGACGCCCCAGCACGGTGTACATGAAATCGAACCAGGCATTTATCTGGTCGCGCCCTTCGCAGATGAATTTCACCGAGGGCTGAGAAGGGAACGGCACGAGCGCCCGGTCATAGAGATCACGTGGGCCGGTTGCCGGGTCAAAGGTTGTCATGGCACGTTCGAAGGCGCCCTGGCTATCCTCACCCGCGTCAGGCTCAAGCTCGAGGACCGGAATGTCAAGGTACGTGTTCACTTTAACTGCCTTCCTCGAGGAGGGTGATGTACTCACAGGTAAAATCGAGCTTGCCGCTCTGTACTCTGCTGGCCGTTATGGCATGGTCGACCTTGTCAGTCAGGCGCCCGATCAGAAAAGGGATGACCCAGGTTTCACCGTCAGCCGGGTCAAATGAACCTTCGACCGGCGAGGAAAGATTTAACACTCCATCACCGACGTCATGAATGCGCCGCAGTTCCGTTTCTCTCACGCCCCTGGTAATCATGATGCCTTCGAGATCGGCAAAGCGCGCAAAAGAGGTATCAACAGTGATTGCCGTGTCGCCTGGGGTAATCACAGATTCGAGACGGACTCCATCCATCCATAAAGGAACGGCGTAATAATTCGCTTGTGTGACCCACAGGAGGTTTCTGAGGTACTCAAATTCCTCTATCTCAACCGTCATCATGTCAAAGGTTATGACCGCCCGCTCACGCCGCCGCAGTTGAATGCGTTGTTCTGAGTTGTCATACCCCTGCAGGACATTTGTGAGCCAGGAGCGCGTCTCAGGAATGCCGTTGGTCCAATCGGGCGGAATATCGAACGGCGTCAGGTCCTCAATGTTCACGGTCATTTACCGAGCGCTCCGTTCATCGCCTTGCGGTGATCGTTCGCGGTTGTAATGACCAGGCGCGCGAAGCTGGGAGAGCCTTTAAACTTTTCAACTACGAGAGCCGGGTCAAGACCTAACTGGATGAAGGCGCCGCTCTCGCTTAGGTTGTTGGCACTCGCGGTCGTGTCTTTCCCTGTCACAACCCCGCCCGATGCAAAGTAACCCTTGGGGCTTTGCATTACGCGGGCGCCCAGGTTGTTAATTGCCTCGAGCATGGGCAGGATGCCAGGCTGTTTTACAGCCGCCGCCTTGACCACAAATTCCCTATTCGACAAGCGGGTAGGGATGCTGTCGCTGGTTGCGGTTCCAGGGCCGGTGACCAGCCCGCCCTCAGCTTTGCCGCCAATTCCGAACAACCCACCAAGAAAGCCAAAGAACCCGCCTCCCCCACCGCCGCCTCCGCCCTCTTTGTGCTTGTCGAGGAGATCTCCAAAGAGCTTGGCTTGAATTTGTGCCGCGATCAGTGAGGCGATGACCTGCTGCATCGATTGCAGGACGCTTAAAGCCAATCCGCGGAATGCGTCGCCCAGGCTGTCGGCCTGAGTAATGCCCTGGGCGAGGAATTGTTGCAAGCTGGATCCAACCGCGTTTTCTATGCCCGTTTTGAGCGCTGCAGTCGACTGTGCAGCCCGATTGGTGGCCGTGGCAAGGTTACTGACCTCCTGAGCGAGACGGCGCGCGTTTTCGATTCTTTCAGGATCTCCGCTGGCCTGGGCCGCAACCGTCGCCTGGTTGGCAATCTCTGTAAGGGTAAAGAGCCGCTGTCTTTCGAAGTTGAGCAGCTGCTGATCGGCCTGGCTCTGGAAAAGGGTACCGTTTGCCACCTGGTTCGACAGATCAGCTTGCTTTGCAGCGATGTCATTCAAAGCCACGTCGCCCGCTTGTTTGAGATCGTCAAACTGTATCTTTGCTTTGCCGACGTTCAAGAAATTGTCGACCTGCTCTTGCTGGTCGGGTGCGCCCGCCTGCTTGAGCAGGATGGAGAACTGATTGGCTTCTTTCTGCAGCGCCGCCAGTTCCTTTTCATGGCGGTCGCCTTGAAGGGCGCCCAGCTTCGATTCGAAGTCTAAGAGTTTTTGCGAGAGCGCGGTTTCATCCGCCGCCTGGTCAGCAGCCAGCTTGCTGAGTTGTTTTTGGCCATCGATCTCGGCCAGGGTTGCTTTTGCGTGTTCGTCGTCGATGGCTTTTTGCCGCGCTGCTTGCGTCTCCCCCGCGCCGAGAGGCGCCCTTTTCAGGACCTCTATGGCCTGGTCCGTAGCATCGATCTCGGCTTGAGACTGATTCAAAATTATGTTAGTGCGGTCCTCGTAATACCGCTGCAAGCTCTTCAATCCTTGGGCATAGGCTTTCTGGTCATCCGCTTCCTGTTGAGAGAGCGCGGCCTGCCGAATCTTGCGGGCGTTATTGATTGCCGCCAGCTGCGCGTTCAGGGCATCCTTCGTGGCAGCGCTGTTGGTGATGTTCGCCGTGCCGGTCGCTGCCGCAGGGTCAGGCTGACCTTTGGGCGCCAGGGCTGATTCAATCGCCGCCAGCCGGGCCTTCGCTGCCTCCTCTTGCTCTTTAAAAACACGGATTAAGGCTGCTTTGGCTTGGGCCGCGTCGCGGGTTGAGATGAGCACAAAAAGCCCGGTCAACCCAGCTGAGATCGCTGCTACAAAGCCATCCACGGCGTTGAACACTTTGACGAGGCCAATGGTAAAGGCGGTTAAGAACACCCCGAGATCCTCACCGAGTTGTTTGGCGCCGCCGTCGCTGCTGGTGATGATGTTCGCAATAATCCGGGCGGTCTGCGCAACCGCAGGGACCAGCCCGGCTGTGAATTGGGTAGTCAGGGCGGTTGAGGTAGCTTTCAGGTCATCCAGCGCGTCGTTCGCCGCTTTAAACGCCTCGACGTCCTCCACACCCAACACCAGGCCTAGTTCTTTTGCTTGCGCCGTCAGGGCGGGCAGCTTGTCGCTGGAGATCGAATCTAGGATAGGAATGAGCTCAGAGCCCCCGCGACCAAAAATCCTCTGTGCCAGGGCAGCCTTGTTGAAAGACGGGGGTAATCCGGCGAGCTTGTCAATGACCGCCTGCAGTTTCTGAGTGTCAGTCAGTCCGGAGAGCGCGTTGGGGTTTCCAAACAGGCCGGTGATGGTGTCTTTTGCTTGCTGGCTTCCCTCTTGAAGTTCTGTGAAGAACTTCGCGGACCGCTGCAGTCCGGTGTTCATGGCCTCCGTGCTGACGTGAGCCTTGCGGGCCGCAAGCTCATAAACCTGCAGCTGCTGGGTGCTAATCCCGATGCGCTGCGCCATTTTGGTTTGCGCGTCGACCGTGTCAATGGTCTTGTCAACCAGGGCCGCGAGGCCGGTCACAGCAGCGCCGACCGCGAGGGCGCCCAGGGTGTTTCCAATTGAGGTAAAGGCTTTATCGATCGCGCCCGCATCGAGAGCGCTCTTTTTGCCCTGGGCGCTGATTTTCTTAAAGGCGTCTAAGACATCTTGCACGCCCTCCGCACTCAGCCTAACCCTAACGTCAGCCATCAGTCGCTCCTGAGAATTCCGGGCATCTCTGGTGCTTTGACTTTCCCACCGAATGCCGTCTTAGCTGCCCACACCACTATCTGAAATCGCCATTCCTCCTGCGCCTCGCGCCGCTTTACTTCGTGGTAAGCCCAGAGCGCTTCCGCGAGAGTGAGGTCAAGAACTTTCTCAAACCGGAGAGGGTCTTGCCCGGAGAGCGTCCTGACGACGCTGTCCCAAAATCCAAAGCTCCGGAATCCTGGGAGCGTGACGCATCGGTCCAGCGTCGTTGGTTTTCGTTTCCGCCGCGCGCGGGCGCCTGGCCGTTCAGGCGTTGGCTTACTGACAAGATTTGGGAACGCTTGGAGAACTCGCTCGCGGCCTGCAAAAAACTGAGAAGGATGCCCTCGGCCAGCTGCTGGACCTTTTCCTTATCGGTCTGGTCCGTCAATTTCATGATGAACTCTGCGGTCGTATCGCACACGTCAGGCGTCCAGTCACTGTCTCGCAATTCATCCGGAACAATACAAACGCCGAGCATATCGCCAAACCTTCCCGCAGCCACCATGCGGCTATAAAGGCGCTGAGAGAACTCATCAGCGGTTTCGCCCTGGATGTCGCTAACCAGGCCAGCGATGCCGAGTTGATAGAGAAGCGATTGCAGCCGGTGATCCTGTTTGACCATCGTGGCCACGCATGAACGGAACTTTCTGCCAGCGAGAGTGAACTGAATGGGTATTACATCTGTGGGCGTCATAGAATTCTCCAAAGAATAAAATTGAAATTCAAGGGCGTCGCGCGGGTGAGCACGAGACGCCCTATCATCACAAAAGCGGGAATCGGAGAGTTAACCGCCCTTATGAACCTGATTCGTCGTCGGGCCGCTCATCCATGCGACCGTACTGATCGCCAGCGACGCGCGCCGTGTCTTGAAGAATCTTGCACTTCAGGGTGAACGCCGCGTAATCGTCAGAAATCAGGCCGATGGCCCCATCGGGTGTGAGTTGGCACTTGTAGAAAACATAGTTGTCTTTGGGTCCTTGCAAGAGATCATCGGCAGAGATGAACCTCACACGCCCCAGGATTTTTCCGTTGGACAACATGCTCACTTTTTTCAGGCCGTCAGCTGAGTCATAGCCTGGGATCGAACCGCGCCAGGTCGATATTGCTTCTGTCAGGGCGCCGCTTTCGAGAATGCGGATTAAGCCTGCCGCCCGGTTGACCTCATAGTCCGTACCTTCCAGGCTGCTTGTCGTCGAACCGTCTGACACTCTGAGCACGAAGGGGTTGATGGCAGGATCTTCATCTCCATCAGTCGCGAATAGTGGATACCACACGCCAAATGAGATCGCCACGCCGCCGTTCAGACTGGCGCCGTCGCGCGAGATATCGCTCTGTGTGAGCGTTGAGGCGTCACCTAGCAGAGCCAGCGCCAGGTTCTCGGGATCGAACTCGGTAAGCTCTAAGCTGACCTCGAGGTTGAGTCCAACGACAGTTGACGCCAGCAGCGCGCGCAGCCCGGTCATAGAACTGGTTTTGTCTTTTGTGTCAGCAGCCGGCGTGAGGTCCACTTTGTCAACGTTGCCGAGATGCCGCCATTGATTGTTGAAAGAACCGTCCGCAGCAAAACGCGAGAAAAACACTGCGCCCGCGCCTAGTAGGAGATTCCTTGAATCAGGGGTACTCATTTTTTTGTTTCCTCCATGTTCCGCTCACGCGGGGATTTCTACTTCCCAAAAATCGCATAGAGCAGCGCGCCGCCAGCCGCTCCGATTGCCGCGCCCTCAGGGCCTTTAGCCGCTCCGATTGCCGCGCCGCCGCCTGCCGCGCCCGCATAGAAAAGTCCTTTTTTCGCGCGGGTCCATTTCGTTCCACCTTTTGCCGCTGTCTCCCACTTGTCCGCGCTCTCCTTCGCCAGCTTATATTGCCCCTGGGTGTCAGTGAGGTCAGCCCGGCAGGCGCCGAGCGTAAGCTGATCTTGCTCACATTGCAGTAACCGCTTGCCCATGAGAATTGCCGTCGACTCAGGCGTGATCGAGAACGAGGGCGCGCTCGGGAGAGTCTTGCGGAGATCCTCAGGCAGCTGGTCCGCGGTGACCGTTTTGATTTGACCCTCGGTGCCAGGCACAACCTGGTTGATCGCCTTTACGGCGTCAGCCATTGTTTTCAGAGTTTGTTTTTGTTGGTCCAATATCTGGGATTGCTTTTCGAGAGCAGCATCTCGCGCGTCAATGCGTTTCTGAGCATCTTCCATCTGCGCGACGGCCGTTTTTTTAAATTCGTCCGCCGCCTCGAGCTTGCCGTCATAGTGACCGATCACGGCGCCGAGGCCGCAGCCAACGATCAATAGGACCGCCCCTGCGATGATGCTAGTTTTCCCCGTCATTAGAATCACCTTTTCTTTTTATGCTCAGGTTAGGGCTGTAGGTCTTTGAGTGCATCGTCGTAGACTGCTAATCTGCCGATCAACAGGCGACCTTTCCAGTTTCCTACAGCCGTTCCCCTTCTCTAGTTACCACGTGCGGTGACACGTGGCCCTTCTAGATTCCTTACGCGGTCAAGTACACAAGCGGGATTGGATAGCTTCCCGACCCGCCGTCCGATCTTGACCCCGGTAACGTTGAGGGAATATGCCCTCCCGAGATTTGCGATGACTTGAAAGACAAACACCGCGTAGTGCCGCGTATTATCCGTATCACGTTTCCCAGCGCTGTGCCCGCCACAAAAACGGACGAGGATGATATGTCAAACCCAAAGGCCATCGTATACGGGCCTGGAACTATCAATGATGGGTTTGTAGTGAGAACTCCGGCGACGACTGCCAGGCCGGTACCGAACGTGAACACTACCTCAAGCGCCAAGTTACCACTCGAATCGTAAAGACCTAGATACATCTTCTTGCCGTTGGCCGCGTCCCCCGTGTTGATGTTTAAGTCGACGTTGGCTCCGGTGACTGAGATATACCTATTGATTTCAATCTCCACGAACCACAGAGCGTTCGCGGCTAAGTTGGAGGTTGGATAGCTTGACTCAGCAAGCCATATATCCAATGGCAACAAAAGCCCACTAACCCCAGCCACGGATTGATTTGCTCCTGCTTGCGCGGGGGTGGCTTTGTTAGTTAAGTCCGCAAAATTGGGTTGAGCCTTTGAGACCGATCCGTCCGTACCAATCTGAGTCAAAAATTGGTGAGCCGCAGAGGCGCTGGACATCACGCCGCCTTTTGTGGATGACGATGGGTTAGGCAGGTCCGCGCCTACTAAGTCCCGCGCTGATATGACGTGCGCCGCATCTTGCGCCAGTAATTTTGTAAGGCCACCAGATGCTGATAGGTCCACGCCAGTTCCGCCGTTAGCCAGAGCTTGAAAGTGAGCCAGGATCTGCGCATCGATGTAGGCTTTCACGGCCTTTTGGGACGTGTACTTAGTGTCACTATTTGCCGCCAGTAACACATCAGTGTCTTTGTTCGCCACATCCTCAGCTGTGAATCCCAAAGAGTTTTGTTTCGTGGCCAGCGCCGTGTTAACCGCTTTCTGTGAAGGGTATTTCGTATCGCTATTGGCCGTAAAGGCTGAGTCGGTGTCTTTGTTCGCCACATCCTCAGCCGTGAACCCCAGGGCCGCTTGCTTTCCTGAAATTGCCGTCGCCAGAATCGCGTCTGCTCCAGCCCTGGCACTCGCCTCGGCGGATATATCGTCAGCAAGATTGTTCAGGGCGGTCTGCAATGCCGCAATATCGGAGATCACGAGGGCGCGGTTTGCCCACGTAGTTCCGTTGTAAACGAGGGCTTGTGCAGCGCCAGGAGAACTGAGCAGCACATCTGTTAGGTCAGCCAGGGCTGTGACGGCTGTGGTCACTACTTGAACCGGGTCGCCATCATCGTCACCGACGAATAGTTTGTGGCTGTCGGTTGCTAAGGCAAGCTCTCCGGGAAGGACTGTCGGAAGGTTGGCCTCGAGACCGCGTTTCACGAGAATATTTGCAAGAAGCCTAAAGTCTGCCATTTAAAATGTACCCCCGTCTATGAAAAGACGGATTGCAGTTAAAGAACTCTGCAATGTTCCCCTGGGCGTCTGATAGCGAAACGACCAGTCGGTGTGAGCGCAAATTTTTGATTGATCAACCTTGCCGCTGTATTCCCATTCGGTGTCGATCTCTGTGGGGAACTCCGAGACGAGCCCTTTGAAAAGTATTCGCGCGATCTGGCCGACCGCCTGGACGCCGAGATTGCGAAGATCTTCTGCCTGTGACTTTGTGCCGATTACACACGAGCTCAAGAGCACTGTCAGGCGCCGGTCGTCAATCGGGAAGGCGCCACTCTTGCTGAGGTTGCCGTTGTCGACGCGTTCGCTCCGAATTGCCAGCCGGAAATACTCAGCCACGTTGTCAGGAACCGTGGCGCCTGTGTCATAAACGGCCACGCCCTGGCTCTGTAACGCTTGTTTCAGGATCTCCGTCACTGCATCCACGACAGTCATTTTTTGAGTAAGAGCCGGGTCACGGCGCCATCCTGCAGCTTGCGTGCTTGTAAAATTGTGCCGGTGAATAAGGTCGCGGTGTCGGCCACGGTGACGGCGGAATCTTGCGCGCCGTTCGCCGCCAGGTAATCGGTCGTCCGCATTAGGACCGTGCTGTATTCGTCTATGCGCCCGCCTTGCCCCTGGTAGTTATCTTCCGCGTCGCGCTGACCGAACTCGCAGGGAATCGGGTCTGAGGTTTCGATAACAATCGTCACCCCAGATTCACGAAAAGCCGCGAGAAGGTCAGCGTCGCCGTAGAAGGTCATTGTTAATGAGCCTTACCCGTCTTGCCTTTTTTGGCCGTGTCGCCCTGGGATGACGCTGCCGGTTTAGGGGCAGCACCTTCCTTCTTTGAGGCGTCGAGGTTCTCAAGAAATTGTGAGGAATACTTACCGAGTTTATCGGCGCCTTGCAGCGTGAATTCCTCCCCCTCTTTGAACATGGTTTGAGCGGTTGCCACGTAAACCCCAGACTTCCCTTTTTGCTGCATGACACCCGCGCGACGCCTGATCTGGTCCGGTGAAAGATCGGCCAGGGCTGTGCCTTTGATGACGACGTAAGGACCGCCGCCTTGCTTAACTTTTACTCTCATGGGAATCTCCCCGTTTTTTTGAATGACCAAAGCGCGCGCCCGTTTAAGACGCGCGCTAATGGGTTACTACCTCCCTCAGCTTTCTATGTGAAGGTCGTGAGAACCGAGCGCTGCCACAATCCGTAACCCACGTTACGAATTGCGCTCACGCCGTAGTGGTGTTTCCGCTCTTTGAATTCAAGCTCGGAACCCTCAGCGATTGCCGCGACCTTGACGCCTTCCTCTTCCTGACGAATCAGCGACTGCACATCTCCGTCCGTGCGGAATGTGGCGAACGCATTGGAGATGCTCATGCGTGCATTGACAGCAAGCTCAAACTGCCAGCCACCCAGGGTAGTCAGCGTGTTCGTGCGCGAGGTCGAGCCGTCAATGATGATGGGATTATTGAGAGCCGCTGCAGCAGCCTTCAGGTGAGAAGGTTTCACCATCACCAAAAACTTACGCGCGTTTTCGTTGATGGGTTCGCCCTGGTCATCCAGGAAACCGTACATGGCCTCGACAGACGAGAGAATAGCGCTCTCGAATTCCCCTGCGGTTGGCGCCGAAGCTGTCGCGGCATCGAAGCTCACATCGTTAGACTGAGAGCCTGAGTCACCCGTGACGTGATCGGTGTCAAAAAAGAATTGCCCGTCATAGCAGACCGTGGAAGGTCCGCCGTTGATAAGAGCGCTCAACAGCTTCGCCCAATGAGCATTGGTGCGCTGTGCAAGCTCACCGATGCGGACCAGGATTTGTCCTGTCTTGTCGCGCCGCAGATCGTCGATATCGATCTCCAGGGTCGCTTCATACAGAACATTCTTGATGGTCACACCGTCAACGCGCAGCCCTTTCGCTTGCCGCCCGCCGATCCACTCGCGCATTCCCGGAACCTGCCCAAGCCATTTGTAGGTCTCAGATTCCTGGCTGCTGGTGAAATAATTGGACACGGCAGCTTGCCACGTGTTGCCGAGATCCTGCTCAAGCCGAGCGTAATATTCTCCGATGATTGCCCGGCTCCCTAGATCGCCTAACCCCATATCGTGCTCCTTGTTTTGAAATCCGTGCGCGGGTTACGCGCTCGGTCCTGCCGGTTCTTATCGAAGAAAATCTAGCTGGCTTTGTGCTGGAAAATTGAAACTTTGCCGGACGCCTTCGCCTTGCAGAAAGAAACATAGCCTTCAAGGGTCAGGAACTCTTTGTGAAGCCGGTCATCCGCTGCCCATTCCTTTTTGCAGCGGTCCTCGACGGTCAGCTTTGCATCCGCCGCCGCCTCTGCCGCCTTGCGCGTCTTTTCCGCGTCATCGTTCGGGGCTTCAGCTGCAGCTGCCGGCTTCGGGGCGTCGGCCTTTATATCCGCCGCGACCTGTGCTTTTTTTGTTTTCTCGGCCTGAAGGATCTTCAGACCAGCCGCCTCGATGCTGGAACCATCGACGATGCAAGCCTCCACCAACTTTTCATGACCTGGGAGAGAGAGCGCCTGGATGCCCAGGACACGCGCGCGCTCGTCGGTCGTTGCCTTCGTTGCCCGGTCTTGAGCTTCCGTCTCCGACAGGGTTTTGTCGTCTGCCATTGTTTTGCTCCTTGTTGCTGAGATTGACGGTCGCCCGCCTTGTTGACTCGTGGCCTGATATTCATCATTAAGTTGCTTAATGACGGCGTCGAGTGTTAGCTCTCCATCCACCAGGCCAGCGTTAATAGCTTGCTTGCCCGTGAACTCACGGCCATCTGCCATTTTTTCCAGCACCTGGTCAGAACTGACGCCTCGATAGTCCGCGACGCTGTTGACGAAAACCGAGTAAACGTAATCAATCATCTCCTGGATTGACTGACGCCCCTCTGTGCTCAGCGGTTCGTATTGCGAGGCGATGCGCTTGTATTTGCCAGCAGTGATCTCTGTGACCTTGATACCGCGCATCTCCAGGTACTTGCTGAAATCCTCATGGGTTGCAACCACGCCGATGCTGCCGGTCAAGACCGTATCATCGGTGATGTACACCTTTGACGCCGCCGAGCCTATCCAATAGGCCGCGCTGGCCATCATGCTATCGGTGACCGCAACAATCGGTTTCTTTGAACGAGCGTCAAAAATCTCCCGCGCCAACAGTTGCACTCCTGAAACCTGACCGCCAGGGCTGTCAATAGCAAGCACGATGCTGTGAGCCTGAGGATTGCCCAGGGCGTTCGCCAGCATTGCGGATATTCTTTCTGTGCTCACGGCGCCCGACAGGCTTTCAAACATGCTCATGCGCTGCTCGATGATTCCTTCGACGGGAAGGATCGCCACGCCATTCTTGACCGTGTACACGGGCGGTTTATTGTCCAAAGGCTTGCCGAGGCGCGCCTCAATTGCAGCGATGTCGGCCTTCTCCCCGTGGCAGTGCTGAAGGTAGATATTGCAGATCTCCAGATAGTTCTGTGACCTGATCGGCCACGGGCTGGATAGAATATCGGTCACCCTCATGCTGTCGCCTCCGGGATATCAAACTGGCCGTTTTTGCGGAGAACGGCCAAACTCGTTCATTGATGCGGTTTAACTTCCGAAGGCGTAGGCCATGTGATCAGTGAGCGCCTTGAACTTGATCACAGCCAAGTCCGTACCGCTCACGCGCTGCACCACGCCCACAAGCGAATTGCTGCCCGCAGTCAGGGTGTAGGTGTCACTGTCAGAGGCAAACACGGGAGCACCTTGGTCGGTGACCGCGACGCTCGTGATGGTCTTTTCGACCTTGCCTTCGTCAAACAGTTTCACGTTGATGGCGCCGTTCGCGCCTGCTGAGTTGTCAGCTTGCTTCTCAGCAAAGCCGACAAACAGGTCACCCGCAACCAGCGGACGGGCATATCCTGACGACAGCCCCACTGCGCTGCCTTGATAAATTTTGGTGCTGGCCTTTACGGGGAGCTCATTCTGTAGACCGAGTTCCTTTTTGATGGCCTTATCTTCAGTCGCTGCCATTGAAAAAACCTCCAGGGGTTAGTAGTTTTGTTGCGTTTCGTTCTCAGTGTCGGAACCTTGCTGCTGGTTCCCCTTCTTTGAACCGTCTTTGGTCTGGTTATCCGGCGTTCCTTTTGCCGGTGCGACCTGACCAGGGGGCGGAATCAAACCATCTTTTTTCGCAAGGGTCTGCTCCTTGACGATCTGCGTATGGTTCTCAGCCCAATCCGTACCGTTAATTTCCAGGGTTTCCTGCTCAAGCGTTGACAGCCTGGCGCCCATACGCGCAATAGCCGCCTCGACGTCTTTGTTCGGGTCGATACTGCCCTGGGCATCTCCAATCCAGTCACAGCGCAGATAGGCCATACGAATTGCCGGGTCCGCAAAAAAACCTGGGGCATCGATGCGCCCTGAGGAAACCGCTTCCCACATCCAGGTTTCAAAAATCGGGTCACACCATTGCGAGGACATGAACGAGCGCCGGTTCTTAAAGAACCGCCAGGCTTCCAACAGAGCCGCGCGAGCCGCGCTGTAAGACGCTGTGAAATGTTTCACCAGCACTTCGAACGGTAAGCCAAGGGTCACGCCAACCTGCCTCAGGATCGCCTCGACAAACGGGTCGAATTGCGAATTAGGCCGCGTCGGCTGGAACGGTACAGGCTCTTCACCATCAGCCAGGTCAACGATTGTGCCGCTGCCAATCGCGATGTCCGAATTCTTCTTATCGCCCACGATCTCGGTGAGCTCATCGTCGCTGGTCGTGAAACCTTCTTTGCTCTCGGTCTTGATGAACACAGCGAACATGGCATTTACAACCGCCGCCATGATCTCAGCCTCGGCATAGCGGTCGAGTTGCTTCAATGGTTCAATGACAGGAGCCAGGTAAGGGATACCCCTTGATTGCCCTGGACGCGTGCGGTCGAAGGTGTGAATTATATTTTGCCGCTGCGTGCGTGAGCCATAGATCGGGTAAAAGTCTGCCTCTGTGCTCGTGCGTCCATTTATCGACCCCGGATGATAACGGCGAATCCAGTAACCTTGAGGCTTGCCGGTCACGCTCGGAGGCGCGCCGTCTGCGGCATACTGAACGCCCGCGATGAGAACGCCTTCCTGGTCACGCTTGCCCTGAGGATTGTCAAGCCGGTCCGCCTCGATTAGCTGCAACCGCGTCTGGTAGACAGCGCGGTCGGTCAAGATCATCGGCAGGATGGTGATGAGGTCCCCCGATTCCAGAATGCTGCGGAATGCGAGGGCTTGCAGCTGATAAAAATTATTGTGGCCGGTGAGGTCGCACTCGCGAGAGTCGGCAAAGAATCGCCACTCGCGCTCGATCTGATCTTTCAGGACCTCTACCTGGGCGTCGCTCTTTTTGAGCGTCTTACCGTCTGGCCGTGACCTCAGGCACAACCCAGAACCCACGACGTTGCTGACCACCGTGAGAACGGCGCCACCAGCGATAGGAGCATTCCGGGCGAGGTCACGGCTTCGGGTTCTCAACAAAGCGAGATCTGGTATGGCGTCCGCGTCAGGCGAATTTAAAGCCACACTCCAGGCCTCGGTCGCCTTGCGGTCACGGCGGGCGCCGATATAACCGCCAGCGACTGACATGGGCGCGCGTGCGCGCAATCGCTTTGCTGCCCACTGAGGCGCCACGGCCTCAATGACCTTGTCGAGCGGGTTCGCCTTGATAGGCCGCAATACGCGCCTGCTCATAAAGGAATGACCCTCCGCATCCTGGCGCCGCGCCCGCTCGGGCTGGAAAGTTCCTGGACCTTGCGTTCCCACTTATCCAGGCCATCTTCAAGAAGTTTGAGGTCCGCTTTTGTGAAGGTGCGTGAGCCGTCAAGACCCGCAATGGTGTAAGACTGGTTGCCGGTAGTGACCGCCGCGATGGCTAAACGGTAGTTTTCTAATTGCTCTTGAGCTTGGGTTAGAGAGATTCCCGCCACGCCGTGCTAAATATCGCGCGAGCGCGAGACAGTCAAGGAAAAGTTTTAAGAGAGGTTCAACATTCTCTGGAATAAGCCGACTAACCTCTTCCAGCGTATGGGGTTAGCGATGGGTGTGAAATTGTGCTCAACTACGTCAGGGCAAAGGCGAAATTCTACAGGCGGGCTTCCCGGTGCGTTTTTCTCATCCAGGATGAAGGTGACAGTCTTGCAGTGGGCGCAATGGAAAATTAAAATCGCGCCGCCGTGAGAAGTGATAGATTCAATTTGTAAGGCTGACACTGGTTTTTTCTCCTGAGGATGACGGCGCCTGCGAGGGCGCCGTTATTTATTTGCTGACCTGCTGCCCTCGAACCGGCGTGAGCACGTGCCGACCGTAAAAGCCGCGCTGCCTGATCTGAATATAGAGCGCGCCGCATTTTTCCGGGCATTCGATGAGGGCCTTATAATCTCTGGGCGCGCCGATCTCACAGGCTGCGCCGCATTTCACACAGCTAAAGTCGTATTGATTACGCCCGTCACGTTTGCGGGAAATCATCTCCACCATGACTCTCTCCTTATGCCTGAGCCGCTGCCTTGCGCCTCGACGCCTCAGCTGAGATCGCCATGCGCGTGCTGAGGTCCATTTCATAATAACGCCGCTTGTCTAAAGGGTTCGATTCGTAATAACCCTCAAGAGCCAGGGCGAAACTGTTGTTATCAAGTTCGACTGAGAACTCTTGCGGGAAGGTTTTGTAATTTGAGCTTTCCATATTGCCTCCGTTGATCATGAGGCTATATTACAGCCCTGGGCGTCACCCGTGAAGATCACTATAGTACTAGCTCCAAAGTAACGTTACTTAGGGATACGCCCGGTCGAAAAGTCAAACAGCAAAGACCGTGCCTCATCCGCCGCGCCCGCCCAGGCATGGTCTGTGGTTGCGTCAAGGTCTTTTAGGGCTTGCACTTTCTCAGCAGCGCTCAGGTATGCAAACTCAACAATAAGACCGCCCAGGCGCCCGCCCAGGGTCTGATTCAAACGGGGTTCAGCTTTGGTGAGGGCGCGTTGATTATTCTCAGCAATTGCTGCGCGTATTCCTTGGTCGGCGGGCGTGTTGTTTTTCATGACTACTTAACCTCCAGAATTTCATTTTTGAGAATCTCAGCGTAATGGTTCATGTCACCGACGAACCCCCAATTTCCGGGGTTTTTCTCTTGCTTGAGTTCATGCTGTGCAATGTGCTGCTGCAACCTGAACATGAGGGTTTTAACTTCCGCCGTTGCCGTCTTGTACGCCTGATTCGCGTCGGTTTTTGATTGTGTTTTCATGTTGTAATCGTACGCCCAGGGGCGTGCTGTGCCTAGATAACGAAAGTAACCTAGTCAGACACTACAAAGTACGCCGTGAACCTCACGGCCATGCTGAGTTTATTGAAAGTCAGCGCCTTGCGAATCGCGCCCTCTCGGCTGTATGAAAAGGCGTCAGTCTTATTCTGAGATACCCAGGCATCACCAGCCTTGCCTGTGTAAAAGAACTCTTTGCCGCTCTGATCTAAACCGCGAAGGATATATAGCGTTGACATGAGATGAATGTATGCCCAGGGGCGTCAGCCAACAAGATAACAAGAGTAACTCGGATGGGTTACTTGTTCCAGCGCATGAGGATTAAGGTAAACGCTGACCGGCTGACCGGACGCGTCTGACGCGCCTCACAGCAACATGCTTGACGCCCTGACGGTTCTTTTCGACGCACGCCGTCAGGTTGCGGTATGACGGGTCCATGATCTCAAGAGCCTTCAGCGCGCCCAGAGAATACACCCACATGTCGAGGGCCTCGTTGCGGGTGTGCTGCTTAACATAGATCTTCCTCAGGCCGCGTGTCCGCCCATCTCTGACCGTGATCTTCTTTTCACTGAAAAGCTGGTCAAAGTATTCCTCGGTGGTTGCATATCCCGAAGGCGTCTCGACGGGAAAGTGAATATACTCGGCGCCGACCTTCGCAATCTTCAATCGGGCGTAAAGCCGGTCCTTCGCCGCGGTGCCGCTCACATTGAAAAGACGTACGTGCGCGCGCTTGCCGCTGCCCTCCATGATCAGACCAGGGCGCGGGAGGAATTCAAAGCCCTTGCAAGCGAACACGCGCCGCGCGCTGCCCTGACGCGGGAGTACAAAATCATAGACCGCATCGGTTGAGTCTCCGGAGTCAATGAACGTGATCGCGGGCCGCAGGGCCAGGCCGTTCGGTAAGGACCACTCACGCAAGAGAAAATCGTCGAGGTCGTCCCACACGCTATTGCCGGTCGTGGAATTTTTCACGCTCGTACTAGGATCTCCATAAAACATGTCATGTTGAATGAGCCAGGCTTCCTCCCCAACCCCAAAGCCGACAACTTGTACCTCAATGCGGTCGCCCTGGATATCAGCTGCCGCAACCAGGACGCCTACGCCGTCAGGAACATCGGCTTCATATTTCTCGCAGCGGTTGCGGACCGATGCGGGCTTGAAATTGTCATCGGCGCCGCCGTTCCAGGTCTGACCGAGCATGGTGTTTAGGAACGTCTTGAGCTTTTCCGGGTTCTGATAACTGCTCACCCATTTCTGCGCCATCTTTTCCCAGACAGGCTTCCAGGGCGCGTATAGGGCATTGATATAAAAGCCTCGGACCTCTTTTCGCTCGGGGAATTTGTGATACCACTGACCAGCGTCGATCATGCTCTGTTTAAATTTCTCATCTATGCCTTTGCTGCACTTCGCACAAATGTAATGCACAGAGCCCGGCACGACCTGGCCGGCATTCTTTTCAAACTTCAGCCGGTAGGCCATGGCCTCGTCGCGCCATACCAGGGGCTGCATGAAACCGCAAAATGGGCATGGAATGTTAAAGACGCCCTGGGATGAGGCGAGATATTCATCCTCGATTCTTGAAAACCCTTGCTCACGCGCGGGGGTTGAACCCATGGCAATGCGCGCGTCGTCAAAGGTGTCTGTACGACGTTCAGCAATTTCTATCGGGTCACCCTCGCCACCGATGTCTAACTCGTAAGCGTCAACCTCATCCAGTTCAACGATTGCGACCGGGTCGGAACGCAAGCCGGTCGGAGAGTTCGCGCCGGTGATCCTGAGAAAGCCGCCCGGATATTCCTTCAGCAGCATCGTATTGCCCGCCTGGCGTGACACTGATTCCTTAACTTTCTCGCGCAGGACCTTCGTGTGCTCGATCATCGGGGCAATGCGTTTTTTGCTGTAATTCTTTGCCGCGTTCTCTGTTGGTTGCACCAGCAGCTGCGGGCGCGGGTCTTGGTCAATGAAATAGCCGATAAGACTATTCAACATTTCGGAATACCCGATCTGTGTGCTCTTGAGCCAGATGATGCGTCGACACAAAGGCTCGGTAATGAAAGTGTCAAGGGGTTCGATCTGAAATTTTTCGAGCCTTAGCGGGCCTGGTCTTGCGCTTCGTTCCTGACTCAGAACGATGTTTTTCTGCGCCCACTGGCTCGGCAGCATCCTCTGGGGCGGGCGCCACAGGAGGTTCAGGCGGTGATTGACCAGGCTTAGAGCCGTTGCCGTTGCCGGTGATAGGGCTGTCGTGGTTGCCATGAAGCGTCTCTAAGAGTTCATGGGCCGCAACGATAAGTTTTTCCCTGATCGCGTAGCGGTCCAAAAATTCAAGTTGAGCAGCCCACCGTGCGGGGATCTGCAGGATACGCTGTTTCGTTGCGATGATTCGCGCGGTGTTTTCCGTTTCATAAACTGTGAGAGGAATGACGAGTCCGCGTTCGCGGTCAAGCTCGAGCTCGGCCATATCAGCCTGGGCGGTGAGATGGCGCAGCCTTGTTTTGCGGAGTTCGTCATCCTCAACGCGTTCCTTTTCAGGGTCCCCGTCCAGAGTCTCGCGCTCTTGCTTGTAAGCAATAAACGCCGCCATGTTCCGCCCGAGATCGTACTCGCCGCGCGTTTTAGGCCGCTGAAGTACTCCCTGGCTGACAAGCCGCTGAACGTGTCGCGGGTCAATTTTGAGAACTTCCGCGAGTTTGTGAAGTGAGACGGTCGCCATGTCATGTCGTCATGTCGTGTCGTTTCGCGCCCTTGCCCTTAATTCCCTTTCCCTTTTTTCTTTGACTTGGCGCCTGGGTAATTATCAGGGCAATTGGCCTTGAGAACGTTGTGACAGGGGCATAAAGATTCATCCACTTTGCCGACCTGGCTCTCAGCATCGTCTCCCTGGGGCGTGTCTTTAGGAATATTAAACTGTAATTCTTCCTGTTTTTCTTCCCAAGTCATCTCCTCGGTAACAACGCACGCACTCGTGTCCATGCGGTAAAACGATTTTTGGCCTGGGGTTGGGTCGTTATAGCGAATGTCACAGGTGATCGTTTCAATCGCGTAACCCTTTTCCATTTTGCGTGAGAGCGCGCCGGTCTCAGCTTTTATGGTTGTGATTTTCTTGTTGTACTCGCTGTCCGCGACCTTTTTTTCCGTCTGAATCCTATCGAGTTCAACGAGCATGAGGGCAAGCGAGTTGCCCATGTTGATCTTATCGAGATCAGCCCATTCCGTTCTGATCTCACGACCGATTGTATCTGGCCTCATTTTGACTCTCCGTTATTAAAAGTGAAGTGTGGAATCGGATAGCTCACTCCCAAGCAAAAGCTGCGGTCCCTCGGCCAGCCAGCATTCTTGAGATTCGTGAGCGGGTGTTTAGTCAGTGTGCTCATATCGACCGTGGCGCCGGAATGTAACAAATTTTCTTTGGCGTGAAGTAAAGCAAATTGCAGCAAGCGAATCTCCTGGACAAAGTCAGAGGCCGCGCGATGCTCAGCCGCTTTAATCATCCGCAGCCCTCTTCCCGAGGGTTGCAGTAACCCATGTCCTGGATAGAGAGCCTCAACCTTTTCAGGCGTGACCATGCCCCTGGGCGTCAGGAAAAACCGCCAGTTACCCAGGCGGTTGCCGTGATCTTTAAACTTGTTCGCATGGAAATCTGAAAGCGATACTTTGCATTCGACAACGATAGAGCCGTACATCCTGCCTCCGGTCGACCAACCAATGGCGTCGGGAATTTCCCGCGTTGACGAGATTCCTGACAGCGCGATATTGCACCTTGAATTGAGCCAGCCGACCGCTAGATCACAGAATTCGCCGTGGTCACATTTCACCGAACGCGCCTCAATGCGGACCGGCTTGTGATTGCCCGGTGTCCGTCCCTAAATTCAACCGCGCATGAGTTCATTTTCCCCCGCGCGAGAACTCTGCAAAGCTGATCTTTACGCCCCATGCGGTTCCAGGCGTATCTATACCAGGTCACTTCTTGGGGCGTCTTTGTTTTTTCGCTTCGTTCCATGTGAGGTTCTCAGCTTTCAAGAGTGCGTCGCCGCCAGTCTGTTTTTGCCAGCGCCTGATAATCACGTCGGCATAGTTCGGAACTTTCTCCGCAACAAAGCAAACCCTATCCATTTTTTCCCCCGCCATGAGGGTTGAGCCAGAGCCTCCAAACAGGTCCAGGACGACGTCGTTCGCCTGCCCGTACTTGTCGAAACACCACTCGGCCAGGGCGATGGGTTTCTGCGTGGGGTGAACGCGTTTCTCGCCGCGCTCACTGGCTTTAATCAAACCGTTCCAGGTGTGCTGGAAAATACGGACGGACGTTTTCAGATTGGTCCAGGCAAGCTCAGCGTCAGCAAAGAACGAGGCGCCGTTATTTTTGTCCCAGACAATCCAACAGGATGACGGGGGGAGGGCGTCAGCATAATAATTGCCTCCCCAAAAGATCATGACCGGGCGCGGTTTGAGGGAAGCGACGACTTTGTAAGCTGCGCGCGCCGCCTCGGTTGTGTCATCACCCTCGATAGGTTCGTAAGTGTTCGCCGCAATGATGGGCTTCGCTTTCATGCCTTTGTGAATTCCACCGACCTTGCCGCGCACGCGTTGAGCGAGATCTCCGAAGCCCGCGCCCGCGTCAGATTTTCCGCGCGTCGTGCCGAACGCTTTGTCGCCGCCGACCTTGCCCTTCATCAAACCAGGGCCGAACTTGTCTGAAATGGAGGTCGTTAATCCAGTTTGCTGAACAATCTCGACGCCATAAGGCGGATCAGTGTAGACCATCGTGACGTGCGTACCTTGCGTGAGCCGCTTGAAAAGCGTGGTATCACTGACGCAATCGCCACACATGAGCCGGTGTTTCCCCAGGGTCCACAGGTCGCCAGGACGACTGATGGGGATAGAGTAAGGTTCGGGCGCGCTCTCCTCTTGTCCCTCTTCTGTCGCCTCTGGCTGTACATCCGCCAGTAGGTCATCAATCTCGCTTTTCTCCAGGCCGGTGTTCGCCAGATCGTAACCCGCATGTTTCAGGTCAGCGAGTTCCACCTTGAGGAGATCGTCCGCCCAGGTCGATTCTTCCGCTAGGCGGTTGTCAGCAATTCGGTAAGCCGCAACCTGTGACGGTGAGAGATGTGTCGCTACGAAAATAGGAACGGTCCGCCGTTTTAAAAAGCGGGCCGCCTCGAGCGCGCCGTGACCGGCGATGATTACAAATTTTTTATCGACAACGATGGGCTTATTGAATCCGAATTCGGCAATCGAGGCTGCAAGTTTCCT
>Ga0137366_10000486_pt1 | contig 26092 bp, 19 predicted proteins | sample SagtaG_8_FD_104938 | JGI IMG/M metagenome (GOLD analysis project Ga0137366, IMG submission 104938) | Vadose zone soil microbial communities from Sagehorn Ranch, Mendocino, California, USA - Sage1_L_60_16 metaG | ecosystem: Environmental > Terrestrial > Soil > Vadose zone | place: USA...
ACGCCTTGGTACGCAATTAGAAGATCATATCTACTTTAGTGGGGCGCCCCTTGTCTCTGAGGCCCACTTGAGTTATTTAAAGGACCTGGATGAAACTCTTAAACACTGATAGCTTGTTTGTGCCAGACAATACTATTGTTATTTGTGGAGGAGAGATTCGAACTTTCTGAGGCGTACCCACCTCAGTTACTCGTGGTGAAGTTCCCGTAGCTCAGCGGATAGAGCACCGGTCTCCGAATATCATTTTACTGCTTGCTTGTTGATAATTGCGTTGCGGTATGTTACAGTTGTCACAGGGCATACGGTTTAGCACAGACACACACATGGTTTCGCACGGAACGCATAGTAAACTGAGCAAGGTAAAACCGCTCCAAAAGGGTGAAGCGTTCCCGACAGGAATCGAACCTGCGCACCCGGTTCCGGAGACCGGTGCTCTATCCGCTGAGCTACGGGAACTTCACCACGAGTATACCATAAAAATCAAGCTTTCTCAACGGTTATTACCGTCCAACACGGCGGTAGCGTGCTTCCATAAAAGAGTAGATGCCGTAGGCGATAAGCCCAAGTGCGACGATACCCAGCAGCAACTGGCCAAAAGACTGGTGAGAAAGTTTGAGTAACGCTCCATCCAATCCTACAGCCTGCCCTGGATTGTGCTGGAAAGCGGCCACAATGAGGAAGATGCTGATGATGGTGAAGACAACACCAAGTGCTGCATATCCCAACCTGCCGAAAAAGATCACCCACTTTTTCGCCGACGCGCTCAACTGTGCTAGATTGAGTTTCGAGCGAAAATCAGCAGAGTAGGCCTTGTAGTACAGGTAGCAGGCGATAGCAAGGACAACGATAGCGACGAGCACCACTAATGCAACTCCTAAGGGTTCTTTTAGTAAGGTCGCAGTCCAGTCCTGGGTAGTGGTCGTCGAACTTTTTCCAGCACTCCCCGAGCCCATGACAACTCGAAATGTTCCAAAGGCAAGGGTTGCGTAAGCAACGCCGACGGCTGCGTAGCCAATACGGGCGATGATACCTTTTGCCTTTCGACCCTTGCCTTCTGTATCAAACAATGCCTGGATAAAACACCACAGCGCAAAGCCAACAAGTCCAATAGTCACTACAACAAGCAGAAATTTTCCTAAGGGCAATGCACTGATCGTCTGGATGGCTCCCCTCTGATCAGTCGCCTTACCGCCAACACCAACTGCCAGTTGTACAGCTAAGAAGCCAATGATGAGGTAGACCACCCCTTTAATCGCGTAGCCAAGGCGGGCAAGTAATGCCATCCACTTACTGGTAGCAGCACTTCTGGCCTTATATTTTGTCTCGTTTACATTGTTAGAGATTCGCGTCCTGGTATTCAATGTAACCTCCTTTTCTGCCTACGTCACGTATTAGCTCGTCTCTACGTTTCACCGGTAGGGGGTTGCAGGAAGTGTTAAAATAGCGTCATGAGAGCAGAAGAGCAGATAGCTCAACTGAAAACGGACTGAGTAGGTAGTAAAAAGCAAGAGAAGGAAAGAGGCATGCCACGAGATCCACGAAAACACCAGAAAGCCCTCATGAAAAAGCGCAGCAAGCAAAAAGCCGCTTTACAACGCAAATCACAGCGACAGGAGTTCACGTCATTCTCCCCGCGGGCCATTCTTCGCCGTGCTCGCGACTTTCCTTTTTTCGAATGTCGGATCAGTGCCAACTGGCAAAAGGATGACCTGGGACTGCTACAGATCCTTGTGGCCCGGCAGCAACCGGATGGGAATATCTGTTTTGGGGTCTACCTGGTAGATAAGTTCTGCCTGGGGCTCAAAAATACGTTTGCCAATGCAGGTTTTTCCCGGACTCGTTATGAGAACGAAGTCCATAACAGGATTTTCCCCGAGGCAGAGACGGAGGCGTGTCCGGTCGAGTTAGCACACCAGATGATTTATGCCTCGATTGAGTATGCAGCACAGTTTGGCTTCACACCTGAGAAGGACTTTGCGCTCTCGCAATATTTGTTGGCACCACGCGGTGAACTGGAGGAACCGTATCAGTTGACCTTTGGAAGAGATGGGAAGCCATTTTTTGTGTCAGGACCACGTGATAATGCTGCACGTATCGTCAAGCAGCTGGAGAAGACGGCTGGTCCAGGGAATTATGACTATTTGGTGGCACTTGATGCTTTCTAAATGACCTACCTCAGAGCATAGATCGCTTGTGCAAGCTCCTCAAAGGTCGAACAGGGCTGTTTCACGAACACTTCTCGTATCCACCAGTTCAGGGGACGGTAACGGTGTAGCAGGGTGTAGGCCATCAGGCGGTGATTCAATTGCTCATTGATTTCCCCCTCAGCATAGCCATAGGTCAGCAGGAAGGTCCGCAGGAGTGCCGGACGGCCCCACATCATGAAAAGTCCTGCTGATGCAAGGTCATATTCGTGGAAACCAATCCTGGCATCGTCGAAATCGAAGAGCCCACAGAGTCGCCATTGTCCGTGTTCCTGGTTGACGAGCAGATGATACTCATGGATGTCTGCGCTAACGATGGCAGGTGTGAATTCAGGAGGGTACAAGGGTGCGGCTCGTGCGAGATAGCCTGGAATCTGTTGTAGCCAGTGTTCAGGTACCCCTTGTTCCCGGTGAAACTGTACGCAATTGCGTACCCGGTCAGCGACAAATGTGGACCAGTTGCTTTCCAATAGCAGGAGATTGCCTGTGGGAAGAGTATGAAGATGGACGAGAAGCTCTGCGAGTTCGGTGACGAGGTGCAGCTGGTGCGTATGCTCCAGGGTATCCCAGACGTCAGACAGGTAGATGCCTTGAAGGCGGCTCATGACTAGGTAGGGCCAGTTCTCTAAGATGCCGTGCACATAAATCTCTGGAGTAGCAACATTGAGTCTGCTATATACATGCTCGGCGACGGTGCGATCTGCCTCAAACAATCGTTTATCAAAGGGTGGGTAGAGTTTGATGATATAGCGTTCATTCACAGCAAAGACAACATTCGAGCCATAGGCCGGATCTATGCCATCACCGAAGCGCTTAAGCCTCTCAGTTGGGAGCCCGTGTCGCTGGCAAATGACCCGCATTGCTTGAGGCCAGATGTTTGGGTTGATGCGAATTGCTTCGTAGTCAGTGCGACTGGTAACGGGAGGCAAAAGCGCTTCTGGTTGATGCATCTTGCACACCTCTTTTTAAGCAAGTATATCTCATTCTTTCTTCCCCGATCTTACCTGCTCCCTCTGGCGTTTCGCCTCTAGCAGCTTGCTGGCAACCGAAACATCAGTCGCTGGCGCTTCTGCCTTTGCTGCCGTAGTCGGAGATTGCTCCTGGTTTGCAGCCGGTCTTGCTTTTGGCTCTACTCTACTGGATACCTGCGGCCCGGCACTAACGGCACGGCTGCGCCACTCTTCACGTTTCGCGCGTAAACTGCCGAGTGCCGTTGAACTAACAACACTGTCCTGAATGTGTGCGCTTTGTATTGCACGTTGAGGTTTGCGCAACTGCACGCGTGAAGTTAACCACTTGTATCCCATGACCAGGAACTCCAGGCTGGCGAGGCGACGTGCTGCTATATCGATGGGCAACAAAAGTGCCGCCAGGGCGAGCAGCCAGAATGTGATGGGAATGGCTGCTGAGACGGGTGGCAAGTTCGAGGCAAACGCTGCCGCGGTCTCACCTGGACCAAGCAATGCACCACCTCCAGCATGAGCCAGCAGGGTGAGGAAACGCATATCCGTGCCCAGGGTGTGAAACTCGGGTGAATAGGGCACGACCAGGCCGGTGGTCGTGCCTAAGCGACTGGAAGCTCCTTGCCAGGTTACTTGCAGTACATACGCTCCAACCTGTATGGTAGGGAAGTTTCCTTCCCATCGATGGGGAGCGGTAGGTTGCAATGTAACAATTTCCTGCGAGAGGTCAGGTGTGATGATCTTTGCCTGAACTTGCTGCTGACTTCCTGGTCCTACGGCTGTGCCAGGGGGCAAGTCAACCGTTAAGTGCCCGCTTCCTCCTGTGATAGTAGCGTTTACGTTGAGCGAACTGTCGGGCGTAGGCAATGTCCATGTGACGAGGTTGGCCCACCAGCGGGCCGCTGCATTCCACTGCAGCCAGTTGGCCGTCCAGAGGCCTAGAGCATCGCTTGTCCAGGCGACGACACGGCCAAGGCCATATTGCCAGACGGCAAGCACCGGGTCATCTTTGTGGCTGATGAGCACCATCTGGCCTGTTGGTTTGGGAGTGGTTGCCACGTAGCCGGTTAGGCCGGGTAATGCACCGAGGCCCGTCAAGATAGGATGGTTGCCCACAATGGCGGGCACAAACGGTTCGTTAATGACGGCCCGTCGAGTCGCTTGTTGCGTCTCTTTTAGGAGGATTTGTGGAATGGCTGAGGGGTCGTCGGCACGGTAGAAGCGCCCTTTGCCCAGGGTTGCAATCTGTTGCATCAAGCCAAGTTGCTGGTAGTCTTCGGCGTTCGTGGCAACCGTTGATACGGTGATATGTTCGTTTGCCATTTTGAGTAATTGTGCCGTTGTTTGAGAGTCTTCAAAGGTGTCACCGTCACCTAGCAGGATCACGTGCTTTATTTTTGCATCGGTCTTGAGTAAGACTGTTTCAGCGTTAGCCAGGTCAGGCAGGTAGCTGCCAGGATCGCAGGGATCCATCGTATCAATGATGTGGTCAATTGCTGTGCGATTGGTGACATGTTGCATGGGAGCTACGAGGGTTCCACATCCTCCAGAAACGCCAACCTGGTCACGGGGTGTTAACAGTCCAATTACGCCCTTGGCAGCTTCTTTAGAAATATTTATTTCGCCATTACTTTCCAGGCTCTCGACAATGAGCACAACTGCGATATTTGGCGTCTCCTTGTGCTGCGGTATGTCCATGGTTACAGGCAGCGTTTGTTCTAGCGGAGTATTGGCGTAGCCTCCCACCCCATAACTGTTCTCTCCTCCGCTGACAACCAGGCCCCGACCGAGATCACGTACATATGCTTGAAGTATCTGCATACGGGCGGTGCCCAGGGATACCGCCGGTACATCTGCCAGCACGACTCCACTGTAACCTGCTAGGCCATCGAGGGTCGTTGGTATGTCGTTAGCTGTGCCGACCGTAACTTTTATTCTCGTTGCCTGCAAGGCAGCGACAATGTTCTGCCCTTCGCCTGGTTTTCCTTCGATAACCAGGACATGCGGAGGTCCCTGGACATTGACGAATTCAGCGGCTTCATTGTTGGCAAGAATGGTATCTTGCGTCGCTTCCAGAGTGACGCGATAGGTGTGAAAGCCAGGCGGCGGAGCTAACAAGCCAAAGCTGATCTCTTGTGTACCAGCAACGAGATGCGTTGACAACTGGAGCAAAAGCGTTCGATCGAGGTAGAGGCGCAGGGTTGCCGGTTGGGCTACCGTGCTGAATAGCTGTGTGTGTAACAGAAAGCGCTCGTTAGTATGCAGTTCCGTGGGCGAACGAAGCCCATCGATACGGGCTTCTGCGCTCTTCGATGTGGGCAGGGGAACGACATCCAGGCGAATGCCCTCTTGTTGCAACAGTTGGGCTTCCTGTAGTGCGTCATCCAGGTTCTGTTGACCATCGCTCAGGAGGACTATACGGCGCTGGGTATCGGTTGGTAGGATGGCTGCTGCGAGTCGTAAACCAGCGGCAAGATCAGTATAATTGGTATCTGGTGCCGACTCGAACCGGGTAAAGTCGATCTGGGTCTTGACAGATTGTTCAACGAGCGCATTACGCCCCACTGCGACGATGCCTACCTGGTCTTCGGGCCCCTTGTGTTTCAGCGTGCTAGTAATCCACTGTTCGATAAATGCCTTTTGCGTGCCTGTGCTGGCGGAGATGTCTCCCACAAAGACGACGGACTGACGCGATACTGGCTGTGACCATGCCGCCCCAGCCAGGGCGCAGATGATAAGTGAAAATAGGGCCAGGCGACAACCGAGGATAAGCCAGTGCTGGCCCTTGGGAAACGGTAGGGACATATTGCGCCAGGCAAGGTATACCAGGATGCCTATGGGCACCAGGAGCAACAGTAATAATGGCTGTTCAAACGTTAACATCGCTGTTCCCTTTCGATTTGCGCCTGATCCCGTTGCTCTTAATACGTTTCGTTAGTTTCGAGATACGCTTCAGCAAGGTTCTATAGCGAATAACCAGCTCATCCTGTATGACGCCGATTGTGCCTGATTGTTTGCTCTGTTGAGACTTACTACTCATGCGTGAATATGCTGATTTACCTTTATTTTGCGTCGCGGCAGTGCTCTGTGGGCGGTAGCTTCGGCTGAAAAGCCACCATTCGACACAGAGGACGAGTAAGAGGAAGGCGGCGATCCACGGCCAGATTTCACGTAACACTTGAGGCACCGAATTATTCCCTGTTGAAAAGTCCGTGCTATGGGCGACGGGAAGCTCATTGGCTGGTGCCAGGCGTGATTGTAACGGGTCAAACAGGTTGACGGTGAAGGCACCCCGTTTCTCCTGGCCGTGGACGTGTTGCATAACCTGGTAGATGCCAGTGGTATTTGTCTGGGCAAATGGGATCGCAGGAAATGGCGGGGCCACCGTAATATGCTGTTGATGAGGGTCGACAATCGTTACCTGGTCGGCCCCGGGCCACGTTTGCACGGTCACGGGCATGCCAGGGGAGACCTGCCCATCTCCAGCAATGGAAGGCGGGAGGAACCAGTTGACCAGGTTATAAATTAGAATAGGAAAGCTGGGTTGAAGCGGCAGGTCACTATCGTGTAGATCAAAGCTCAATGCTGCGATGCGCCTGTTGTTGTTCTCGCCAGCAATTAATAACGGTGTTTCAGGTGTAGTAATTACGGATTGTGCCCATAGGGCGGGCGTGAATAAATGGCTGGAACGCAAAACACGGATGCTACTGAGGTCAACATCTCTGAGCAGGTTCGCACTGTCGGTCCCGGCACTGATGTGACTCGTCCGTATCTCTGGCCCCGATTTGCCAAAGATATATGAGCCTGCAGGTGGGTTGACGAAGAACACATCACCACTTGGTAAGGTTGGAGGTGCATAGCCGTCGAATACGGTTAAATCAAAATTGCCAACATTGACCGCATACTTTGTGGGAGTTGTTTTGTAGAGATCGATTGTTGGCAGTAGTCCTAAAGCGGCTTGCAGGAAGCTATTGCCGGTAGTGACGAGAAGCACTCGACCGTGGATTGAGCCACCTGCGACAGCCCATGCCTCATGGTCGACGGTCATGGCATCTTGAGCGATGAGCCGCGCATGGAGAAAACGGGTTGTGGCTGGTAATGATCCCCATTGTAATGCACCAGTGGCTCCCGCAGCCAGAGAAATAGTCTGGACGCTGACCAGTTTACCATCGGCGTATAATTCGACGGGTACTGAACGCTGCTGGTGACTGTAGTTGGCTATTTGTGCCAGGGCTACGAGGTTTCCTTGCAGTGTGCGCGAGGCGAGTGCCAGAATTGCCACATTGGGGACATCGGTACCAATACGCAGATAGCGTACGGGAAAAGGCAGTACAAGTGTTTGATCGGGCGACAAAACGTGTCCATCTCCTATCACCAGTACCTGTATATTTGTGCGACCAGCGGCCAACGATGTTGCCAGCGAGAGTGCCTGTTGCAGGTCAGCGTCCTGGTTGGTGACTTTTGCCCGATCAAGGGCCGCTGTAAGCTGCCCTTTGTCCTGGGAGGCTGCAATCAATACCTGTGGCGTATGTGCCATGCTGATTAAGGAGAGATGGTCGTTGGGGCCAAGACCATCAATCAAATCACTGATCTGGCTTTTAGCGGCTTCAAATCTATTTGGCGCTACATCGGTGGCCTGCATACTCGCGGATGCCTGCAGGATGATAATGGTGTCGCCACTGATGGGACTACGCAGAAAAATAGCAGGCCGGGCCAGTATGAGCACGATGAAGATGGCCGCCAGTAATTGCAGCAGGAGCAACGGGGTAATGCGCAATCGCTGCCAGGGACGGCTGGCCTGAAGGTCCTGTAGTGCCTGCTGCCAGAGCAGTGTGCTGCCGATGACTCGTTCCTGCCGCCTGGGTCGCATGAAATAGAGCAAGAGTATGATAGGAATGATGATACTAAAGGCAAGTGCCGCCGGAACAAGTAAATTCATCGGGCCTTTCTCTCGATCTAGTTACCTATCTTCCAAACAGGGTTCCCGCTAGGGGCGTAGGGCATTTCATTTGACTCGATCTGGTTACCTGTCCCCCAGATAGGATGCTACATGTCATTTGACAAGTTCAACCTGGCGTAATATTCGCTGCACGACGTCAATAATGCTGGTATCACTAGGGATCAGTGTATATGTCATGGCGTATGAATGGGCAAAGGAGGCCAGTTCCTGCGTAAACAGGGCAAGGCGTTGCCGATATGCCGAGAGGACGCTGGGTGAGGCGCTGACATCGACATTCCCACCTCCTTCGCTGTCCCGCAGACGCCAATCGCCTTGCAGATCCGGTTCAAGCTCATCTGGAGCGAGGATTTGCAGCAGTGCCACTTCCTGTCGTAGCTGGCGCACGGCACGTAAGCCGGTCTGATAACCTCCTGGTGCCAGGAAATCTGAAATGACAACGGTAAGCCCTGGACCCGGTACGATTCTCCCCAGGTCATAGAGTGCCCGGTTCAAGTCGGTTGTGCCTGAACGTGGCAAGCGATTGAGAAATTCGCCCACTGTCCAGATGGCATTTTTGCCGCTTCCCGCTTTCCGGTATGCTGCTAGCTGGTCAGTCAATGCCCCGACAATGACCCTATCCTCGCATTTGAGTGCCACGTATGAGATTGCCGCTGCCAGGGCAGTTGCCAGAGGCGCTTTCGCTGGCTTACCATGGTACATTGAGTCAGAGCAATCAATGAGCACGGTGATTGTGAGGTTTTCCTCGGCCTCAAAGACACGCATGAAGAGCCGTTCCAGCCGGGCATATGCTCTCCAATCGATGCGACGGAAGTCGTCCCCGGGCGCATAACGCCGGTAGTCTGAGAACTCCATGGAGGACCCGGCCAGCGGGGAACGTCGACGTCCAGGCCGCCCGCTGGCCATCGGCCTGCGCGTGAGCAGTGCCAGACTGTCCAGCCGTTGCACGATGCTGCCGTCTAATGGGAAGCGTGATATTGAGTTCTCACTGGCCATTGTTAACTGCTCCTAACATGGATTAATTTGTGTCTTCCGTCTCTTTAATAATCTCCTCTATCACCTCTTCAGGGGTGATGCCCTCTGTCAGTCCGTCGAAATTGAGGATGATGCGGTGACGTAAGGCGGGAAAAACGACTTCCCGCAGGTCTTCCTGGGAAACGTTGTAACGGCCTTCGAGGAGGGCGCGAACTTTTGCGGTCATGATAATTGCTTGTAGGCCGCGTGGGCTGGCTCCGTAACGGACAAAGTTGCGCACTTTCTCTGGCGCATCCTCCTGATCTGAGTGGGTTGCCAGCAGCAGACGTACAGCGTACTCCTTAATATGGGTAGCCACAGGGACGGCTCGTGCTGTCTCTATGAGTTTCGACAGTTGCTCACCTGATGCTACCTGTTTAGTGCGGTATGTCTGTGTGCCTACGGTTGTATCGATAATCTGCAGTAGATCTTTGGCAAGGGGGAAACGAACAAGAATTTTGAGCAAAAAGCGGTCAAGTTGAGCCTCTGGTAAGGGGTAGGTGCCCTCCATTTCAAGTGGATTCTGGGTAGCCAGTACAAAGAAGGGCTTTGGTAATGGCCGTGTAGTATCACCGACGCTAACAGTTCGTTCTTGCATCCCCTCGAGCAGGGCCGATTGTGTTTTGGGAGTCGCCCGGTTCACTTCATCGGCCAGAACGATATTGGCAAAGATGGGTCCGGGTTGGAAGCTGAACACACGCCTGCTGCCTGTTGAGTTGCCATCTTCACTTACAATCGTTGTGCCAACGATATCGGCTGGCATCAGGTCGGGCGTAAATTGGATACGGGCAAATTTTAGGGCGAGCGCGTCAGCCACTGTACGTACCAGCAGCGTTTTGCCGAGGCCGGGGACGCCCTCCAGGAGCACGTGGCCTCCTGCAAACAGCGCAAGCAGTAACTCACGGATAACCCGTTCCTGGCCAATAACAACTGAACAGAGTTCTTTCTCCAACTGTTGGGCGATATCTATAAACTCTGTAATATCGGTCTCGCTCGGCCCCTCTACTTGAGTGTCTGTTATGGATAATTGCTGATCTTGTCCATTTTGGATTTTGCTATCCTTGACCTCCGGTGTGGTATTTTCGCCTTTGTTTGTCATGTTTGGTTATTGCCCTTCTAATGTATTGAAGTAGCCGTGGACGAGATCTTTCAGATCGGGTGATATATCGCTGTTGTCAATGGCATCGTGTGCCATTTGCTTGTACCGTTCAATGACCTGCGAGTAGGGGATAGAACTGCCGTTCTGGACGACACTGTTGTTGCCATCATTGCTTTGCGTGCTGTTACCAGAACCAATCTGCCCTGGCACAAAGACCTGCTCATTTTGCCCTGACTTGCTGCCGGTATGATTTCCTCTTCCTCCACTGCCATTGCCACTACCGCTGCCCTGTACTTGACCTTGCCCGTTGCCCTGTCCTTGTCTCTGAGCTTGCCCCTGCTGTCCCTGGCCTTGCCCGTTTTGACCCTGGCCTTGATTCTGGTTCTGCCCTTGTGAGCTGGTGCCATCTGTGGCTGAGGCGAGCGTATTTGCTGCCTGTTGCAGGCTTTGTGTAGCCTGGTCAATGCTATTAGCCTGGGCCTGAGCTGTGGCATCCTGTGAAGCTGCTATTTCTAGCGCGTTAGTGGTGTCCGCTATCTCACTTGGACTACCGTCGGCAATTGCTTTAGCAAGTTGGTGCAGGGCGGCACGCAGTTTGGGGTTCTGGTTTGCCTGATTGGCTGCGTTTTCTATTTGCTGTGCCAATTGTGCTCGTTGTGCTGGCGTCATATGGCTTACTTGGGAGGCCAGGTTTTGCAAAGCGTTAGAGAGCCGCTTGCTGTCGTTAGTCGCGAGTGCCTGTCCCACCGCGCTCAAACTGGCATTTGAGCTGCTCTCCAGCGATGAACTGGCGTTTGCATGTGCCTGAGCCTGGTTGTTGGCCTGTGGATCCCGTAGTTGGTTGAGTCTGGCCTGTGCTTCGGCAATTGCCTGCTGAGCTTCAGTTTCATTGTGCGCATTTTGTAGTTTCGTCTCAAGGTCGCGCAGGATTTGATCCATCTGGGCACGCTGTTGCGCGGATGTATTTGTCAGGTGGGCAAGCGATGTACGTAGATGCTCAATGGCTACAATCTGTTTGGCTATACGCACCTGGAATGCTGCCTGCTGTTGGAGGACAGCCGTCATAGGATTAGGCAGCAGCACGAGCAGGGCAAGAGCAACGACTACAATGCCAGAGGTTACCAGGCTAGAGCGCCGCGGCCGCACAGAAATAGCTGTGCTGAGTACGTGTTGGCTCAACTGTTTGAGTGCGTCTTCCCGCTGTAGTCCATAGAGTGGTGCAGTTTCCTTGCGCATTTCCCATGCCGTGCTCATCCGGTCATGCAGTGATAATCGGGCATCCACCAGGCGCGATGCGCGGGCCAGCGAGGGACGATACCATATGGCAGCGCTAAATGCAAAGAGCGAGCAGGCTATGCCAATACCAATCGCCCACCGAGGAGCAGTAACCCAGGGGGTGAGGCGCGAGACAAGCAGCAAGAGGCATGCCAGGATAAGTCCGCTGATGATACCTCTGCCTGTCCAACTCAACGCCTGCTGAAGTGCAAGTCGCCTGCGCCATGGGCGTAAAGCAGTTGCTAGTTGTTCGCTATTGGTGTTGGATGTAACGAGCTTGGCCTTTACGTTGCCCGGTGGTGCCAGGGTTGCCATGTCTCTTGTCCAGCCTTTCTAGAAGCTAATATCTTGCATTATACAGTTGCCGTCGTTTTATTTTTTGCCAGACGCTTCTCCATGAGGCGTGAGAGACGCCCAATAGGGTCAGGTTTGACGAGCCACATGCTGAGGAGGATGAATACAACTGATACCAGTAAGTTTATCACAGTATAGCTAATCCAGGATGCAACATATATTCCGAAGAACGGGTATATTGCAGGTAATGAGAAGGTTCCATAAAAGGTAAACGTGCTTATGAGTGCCAGGATGGGGTTGCTAATAAATAGGAGAGAAGACGGCCAGGGACCACTGAATGATCCAGTGACTGCCAATAACAAGCTGAGTAGCCAGGGAAAGAGCACCCAGATCACACAGAACATATAGGCTATAGCTGTGGATACGGGCGGACGCTTCAAAAGCGTTGAGCAAAACAGGCCAAAGGTGCCTACAAGTATGGCGGTAACGACAAAAACGAGGAGTGCACTGAGAACTTGCGCAGGGCCTACTCCTCCAAAGAAAAAGACCAGGCTAAAAAGGGGCGCAGATGCAGCTATGAGTAAGAGTGCATTAGCCAATCCTGCAACAAGTTTGCCCGCGATCAGCGCAAAGGAAGAAAGCTGCGAACTTAAAAGCAGGTCGAACGTTTGTCGCTCCTTTTCACCATTGATAGCAGTAGAGGTAAATGCTGGCGTGATGAACGTGATCAGAAAAAGCTGTACAGACGCGAGCAGAGTATAGAGTTCCCTTCCCAATATGCTCAGTGTGTAGGCATTGTAGCTGCCCGATTCACTAATGAAAATAAAGCCCAGCAGACCCATCACCAGCAGGTAGATGATGATGACCCAGATGGTGCGCTCACGACGGAGGCGCAGGCGTAGTTCTTTGGTAAGGAGTGCTACAAAAGTAATAATGGGGCTGCCTCCTTTCATTCCTCCTGAGCTTTAGGGGACGTCCCTTGCGGCAGTGTCGGCAATCCTGCCTGGGGGGCAGGTAAAGAGGAATGCATTTCAAGGCTCCTTCCTTCCATAATACTCATGAAAACCTCTTCAAGGCGGCCACCACTACCGCGCGGCGCAAAAGAAACAACTGGTATCTCATGTCCGATGAGTTGAGCGAGAACATCGTGCAATGCCCGGTCATCGCCGGTAAACTCAGCTTGCAGCAGGTTGCCATTTTCACTTAGAACATCACTGATGCTCGGCATATCTTTAAGCAGCTGGACTGTTTCGGGAACTCGCTCTAAGACACGAATTTCAAGCTGACGGCCACCACCCAGGCGTCGCGAGACCTGCTCAACATCGCCCGCGACAATGAGGCGTCCTTCCTGCATAATGGCAATATCACTACACATTTCTGCCAGTTCGAGGAGTATGTGTGAACTGATGATAATGGTTTTGCCCATGCCTTGCAAGGTGCGCAGCAGTTCGCGCAACTCCACTCGAGCACGTGGGTCAAGCCCTGATGCCGGTTCATCAAGTAGCAGCACCTCTGGGTCATGCACCAGTGCGCGTGCCAGGCATAGTCTCTGTTTCATACCGCGTGAGAGCGTTTCGACCGGTGTTTCCCCTTTCGATGACAGGTCAACCAGTTCGAGCAAATCTTTGATGGTGTTGGCCCGTTTCTTGCCTGATATTGCGTGTATGCCTGCATAAAATTCCAGGTATTCAACTGCGGTGAGGTCAGGATAGACGCCGAAGAAGTCCGGCATATAGCCAACTTTGCGTTGAATGAGGCCCGGCGCCTGGCTCACTTCCTCGTTGTCAAACCACACCTGACCTGTGGTGGGGGTGAGCAGTGCTGCCAGGATGCGTATGAGCGTTGTTTTACCAGCTCCATTCGGGCCAATCAGCCCATAGATGGCCCCTGGTGGTATCTCCAGGTTGAAATCTTTGAGTGCGTCGACCTTGCGATAGCGTTTAGAAACATGCTGTATTTTGATCATATTTTCTTCTTTTCATCATGCCTCTATGAAATAGTCCCTTGCAGGTTAAGTGAAGGCCTGCCAAAGTATATTGTACCCACTGTGCTATCCTGGTTGCCAAGTTGCAACAGTACACGACCACCTTGACCAATATATACTCCCGCGTCTGGCGTTGAAAAGCTGAAGTTATTCAGCGTAATCGTATCCCAAGAACCTGTCTGCCAGTTGTACAAGGAAGCTTGCAGCTGGTTTGCATCTACCACAGACCCTGCTCCTGAGCCTGGTAAAGTGATAGCTCCTTTTGAGAGGTTGGAAGGTTCTGAAATCGTTAAGTTGCTGACTTGTAGTTTTGTGGGCACTGTGAACTCAAATGTCAGGTTGCCTGTTGTTAAGGTGTAGGCCCCTGTAGGCTGGATTTGCACACTGGTACCCTGAACATTGATTATTTGTCCTGTGATAAAGTCGGGCGGAAGGTTTAATGTACCTGAAAAAATGACGTTGAGTGGTGCCTGAACCAGGGTCTCTTGCAGACCTGAAGGGCTGGTGCCGTTGACTGTGACGTTGTTTGTTGTATTGGTTGACTGGCTTGATGGGTCTGCCCAGCCAATCAGGGTTGCTGCTGAGCCGGCAACTAACAATGGATCACTGCTATTTGTCGTTCCCAAAGCTGGTCCTTTTAATCTTGGCAAGTAGGAGGAGACGACTGAGATACCTCTGCATGATCCGAAACTACAAGAAGTGTAGGCATATTCTCCTTCACCGCTCAGTGCCGATAAAATTGCCAGGTGACGCTGCAATTCGTCCTGGTGAGATGAGCCATTATTCTCTGCGATAGCACTGTAAGGTGTAGGCAACTGATAGCTCTCGGCAATCTGGTCGGCAAGGGTCATAGCGGGATTAGCGATTGAGCTATTTAACCTTAAATGGACTTGTGCGCTTTGTCCAGCTAGCAAATCGCCAATGCGCACAAAGTTATTGTTCATCAGCACATAGACATCTCTCAGAGGATAACTCAGTCTGTTCGTAACAGTTCCTATCAGTGTGCCACTGGCTAGTGTTAGTCGGGCAGTGATGCCTCCGGGCATCTTAAGATCTTGCTCTGAAAGCAGTGAACTAACCGTCGAGAAACTGACTCCTTGCAGGTTCACCTCGGTTCCATTTTGTCCTGGTATAATCGTGGTTATTGGTTCTGAATCCGCAGATGAGCCGTTATTAAATTGTTGATCAGATGATGGCTGGATAAGGCCATTGCCAGGAATGTGTACCTGGTAATCACCTTGATCCAGCACAAACGTTCCTAGATAGGTGGTAATATAGGCCGATGATCCTCCCTGGTTGAGCTGGATAATGGAGACGCGATTGCTTAAAATGGACGCTCCCTTCTGTTGAATAGCAAGGCCGTAGCTGAGGAGGGAGAAGATAACGATGCTACTTAGTACGATGCGCCAATTCCAATCACGCCTCTTACGCCAGCGTACTAGCAGAAAACGTACCGGCCCGAGAATGATGAGATAGCCAAGCAGCAGGACGAGGAGTAACCAGGGCGAAGGGGGAGCATGTGCCAGAAGATTTTGTAGTAATCCTGCCAATCCTCCCGTCTGAAACGGCTTGCCTGGTGCAAAATTGTTACTGGAATTGAGCACCCCATCGCCTAGTGCGCGAAGAACCAGGCCTTTCCAGAGTACACCGGCACCAGGCCAATTGATAATGGGAGCAAGGGTTGGATCAAATGCAAGGTAGCAAATGATGCCTTGTCCTTGATGTGCCTGGACGATGAGCGGTGTTGAACTCGCGGCAAGGATGGTTGTGTTTTGTAGATCGCCGTTGTTTGCCTGAGCTAAGGTTGCTGTACTCACTATTACTGGCGCATTTACGGTCCCTGGCATCGCCCCCTGGCGAGGGTCTCCACCGGTAGGGCCGCCGATGGGTAAGAGGTGAGTGCCTGCAGGCAGTGTGCTGGTCCCATTTATTGTAGCCGGCAACAAACTGGTGGGAAGTGTGCTGAGCGTACGCCGCCATTCCGGGCCGCCAACCTCGATGAGCGCCCCACCTTGATTGACCCACGTTTGTAAAGCAGCAAGTTGGTCATTGCTCAGATTACTGGTAGTGAAGTTATCAAGTACAATGAGGTTAAAGTTTTTGAGAATGGTTGCTGTGTCAGGCATAGTGCTGGCGTTTAATGGCTCCACGACCATTGAGCCGCCCTGATTAGGTAGTGAGATACTGTAGAGAGGGTTAAAGCCGAGATTTTGATCAGAGAGAACTGCAACGAAGACGTCGTTCTCCCCAACTGAGGTGAGGGTGCTCGTTTGCGAACGAACGACATTTCCGTTATCGTCAAGCAAATTTATTTTGATGCTTTGAGTGCTGCCTGGCGCGCCGAAATTCAGCGGTACGTACATGGTTACCTGCTTCTGGGCACCATTGGCCAGAGTAATGGTCTTTTTGTATGTGGATGTTGGATGACCTGGCCCACCAAAAGGAGATGGGGCAGCGATTGAAAGCATGCCACTGAAATCTGGGCCGTTATTACTGAGTGAGATTTGTACAGGAACCCAGTTTCCATCCCTATAGCGTGCATTAAAACCAGCGTTCACTTGAAATGCCGGTCCGCTCCTGGTGGCAGCGCTTGCCTGTCCTGTATGGGCTGATGCGCTTGCAGGAAAGAAAAAATAGGTAACCATGAGAGCCAGCGCTAGAGGTAAAGCTAGCGGCGTTGCAGGGTCGCATTTCAAGGTACTACCGTTCGACCCTGCTGACTGCGGCAGCAGTAGGCGCGCTAGCGGCGTTGCAAGGTCGCATTTCAAAGTAGAGAGAAGTCTTGGATAGTTACGTATCTGCATTGTATAGCCCTATCTATCAATTTTTAAGTGAGAGGAGACACCCTTTGGCTACATTATGTATGACGTACTAACGTGGGCTTTTGTTGCGATAATGTGCGCTTCTGTGAAAGTCGGTGAGCAGCAAAATGAGGCCTTATGCCTGCTTGCTCTTAAGAGGGAGCCGCACATAGAAAGTTGAGCCGCTACCTTCGGTGCTCTCAGCCCAAACACGACCGCGATGGCGCGTTACCACTTCTTGGACCAGGTAAAGCCCAATGCCTAATCCACTAATAGAACGGTCGAGCCCGCTAGCACGGTGAAAACGTTTAAAGATATGTGGTAGCTCGTTAGCTGCTATGCCGATACCGGAATCTTTGACCCATATCAATGCCTCATGGGGAGTAGTCGGCGAATAGCGTAGTCCCACCTCAATCCTACTGCCAGCTGGGCTATACTTGATGGCGTTACTGATCAGGTTGTTCAGGACCTGCACAAAGCGATTCTCATCAAAAACGCCTATCAATGTATCTGTATCTTGAAGCCCTTCTGGCACAAGCTGGAAGTTGTGGTTTGCGCCTGCAGTTGCTTGAGTCTCTATTACATGCTTGATTGTACTGATGAGATCGTGGGGAGCGAGGTTGAGCAGCAATTGCGCATTTTCGATGCGTGTAAGATCGAGCATTTCCTCGATCAAGCGGGTAAGACTTTGGCTCTGTTCATTAATGAATGTAAGGGCTCGTAAGCTTTGCGGACTGAGGCTTTGTTCTTGTGTTGCGTTCATTTGCAAGATTTCTGCAAAGCCCTGGATGGCAGTAATGGGAGTGCGTAGTTCGTGACTGGCAATGGAGAGAAATTCATTTTTCTGTTGCTCGATGCTTTTCTGAGCGGTGACATCTTGAAAAACGATAACCGCCCCGGTAATGTCACCACCCTCTATACGCAGAGGAGCACTGGAGCTAAGTGTAATAACTTTATTGCCGTCCGGTCTGACCACCATCGCTTCCTGGCTGCTGATGGTCTCTCCACCTAGCGCACGGATTACTGCGAAATGCCAGGGAAAGATTGGATGATTATTTATCCTGGTGGCTATATTCTCTTTGTATGCTGCCTGAGGGTAGTTAGACGTGCCAGCGGCCGGCAATCCTGCCTGGGGGACGGGCAAAGCGTCGTGGATTAGTGTCAGGATTTGGGGATGCCGGTTAAGTGGAATACCAGTCAAGCTTGTTACAGGGATGCCTAAGATGTTTGCTGCCGCTGCATTGGCATAGCTGATGCAGCCATTAGAGGCTTCGGTGATAAGAATGCCTTCGGGCAACTGATCAAGTACGGCCCGCAGTCGCCTGCGTTCGTTCTCGACTGTTCTGTGAAGACGTGCATGCGCTAAGGCTGCTGCAATATACATACCACTTCCCACTAATGCCTGGACCTCAGGGCCGTCCTCTGAAATGCATTCTTTGAAAACTGCCGTCAGGGTTCCCTCAAAAGTATCCCCGAACCAGAGTGGTACGCACGTGTACCCATGTGCACCGCTCATAACGAGCGCATTGCTACTGTCTATGATGCCCAGACTGGGAGCGGTTTGCAGGTCTTCTATAATAATGGGGTTATGTTGTTTGTATGCCTGTGCAATAGGAAATGAGCTATCATAGGGGATATGTTGTACACTGCTAAATGATGGTTTTTTAGCAGGAACGGGGTGAATGTGAAGCAAATCTAAAGTCTTCTGGTTTGAGTTTGCAATGTGAATATATATATATAATGCATCAAAACAAGTGTTAACCGCTTTGATTGCTGCCATACTGATATTATCGGCGTCCAGTGACTCTCGTACGCTGTGCGCAACTGTTTCAATGACCTCTAGCCGTTTGCGGCCTGTCTCCGCTATGCGATTGGTTTCACTAAGTGCTGCATGTACGCGTTCGGCTTCCTGGCGTGCCAGAACCTGTGCAGTTATCTCGGTAGCAGTTTGTATCAATTGAACAACGCGCCCGTCACTATCTCGTATTGGGTCGAGCGTCCAGTTCCAATAAGTGATGCCCCTCTCATAGCCTGAAAATGCAAACTCTCCTGCGCTGTACGGGATACCCGTCTTTGCCACTCTACGAAAGATCGCTACTACTCCAGTTTCTTTTGCCTTGGGTAAATACTCGATGATAGAATGTCCAATAGCTCGCCCATTTTTCCAGGTTGGGTCGAGGAATGTATCAATGAAGGTATGAAAGAGAGTATTGGCGGCAAGCAGCCCTAAGTCTTGTGCATCAAACAATGCCACTCCTATAGGCATATGCTCAAGCATGGTGTAGTCATAGGTTTTTGTATGTATCTGGCCGTCCATACACAAGTATCCCTTTCTACCTCGGTCGCGAAGGTAATCCCCCCTATGAGTGTAAATGATCTAAGCGTTATGTGTCAAGATAAGAAAATGCATTAAATGCATTGCGATGCGATGATCAATCCTGTATAATAGCTATAATCGGCAAATAGGTCAGGAAAAAAACTGCAGAAGGGTATCGCTGAGAACCGCCTTGGAGCAGTATCAACATGAACCAAAGTACTATTGTCAGCGAAGAAGGATGCTTTATCTATGACAACACCGGCAGATTCATCCCAAAGCGAAAGCACATATGTCATTGATGCAGAAAATGCAGCGGAAATGGCTCGCCTAACTAATCAAGACCAACTTGTTACCAAAGTTATGGGCGGACTATTCCCAGAGCGTTCTGACCTTTCCACTATTCACGAAATCCTTGATATTGCCTGTGGACCAGGAGGTTGGGTGCTCGATTCGGCTCGTGCGTACCCTGAGAAACGGGTATCAGGGATCGATATCAGTATATTGATGATCGAATATGCTCGTTATCAGGCGCATGTTCATGGTTTGAACAATGTTAGTTTCAGAATCATGAATGCGCTAGAGCCACTTGACTTTCCCGATAACTCCTTTGACTTCGTCAATGCTCGTTTGATGGCAGCATTTATGCCCATAGAAGCATGGCCAGGCTTCATGCAAGAATGTTTGAGGATCACTCGACCTGCTGGAATCATTCGTTTGAGCGAGTGTGAAATGGCTTTAACCAACAGTCCAGCATTTGAGCAAATAAATCGGATGATTCTCCGTGCCGCACAGGTAACAAAACAATGCTTTTCCCCAGACGGGCGAAATCTTGGTATTACACCTATGTTAGGAGGTTTCCTGCATGACGCATGTTGCCAGAACATTCAGAAAAAGGCGTCCGTTCTTGATTTCTCAGCAGGAACGGAAGCTCATGCAAGCCAGTATCAGAATACCATGGTCTTCTTCAAATTGATACAACCCTTTCTCATCAAAGTGGGGGTTACCACGCAAGAAGAGATTGATCGATGGTATCAACAGACATTGACAGAAATGCAATCGAATGAATTCTGTGGGATATGGTACTATCTTAGTGTTTGGGGGGAGAGACCTCGGTCAGTTTAGCCTGGAGATATACAAGGAAAATTTTCAAAATGGCAACACCAACAGACCCACGCCAAGACGAAAACACCTATTTTATTGATGCGGAAAATGCGGCGGAAATGGCTCGCCTGACCAATCAAGATCGTATAATCACCAGGATGATGGGCAGCCTTTTTCCTGAGCAACTTGATTTTGCCCATAATATTCACGACATCCTCGATATCGGTTGTGGACCAGGAGGTTGGGTGCTTGATGTGGCTCATGTGTACCCTGAGAAACGGGTGGTAGGGATCGATATCAGTACATTAATGATCGAATATGCCCGTTATCAAGCATATATTCAAAGTTTAAACAACGTTAGTTTCAAGGTCATGAATGCGCTGGAGTCACTTGATTTTCCCGATAACTCCTTTGACTTCGTCAATGCTCGTTTTATTTCAGGTTTTATGCCCCCAGCAGTATGGCCACAGTTTATGCAAGAGTGTTTGCGCATCATTCGACCTGGTAGAGTTATCCGTCTCACCGAACCTGAGTATCCTTTGAGTAACAGCCTTGGGTGTGAGAAACTGGGCGGATGGCTGACAAAGGCTATGCAGCTAGCTGGACAGAGCTTTTCTCCTGATGGGCGTCATGTTGGCATTACGCCTTTCTTAGGACGTTTCCTGCGCGACACAGGTTACCAGGATATCCAAAAAGCAGCATATGTACTTGACTCTTCTATAGGCACTGAAGATCATCTAAGCCAGTATCAGAATACCAGGGTCTTCCTCAAATTGTTGCAACCATTTCTGATCAAAATGGGAGTTACCACGCAAGAAGAGGTCGATCGGTTGTATGAGCAGGCTTTAACAGAGATGGCATCTGCCGATTACTGTAGTTTATGGTACTTCCTCTCTGTCTGGGGAGTGAAACCCCAACAGGTTTAATGTTGTGGAATGCTCAACAGTTATATTTTCTTTGTCCCTGCGTGGACCGCTACAATGCCGCGCGTGAGGCGATAGAAACGTACATCGCTCCAACCAACCTCTTCCATAATTGCTTTCAATGCCGATGCATCGGGGAAGCTGGTGAGGGAATGTGGCAGGTAGTTGTATTCCTCAAAGGCCTTTCCAATGATCGTGCCAAACAATGGAGCAAGCCGGTAGAAGTAGAAGTGGAAAAGGGTACCGAAAATTTTGCCGGGAGGATGACTGATCTCCAGGCAAACTACACGTCCTCCAGGGCGCACCACGCGCAGCATTTCCCGAAACCCCTGCCGAATATCGGTCAGGTTACGTACTGTGAAAGCGGAACAGCAGCCATCAACGCTATTATCCGGCAAATCGATATGCTCGGCATCCCCAAAACGCAGGTCAATACGGTCCTGTAGTCCTAAACGTGCGAGTTTGATACGGCCTTGATCAAGCATCTCTGGAGTGATATCCATGCCAATCATGCGTGTGCCTGGCCCAGAGCGACGAATAACGGCTATGGAAAGATCTGCCGTGCCAGTACCCAGGTCGAGTCCCAATTCACCGGTGCTTAATGCCAGGTAGCGTGCGGCGAATGCCCGCCATCGTCCATCCAACCCAAAACTCATCAAATGATTCATTAGATCATATATGCGAGCAATGCGACCGAAGAGCTGTTGTACGTATGGACGTTTGCCCCCGGTCTCACGAAATTTTTCCTCTAAAGAGATCTTTGCATTCATAGAAATCGCTCTATTTATTAGTGCCTGCGTGACACGACAAAGTCGATCAACTCGTCCAGTACGTCTCGGTTGTGCGAAACTGGAAAGTAATACAATGCCTCCCGTGCTTTGTTGCCGTAGATATGGGCATCAGCAAGCGATCGCACCACCCCCGGGCCCCTAATGACCCAATTGACGACTGAACGGATATCTTCGTCTTTATGGGACGTTCCATTGAGCAGCCTATGTACTTGTTGATGAAGTCCATTCTGGGGCTGTTCTTGCAAAGCGTAAATCAATGGTAATGTAACCATGCCTTGGCGTAAGTCATTGCCGGCAGGCTTGCCAATTGTTGCCTGGTCTTCTGTATAGTCCAGCACATCATCAATAATTTGAAATGCAATGCCGAGGTTCAGCCCATATGCGTAAAGTAGAGCAATCTCCTCTTCTGTGGCATGGCTGACAATGGCCCCACCTTTGCAACAGGCAGCAATCAAGCAAGCTGTCTTGTTTTTGATCTTCTCATAATAACTTTCGAGTGTGAGATCGATGCGTCCAGCTGTCATCATTTCCATGATGGTGCCTTCGCAGACAGTCGCCACTGTATCTGAAAAGAGGTGATCGATGCGATTATCATTGATGTCAGCAATCAATCCCGCTGTCTTCGCGAAGTAGTAATCTCCGAGGAGAATAGCGATATGGTCGCCCCACACGGCATTGACTGTTGGATTACCGCGCCGCGTCTTGGCATTGTCTACAATGTCATCATGAATAAGCGTCGCCAGGTGTACCATTTCGAAGGCGACGCTCAAAGGCAATAATTTATCAAAGCGATACGTTTTCATCTTACCTGAAAGTAGTGTGAGTGCTGTCCTGAGGCGTTTGCCAGGCGCTCCAAGCGCGTGCATCGAGGCAGAATTGAGGATGTCGAGTCCAGAGGTTGCTCGCTCTTCAAAAGTGACATCCACCTGGTCGAGATCAGGTTGAATGTTGGCAAACAGGCGGCTCAACGTGGCCGTGTCATTCATTGCGCTTCTCTCCATTTTGGATATCTCCAGGTACATGCCTGCATAGTTTTAGGCACGTGCCTGCAGGAGAAACGGCATGTGCACAGCGCACATCGTCTCTCTCGTACCGATCTTAGCAGAATATCTGTAAATAGCGTTTGTCAGATTATAGCACGCCTCAACCAATCGAGGGGAGGCTATACTCTAGACATTAGAGGTTGTGTCTAGCTCCATCAGGTCTTCCTGTACATAGCCCGCGTCCAGCTTAAACTCTTCGAGTGCATCTATGGCTGCCCGGTATTCAGTCCAGGTGAGGCGGCGATTCAGTACTGGGTCGTTCACTGCTTTCCAGGCGGGGAAGTATTGGTCCATTAGACTGACAGGGGTATCAGGCCCTAATTCCTCTGCTATCCAACGCAGCACTTCGCGTGTTCCTGAAATATCCTCGGGCATGACGAGGTGACGTATGAGGAGCCCACGACGTGCTATACCCTCTTCGTCAAGCTGTAGTGGGCCGACTTGCCGGTGCATTTCACGCAGTGTGATCTGATTGTGATCGACGTAGCGCGGCATCTTTGAGGTGCGAAGCGCGTTTTTATTGTCGGAATATTTGGCGTCAGGCAGGTAGACATCGACAACGCCGTCTAACAGTTTAAGCGTCTCCAGGTTTTCATAGCCGGCGCAGTTATATACAATGGGCAAGCGCAGCCCCCTGCCGCAAGCAACAACCAGTGCGGCCAGTATCTGTGGTACAAAGTGGGTGGGCGTGACGAGGTCCAGGTTGTGGCAGCGTTTCTTTTGCAAGTAGAGCATCATGTCCGCCAGTCGTTCTGGATCGACGCGGTGACCTAATCCTCCCTGGCTCAGCGGGAAATTCTGGCAATAGGTGCAGCGGGCCTGGCAGTAGCCAAAGAAAATTGAGCCAGCTCCGCGTGAGCCGCTAATCGGCGGCTCCTCGCGGCGGTGAATATTCCAGGAGGCAACAATGGCTTCAGTGCCAGAACGGCAAACCCCCGTTTTGCCGGCGATCCGGTTACAGCGGCAGTTCTGCGGGCAGATGGTGCATTGTTTTAGTATCTCCCAGGCTAGTTCCGCTCTATGAGCTAGTTCGCCCGTTGCGTAAAGATTGAGATAGCTGGGATAAAGCATCCTAGTTACCCCCGTTTTGGTGGGTGTTCAGTGCTTTTTGACCGTGGTAGTGACGCTCAAAACAGGTCAATTTTGTCCATTGGAGTTCATCAGTGTCCATAGATGTTCGTTGTCTTTGCTGTCAAAATTGTTGTCAAACACAATAGCGTTGTTATGCGTTCATTGGCGTTAAGAGCCAGTGTTATTGTAGCATATACGGTCAGATTACAGAAACAGAGAGTGCCGAAGGGGGATACGAAGAACTTTGTTCACTGGTGTTCCTGGGTTTCCCTCCTGCGCTCTCTCAAGCGGTTTCATGTTCGCCTATGTTCGAGGTTGTTCGCTCGTAGTTGTTGGCGTTCCTGTCAACTTTCCTGTGAGGCTTCATAGTATGAAACGACGGATGTAAATTACGTTTGTCAAGTAGGCAGGACTGCGGCTTAAAATCCGGCATCAGGTGCTGATAAAAATGACGCAAAAGCACTCCTGAGCCAAAGATGGTGTCGTTGGCCCGGTCCTGAGCAAGCCTGATTAGACCTTCTCTGTGGAGAGGACCCCTTCTCCTTTCGCATTGAGCGTGACTGGTTCTTTGCCGCGCATGCGGAAGGAAGGACCTCGCAAGTAAAACACCTCCCCATGATGCAGCAGACGATCAATGATGGCCATCATTAAGGCCGTATCCCCAATCAAATCGCCCCAGGTCGCCAAGCTCTTGTTGGAGGTGATGACCGTTGCTCCCTTCTCATAGCGACCGGCAATGATCTCATAGAGCACGGGACCAACGTGCGGTTCAAGGGTCAAGTAGCCAAACTCATCGAGAATGAGCAGATCACACCTGATGAGCGAGGAGATCAGGTGGGCCCGCTCCGTCGGTGTTGCGCTAGTCAGCACGGCGTTGGCCAGCTGTTGGGCGACCATAAACCGCACACTGTAGCCCAATTGCACCATCTTGGTTCCCAGAGCAACCGACAGGTGCGTTTTTCCTAAGCCGCTTGGTCCAATCAGCAGCAGCGAACGCGCCGTCGTGATAAAGCTGCTGTCAAAGAAGCGCATGAGCACGCTTCGCTTGAGTTCCGGGTGCAGCGAGAAGTCAAATTGTTCAATGGTCGCCGCATAGGGAAAGCCTGCCGCTTTCATGGTGCGTCGCAGGTGGTTTTCCTGGCGTGCCAGCAGTTCCTCCGTCACCAACTGCTCCAGGAATTCGGCATAGCCCAGTTCGCTCTGCGCTGCCTGCTCCAGCCAACCGGGGTAGACCTGGCGCATGCGCCCCAGTTTGAGCGCAGCCAATTTCTGATCCAGTGTCTCGTTCATGCGGGGACTCCTTGCAGGACACTCTCCCGATTGGCGACGTAGCGTTCATACTGTGCCAGATCTCGCTCCACTTCAGCTTGTGGTGGGCAAACGAGCGTGAGCACGTCTGGGTCTGCTTGCGCGGGCTTGGTGGACCCAGACGCTAACGGCAGGCTCACAATCGCACGCAGATATTCTGCGCCGTACATCTGCTGTTCCGCTGCCAGTTCCAGCGCGGCGACAAAATCGGCCTTGCCGAGTTCCTGCGCCAGGTCGTAGAGCGCACCCATCTGCTGATTCATCTCCTGGCGACGCTTGTGGGAAATCTCGTGCACATAGCTCATCACCACGGGGGAGAGACTGCACAACCAGTCGCGATACACCATCACCCGTCCACGTGGCTTACCGCGGAATGCCGCCTCGAAATGTCTGGGATCAATGACTCGTGTATGCTGTTGAGCAGGTAAGCGCACATGGGTGGCCACGAGCTCCTGGTCCGCAAACACCTCAATGCGGCTGCGATGAATGCGTGCGGTCAGCGCTCGTCCCATCAAATGCGCCGGCACGGAATAGCGATTGGTTTCAATGGCGATCAGTCCTTCGCGGCTGACCACCACACACTCAAAAAAGCCGTAGTCGCTGGCTTGAGCTGGTAGCGGTCCAAACTTGGGCTGTTCCTCCGCTAACACGAGAGCGGGAGGTTCTCCGGTCGCATCAGAAGGGCGCTCGGTATTGACCTGGCGTAACCACTGGCGGCATTGCTCTGCCAGATCCGCATCATCATAGAAAGTGCGACCGGCCAGAAAATTCCCCTTCACAAACTTGACCAGATTCTCGACCGCTCCCTTCGGATTCCCAGAAGCAGGGGCACAGACATCCGGATGAAAGCACGCCCTCGACGGCCAGTTTCTGATACGCCGGGTTCCAGATCGGCTCGTGGTGGTCATCACGTCCTAGAACAGCCGTTTTCATGTTATCGGTCACCAC